>Ga0208004_1000507_pt1 | contig 15144 bp, 14 predicted proteins | sample DEB08_DNA_6_FD_184522 | JGI IMG/M metagenome (GOLD analysis project Ga0208004, IMG submission 184522) | Aqueous microbial communities from the Delaware River and Bay under freshwater to marine salinity gradient to study organic matter... | ecosystem: Environmental > Aquatic > Marine > Coastal ...
CTCATTAGAACGGTAGCTTCATACCAGGTGGTAGGTTAATGCCAGCGGTGACACCAGCCATTTGTTCTTTGCTATGTGCTTCAAGCTTATGCACAGCATCATTCATTGCAGCGGCGACGAGATCTTCAAGCATCTCTTTGTCATCAAGTACCGAGTCATCAATCTGCACCCGACGCACTTCATGCTTACCATTCAGCGTTACGCTAACCAAGCCGCCACCTGACTCACCGGTGATCTCAGCTTTTGCGAGTTCTTCTTGCGCCTTCTGCAGATCGGCCTGCATCTTTTGCGCTTGTTTCATTAAGTTACCAATTCCACCTTTCATCTTTTACATCTCTCGGTTGGTTATTTCGGCTCGATGGCACGGATAGAACCCGCGACCACTTCAGCATCAAAGGTTTCTTGAAGACCACGCACAAACGGATCATTCAAAACATCATTTTCGGCTTGTTGTTGACGATTTTCTGACGCCACTTGCGCACGCTCAGCGGGTGTATCGCTCGCCTGCCCACTTTGCAGTTTTAACTTGAGGTTATTACCCGCAAATCGTTGCAGTGCTTCGAGCAAACGTTTTTCTGCAGCTGTCCCCATCATACTGGCAAAGCTCTCAGCAACCGACAGAGTCAACAAGTTTCCGTCTTGAGCAACCGGCATACAGTTCGCAGCCAGCTGTGCTGCCATGCCATTGATCTCGAGTCGCGGCAGAACTTTATGCCAGTCCATCAAGTCAAGGCCTGTTTGTGATGACGCCTCAGCTGTTGAGGCAGGCACTGGCTCTTCTTTCGGTTGAACAGGCTTTGTGGCTTCGACAGATTTAGCGGTGGCAGCTTGCGACTCTAGTTCTGATTCGGGCTTAGCGATCGATTGAGGTGCTGCAGACTTTTTTACCGGGGCAGCTTTTGGCGTTGTCGCCTCACTCACTGCCCCTGGGTGAAAAGCCATCATCCTCAGCAGGACCATCTCGAAACCGCTTTGCATGTCCGGCGCGAGCGTGATGTCACGCTGACCGACTAAGCCGATCTGGTAATAAAGCTGAATATCTTCTGGCGTTAACTGATCTGCTAATGACTGCAAGGTACTGACATCACCCCATCCTGACTGCCATGCATCTGGCGCATGTTTAAGCAAACTTAAACGATGCAACAAGGTCAGCAGGTCTTTTAATAAGGCGGAGAAATCGGGTGCCGCTTGTGCGAGTGCTTGAATCGATTGCACAACCGCAAGGCCATCACCAGTATGCACATCTGCCAGCATCTTTGGCAGCTCATCGGCTGCAACCACGCCAAGCATGTCGCGTACCGGTTCGAGCTGAACACTACCACCACCAAAGGCGATCGCTTGATCGAGCAAACTGAGACCGTCACGCATACTGCCATCTGCAGCACGTGCGATTAAATAGAGGGCTTCTTTGTCAGCTTGAATGTTTTCTTCGCCGAGGATGTGCTCAAACTGTTTTTCAATTTGTTCAATGGGCAGACGGTTAAGACCAAACTGCAAACAACGCGACAACACAGTGACAGGGACTTTTTGTGGATCAGTCGTTGCCAGTAAAAACTTAACGTGTGGCGGTGGCTCTTCGAGCGTTTTTAACAGCGCGTTAAAACTGTGGTTCGAGAACATGTGCACCTCGTCGATCAGGTACACCTTATAGCGACCACGCACTGGAGCATACGGCACGTTATCGAGTAGCTCACGGGTGTCATCAACACCGGTTTTTGATGCTGCATCGACCTCGATCAAATCGACAAAGCGACCTTCATCGACCTCACGACACACACTGCACTCACCACATGGCTGTGAACCGACACCGGTTTCGCAGTTGAGTGATTTTGACAAGATACGCGCAATGGTGGTTTTACCCACACCACGGGTTCCGGTAAACAGATACGCGTGGTGCAAACGATCGTTATCCAGCGCATTACTCAGCGCACGAACAACGTGTTCTTGACCGACCAGTTCCGAGAAGGTTTTTGGACGCCAGCGACGCGCCAAGACCTGATAAGACATGTTGTGCCTTCTTATTATTTAAGTAAGAGCAGAGTCTACCTGAATCGGCATTTGGAATGGAGCGGCGACCCTGCCAGCGATTCCCGGCGCACGAGTCAGATGCTGTGGCTGCTCCCTTCCGGGCCTGACCAGATTCACAACCTATCGTCGCGGGAGACCAACAGGGTCACCATAGAAGCGGCGCATTATGCCAGAAGGACTAGCGCGCGTCAGAGACGTTTAAAACTTGGGTACCGTCAGCAAGGGCTTGGCTTGATCAGATTCCACAAAATCGACAAAGGCCTGAGCGATGGGCGGCAAGCGCTTATTACTACAGTGAACCACGTGCCAATGACGCAGAATCGGAAGACCTTCTACATTTAATACGGCTAGGTGTTTGGATTCGAGCTCGAGCTCTAGAGTATGTATCGACACGATCCCCAACCCCAGTCCTGCTTCAACCGAACTTTTAATCGCCGAGTTCGATGTCATCTCCATGCCCGTTTTAAGCTTCATCCCCTGCTCACCAAAAAATCGCTCCATCGCAATTCGAGTACCCGAGCCGTGCTCACGCACCACGAATGTCTCATTTGCAATCTCTTTAAGGCTAATGGGCTTTTCGCGACCTACCCAGGGGTGATCCAGTGGCGCGATGACCACAAGCGGGTTGTCCAAAAAGGGGGTGACGTGAAGCTCTATCTCTTCTGGTGGCTTACCCATAATGACCAGATCGGTCTCATTGTTAGCAAGCTGATCAAGCAGACTCTTACGGTTAGTAACATCCAACGTGAATGATGTACCCGGTAAACTTTTTGTAAAAGCGCTTAATAAACGCGTCGCAAAAGAGTTGGCGGTACTTGCCACACTGATACGCAAATGACCGCCTTTGAGACCCTTGAGATCCGAGATCACATCATCAAGCTCGTTCAGCTGCTGAGAGATAGAGCGCGCATAGCTGAATACCTCGCGACCTGCCTCAGTCAGGTGCAAGGTTTTACCCACTTTTTCAAGCAAGGGTAATTCGGCAGCCTCTTCGAGCTGGCGCACCTGCATGGAAACAGCCGGCTGGCTCAAATGCAGCTCTTCAGCAGCCTTGGTAAAGCTCAAATGGCGCGCAACGCACTCAAAAACGCTTAATTGTCGGAGGGTTAGATGCATAAGCTTTTATTTATGGAAATTATCAGAAATTCTGAATGTTAATTATATTGGCACTTCCCTATATTCGCAAAACCCAATGAATGACCCCTGTCATTCAGCAAGCCGTCACGAAGCTTGTTTAGGGACACAATTCTCAACCAATCGAGAGGTTTTAAGGCTATGGCCAAGAAATACGATGCGGGCGTTAAAGAGTACCGCGAAACATATTGGATGCCTGAATACACTCCAAAAGATACCGATATCTTGGCGTGTTTTAAGGTAACTCCTCAGCCAGGTGTACCACGTGAAGAAGTTGCTGCTGCGGTAGCTGCTGAATCATCAACCGGTACGTGGACCACAGTATGGACCGACCTGCTGACTGACTTGGATTACTACAAAGGTCGTGCATACGCGATCGAAGACGTACCAGGTGACGACACTTGTTTCTATGCATTCATCGCATACCCAATCGACCTTTTCGAAGAAGGCTCAGTTGTTAACGTTATGACCTCTTTGGTTGGTAACGTATTCGGCTTTAAAGCGCTTCGTGCTCTTCGTCTTGAAGATATCCGTTTCCCAATCGCATACGTTATGACCTGTAATGGACCACCACAAGGTATCCAGGTAGAGCGTGACTTGTTGAACAAGTACGGTCGCCCACTATTGGGTTGTACCATCAAGCCTAAGTTGGGCTTGTCTGCGAAGAACTACGGCCGTGCATGTTACGAAGGTCTTCGTGGCGGTCTGGACTTCACTAAGGACGACGAGAACGTTAACTCACAACCATTCATGCGTTGGAAGCATCGTTTCGACTTCTGTATGGAAGCGATTGTTAAAGCAGAAGCTGAGACTGGTGAGCGCAAGGGTCACTACCTGAACGTTACCGCTCCTACTGCTGACGAAATGATGCGTCGTGCTGAGTACGCTAAAGAAATTGGCGCACCAATCATCATGCACGACTACATCACCGGCGGTTTCTCGGCGAACACCCAGTTAGCTCAGTGGTGTCAAAACAACGGCATGTTGTTGCACATCCACCGTGCGATGCACGCGGTACTCGACCGTAACCCACACCACGGTATCCACTTCCGCGTATTGACCAAGATCTTGCGTTTGTCAGGTGGTGACCACCTGCACTCAGGTACCGTTGTAGGTAAATTGGAAGGCGACCGTGATGCAACTTTGGGCTGGATCGACATCATGCGTGACAGCTACATCAAAGAAGATCGTTCACGCGGTATTTTCTTCGACCAAGACTGGGGCGCAATGCCTGGCGTATTGCCAGTAGCATCTGGCGGTATCCACGTATGGCACATGCCTGCATTGGTAGCTATCTTCGGCGACGACTCTGTACTCCAGTTCGGTGGCGGTACATTGGGTCACCCATGGGGTAACGCTGCAGGCGCAGCTGCTAACCGCGTTGCTGTTGAGGCTTGTGTGGAAGCACGCAACCAAGGCCGTGAAATTGAAAAAGAAGGTAAGGACATCCTTACTAACGCGGCTAAGAGCAGCCCAGAGCTGAAGACAGCGATGGAAACCTGGAAAGAAATCAAGTTCGAATTCGACACAGTCGACAAGCTGGACGTTTCTCACAAGTAATCGTCCTCGGTGACCTTCGGGTCACCGGTCGAACTATCGATAACGAATTAATTTAGAGGTATTTACTCATGAGTGAAATGCAGGATTACAAATCAAGTCTGTCAGATCCAGATGCGCAGAAGTTCGAGACCTTCTCTTACCTGCCAACCATGGACGCTGATCGTATCCGCAAGCAGATCGAATTCATCGTATCTAAAGGCTGGAACCCATCTATCGAGCACACCGAGCCAGAAAATGCGTTCGGTGCGTACTGGTACATGTGGAAATTGCCAATGTTCGGTGAGTCGGATGTTGATGCGATCTTGGCAGAGTGTGAAGCTTGTCACAAAGCTCACCCTAATAACCACGTACGTCTGTTGGGCCTAGATAACTATGCTCAATGTGCTGGCGCATCGATGGTTATCTATCGCGGCGAAGGCTAATTATTCTTAATTAGTTAAGCATGGGCCCCGCCCCCCTTCTAGGGCGGCGGGGCTTTTCATTTAAAGCATTTAGCCGCTAGGGCTCGTTCGAGCTTTATCGATTAGTTGTTTTTAATTTCTCTAAGCACCGCATAAAGCAGTGTGCATTTTTGCTGGAGGCATCACCATGACCGACCAAATCAACACTGAACAATACATTGTTAAAGATGAACCTTATTACCGTGCAGTTGGTAAAGAAGTTGAGATGTACGAAGCGGCATATGACGCCCGTATGCCAGTGATGCTTAAAGGCCCCACCGGTTGTGGTAAATCACGATTCGTTGAGTACATGGCGTGGAAACTTCAAAAGCCATTGATTACCGTCGCCTGTAACGAAGATATGACCGCCTCTGACCTCGTTGGTCGTTTCCTGTTAGATATTAACGGTACGAAATGGCAAGACGGCCCTCTCACAGTCGCAGCCCGAATTGGTGCAATCTGTTATCTCGACGAAGTCGTTGAAGCACGCCAAGACACCACCGTTGTCATTCACCCATTAACTGACCACCGTCGTGAGCTGCCACTGGAAAAGAAAGGCGAGCTAGTAAAAGCACACCCTGACTTCCAAATCGTTATCTCTTACAACCCTGGCTATCAGTCATTGATGAAAGATTTGAAGCAATCAACCAAGCAACGTTTTGGCGGCATGGATTTTGATTACCCAGAAACTGAAGTTGAAAGCGAGATCATCGCGCACGAAGGCGGCGTTGATGCCGATACCGCTAACAAGCTAGTTCAAATCGCACAACGCTCACGCAACCTAAAAGGCCATGGTCTTGATGAAGGTATGTCGACCCGTTTGATGGTTTACGCAGCGCAGTTGATCTCTAAAGGCGTTTCACCTCAAGAAGCGTGTCAGATGGCATTGGTTACGCCATTAACGGATGATCCAGATATGCGTGACACCTTACACGCTGCAGTTAACACCTACTTCTAATCGAAGCGGTATGAACCACTTCATACCAAAAGGAAATTCGCAGCTACCCAATGACCTAACGGTCAAAGGTGAAATGTCATCATGAGCATAGATTTTTCAGAATACATAACGTGTATTGATGAGAACAACACAGAGCATCGTGAAGCGATAGAAGCATCGTATAACGAGGCTCAACGTGTAATGTCTCCGCGTGGTTTGCAAAACTACCTTGAAGGTGTTCGTGCATTCTGCACCTTAGGTCGTGGCCAAGATTTGGTATTGACTTACATTCAAGAAATGCCTGGCGTGGTGAAAGAAGTCGGCGAAGACATCATTCCTGATGTTGTCGAAGGCATGATGAAACTTTCATCACATACTTCTGGCAGCGTTATCACACTCATCGTACAAAACCTGCCTCTGGCAGCATCTCGCTTAGGCGATGCCGAGGTTATGCGTGGCTTCTTGAAGCTATTGCATCAGATGACAGGCAAAGCACCACGCGGCCTACGTCCAATGATGGAAAATCTGGATGAGTTGTTATCCAAGCTGACTCTGGGTGGTTTGCGTCGCTGGGTTTTGTGGGGTGCGCAAGCTCACCAACGTGACCTTGATGGCCAGATGGCCTACTTTGCTCTGAAGACCGATTCATCTAAATCGATCCTGCAGCAGGAACGTCGAGGCACCCTATTCATTGATAATCAACGTAAGTTGAATTTCTATCTGCGCGCCCTATGGGCTCGTGCATTCTTCATGCGACCCACCGCAGGTGACTTTGAATCACGCCAAGGTATTCGTCCCTATATTGAAGATTTCCAAATTCACGTTCCAGATGCATTTGACGCCTTCCGTGGCATTGATGGCATGGAGCTGTATCGCGCTACCGTAGCGCACGCTGCAGCTCATATGGTCTATACCCGCGAGCCAATTTCTGCTGAACAGTTATCGCAAGCACAAATGCGCATGATAGAACTCTTCGAAGATGCGCGTGTTGAGTATCTGGCCTACAACGAGTTCCCTGGCTTACGTAAGTTATGGCTGCAATTCTTTACGGCTGAGATCACCAAAGACGACGAGCTCGGTAAGCCACACGAAACAATGGATCTCATGATGCGTACCACGCGTGCCATCATGGATCCTGATTACACCGATAAGATGGCCGCACTGAATGAGATTGCAGCAGACTATCGCGCTAAGTTAGCAGCAGACCCCTACGCAAAGAATCTCGCATGGACAGCAGGTATTGAGTTCTACAACAAGATGACCGAGATTGCGAAGATCCCAAGCGTACGCATCTTGTCTGAGTGGCCTATCCCCTATCGTGACGATAACCGTTACTTCTGGGAATTCTCAGAGAACATGTTTGAGACTCAAGGCATCGATTACCTGCCAAGCTCGCAGCAAACGATACGTAAGAATGTCAGCTTGATGGAGATGATCAATGAGATTGACTCCGAACTAAAGGATGACAAGCCACAAGAAGTCTGGGTACTCAATACAGAGCTCTTCCCCTATGAAGATATGGGCATCAGCTTTAACCAATCAGAAGGTATTGAGCCAGTTTCTGAACCTTATCACTACAACGAATGGGATTATCACGTTCAGCTATCCCGTCCTGAATGGGCAACTGTGGTTGAACGACGCCAAGGCAAAGGTAATCCAGAGGTCATGGACGAGATCCTAACCAAGCATAAGCCCATCGCATCGCGTATTCGTCACTTGATTGACGCCCTGCAACCTCAAGGCATTGTTCGCCGTCGAGGCTACGAAGAAGGCGAAGAACTTGATTTGAACGCTGCGGTTCGCGCAATGATTGATATCCGCCGCGGCATCATGCCTGACCCTCGTATTAACATTCGTATCACACGTCACGTTCGTGACTTATCGATCGTTCTGTTACTCGATCTCTCTGAATCGACCAATGAAAAAATTGGTGGCCTTAAAGAAGGTGAAGAAGGTTATGAGGATCAAGACAGCATCTTAGATTTAACGCGCGAATCTGCTGGCTTACTCTCTTGGGCAATCGATTCGATTGGCGATAACTTTGCCGTCCATGGCTTTGCCTCTGATGGTCGTCACGATGTGCAGTACTACCGCTATAAAGACTTTGATCAGCCCTACGACGATGACGCTAAGTCACGTTTGGCGGGGATGAAAGGCAATCTATCTACGAGGATGGGTGCAGCCTTACGTCATGCCGGTTGGCACTTAACCCAACAGAATGCTCAAAAACGCTTAGTCCTCTTAGTCACTGACGGAGAGCCGGCAGATATCGATGAACGCGATCCACAGTACTTGCGTCATGATGCAAAAAAAGCTGTTGAGGATTTGGCCATGCAAGGGGTTTACACCTACTGCTTAACGCTTGATCCTAATGCAGACCGTTATGTGTCGCGTATCTTTGGTGAAAATAATTTCTCGATCGTTGATGATGTTGAACGCTTACCTGAACGCCTACCCAACGTCTTTGCCGCTCTAACGAGCTAATCAAACTTCCATGTCTGACCGTGAGCCAGCACACGAAAATCTGGCCGCGGCTCAGGCATAGCATCCAAGACCTTTTTTAGTACTTGTGGCGGCTCATCTAAAGATTCATCGGTAAGGCGTTCGAAGGTACCCCAATGAACCGCTAAGGCGTGTTTAGCGCCAACTTCTTGCATCACTTTCACCGCTTCTGCCGGATTCACATGCATCGTCTGCATAAACCAACGTGGCTCATAGGCACCAATTGCTATCGCTGCAAGATCGACTGAACCTAATCGCTTACCAACATCTTGCGTGTCTTTGGAATAACCTAGATCACCCGAAAACCAGAATCGAAACTCTGGATGAAGGACCGCCCATCCACCCCAAAGAGTCTCATAACGATCCCATGGCGTCCGAGCACTCCAGTGCTGAACTGCATGAAACTGCAATTCCACTTCACCTTTAGCACCCTGGATTACCGTCTTATCATCCCAGTCCATCGCAATCACATTCGTTGACTCACCCTTAAGCTGAGTGCCCTCAACATTGCGCTCAAACCACGTATCAACACCTAATGGCACATAGAAACGGACCCTTGGATGCTTAGCCATCAAATCTCGTACGGTTTGAAGGTCGAGATGGTCGTAATGATTATGTGAGATCAACACCACATCAATCGGTGGTAATTGATCAAATGGCACACCCGGCTTTTGGTGACGTGTGGGTCCCGCAAAACTCACCGGGGATGCTCGGTCACTCCATTGCGGATCGGTCAAGATATTGAGTCCAGCTGTTTGCAAAAGCACCGTCGCATGGCCCACCCATGTCGCTGCTGTTTGTGTGCGGTTGTTTTGAATAAAGCTGAGATCAGGCTCAATGGGCTTAATCGGTGATAAAGGTGGCTTAGGTAAATCCGCCACGCGGCGCTCCCACTGCCACTTCCAGAAGCCTTCCTTTTTCGCACGACCGCTATATCGATTAGCAAAACCATCTTCACGATGATGTGACTTACTGGAATCGTAATGGGGGTTTTTATTTGAGCAGCCTGTCATCAAGAGCGACAGGGACAAGAGCAGCAGACCTATCCTCATCGACGATAGCCTGGCACTTTATATTGCTGATCTAAGCGGTCGAGTTGACGTGAACGGATAATGCCGCGAATGCGATTCACATATTCACCACCAATCGAAGAATAGCGACGCAAACCCTGCGCCAAATACTCTCCGGATAAAGACTGCAAGCGTTGACGCTGCTCTGCTCTTAAAGTGCGCAGCTCACTATAGGCCTTGTTGCGATTAATGTTGCGCAAATACTCATCCACCGAATCTTGAATAGACGCATAACGTTTAACTTCATGTTTATCGTTCGCTCGGCGACGTTCAGGTACCAAGCCGCAACCCGGTGTGTAGCACCACATGCCAAATAAATTATTTGCCTCTCGAGCAAAACGCGAGCGCCCCCACCCTGATTCATTGATTGCTTGAGCAACAACCAATGAAGGTGGCACTTCATCAATTTTAATCAGCAGTTCACCTAAAATCTGCTTAAAGGATTTGTCGTCAACATCAACCCAGAACTCATCGGCAAGTCCCAAAACAATTGCTTGATCTTGCGGGCTCAATTGAAAGTAAACATACCGTTGCGCCAACCAAGTGCGCGTTCTGAGACTCTCTGCATTACCACTTTGAGCCGCTTTGGCAACAGTATGTATAAAAACCTCTTGGGATGATTGGGACGATGCATGCCCGACCCATAAGGCGAGCATTAAAAAACTACTAGTTACAAGCTTATGCAAATGACTACTCAACCGTATCGAGCAGGATCAACTTACGGTCATCCATAATGGCGCGAATCCGCTGAATGTATTCATTACCAATCTCGGAGTACTTGGCCAAACCCGCTGCCAAGCGATATCCACTTAATTCTCGTCCGGCGGCGCGCTCTGCCGCTCGAATCTCACGTAGCTTTTGATAGGCACGATGGCGATTGATGTTTCTCATGTAGTCAATAACAGAGTCATTAAATGAGCCGTAACGCTTGACTTCATGCTTAGCTTCATCATTACGTAGCTTAGGCACAATGCCGCAGCCCTCGGTGTAACACCAAACACCAAAGAGATTATTTCCCTCACGCGCAAAACGAGACTTGCCCCACGCAGATTCATTTGCAGCTTGAGCAACAACCAATGAAACAGGCACCACATCAACACGCTGAAGCAAGTGCCATACCATGACAGGCAGTTCATGATCATCTGGCTTGAGCTGATATTTTTCGGCTAACGTCAAAATGTTCTCTTTATCTGTGTCACTTGGCGCATCGTTGCGCATTTGATCGACGAGCCATTTACGGGTTTCAAGGATTTCTGCATTACGGGTTCGGGCAACAGCCGCAACCTTTTCAATAAACTCATTGGTTTTACCCAACACGCCTTCTTCTTCAACCGCTTGCTGGTCATCAGGCATCAATTGATAGATAACAAAAATCACGAACAACACGACGGCGCCAGCGAGCAATTTGGGTATACACCAATGATAACGTTTGAAATCAATTTGCATGCTTTCTCCTAAGCTTTAAAAGGCAAGACCGTTGCCTTACCCCCATCTCCATGCGCCATTCGTTCTTCGATTTGCTCGAGTGCCAACCGAAACTCGGTAATCAGTCGCGTATGGAGTTCACGCGAATCTTCGGCATATAACACCATCTCTATGGGTGCCGGTGCATTCAAGTCATCGCCACGATCGTCATGATGGAATAACCAAGAAAGCTTGATGACCTTACCACCTTCACCGTCTTTCACCATATAACCCTGACCATCTACAAAGATCACTTCCTCTTCATCGATGATCGCTTGTATCTGCAGGGAACGAACTGGCACATACATGTGCGTATAGTTACAACGAGAGAGCATCAAGCGGCATAAATTGTAGAGTGCCGCCGGAATGGTTATCCGCTCGCGCTCTATTTCATCTGGACGAAAAAACGTTTCAGTCCAGCCTGTCATTATTCTTCGTTGGCAACCGCTTGATCTGGATCCCAACCCTTGTCTCGAGCCTGGTCGACAGCCGCTTGATAGATGCGTTGATGCTTCTCTGCCAACTCAGGTGGTAAGCGCGACGGCAAGTTCGCATAGGGCTCCCACGCCTTAGATACCTGATCGTAAAGCACATCAACTTGCCCTACACTCCAGCCCTCGCAGGTTTGCGTTTCAGGGATTAAACCGAACACCCAGGCGTCTCGAATGACGTTTCCGGTAGGGTTCATGGCGCCTTTTGGGTCCTTATCGATGCCCATATAGGTTTTAGGTGTGCTCATAGCGTTCTCACAGGTAAATTTTATTCGAATAATTATCGCGTATCTGCATCATTTTGTGTCAATCTAACGCTTTAGCATTTCCTTAAATAAATTAATGGCTATCCATCTTCAGAATATCCGTGGCGACATCTATGGTGGCGTCACTGCAGCTGTCGTGGCACTCCCCTTAGCAATGGCATTTGGCGTGGCTTCTGGCCTAGGCCCTATCGCTGGCTTATACGGCGCAATTGCCGTTGGGTTCTTTGCAGCTATCTTTGGCGGCACAGACTCACAAGTATCAGGTCCAACAGGTCCGATGACGGTGGTGATGGGTGCGGTCGTTACCCAATACTCTGGCAATCTTGCTGATGCCTTCACAATTGTTTTTCTTGGTGGCCTCATTCAAATCGCCTTTGGCATGCTCAAACTTGGGCGCTATATCGCCTACACACCCTATTCGGTTGTATCCGGCTTTATGAGCGGTATTGGCGTAATCATCATTCTTATACAGACGCTGCCCTTTGTCGGTGCCACAACCGTTGCCGGCGGTCCTATCGGTGCCATTGATGCATGGCTAAGCGGAAACGTACTCATCAATTCTGATGCATTGATTATTGCGACTGTCGGTTTAGCGATTGGTATTTTTTGGCCTAAGCGCTTAAGCGCTGTATTACCCTCTGCTCTAGCTGCCTTGATTGTTGGCACCTTGCTTTCAATGCTGCTTTTCACTCAAGCGCCTGTAATTGGCGAGGTTCCCACTGGCCTACCCCAGCTCATCATTCCCACTCTTTTTGACTCGCATATTTTTACCTTATTCAAAGCTGCATTAATTCTTGCCTTGCTAGGTTCAATTGATAGCTTACTAACATCATTAGTAGCCGACGCGATCACGCGCACTCAGCACAAGCCGAATAAGGAATTAATCGGTCAAGGTCTCGGCAATATGTTCTCTAGCCTGATTGGTGGCTTACCAGGCGCCGGCGCAACCATGCGCACCGTTGTGAATGTTCGCGCAGGTGGCCGCACTCCGATTTCTGGCGCACTACATGCCGTTATCTTACTGACGCTTGTTTTAGGCCTAGGTCCGATAGCTGAAAAAATTCCTCATGCCATCTTGGCCGCCATACTCTTAAAGGTAGGTTGGGACATTATCGATTGGGAATATCTACGACGAATCAAAACAGCACCGCGCGCAAAAATGGTGGTTATGTTGGTCACTTTATCACTCACTGTGTTTGCAGACCTCGTCACTGCTGTTGCTGTTGGCTTGGTGATGGCGGGTTTTATTACTGCTGAGTGGACCGAGCAAGAAGAAGTTAAAGGTGTCAGCTTTCATCAACAATGCGATGACGTACAACTGATCACAATGAACGGCAGTTATTCATATGCTTCTGCAAGACAACTGGTCCATCACATCGCTGACCTAGGTGCGCATTTGCATCCACAAACCCTCATTTACGATCTCAGCAAAATCACTCATCTTGATACCAGTGCAGCGCTGGCATTAGAGGAATTATTCGAGATTGCTAAAGAAGAAGGCCATAAGGTGTTGACTGTGTCGCCGCATGGGCACGCTTACAACACCCTATCCCGCTTGCGGTCATTGGATAAAATCCCTTTAGATCAACAGTTTATGGATCTCAAGCAAGCGATTGAAGCCGCCGAATGCAGACTAGACACTTAATACGCTAGACGATGCGCGACAGGTTCTTTTTGGTGTAAAATTCCCCGTTTTTCCGGGGCTTAGGCCCGTTGAGACTTCGCTATGAGCAGTAGCCATTCATACCCTCTCGCCAAGATCGGATTGATCGGTGGCGGACAACTCGGTCGTATGACGATCAAGGCGGCAAAACGCCTGGGGGCTACCTGCACAGTACTCGACCCTGATGATCATTGTCCCGCCTGCCAACTTGCAGCCAAACAACTGGTTGCCGGCTACTACGACGCGGATGCCATTCGGCAGTTATCCAATGAAGTCGACGTGCTTACCTTTGAGCTTGAAGATATCGACGCAGACACATTGGCGAGCTTAGAGGCTGAAGGCAAAGCCGTTTATCCCTCTTCTGCCGTTCTGAAAACCATTCAAGACAAACTCGTTCAAAAGCAATTTTTAGCGGCTAACGACATTCCGACCTCAGAGTTCATTGAGGCTAACGAACCCTCTGCTGAACTCTTTGAGCAATTCGGCTACCCCTTGGTGCAAAAAGCCCGTCGCGGTGGTTACGACGGTCGCGGTGTTGCGATCATGAAAACTGCAGATAGCTTTGATAAACACCTGCCCGTTCCTTCACTCATTGAACGATTTGTTAAAGCCGACAAAGAAATTGCCATCTTGGTTGCACGCAGCACCAAAGGCGAAGTGAAAACCTATCCTCCGGTTGAAATGGTGTTCAACGATGAAAACATGCTGGACATCTTGTTGGCCCCAGCGTTGATTCTAGAGACCGTTGCACAAGAGGCTCAACGTATTGCAGAGAAAACCGTAGAAGCACTCAATGGCGTGGGTATTTTTGGCGTCGAAATGTTTGTCACCGAAGATGGCCAAGTGCTCGTGAACGAAATCGCACCACGCACCCATAATTCAGGCCATCACACGATAGAAGCCAATATCACCGACCAGTTTGAACAACATTTACGCGCCATTCTCGGTTTACCGCTTGGTAGTACAGAAACCTTGTGCCCTGCAGCGATGGTTAATCTACTAGGCGCGCCAGGAGAGACAGGCAAACCTGAATTACGCGGCTTAGATGAGACACTGAGTATTTCAGGTGTCAATTTGCACCTATACGGCAAGAATAAAACAAGCCCATACCGTAAGATGGGCCATATCACTATTCTCGATAAAGACATCAAGCAAGCGGCAGAAAAAGCCGCATTGGTTAAAACTTTAATTACGATTGGCGCGGAGAAAAACGATGAGTGACATCAAAGTTGGCATCATCATGGGCAGCGACTCAGACCTTCCGGTCATGCAAGCTGCCGCAGACCAATTAAGCGAATTTGGGATCGCTTATGAAATGACCATCGTTTCTGCACACCGCACACCGCAGCGTCTTTATGAATACTCACAAACTGCCATTGAGCGTGGCTTAAAAGTCATCATCGCAGGCGCCGGTGGCGCAGCCCACCTACCCGGTATGGTTGCAGCGATCACCTCATTACCGGTTATCGGTGTTCCGGTTAAATCATCAGCATTGAGCGGTGAGGATTCATTGCTCTCAATCGTGCAGATGCCACCAGGTGTTCCTGTCGCTACCGTAGCCATTAATGGCGCTAAGAATGCAGGCATCC
>Ga0208004_1000512_pt1 | contig 15073 bp, 22 predicted proteins | sample DEB08_DNA_6_FD_184522 | JGI IMG/M metagenome (GOLD analysis project Ga0208004, IMG submission 184522) | Aqueous microbial communities from the Delaware River and Bay under freshwater to marine salinity gradient to study organic matter... | ecosystem: Environmental > Aquatic > Marine > Coastal ...
GATAATATGCTTCGTCACTTTACAGACGATTTAATCTATGTGTCTCCTAGAGTTGCTGTACCTGTAAAGAATATACATACTACACTAGGTAAAAAGACTATACAGTTTAATGCATATCAAAAAGAACTTGGTGATTTGATTGATGGTCAGATACTTGATGATGGCACAAGAGCATTGAATCCTGAGAATGCAAAAAATATTTTGCAGTATCAACGTAAAAGTGGTCTTACATTGCCACAACAAGTAGAGCAAAAAGTATTGGAGACAGCAGAGGGAAATGTAGTAGGACTGACACAGACAGAGTTTAAAGTTCTTGAACAAGAAATATCTTCTGAGTTGGCAATGGACTATCTTGGTGGGGTACAGTTGCGTTCAGGTGCACTAACAGCTATGAGAGCAGAAGCACCATTGGAAGCACGTACTGAGTTGTTTGCATCTGGTAAGAATGTTCCTTCTTTTGTGATTGGAGTAAAAGAACTAGATAATGCAATCCGTTTGGCAACACAGGATACAGCAGTTGGCAAAGCATATCTTTCTATTCGTAATACATTTTTTCCGATTACAGATGATCTTCCTGCATCATATCGAAAATTTCAAAATGAAATGTTACAGGCAGAACAAGCTGCTGTTGCACAGGTATCTGAAACATTGACTCGTGGTGCAGATGATCCAATGCATTTTGATAATGTATTGACAGATTATCTTCGTATGGATGAAGAGTTGGAGTTACAAAAGATAAAAGAAACAGCACGAACAGAAGAGGCATTGGGAAAGGTTACTCCTGAAACAAAACCTGATTTTTTAGGCAAAGAAATCAATAGCGAGAAGACAGCAGCACAACGTCAGACACAGCTACTTGCAGATAAGTATGGCCGAGATAATATAAATGAGTTTATGGAATCACAGGGCATTGAACCAACTTATGAAAACATTGTAGATAACATTGCATTTATTGAAGAGAACATGGATGTGGCCATGCGTCAGATACATTTGAAGAATCAATGGGTTACTGTGGTCAATGATTTTTTTCAGACTCCTGTAAAGGGTGGAGACACAGTAGAGTTTTCTTTAAAGCGACTGTGGATTAATGGATTGACTGACATCATACGCTTGGACAAGAATGCTCCATTTTGGTCAGATAACAATATAATGCCATTGACGATGGACAACTATCGAATAGTTATTGAAGAGCTGCGTAATCGTTATGAAGCATTGAAGGGTTATGGTCTTCGTGAAATCAAGATAAGGCCAGGAGCAGAACGCAAAGAAATGTTTGTTTTGCCTTTGTATAAACGAATGGTAGACATACAGCGTAAAGCAAACATGCAAAAAACTATTGATGATTTTTTACAAAATGAACCTGACTTGTTTGTCCAGCTTGGAAGAACATCACAGCAGGCAGTAGGTCTTGAATCAACACAGGCAATAGCAAATCAGTTGAGTACAGAAATTTTAAACATTACAAGCAGAGCAGTACAAGAAGGTTTTTTAACAGAGGATGCTGTTACTGTTGCATTGCATAATATACGACAAGCATTGTTTGATGGTATGATGGCTGACGTATGGAGAATGAGCGATAGAGGTACACAGGAAACATTCTTACAAAAGTATATGCTAAGAATGATAGAACAACAAACTCCTGTTATTGATAATATGGATGATTTTGTTTTGGATATGTATGCATCAGGAGTATTACAGAGCAATACGTTTAAAAAAGTAGAGGCAAAAGTACAAAAGATTATTGATGCAACACACAAAAATATTCAAGAGATAAAGACAGCAAGAGAACTTACAACAGAAGAAGCAAAGATAGTACAACAACTGGAAAATGATTTATATGTTGTTACTGATATGTTTAAAGATCAGTATCTTAATAACCTTACTTTTCGCAATGATGGAGTAATGGATGGATTGTTTACTAGTCAGATACGAGCAGTAAATGATTACATGAGCAGGTATGGAGTTACGTCAGAATCATTAGTTGATAGTATCAATAGACTTGCTCCACGTATTGATTACATGGGTAATAAAAACATTGCTCTTGTTTATGGCATTGAACATGAAAAAAATGTGCAAAAGATACTTGAAATGGCAAAGGATTCAAAGACAGTTCGTTTTTTAAAAGACTTACAAGAGGCTGCTGCGACATCCTATGCAGCAAGATATACTGGCCAGTACATGCTTGAAGTATTATCTGTAATGCGTAGATGGGCAATGGGTGAAATGCTTGGTGGTATTGTTATTCCATCCATGCGTTTTATTGGTATGAACGCTTTTACGAATCCTGTAATCTTTATGACAACGTTGCCAAGTAATATGCGAATCTCTACGCTTGCAGGTTTTACAGGCCATGCTGTTGGTTCGTTAGTAATGCAAGCTCCTGGAGTACAACGATTGACAACAAAGGCATTGGAAGTGCCGATAATACAAAATATTTTTGGTAAGGGTACGAAGTCTAATCGTTACAAGATTGCACCAGATAATGAGATTATTATTTCTAGAGCAGAGGGAGCAGTACGAGATTATACAGCAAAAGAACTACGAGATTTGTCTGAGTATTATGGTATTGAAAGTGGATATATTGATGCGCAGTTTCAGTCTGCACAGTTTAATAGGATACTTATTGGAGCAAAGAAAGATGCAAGTGGTTTTGTTCGTGAAGGATTATGGAATAAAGTAACAGACAATCTTTCTCCGAGTGGTGCAAACTACATGACTGAGTATTCACGTAATCAAGATGCACAGATGCGTAGGTTTGTATTTATAGATGCTCTTATGCAGGGTGATACACCTGCAATGGCAGCTAATAAGGCTAGTCGCAGTATTTTGGATTACAATCTTCTAAAAGGTGCAGAAGCAACAACAATCAAAAAATATATGTGGTTCTATTCTTTCATGCGAACAATGGGTACAGCTGTAATCAACTCAGTATATACAGCAATCAAGACAGGAAAAACTTCTGTACCATTAAAGTTTTTACAGATGCAGGACAGATTGAATCGTCAGACTATGCGTGATTATGAATCTGCTCAGAATGATACATTGGGCAGAGTATTTGGCATTTACATGGATACTGTGGATGGTACAGATATGTATGCTTCAGGCATGATGAATCCTCAGATACAGATGTTTGACATCATGTCTACAGCAGGAATGTATATGTTACATGCAGCAGATAAGTTGACTTCAGATGAACGTACAATGGAAGCAAAGTTGTATGAAGCAAGTCTGATCTATGCAGACTTGCCTGCTACAGGTGCTGCTATAGGAAAGAAGATAGCAAAGGGCAATCCTATAACAGAACTGCTTCTTGAAATGTGGGATGCAGAGAATGGAAGATGGAAGCCTATGCCTTCTGAGCTGGTATATGCAGCAGAAGAACAAGGCAAGCTACCTGAACTTAAGAAGACTTATGGACTAGTAGAGAGAAGACGTACTGCAGGCCGACCATTGAGTAGAGAAGGAGTGTATTATGATTTTCCCAAAGGAGAAGAAGGTAAACGTAAAGTACGTTTGTATTTAATGCATCGTCTATTGGGATTGACAGCAGCGAATCTTATTGCATATCCGATGGGGTATACAGCGGCACAGCCTAGAGGTATCAAAGAGTTTTGGCGAGGACAGATGTTTGCTGAAACAGATACAATGATACCGTCTCCTACAGGTGAAGGACAGATTCCTATAAAAGACAAGACAGCTTATTTAAAAAGTTTGAATAAAAACAATCTGAATGATATGTCAAGTGCATGGTTCATGGCATATTATACAGGTCTGTTAACTCCAACAAAAACACAATCTGTACAGCGTCAATGGGAATATGGTTTGAAAGCATTGGAACGTGATATAAAAGCAAAAGAGTAAATATGGAACACTATAAACTGGTAGAGTATTTTGATACTTCGGTAGGCACAGCTTTTCATGGTTTTGAGATTGTGCCTTCCAACATAGCGCTACGTTCTCTTCCTAGTTTATATGGTACATTGTCTGCTTTGACAATCTATGGTGACACCAATGCAGGTGCAAATAGTTTGACTGTGCGTATTACAGAGGATGCCAATGGAGATAGGTGCATTATTGGAGACACACAAGTTGGTTTGTGTGAGGGTATTACAACAAACACTAGCACATCATCTATTATAAGGATTGAGATTGATGTGGCAGATACATGGCCAACAAAGGTATGGGTAAAGACAGATACAGGTACTGTAAACATTCGTGAGATAAAAATCACTTGGAGGGTGTGATGGCAATCCCATGTAATGTAGATGCGTTTGGTTCTAGCTCCGGTACGTTTGGTTCTCTTGGTAAAGAGGTAGACTTATCGTCACAAATAGATGGTGTTTCACAAACTTTTGTGACTCCAGATGCGTTTAATACAAACACTTTGGTGGTATATTACAATGGAGTGAGACAAAGAACAGGGGTGGAAATCACTGTGGTCGATGCTCGAACGTTCACAACATCATTTGTACCTGAGACTGGAACTGTATTGGTCGCAGTGTACATTCCATTATAGGAGGCCACATGGCTATTCAACTCGTACGTAATCAGCTTATTGATGCCATTATTGACGTAAATAAACTGGACAATGGAGCAGTATCATACGCTAAGATTCTTTCTACAGACATTGAAACTGATCTTGCTGTATCTGCTTCTTCTTCTAAACTTGCTTCTGCTTCTGCAATCAAAAGCTATGTAGATGCACAAGTACCTGATTCTTTTTCAGGTGGTGATGGTATTGATATCAACACATCAGGTAATCCCGATGTTATTTCTGTTGATCTTGCGACTTCGTCTCCAGGTCTTTACTTTGATACAGCAAAACTTTCTGTACAAGTTAAAGCGGAGGCTGGAGGAACAATCAGTAAGGATGCCAATGGTCTTTACATTGCGAACTCTGCTATTTCAAATGCCAAACTTGCTAACTCTACTATTTCAGGTGTGGCACTTGGTAATAGCTTGGGAGCATTATCTAAGGCAACTAATGGTGGTATTGCAATGACTTCTTATGATGGTTCTGCTGCTGTCTCTGATTTGTCTTTGAACTTTGCTTCTCTTTTGTCTGTTACTGTTGATCCATCTGTTGACCAACTTGCTATTTTACATGATGATGATGGATCAACTAAGTTGGAATCTATTGTTGATTTTGTAAATGCAACAAAAGGCAATGGTTTGACTGCAAGCAATGGTGTTGCATCTGTACTTGCTGATGGCTCTACTCTTTCTGTAAGTGCAAGTGGTGTGAAGGTTGCCGATAGTGGAATCGGTTCTACACAGATTGCTAACTCTGCTGTTACTCCTGTAAAGGTTTCTTTTGGAACACAGGTTGACAACTTTACTGGAAACGGAAGTGCTACTACTTTTGATTTGGCTGTTGCACTTGAATCTAACTTTACTGTTATTCTTCTTTTCCGTAATGGTGTTGCTCTTCAACAAGTACAATCTGCTCCAAGCGGTGTTGATCAGTTTACTGTATCTGCAACTGGTGGAGCTGGTGGTGTTGGACGAATCACAATGGGTGCAGCTCCAACTTCTTCCGATTTTCTTGTAGCGTTCTACGTTGCTTAATAAATAGTAATGTGTTTTTGCTCCCTATGTGTTATTATAATGATGCGTAGGGAGCATTTTTTTTGAGGTCAATATGACAAAAGAAGAATGGGTGAGACATATTATGGGGCAGGGTGGTGCATTGGGCATTGCTTGTGCTGCTTTGTGGTATATCTCTCAACTATATGTAGATCAGATTGGAGCAATGATGCAGCGTTGTGATGATGATAGAGTAATGTATCAACAGCACATGGAGAAGCTATCCAACAAGCTAGACTTAATATCAAATGATGTGAAGGCAATAAAAGATGGGCAAAATAAATAAGGATGCTATGTCTTGTAACTCTCCTAGACCATTGAGAAAGGGAGAACCTGGATATGGAGTAAAGAAGAAGGTTGTACTTGGATGTAAATCCGGCAGACAAAAGCTCATAAAATATGGTGCTGCAGGATACGAGCATAACTATTCTGACTCTGCTAAGAAGTCCTTTCGTGCTAGGCACAAGTGTTCATCGGCTAGTGATACCTTATCTGCTCGTCACTGGGCATGTAAAGATTTGTGGCCATCGAATAAAAAAACAACAAACCCTACTGCAAAAAAGAGAACGAGGAAGTAACATGTGTGATATGTCTAAACCAACTGGAGGTAATATGAAAGCCAAGAAGTCTTCTGATAAACGTTATGAAACAATCAAGCCCAAGAAAGGTGGAATGAAGAAACCATCTGCATCTTTTAAAGGCTACACCTATAAGGATTACTAATGAAAATAAAGATTGAACCTGCAAGCTGGGGAAAGATTTTTGCTCTTATTGCTAAGCTCGTTGCTTATGCAAAGGGCGGATTTACTCCTGAAGAGAAGCAGGAACTTGTGTCTGACTTGCTCGATGTATTGGGTATTCTTGCTGCTGATGTAGGCGAGGATCTCAATGGCCAGGGGTAAGCGTACCATAAACAAAATCGTTGTGCATCACAGTGCCTCTCCACCGTCTACTACTGTTGCTGAGATTGATCAGTGGCATAAAGCTCGAGGGTGGACAGGCATTGGGTATCACTACGTTGTGTTGGAGTCAGGTGAGATTGCCGATGGTCGCAATGTGAATAAGCGTGGTGCTCATACATTGAATCATAACTCTGACAGTATCGGTATCTGTGTCACAGGGAACTTTGAAAACTATCATTGCCCCAAGCATAGGTTCGATGCGTTGATAAACTTTATCAATGAGTTACTGGCAAAGTATGATTTGTCGTGGAGTAACGTACACTATCACAAAGAGTTTGCTGATACTGATTGTTGTGGGAAGTTCCTTATACAACAACTTGTTGCTGTGCGTCGTGGGAATATATGTTGAGAAAGTTTTTGGACCGACACTTAAAACATGGCGAGCTAAAAGCAGTGGCACATAAGGCAGGGTTCCATGCAAACTCTGTTTATGCCTGGCATAAGGGTCGCAATAAGCCTAATGTCCTATCTACGATATGGTTCTTCCGAGCATTGTCGCAGCATACAGGCAAGTCGTATGAGTTGTTGTGGCTTGAATACTTATACACTATTGAAGGAAAAGAAGATGCCCATACAAAAGTACAAGAGTGGTTACAAGGTGAAAGGAACAAAGACAAAGAAGCCTTTAACAAAGACAAAAGCTAAAGCACAACAAAGTGCTATATACGCAAACAAGAGCAAAAAAAAATAGCGAACTTGTTTTTTAATGTTTGCTTGACTCTCCAGCATCCCAAGAATTTTCATAGTCACGCTCCCAATCATTAGGGAGCGTGACATCGTGAATCCAAATGGCCGCCTTACTCATACCCAAAAGAGCAAAAATCTCCATTAGTGGGTGTGCTATTATATTGTGGATTGTAAATTTAAATCGTTTCATATTGTTTCTTATTCGATTGTAGGTAAAAAAGGTGCATGTTTATGCACTTTGGGTGTCTTCTTTCTGCGTAGTCGTGCGTGTATTTCATCGTAATACTTGTCGTTGATATCCTCGAGGTCAGGTGTCTGTTTCATCTTGCCAATGTATCCAAACACATCGGATTCTTTCAAGAACTTGACTCCTTCTGCCTTGACGGTAGCTGGCTTTCGACACATGTATCGTGCCTTGACCGCAGCTGTGAACATATCTCCGTTGTACCAATAGTGTGTGTTCGTAGGAAGATCCACATACACAATGTAGTTGGGAACGTATACAAGATATTCTGCGTATCCTTGGGATGCTGTCTGCATAATCTCTGCAAAGAACGTTGGCCATTTGTCTCCACAGTTTGCGGACTTGACTTCGATGCTGCGTATATCGTTGCCAATCTCTACAAGTATATCGAAGGGAGTATCTGGATGTGTGGGGAGGTACGCATTCAGCTCACCGAAGTGAAGCCATTGCAAAAAAAAATCGCTGTGGTGAATAGCATCATTGATACTATCCATCACAGCGAATTCGGCTTGGATGCCTTGGAGAAGAAGAGAAGAGAAGTTATTCATTAGGGGCGAGATACCATCCTGACTTGTTCACACCGTTACGTCTACATCTATTGCCATTGTTTTGCAGTTCGCATCCCAATCGCAAGAGAAGAGAAGGGTAATAGTTCTCATAGTTGGATGGCTTTATTGTGGAGGATGCATAAACTGTATCCAATAACTCTTGGATTGTAAAGAACTTTCCTGCATTGTCTTCTACATAGTTGGCTACCATTGTCTCATGGATACCAATAACTGACTTGTTACGATTCTCTGCGGAGGATAGCTGCTGTTCGTCAGCTGTCAACCACCATTGCTCTCCTGCTTTGAAGCGATGCACAGCCTCTGCCCATATCTGATCGCGATGGACAGACAAGACTTTGGGTGAGTAACCCATGTGGTTTTCAGTACTCTTGCATTCCACGAACCAGTATCTACGAGAACCTGTTTTATCTTTAAAGATACCGACATCATCATCGTTTGTACTACCCACGAAGATACTAGTTCGTGGTACTTTTACTTCGTGTGCAGTGTACGCTCTCCTGAATGTATCATGTGGTTCGTCTAAGAAGTTCTTGACGATGTTTGCATCTTTCCTCGCTAGGTTGGCTAGCTCGGCCATTTCATGGATCCATGCAGTGCGTAAGATGGATCGACCATCCTTCTCTCCGATGTTTATCTGACTGCTGTTGTACCATGAGTACTTTGTGACTGGGCATTCTCCTGAGAGGATACGGAAGAAGGTTCCCTTGCCATGCCCCTGTCCAGCTTTGAGCGTTAGCATCGTATCAACCTTGCATCCAGCTTGTAGGACACGTGCCACAGCAGAGATAGCCCACTTGCGACCATAGACTCTATTCAGTGCATTGTCTTCTGCCTTTAGGTAGTCAATGAGAAGAGTATCCAATCTCTCCTCACCATCCCATACAAGTTCTTCTAGGTATTCTACCAATGTGTTGCGTGTGTTACGTGTACATGCCAAAAGAATAGCATGGCGAACATCCTTCAAGTCTATCTTGCGACCACAAAAATACTTCTTCCTCATATCACTGAGTATCTGTAGCTCTACTGCATCGGTGATAGGTTCTGCTTTGGTGAAACATCGCTGCCTGATCTCGCAATACCACAGGTCTAGTTGCATTGATTCCAGTACGATACTCATATTGTCTAGCACAGGAAGGTATTCCCATTCCGAGTTACGGTCTAGGTATCGCAGCTCCAATCCGTTGTCTGTACCAATGCAATCCATGTGTGTCTTCATCTTGTTGACGCATGTTATACGATAGCGTGAGATACCAAATGGGTTGGTGCTTCGATGAATGAATGCACTACCCATTGTGCCTGAACCTGGAGCATAGCATTGATACTTCCCATCACGTTTGGGAAGGTTGAACCATTGCTCAATGTACCAATCGAAGGTGCGTGTCTGTCCATCGTGGCCTGTGATGGGATAGGATGGTGGGCATGTGATTATTTTGTATCTATCTGAATCATTATTAGTAGTAACAACAGCACCATCACTATGAGTAGGTGCATTTGTTGTGGGCTTGGGTAGCTGTGGAGTATTTGAAACAATGGACATAATGGAGTTGATGTCAATCATGCCCCCATCCCCACTACGCTGCCACGAATGTATCTCTCTGTCGATACGTGTGCATGGGAAGAACCAAAGACGTGATGGATCTTTGGTCTGTCCATCATTCTCAGGGAAGTAGGTACACATGTATCGCCACATCTTTGTGTATTGATCAGGTGTAACAGGTTTTGATATGGGTATAATAACTCGGAATGCATTATTGCCTGCGGTGTTGGAGTATGAGGAATATGCATTATAGCATAACCCACTATCCATCAACCGTTGAAACACAGACTCTGTTTGTTCATCGGATAGCTTGTCCATGTCCATCACAAATGCGTGGACATGTTCAATACTTTTGATGTTTCGATTACCGTATCGTGTACTCCATGTGACTGGACAATAAAGAGGTGCATCGAACTTGCCTAGCTCTGTCACCTTGCCTTTGCTATCGGTCGTTGTTTCCATATTGGAGGTGATCAGGAACGTAAGTTGGCCAGCTTGTAGTGTGTCTTCTACTGCGTTGGCTAGTGCATTCGTGATGTGCCATCCCTTCTTGGGTTCAGGATGGCGTGTAACTTTTATTCTCACATCAATACTTTTGATGTTGTCGTTAGTTACGTACTGTGATATGTTGTCTTTGCTGATAATCATTGTTGTTTCCTGTGATTGTTATGTGTGTTGTTTGGGAGAGGATGTGGTGTTCTCTCCCATTTTATTTTCAAGTGATGTAATGCGTTCGTCAAGTTGTGACAAGTCGTATCCTGCATCTACTACATGTAGACACATGAGATTTTCTGCGATGAATAGACCAAGTGCATGTCGCATGGCCATCACCATCGTGATTCCCTTTGCTTTTGCAATCGTATTGAAGGTTTGGTAGGTCTTCGCATCCATCTTCATTGGGTATGTTTTTCTATCATCTTTCATAGAATACTCCTGCGTATTTTGTGTGTTTGTTTTTGTAGTATCGTTTGCGTAGAGACAATCGTAGGTCACGAATACTCTGCTCTAGCTCGAGAAGGTATCGCTTGTTGTACTCTACTTTGTTGCCATTTACTATCTGATCACGTACATAGTCGGATACACCGACAAGATGTTCGATAAGATTCTGAATGGCTTTTGGTGTGGGTTGTTGTGGCATCATTACTCCGATGTGATGTTATTGTCGTTGATGTACTCTCGGACTAGCTTCTTGTGGTAGCAATCTCGGTTGTACTCATGAGCTGGACACAGGCATATAACTCCCCATCCTTGTTGGGTACGTTTGTATGCTCGTGTTGTCGGTGGGTTATCTCCTGACCACAAGATTGCGATTATCACAATCTTGTGGTCGTTGATCTGCTCATGTGTTTTGACATGAGAGAGGATATGTCGTTGTTCTTTTGACATGTTTATTCTCCTATGGTGTGGTGTTGTCGTATAGTAGAGTATACGTAAAATGGGTGGGATGCGTACACATCCCGTAGAGTTTATCGTGTCAGCTGATTGACATGTCGGTATAGATTGGGCATACAATCTCTGCACAATAGTGTAGTGAGGTGAGGGAATCGGTGCAATAGTTCTCTTGCATATTCCCATGTGCTCATGTCGTTGATACTATCTTCGAGCATGAGTAACATGCGAAGATCGTATTCGTCTTCTGTGGTGTGGTGTTGCATTGTGTTTCCTTTGTGGTGTGGTGTTGGGTTATCCCCATTGGTCGGCCATCGCTTGTGCAATGCCCATGAATGTTTTGCTGCGTACTGACTTGTTACGATTCTCTTGTGTCCATGAGCCTTGTGGCTCCACGACATTTGTTGGCTGCAGTTGTGGCAATCCTCGTGTCCATAGTAGTGTTCTCTTTGTATATGGATGGCCATACTCGTAAGGTTGAATCACTTGTGATGCGTTGGGAAGATGGAAGCATTTGAGAGGTGTTGGGTTCTCAATGCACACCTTTGGTATCGGTGCTGTCCATAGTCTATCCCAAAAGACTCGTGCCTCAAATCCCTTGCGTAGTCGCTCCGGATCAGATACTCCTGGCTTATTATATAGTCGTACTGCACCAGCTCTGGATAGGTAGGTACATGGTGGGAATGCAATCAGCATGTCCCAATCCTCTCGTAACATTACCTTTATTGCATCGCCTTCGATATGCCATTCAGGGGTGTCGCCTGATGTAGGGAGTACATCACAGCTGTATGCAATGTGCCCCTTGTCTCGGAATGCTTTGCATACTCGTTGTGACTCTTCGCAAGCTACTAGTATTTTCATGATTTTCATGGTGTCTCCTTATTGGTGTGGTGTTGTTGGTAAAATATAGACTCAAAATGTTAGTCAGTTTTGTATCGTGACTAGGATAGTGTCTTATTCTATCGTGATGTACGATAGGTAATCCTTAAGTAGAGGATACATGTCGTGTACACTTCTCTGTATTGTTATACCTTCGTTGTCTTTCGATATGATGGTATCGAACTCTAGTGTTGTCGTGATGATACCATGTACTGTTTTCCATGCACAGCTTTTCAATCCTATAGGTCTAAACATTCTTGCAATGTTATCGAATCCTGCTTCCGTACCTACATGGTGTAGGTTGTGCCAAATGATATGCTCCATTTGGCCGTGAAGAGTAGAAGAAGGTATAGGTCTGTCGTAACTATCGTGTATTTTCATTTGTTATCTCCGTGGTGTGGTGTTGTCGTATAGTAAAGTATACGCAAAATGTACCGACTAGATATATAGTCTAGTCGGTGTGTGTATATGTTATGCTCGAGCCTTACGTGCTGCATATATGGTGTTTGTTGCACCATGTAGATGTTCGTTGATGTGCTTCTTACCTTTGCCATTACACGCCATGCATGTAATACATTGATAAGGCAATCCATCTTTGTCTGTCTTGTCGGAAGATGCTAGGCACCGAATACCAACGTCTGGCTCAACATCATCATAGACTAGGAAGGTATTCCATCCTTTGTCTATCGCTTGTTGTCGTTCTGCATTGGAATCGACACTTGCCATACAGATATCTCTGTATTGTTGGCCATGTTCTGATCTCCATTGATGGGTGTACGCAGTGTAGCTATGAGCATATCGGAGTAACTCTTGCCATACCCATACAGGTACAGCAGCAGGATCTCCTGCCGATCCGACACGAACCTCTAAACCTTTTACAAGTTCTTGTGATAAAGCCATGTCGATAGGTGTCTGCGAACGTGTAGCATTCCAATGTGATGTTAGATTTTGCCATTGGACATAACAACCATTACCGCCATTGTATTTACAGTCACCACACACAGAGGCAGAGCCTTGTCTGTAGTTGTCTGATGGCTTATCGTGTATAGGTAGGATGGCCACTTGTACCATCGCTCCTGTTTTTGCATTGTCCGAATCCTTTGCGAATCCTGACAACGTGACCATGATAGGCGTTTCATTGTCGAGCAACGAGATACCTTTCCAGACTACTACGCTTGAGTCTTTCATCTTGTATGCTTTTGCAATGGCCTTGTTTAGACCTTTGTTCACATACTGTCTGAGGACACGAGCACCGTTGGTAAGTTTGCGGCTAGCTATCATTTCTATTGTATCTTTCATGTTATTTCCTGTGGTGTGGTGTTGTTGTGGTCGTAAAGTAAAGTAGAATAGACCAAAAATGTAGTCAGTTTTGTATCGTGACTAGGATGTTATACTTAGAGTATGATGTATGTTTTTTCATGAATCAGATATGGATGATTCTTCTCTACGATAGAGAATGAATATTTACCAGATAAAAACATATATTCTTTGCGTTCGTAGGTGGTGCAATGAACTCGTACAATGTCGTTGTATCGGATAGAAGAGGAGTCGTTGTTTAGCATCATGTCATTACAATATAAGACTAAGTCTTCTATTGTAATGTCGTTGTGTTCGGATAGTTCGCACCACCCAAATAGATGTGCTATTAGATTATTCCTGTGTCCTGTTCCAAAAATCATTCGTTCTCTTGTAATCATGTTGTTTCCTTTGGTGTGGTGTTGTTGTGGTCGTAAAGTAAAAGCATAATAGACCAAAAATGTAGTCAGTTTTGTATCGTGACTAGGATGTCAGATTAAATAAGATTTAATAGTGTATGCAGAATACTATCATCATCTATGTACCCTTCTTCTTCTCTTCTGTTAGGTGAAGATCCGATATAGTCAATCAGGTATTTACCTGATGGATATAGGTAGAGAACATATAGACTTGTAGTTATCTCTACATGTATCCAGTCAAAGAACTTCCAGATAGTAGCGTTCTCATTTGATATATCGTATGATTCTTCACTTTTGATATAAGCAAGAAGTGATTCTTTTCCGTTCTCTTTTATCGCTGAACGTGTTAGACGTTCGAATGTATGAATAGTAGGTATCATGTTGTCTCCTTTGTGGTGGTGTTGTAAAATATAAACTTAAAATGTAGCCCATCAGCTGATAGGCTACAAAAGAACAACACACACACACCTTGCACTTGTACCTATCTGTATGCACTTATGCATACATGTTTTGTCATCGCTTATTATGGCTTGATACTGTGCTGTATGTGTTATTGGGTATGTTAAAGAACATGGCCATAGATATGTAAGGATATTAAACACTGCATATATACAAGTATATGGTAAGTGTACCTTACTCTAAGGGATACTTTTACAGAGATACATATCTCTGTATTGCGTATCAGCATGAAAAGAACTTAGAGAAGGAAAGGATTAGAATCATTTTCAATCTCTATGCTTATAGTATAACACGATATTTTCATGTGCAAGTATTTTTTTTTATTTTTTTTTGTATCCGTGTTCTGTGTGTGTTCTTAGATGTTCTTCAGGAGCTCAAAAAAACTTGAACACCTGTGAACACCTGTGAACACCTGTGAACACCTTAGGAACACTTGAACATATAAGAGAGAACTACCCTACATAAAGATTCTTTATACCGTAGAGTATAGATATATATAGAGTGTTCACTCCTGAACACTAAAAGACTTTTTTGAAAAACTTGCACACTTTAGGGTACTGTGCAAGTTTCCTTATATTGTTCTTCAGGAGCATTGAACACTTGAACACTTGAACAGCTGAGACAAAACACTTGAACACTTGATCAGGTATCTAATATTTTGAAGGCAGACATCTAAATATTTCATGGGCTATTTACTTGACAACAACAAGGGACACAAAACGACCAGATTATTTTGAACGCTGTTTGTATCGAACACTGTTAACCTGCAGCGCAGCTGCCTATAACACAGGTAAGAGAATCTAACGCTGTTCAGTGGTGAACGTTTGTTCAGTAGTGAACGCTGTTCAGTAGTGTAGCGCATACTGAACAAGTGTTCATGTCGTTGACAATCTGTCAGTAGAGCGTTGACAATCTGTCATGCCGTTTGACATTTTGTCACGTGCAAGAAGTGTGCCATTGACAATCTGTCACAGCTTGACATTCTGTCACTAGTGAACACTGTTCAGCACCGAACACTGTTCAGCGCCCCCCACCCACCCCCAATC
>Ga0208004_1000515_pt1 | contig 15044 bp, 16 predicted proteins | sample DEB08_DNA_6_FD_184522 | JGI IMG/M metagenome (GOLD analysis project Ga0208004, IMG submission 184522) | Aqueous microbial communities from the Delaware River and Bay under freshwater to marine salinity gradient to study organic matter... | ecosystem: Environmental > Aquatic > Marine > Coastal ...
CGCTTAATTGAGATGCAGATGGAAGGTTCGGTCGGTTAATGAGCAGCGTTCTTCCAACTAATTACTTAACGCCAACTGGGCGTGAGGAGGCTTGGCGCTTTACTCCCTTAAAGCGCATTGCAGGCCTTCATGATCCTGCAGTTAGCGTTATTGATCGAATTTCAATTGAATTATTTGGAAGCGTTAGTGCTGGTTTTAGTATTTCAACTGTTAAGGCAAGTGAGCTTCCAGCGAAATCAACAACTACTGATGCGATTGTTCAGCGCCTAAGGAGCGAAGTTACTGAAGTTCTTCATCTAAAAATTGACAATGAAGCAGTTATCAGCGAACCAATCCTGCTAAAGCGCAACGTCGGTAGCAGTGGTGAGTTTTCAAGAACTGTCATTACTGCAGGGGCTCATAGCAAGGCTAGTGTGATCGTTGAAAATACTGGTGATGGCATTATTGGTGAAGAAATTGAGATCAGAGTTGAAGCTGGAGCTAATCTGACCTTTATTACTCTCCAGGAGTGGGGCCCAAAGGCAGTACACATGGGACGCCATCATGCAATTATTGGAAGAGATGCAAATTTCAAATCAATCACAGTAACTATTGGTGGCTCGCTAGTTCGCCTCTTACCAACAGTTGAATACTCAGATCAGGGTAGCTCTGCTGAGCTCTGGGGAGTTTATTTTGCAACAGATGGCCAGCATTTAGAACATCGAGTCTTTGTCGATCACGGCATTCCAAGAGCTAAGTCTCGGGTGAATTACAAAGGCGTTCTTGCTGGAGACGGAGCTAGAACTGTCTGGATTGGCGATGTCTTTATTAGGCAGAACGCTGAAGGAACCGATACCTATGAATTAAATAAGAATTTGCTTCTCTCAGATGGAGCTAGAGCGGATTCAGTTCCCAATCTAGAGATTGAAACTGGTGAGATTGTTGGAGCGGGCCATGCCAGCACTACGGGGCGCTTTGATGATGAGCAACTGTTTTATCTCATGTCTCGCGGCATTCCGATGAATGAGGCACGGCGCTTAGTTATTAGAGGCTTCTTTACTGAAATTATCGACAAGATTGGTGATGAGGTAATTCAAGAGCGTTTAATGTCAAAAATTGATAGCCAGCTAGAAACACTTGGGGCATAAATGGAATCTATTGAGATAAAAGTAGATCAACTTCAAGAATCAAAGCCGGTTAAATTCACACTTGGCTCAGAGGATGTCTGTGTGGCAAGAATTGGCGATGAAGTCTTTGCAGTCGCTGATATCTGTAGCCATGCCGAGGCATCCCTCTCTGAAGGAGATATTAAGGATTACAAAATTGAGTGTTGGCTCCATGGAGCAGAGTTTGATCTAAGAAGTGGAGAAGTTTTAACTCCGCCTGCTTTTGAAGCAATTGAAACATATGCAGTAGTTCGTGATGGAGATACTGTCACGATATCAAAGAAGAAATAACGTTAAGGGGTAAGTCGCGATGGCACAACTAGTAATCAAAGGTCTTCAAGTTAGCGTTGAGGGCGAGAGTGGAGCTATTGAGATTCTCCGCGGGGTTGATCTAACAATCAACTCTGGTGAGGTCCATGCAATTATGGGCCCTAACGGTTCTGGCAAGTCAACGCTTGCATATTCCATCGCAGGTCATCCTAAGTACAGCGTTACTGGTGGATCAGTAACACTTGATGACGTTGATGTCCTTGAAATGAGCGTTGATGAGCGAGCAAAGGCAGGGCTCTTTCTTGCAATGCAATATCCGGTTGAGGTTCCAGGAGTATCTGTTTCAAACTTTTTAAGAACTGCAGCAACAGCTCTTCGCGGCGAGGCACCAAAGGTAAGAACTTGGGTGGGAGAAGTTAAAGAGGCGATGAGCAAACTTTCTATCGATCCCACTTTTTCAGAGCGCAGCGTTAATGAGGGATTCTCAGGTGGAGAGAAGAAGCGCCATGAGATTTTGCAGATGGAGCTCCTCAAGCCAAAGATTGCCATCTTGGATGAGACAGATTCCGGCCTTGATGTTGATGCGCTAAGAATTGTCTCTGAGGGAGTAAATCGCGTTAAAAGTGAGCAGAACCTAGGAATCATGTTAATTACTCACTACACCAGAATTCTTCGCTATATAAAGCCAGACTTTGTTCACGTCTTTGCTGGCGGAAAGATCGTAGAAGAGGGTGGGCCAGAGCTAGCTGATCGACTTGAAGAGAAGGGCTATGCGCAATACGCCAAGGCGTAGGCGATAACTTGTGTCTAAATTAAATCTCTCAGCGATAAGGGCGGACTTTCCTATCCTTAAGCGAGAGATTCGTGGCAACAATCGCCTCATCTATTTAGATAGCGGAGCAACCTCACAGAAACCAAACTCAGTTATCGCAGCTGAGCGGGATTTCTATGAAAACCATAACGCTGCAGTTCATCGAGGCGCACATCAATTAGCAGAAGAGGCAACGGAGCTATATGAAGGAGCTCGGTCAAAAGTTGCAGCCTTTATCAACGCAGATGTCGATGAAGTCATATTCACAAAGTCCGCAACTGAGAGCATCAATGCAATTGCATATTCACTTGGAAATGCTAGGCCAGGCTCTAAGTTTCATATTAAGCCTGGTGATCGAATTGTTGTCTCTGAGATGGAGCACCATGCCAATTTAATTCCATGGCAGGAGCTATCTGCTCGAACCGGAGCTGAGTTAGTTTGGTTTAAGGTAAGTGATAATGGCCGATTAGATCTATCTGATATGGATGAGCTAATTAATGAGAGAACTAAAGTTGTTGCCCTTACTCATCAATCAAATGTGCTTGGAACTATAGTCCCGCTAGATCAAGTAACATCAAAAGCACATAGTGTTGGCGCCCTATTTGTTCTTGATGCCTGTCAATCTGTTCCTCATTACAAAGTAGATGTAAAAGCTTTGAATGTTGATTTTATTGCATTCTCTGGCCACAAGATGCTTGGCCCAACCGGGGTTGGAATCCTCTGGGGCAAGAAGAGCTTGCTAAATGAAATGCCACCTTTTCTAACTGGCGGATCAATGATTGAAACTGTAACAATGGAGAGAGCGACATACCTTGACGCCCCGAAACGCTTTGAAGCTGGTGTGCCAAATATGGCGCAAGCAATTGGACTTGGAGCAGCAGTTGATTATCTAAACACCATTGGACTTGATGAAATTCACGCTCATGAAGTTGAGTTAACTAAGGCAGCCCTTGAAGGCTTGCAGGGCATTAAAGGTCTTTCCGTAATTGGACCAAAAGATTTAGAGATGCGCGGGGGAGTAGTCTCCTTTGCTGTCGAGGGAGTGCATCCACATGATCTTGGCCAAGCCCTTGATCAATATGGGATTGCAGTAAGAACTGGTCATCACTGCGCATGGCCGCTAATGAGACGCTTTAAGACTGTTGCTACCACGCGAGCTTCTTTCTATCTATATAACGACTTTGAGGAGATTGAAGCTTTAATTGATGGAGTGGAGCGCGCAAGAAAGTACTTCGAGAGCCGATAATGGAACTAGATTCACTTTATCAAGAAGTTATTTTGGAGCACTATAAGCGCCCTCTTAATAAGGCGTTAAAACCAAATCCAACAATTCAAGTTCAACATATCAACACTTCATGTGGCGATGAGATTACTTTAAATCTGCATACTGATGGCAAAAAGGTGATAGATGTTAGTTGGGAGGGAATTGGCTGCTCAATCTCACAAGCTAGCACTTCAGTAGTATCGGATTTAGTGATGGGCAAAGAAATCGCTGAGGTTCTAAAGATTATCGATTCTTTCCAGGCCATGGTCTTAAGCAAAGGAACAGATTCTGGCAATGAAGAGCTAATCGGAGATGGCGTAGCTTTTGCTGGAGTTTCTAAGTTTCCAGCTAGAGTAAAATGCGCTCTATTGGGATGGATGGCAACAAAAGATGCAATACTTCAGGCAACAAGTAGCGAAGGGAAGTAGATAGTGAGCGCATCGAGAGATGATGTAACAGAGGCAATGAAGGATGTTATTGACCCAGAGCTAGGAATCAATGTAATTGATCTAGGACTTGTCTACGATGTCTCTATCGATGATTCAAATGTCGCAGTACTTGATATGACCCTTACCTCTGCAGCTTGTCCATTGCAAGATGTGATTGAGGATCAAACTAAATCAGTGCTTCAAGATCTAGTCACTGATGTAAAGATTAATTGGGTATGGATGCCACCATGGGGACCAGATAAAATCACCGATGATGGGCGTGAACAGCTTCGCGCAATTGGCTTTACTGTCTAGTTCGTTCCTCTCCTTCGCGATTCTGGTCTAGGGTAGAGATATGTCCCAAATGGCAGTTTGGATGTCTTTTCGTTCCTTCACAGCCGATTCTTCAGTTAAGAACCAGAAATTAAAACGAGGAACTGTAAAGAGAATCTTTGGATTCGCTCTTCCTTATAAGACCTTCTTAATTTTCTTTTTAATAACAGTAGTTATCGATGCATTCTTAATTGTGACTACTCCACTACTTCTTAGAAATCTAATAGATGATGGCGTCATACCAGGCAATTCTGCCTTGGTTACTCAGATAGCACTTTTGGTTGCCTTCATCGCAATTCTCGATGCCCTCTTTAACATGATTGGTAGATGGTTTTCAGCAAGAATTGGTGAAGGTTTGATATTTGACCTTCGCTCGCAAGTCTTCACTCATATTCAAAAGCAATCAATTGCTTTCTTTACACGTACTCAAACCGGAGCTTTGATCTCAAGAATCAACTCTGATGTCATTGGTGCTCAGCAGGCCTTCACCTCAACCCTTTCTGGGCTAATCAGTAATGTTCTAAGTTTGATTCTGGTAACTGTAACGATGTTAATTCTCTCCTGGCAGATCACTCTGGTTTCGTTATTACTGCTTCCCGCCTTCATTATTCCGACTAAGTGGGTCGGCAAAAAGCTTCAGGGATTAACCAGGGATTCATTCAACCTAAATGCTGAAATGTCAGCAACTATGACCGAGCGCTTTAACGTCTCTGGCGCTTTACTAGTTTCACTTTATGGTAATCCAAGTAGTGAGAGTTCTACTTTTAGCGCCAGAGCTAGAAAAGTAGCAAACATTGGTATTTCAATCGCTCTATTAAACCGGCTCTTTTTTATCGCGCTAACTTCAATTGCAGCAATTGCGACTGCCTTTGCATATGGAGTTGGCGGACATTTCACAATCAATGAGCAGATTTCACTAGGAACCCTGCTGGCAATTACCGCGCTTCTGGCTCGTCTTTATGGTCCCCTAACAGCGTTATCTAATGTGCGCGTAGATGTAATGACTGCGTTAGTTTCCTTTGAGCGCGTATTTGAAGTCCTTGACCTTGAACCTATGGTCTCTGATAAGCCAGATGCTAAGCCAGTTGGCATTGGGGGGCTGAGCATCAAATTTGATTCAGTCCGTTTCTCCTATCCAAGGGCTGAGGAGATCTCACTTGCCTCTCTGGAATCAGTAGCAAAGCCTGAGACAGTTGATAGTGGTGAGGTATTAAAAGGAGTTTCATTTGAAGTTCTGCCTTCAACAATGACTGCTTTAGTTGGAAGTTCGGGTGCGGGAAAGACGACGATTAGTGCGCTCCTACCACGTTTATATGATGTTACCTCTGGCTCCATCGCAATAAATGGAGTCGATATCCGAGATCTACAAGTTCAATCACTTCGCTCAAGCATCGGGGTTGTTACCCAAGATGCGCATATGTTTCATGACACGATAGAGGCAAATCTTCGATATGCAAAAGTTGATGCCACAACATCTGAGATGGAGAAGGCTTGTCAAGATGCTCAAATACTTGAACTGATTAATTCCCTACCTAATAGATTTGAAACCGTTGTCGGGGAGAGAGGTCATCGACTCTCAGGCGGCGAAAAGCAAAGACTTGCCATTGCAAGGCTGCTTTTAAAGTCACCTAGAATTGTAATTCTTGATGAAGCAACAGCCCATCTAGATTCTGAAAATGAATTCCTGGTTCAAGCTGCGCTAGCAAATGCTTTAAAAGATAGAACAAGCATTGTTATCGCTCATCGCCTCTCAACAATTAGAGCTGCTGATCAAATCTTAGTTCTTGATAATGGCCTTATTGCAGAGCGCGGCAAACATGATGAACTCTTGGCGCTAAATGGAATGTATGCCGAGCTTTACTCTCGTCAAAGTTTTGGCGCTTGAGCTTTTCGATCCTCACGAATTACGAGATACCAAGCAAAGAGGACTAAGAATATAAAGAGTATCCACTGGAATGAATAAGCCAGATGGGGTCCATCGCTTAGTTCTGGCAGGGCAGTTGCAACCTCTGGCGTCACTTCAGGATTTGAACTAGAGATTAAATCAAAGTAGATGGGCTCTGTTTCAATGGCTTGTTCCGAGTTCCACTTAACTAACTTTGGTGTTGAGTCTGCTCCAGGCAGAGCAAAGACGCTGCCTTGAACTCTTGACTCAATCTCAGAGGTTCTGACTCGGGCGGTGATTTCAATAGGTAGTGAATCAACCTTTTGAATAACTGGGGGAGTTTGGGCGTCTTTGCCAGCTATCACCCATCCGCGATCTATCCAATACCTCTTGCCGCTATCAGAGATAAATAGCGTGATTACACCAAAACCATATTTACCCTCGTGATAACGATTTCTAATCAGGAACTCTTTGCTTGGATCAAAGTTTCCTTCAAGTGAGATACTGCGCCAAGAAATTTCTGAAGCTGTTTTACTACTTAAGTCATCCTCTGAAAGTAGAGCGGCTATGGAAATGTTTTTCCGGATTAATTCGTTATTTGCATGGCGAGTTTCATATCTGTCATATTGCCATAAAGCGCCTTGCACACAGCCAAAGATAAGTAGTAGAGCTAGGGTTGAGACGGTTATTAGGCGGCGCATTAAAGCAATCTTAGACTTAACCTATTTCGCGTTGTTTGCTTCTTAATACTGCGCTCTTGCCTCTAATGGTCTCCCTGCCACCATTTGCCATAATCACTGAGATGTAGGGAAGGGTTACTGCTCCAACTAGAAAGAACCAGCGATAAGGACTTGGCGTAAAAACTGCTAGGAGAAAACAAGCAGTTCTTATCATCATCGATATGAAATAGCGTTTCTGTCTTGAGGGAAGATCATCAGAGAGGGCAGCGCCAGCCTCGGTAATGTTTTGATAATTGCGCCTCTTAGGCATCGCTAGATTCCAACGCTTTAAGGCCATAGCTAAGCGTAGATGGGAGAGACAATAAGCGCATTTTGACCTTCATTTTCGCACTCGCTAGTATTTAGCCCTTGGTCAAATGACCAACATGAAGTGGAGCTAGCCGCTCCCACCTACCTCACTTTTAGGTGAGCTGGTCAACAAGAGCAAGACCTAAATTTTGGTCTCATTCTGGCGGCTGACTTCCATCATGCTTTTAGTGAAGGGAAGAGTTATCAGCACCACTGATCCTCGTATCAACGATCGAATTCGCGTTCCAGAAATTCGTCTGATCGGAGCATTAGGTGAGCAAGTTGGCGTCGTAGCGATAGATAAAGCGCTAAAGATGGCTGATGAAGCAGGTCTTGATTTAGTCGAGATCGCACCTGAAGCAGTTCCACCAGTATGCAAGATTATGGATTTCGGAAAATATAAGTACGAAATTGCTCAGAAAGCGCGAGAGGCCCGGGCTAACCAGACCCACATTGTGGTTAAGGAAATCCGAATGGGTTTAAAGATTGAGAACCATGATTACGAGACTAAGAAGAACCATATTGAAAAGTTCTTGCTTAGCGGAGATAAGGTGAAGGTAACTGTTCAGTTCAAAGGACGGGAACAGACAAGACCAGAGATGGGATTTCGATTATTGCAACGTCTTGCAGAAGATGTAGCGACTTCGGGATTTGTCGAATTTGCTCCAAAGCGCGAGGGTAGAAGCATGACGATGGTGCTTGGACCAGTGCGCAAAAAGAGTGAAGCACTTGCTGAAGCAAAGCGCGCCCGAGCCTCTAAGGCTAAAAAAGTTTAAGTAAAGACAACAGGAGGAAAGAAATGCCGAAAATGAAGACACATAGTGGCGCCAAGAAAACCTTTCGCGTCACCGGAAGCGGAAAGATCGTGCACGAGCGCGCTGGCAAGCGCCACCTCTTGGAGCGTAAATCTTCTCGAGTAACCCGTCGCCTTTCAAAGGATCAGACGGCCAATGATCGAAACACTTTTTCTGCCAAGCGTTTGCTTGGAATGAAGTAAGGGGGAGCAATAATGGCAAGAGTAAAACGCGGTGTTCATGCCGCAAAGAAGCGCCGCACCACACTTGAGAGAGCTAGTGGCTATCGCGGTCAGCGCTCCCGCCTTTTTACAAAGGCAAAAGAGCAAGTAACTCACTCTCTGGTCTATGCCTTCAACGATCGTAAAGATAAGAAAGGTGATTTCCGCCAGCTCTGGATTACCCGTATCAATGCGGCAAGTCGCGCCAATGGAATTACCTACAACCGTTTTATCCAAGGATTAAAGGCTGCAGGAGTTGAGGTAGATCGTCGCGTTCTATCAGAGCTTGCAACTAATGATCCTGCTGCTTTCACCGCATTGGTTGAAGTAGCGCGCAAGAATGTAAAAGTTTCCTAAAGTCTCGCGTTAGAAAGCGATGATTACGAGCCTTCATTCGCCTCATGTTGAGGCAGTGAAGGCTCTTTTAGGTTCTCGGGGTGGCAAAGCAAGAAAAGAGAGCGGTCAATATGTAATTGAAGGGCTCTCATCTATTAAAGAGGCCCTTGATTTTTCGCCTGAAGAAATCACAACCCTCTATCTAACTAGCGATGGCATGAGCAGACTTGCAACAATTCCTGAGGGCTATTTTGAAATTCTTGAGGTCTCACCTGAAGTAATGAAAGCAATGACTGATACCGTCACGCCACAAGGTTTATTGGCAATCGCTCAAATTCCGCAGAATTCATTGGCAGATTTTATCGCAGCGTCAAAAAGTGAGTTAAAGATTGCCTACTTCTGGCAGATTCAAGATCCTGGAAATGCTGGAACGGTGATCCGAGCCGCGGATGCTTTTGGTTTTGATGCAGTGATTTTCTCTGACAATAGCGTTGATATCTATAGCCCGAAAGTAGTTCGCTCAAGTGCAGGTTCGCACTGGCATATTCCTCTATTTACATCAATTTCAGAAGGGGAACTTAAAACACAGCTTTCAGGCAAGGCCTTTGAAATCTATGGAACTGATGCAAGTGGGGCACTTGAACTATTAACGGCAGCAAATGAATCAAAGAATCGCTCTGCAATCTGGGTATTTGGCAACGAGGCCAGAGGCCTTGATGCGAAGGTGATTTCAACTCTTGGAGCTAAGCAAGTAGCAATTCCTATTTCAGGCAAGGCCGAGAGCCTAAATCTCGCTACCGCTGCCTCAGTGGTGATGTATGCCGTATCGGCAGCTCGAAAATAACCACTTCTTGCCACTCGGATTAGTAGAATTCTCTAGTGTCGTTAGATAACGCTGGTATTGAGCAGATTAAGGCCGATGCGCTATCTGCAATAAAAAACTCACAATCCCTTGATGAACTACGCGAGGTGAGAATTGCTCACGTCGGCGATCGCTCGCCAATAGCAAGAGCTAATCAAGGACTTGCAGAGATTGAGATTGAAAAACGAGCAGCGATGGGAAAATTGATTGGCACTGCTCGGGCCAATATTAACCAAGCATTTGATGATAAAGAAAAAGAGTTAACTGCGCTAAGAGATAGCAGAGCCTTAAGCAATGAGAGAGTTGATGTAACCCTTGCTAGTAATAGAACTCCTCGTGGAGCGCTTCACCCCTTAACAATTCTAACTAATGAGATTTCCGATCTCTTTGTTGGCATGGGATACACAGTGCAAGAGGGGCCAGAGCTGGAGGCTTCCTGGCTTAACTTTGATGCCCTTAATATTGCTGAAGATCATCCGGCTAGAACTATGCAAGATACATTTTTTATCGAGCCGCTCTCATCAGGTCTTGTGATGCGTACCCATACCTCGCCAGTTCAAATCAGAACTATGTTGGAAAACAAACCTCCAATCTATGTGATTTGTCCAGGTCGTACTTATCGAGCTGATGAGTTAGATGCAACTCATACTCCAGTATTTAATCAAGTCGAAGGTTTAGTAGTTGATAAGGGCATAACGATGGCCCATCTAAAAGGAACCTTGGACCACTTTGCATCAAAAATATTTGGTCCTGGCGTCACCACGAGAATTAGGCCATCTTTCTTTCCCTTTACTGAGCCGAGTGCAGAAGTTGATTTCTTCTACAACGGCCGCTGGGTTGAGTGGGGCGGCTGTGGAATGGTTAATCGAAAAGTTTTACAAGCCGCAGGAATTGATACCGATATTTATACTGGATTTGCATTTGGAATGGGCCTTGAAAGAACCTTGATGGTGAAATATGGGATCACAGATATGCATGACATCGTTGAGGGAGATGTTCGCTTCTCAAGGCAGTTCGGAAGTGGTGGGCGATGAAGCTTGCACTATCTTGGCTCTCAGAGTTTATTGAGTTCCCTAAAACCATTTCAGTAGCAGATATCGCTGCTGGATTTGTAAAGGTGGGTTTTGAAGTCGAGTCAATCGAGAATCCAGCGGAGAAAATCAAAGGTCCACTACTTGTTGGAAAAGTATTAACTATTGAGGAGCTAACCGGACATAAAAAGCCCATACGCTATGTCGGGCTTGATTGCGGGGAAGCTAAAACACGATATGTAATTTGCGGTGCTACTAATTTCATAGCTGGAGATCTAGTTGTAGTAGCTCTACCTGGCGCGATTCTGCCAGGAAACTTTGCAATCTCAGCCCGTGAAACATATGGCAAGACCAGCAATGGAATGATCTGTAGTTCAAAAGAACTTGGTCTAGGAGATGACCACTCAGGAATAATCGTGCTAGATGGCAAGGCAAAGATTGGAAGCCCAGCACTTAAAGTTTTAAGAGCAGATGATCCAATTATTGATATCGCAGTAAACCCCGACCGCGGTTATGCGATGAGCGTTCGCGGCGCTGCAAGAGAGCTAGCAATGGCGCTAGGACTAAGCTTCAAGGATATTTCTTCAAAGGCCTTAATTGCATCACTTGAGAAAAAGAAGAAGCGGGGAAAGATAACTCCAGTACAGATTTCAGATAAAACTGGAGCAGATCAAATCTACTTGCGAAGCTTAAGTAATGTAGATCCGCTAAGGCCAACACCGCAGTGGATGGCAAGACGTCTATCTCAAGCAGGAATGCGCCCAATATCTATTGCAGTAGATATCACTAACTATGTGATGTTAGAGCTGGGTCAGCCGCTACATGCCTTTGATAGCGCCAAGATTTCTGGAACTTTAAGAGTTGCAAGAGCAGGAAAATTCACTGAATTGATAACCCTTGATAAGGTCAAGAGAAAGCTTGCTAAGGATAATCTTCTAATAACAGATGATAAAAAGGTGCTAGCCCTAGCTGGGACTATGGGCGGGCTTGATAGCGAAGTTAGTGAGTTTACTGTCGGCATCACTTTAGAGGCGGCCCACTTTGATCCAATGTCAATTGCGCGTAATTCAAGAAGCCATATTCTAAGTTCAGAGGCTTCGCGTCGATTTGAGCGTGGAGTAGATCCATCACTTGCTGAGTTGGCTTCTGCTCGCGCAGCGCTACTACTTATTGAGTATGCAGGAGCTATCTATAACGGGAGCTCAGTCAAGAAAACTCCGCTAAAAAAGAGAAGCATCACTATTTCTGCCTCTGAAATTTCATCACTTATAGGAACAATTTATAGCGACAAAGAAATTGAAAAATCGCTTAAGGCGATTGGCGCTAGCTTAAGAAAGAGTGGAAAGAAATGGGTTGTTACCCCGCCATCTTGGCGCCCAGATCTAAACGAACTTCCTGATCTGGCAGAAGAGGTTGCTAGATTCTTTGGATATGACCGCATTCCTTCTCAACTTCCGCCAGTGAAATTGGCAAGTAATGGAAGTTCAGGACTTACCCCTATGCAAAAGCGTCGCAGATCAATGAGTTTAAAATTAGCCAATAGAGGCCTGGTTGAAGTTCATAACTATCCTTTTGTAAGCCAATCCCAAATGGATCTCTTCGGTTTCTCTGGAGATCGCGCAAAGACTTTCAAGATTGCTAACCCAATGTCTGATGAATATCCTTACTTAAGAACTCATCTAACCCCTGGACTCCTTGCTGCAGCTGCAAGAAACTTATCTAGGGGAGAGAAGTCTGTGGCACTCTTTGAAAGTGGTGCGATATTTAGAGACATTGAAACCTTAAAGCCAGCAGGAAGTGTTTCAGTCAGCAAGAGACCGACGGAATTGCAGATAAAGCAGATTTATCAGAGCGTACCTAAGCAACCTCTACATATTGCAGGAGTAATTGCGGGAGAGATGACAAACTCTGGTTGGTGGGGCAAGGGAAGAGTTGTTGAGTGGAGCGATGCTGTTGATCTAGTAAGAGAGTTGATTGAAGATTCTGGAAATGACTATTCAATTGAAGCAGTTGATCTTGCGCCTTGGCACCCAGGAAGATGCGCTGAATTCAGAGTTGATGGAAAAGCTGTGGCGCATGCCGGCCAGATTCATCCACGAGTAACCTCCGCGCTTGCTCTTCCTGATGCAACTGTGGCATTTGCTCTCATCGTGGACGCTCTAAAATTTCCAGATAATTTTAAGGCCAGTCCAATAAGTGTTATGCCAGCTGCGATCCAAGATATCTCCCTCTTTGTTGACCAGAAGGTGCCAGCAGAAAAAGTTGAAGCCGCCCTTAAAGAGGGAGCAGGTGAACTACTGGAGAGCATTGCACTTTTTGATAGATATCAGAAGGAGGGAGAGGCTCAGGTTTCGCTAGCTTTTTCTCTAGTTTTTAGAGCCTCAGATCGAACTCTTACCTCTGATGAAGTTTCAGAACTTCGCGCAAAGGCTGGGGCGATGGCCAGCAAGAAGTGCGGAGCCCAAATCCGCAGTTAATGCATAAATATGCAGGGATTTGCATAACTATGCACCAAAGGCTAACCTGCCTCCATGAAAATCGGAGTCCTTGGGGCTAGCGGCTATGCCGGGGGCGAGTTGTTGCGTTTGCTATCTGGGCACCCGGATTTTGAAGTTAGCTACATCGCTGCAGGTTCAAATGCAGGGGAGAAGATTACTGATCTTCATTCACATCTAATTACCTATGGCGATCAGAGATTTGCTGGTACTGATATCGGTGCTATCAATGACTGTGACTTGATTTTTCTTGCCCTTCCTCATGGCCAATCTGCTGAGATAGTTAAGCAGATAGATGAAAAAGTAAAGATTGTTGACTTAGGTGCCGATTTTCGTTTGAAATCAGAGCATGCTTGGAAACAGTATTACAACGATAGTTATGCAGGAGTTTGGGCTTATGGATTGCCAGAGCTGCCTGGAAAGCGTGAGTTAATAAAGAAGTCTTCAAGGGTTGCAAACCCTGGATGCTACGCCACCGCGATAGCACTGGCAGCCGCTCCTGCCGTGCTGGCAGGTGGAGTAGATGCAGGCGACATTGTTGTCGTTGCAGCAAGTGGAACAACTGGAGCAGGAAGAAGCACCAAGGGAAACCTAAGTGCTAGCGAGATTATGAATTCGATGGTCTCTTATAAATTTGGCGGAGTACATCAACATACTCCAGAGATTGAACAAGCTCTTGAAGAGCTTGGTTCAAAAGAAGTGAAAATTTCATTTACCCCAATTTTGGCGCCCATGCCACGAGGAATACTTGCAACTGTCACTTCCAAAACATCTCTTTCGGAAGATGAGATTCGTAAAAGCTATGAAAAAATGTATCAAGATGAGCCATTTGTTCATTTACTTTCAAAGGGACAACTTCCTGAAACTTCTTCGCTTACTGGATCCAATTCAGTTCAAATGCAAGTAGCTGTTGACACCCACACATCGCGATTAATCGTCTCTGTTGCCATTGATAATCTAGGAAAAGGGGCGGCAGGGCAAGCTATTCAAAACGCAAATTTAATTTCAGGACTTGTGGAGACAACTGGACTATCTGCATTGGGGGTAGGGCAATGACTCTAAAGAGTGAATATAGCCAGAGCCTTCCCAAGGGCTTTAGGGGGTCTGGAGTAAGTGCTGGGCTTAAAAGCTCTGGAGCTAAAGATCTAGCTCTCATTGTTAATGATGGACCTGATAATTTTGCAAGTGCAGTCTTTACTACCAATCAAGTTGTAGCAGCGCCTGTCATATGGAGCCGGCAAGTTCTCAAGGACAATCAAGTTTCTGCAGTCTTACTCAATAGTGGTGGCGCAAATGCAGCCACTGGAGCAGATGGCTTTGCTGATACCCATAAATCAGCAGAAGAGGTAGCGAGTTTGTTATCGATTTCATCCTCTGATGTTGCTATCTGTTCCACTGGATTAATTGGCGTAAGGCTTGATATGGAGAAATTACTTGCAGGAGTCAAAAGCGCCCACTCTGCTTTGAGTACTAATTCAACCGAAGATCTAGCAAGAGCCATTATGACTACAGATTCAAAACCAAAGATCGCTACCTATGAGAGTTCTGGTGTTAGTTTTACCGGAATAGCCAAGGGAGCCGGGATGCTTGCGCCATCACTTGCCACCATGCTTTCGGTAGTAATGACTGATGCAAAAGTGGATAAGGCAGTGGCCGATGAGATTTTCGCCAAAGTTTGCGAGAAGACTTTTAATCGAATTGATTCAGATGGGTGCACATCAACTAATGACACAGTTCTCTTTCTCTCATCTGCTGCCTCAGGAGTTGAGGTATCAAATGAGCAGCTTGAGCAGGCGCTATTTGCCGTTACTGCAAGTCTTTCAAAGCAGCTAATTGCTGATGCTGAAGGACACTCAAAGATCATTTCAATCACCACGATAAATGCTAAGAGTGAGAGAGACGCTGTTGAGGTGGGCAGAGCATGTGCAAGGAATAATCTTCTTAAGTGCGCACTTGGTGGAGAAGATCCTAATTGGGGTCGCGTATTAGCAGCGATTGGAACAACCAATGCGGTAATTGATCCAATCAATATTGATGTTGATCTAAATGGAGTAAAGGTCTGCAGATCTAGCTCGCCAGGGGAGGATAGATCCAAAGTAGTTATGACTGGGGAACTAATCGAAATTCTGATTGATTTAAAG
>Ga0208004_1000516_pt1 | contig 15036 bp, 34 predicted proteins | sample DEB08_DNA_6_FD_184522 | JGI IMG/M metagenome (GOLD analysis project Ga0208004, IMG submission 184522) | Aqueous microbial communities from the Delaware River and Bay under freshwater to marine salinity gradient to study organic matter... | ecosystem: Environmental > Aquatic > Marine > Coastal ...
CGGCGAGGCCCTGTACGGCGGGGAATGGATATCCCCGCTGGCCAGGGCCATCCCGTGCGATCCCTCATACCTGCACAAGATGTTGAAAGGAGACCGAGCAATCTCCGCACGCATCCATGCGCGCGTCCGTGACCTGCTCGCTGAGCGCCGGGTCGTGATCGACAGCCTGCTTGCGGCGTAGGTCATTCCTGATCCTCTTCGGCTGCGATCATGGCGCGGTAAGCTGTTGCCGCTTCTACCGTCGCGCTGTCAGGGTCGTGGCTCAATGGACCGTAACCTCATCGAACGCCGCCATGTCGATGGCCCACCACTGGCCGGACTCATCGACGCCGATGCAGGCGACGGCATCCTCGGGGTCGCTTTTTTCGCCATCCGGCCCCATGTAGCCAGCAATCTTGATAATCTCGCCGCTGTCGGTGATAGCCTCGCCCTTCACAAAATCCACGGCGGCAACGTCATCGTGTTCTGACTTCATCACTCCGCTCCTGCCTGCTGTGCGGGGGTTCGTATCTCGATCCGAAGCCCAGCCCGTTCCGCCATCGCCGCGTCGATCATGCCGCGCGAGAATGCCCGCGACGTGTCCAGCCTCGACCATCCCGGCGGCGGCGGTTGCCCGGCCTTGAGCGCAGTCACTCCCGCTTCCAGGCGTGCGCGTTCGCGGGCCTCGCGGTCGTCGAATGTCTCAATCCTGGGGGCGGCGGCGCTCGCCGTGGGCTTGGCAATGGCCTTGCCGTTCTCTGCTTCCCGGCGGCACCAACTGCGCCACGTCGCGGACCAATCGGCCTTGCGCCCTTTCGCGCCGGCCACAGAACGCCAGTAATCCGTGAATGCCAGCCATACCCGGTCAGGGTCTAGCCCAAGGCTGTTTGCAAACTGGCGCCAGTCGTCCGGTAGCGCCTCGATCCCAGCATTTTCAAAACGACGACCGCGCGCATCCGAACGAAGTGAGGATTTATCTTTCTGGCTTCTGGCTTCTGGCTTCTGGTTAGCATTGCCGTCGCATTGCGTTTGCATTGCGCCCGCATCGTCGCCGCCTTTGTTTTCATTCGGCTTTTGTGCCCACCTACTTTTTGCGGCTGCGCGGGCTACCTCTGACTTTTCCAGACTGTAGGATAGCTCTTCTACTACTCGATTATTCGATAGGTAGCCGCTATCGGAGACGATCTTGCGCTCGGCAATCAGCGTCTCTAGTGCCTTCTTAAACACGCTATTCGATGCCCCGCACATGCGCGCCAACCGGGCCGGTTCATCTTTGATCTTGCCGCCGCGCTCGTACATCATGGCGACCAGAGAGATGTAAATGCCGGTCTCGGCACATGTCAGTCCGCGCGTGCCTGCGAGCCAGTCAGACGGGAAAAAGCGAACCCATGGATTTCCGCTCAAGCAAAGACACTCCGTCGCGGCACGGACCAGTCCGGATAGGCAGCCTGGGACGGCGTGGCGGGCGTTCGCGGTCTGACCGGCTGGAAGCACCTTGCATGATGCTCTGCGCACCAGGACCGCGAATGCGTGGCAGTTGGCTTGCCGCAATACACGGTGTCGGACCCGTCCGGCTCGCCATCGATCCACTGGCAGGCCAGCGGGTCATGCCTGTGCTGCTCCGGCGCTTGGCGCTTGATCGGCGACGGTCTGCTCTGCAACTGCATGCGATGCGCCTTTCCGATGATGGCGTTTCGGGTCTTACCTAGCAGGCAAGCGGCGATCTCCGATGCGGGAAATCCGCGCGACCAGAGGTCTGCCAGGATGTCCATTTCCTGCTGCGTCCAGCGCATCAGATGCGAAGCCCCGGCGCGGCGTATGAATTGCCCTGCGACGAGCGCCAGCGATGCGTTCCTTTGCACGGGTGGCAGACCCTGTTGCCTGCATGCTCGCTGTCGAATGTGTTGCCGCAATCAAGGCACCGCCGCTTTCGCTTCTCGGTGCGGCGCTGGTAGCCGAGTTTGACGCGGATCGGCGGGTTCGGCACCGGCTCGCCGGGAATGGCGATCAATCCCTTGACCGGACGCACAATTTTGCCGCGCTTTTCCAACTGAGAAAGGGCGCTTGTCACCGTGTTAGGATCGACGCCGCTGCCCTCGTATATTTCCTCGTAAGTGGGGCTGCGGCCAGTGTCCGCGATGAACGCGCGAACGGCTTCGTAAACGCGCACTGCGGTTTTCGTCAGCGGCTTGGTTTTCATATCCCCCTTTCCTTTCGCTGTTTCTTAATTGCGAGGAATGCGTCGATCTGCTGCCGGTCCAATGCCGTCATGTGGTCGCCAACGGTGTTCCGCAGCCGGACGATGGTCTCGCGCATCCACCGGATATCCGCGTCCTGGGCGGGCGGTGTTTCTGCGGCCATCTCTCGGGGTGTGCGAAGGGTCACGCCGCTTTGCCCTCAATCTCGCGGCGCAGAATCTCCGCCACCTTGCGGACATGCGCGCGATACCAAGCTGTCTTGGTGCCCTTGGCTGCGATCTTCCGCTGGCGTCTGATTGTGGCGAGTTCGTCCCAGTCCTTGCGGGTCATCACACCGTCTCCACCTTGAAGCCGTATAGATGTTCGACCAGTGCGCGCTTGATCTTAAACTCCGGCGTTTCAACGCCCTTGGCGTCCTCGATGTGCTTTTCGCCTGCGCGCTTGTATGCGAAATCTGCGACGTATGTTAGAATGCGTCCGCTCTTGTACCGCACCGGCTCGCCATTGATTTCGATGGGAATGCGCGGCTGCAAAACAAGGTCGGAAATGTCCCCGGCGCGCTCCAAAAGGCGCAGTTCAAGGTACCGGCGATATTCCCTGTTGCTTGCAAACCTCTTCCCGTCGATCTCGACCGGAACGGCGCGGTATTTGGAGCGGGCTGCCATGCGCTATCCACCCTTCACGCATGACGGTGGGCGATCAGCCGCGCCTCGACGCGGTGGCGGACCCATCTCGGAATCTCGGAAAATCCGGGGGGACCGACCGGAGCCAATCCCCCCGTAGGTCATGCCACCATCCGCAGGTGAGGAACCGATGGCGGCGCACAGCGGAGCGATGCGCTCGACGCTGTTCTGTGTTCCGGGGCGCGTCATGCTTGCCGCCGCAGAAAGTCAGGAATGGACAGGTCGCCGCCGACAGGCGGGGAGACAGGGGCACCTGCCGGCGGCTGGCCGTGGGATGGGCGGCCCACGGGTTCGGGAATGTGGTCGGACGGCTCAGGGATTGCCTTCACCAAGCCGCCCGCCTCGCCGTGATCCAGGGAACCGGCGGGGTCAGAAACAAAACGATTTGTTTCGCCAAAGCCATCGACCGGAACTCCAAGGGCTTCCGCATACAATGCCAAGTCCTGAATCTTGGTCTTGAGGCGTTCAAGCGGACCTTCGTTGCCTTCGTCGGCCAGCACTATCGCCTTGACCAGCGCCTTGAGGTTCGCCGCGCTCAGTCCGTCGTCGCGCATTTCCTTCGCCAGTTCGCGAAGGTCGGCGGCGATCCGGACATCTTCCTCGACAAGAAAGCGCATGCGGCGGGCGTAGTCGGACAGCGACGGGGTGTTGCTGGTCATTAGATGACCCGTTCGTCCAACGCCGCGTCGATATTGCCCAGCGGCCTATTTGTGCGGATTCGGTTCCAGCCGAGAATCAGCGCCTTCTTGACGTCAGCGGAGCGCAAACGGCGATCTGATCTGGTCAAATAATTCCGGACCTTATATGCAGGGTCTTTCAAGCTGGAAAAGCCAAGTCCTGTTGCGACTTTCTCGAAATATGCATCCGCGTCCGCCCGATTCTTTTGAGCGCAGACATAGTGCATTGCCGATGCCGTCGAAGGGTGCGGCATGCGGTTGTCGTGAAACCTCTGGCCTGCGGCGCGGATGCTGTCTTGCAGTCGGTCGTAACTGAGATACGCCGCATAAACCTGATCAAGCGACTTGAATCCATATTCGTATGCATCGCGACTGTTCTGCTTTTCCGCGTCATAAGCCATCAAGACGCGCGTTGCCGCCGCAGCCATGACATAATTCGGCACGCGGTGAATGCCGAAAATATCCGCAGCGCCTCGCGTCTTGCCCACGTCGATAAAGTAGAAACTGTCGTCAGGCGCCCCGAACACCACATCGCACTCGAATGAGACTTGAGCGTCAACGCATCCTAAGCAACGGTGTTGCCCGTCGATCATGCGGTGGCGGTTGGAGAAGATGATGGGAACGCGCGTATAACGCCAATTCCCAGACTTCATCTGCGCCGCGTAATGAGACACGCGCTTGGTATAAACAGGCCGGTTCCTGTCGTTGTGCTGCAACATGGATGTTGCCATGTCCGGAGTGATAACCCATGTTTCCGCCGACTGGTTCGCCATCAAATATCTAAGGCGATCCTCAAAACTCTGGTGCATTGCATAAATTCCCCGTGATGTTCCGTTGCTGGTCAACGAACCTTGCCCCCGTGCGGAATCTTCGCCGCGCCGCAGGACTTCTGCGGCAACTTCGACCGCCAGAACCCCATGCGCTCCATGTGGTGAGCGGTGCGCCGCTTGTGGTAGCGGAACCACGCGGACGGGCTGCCGAGCATGCGGGCGATCAGTTCGCGCATCAGGCGGCCTCAGCGGCTTTGCTGAAATGGCTGACAATCCCGGCGCGGCGCACCAGTTCGGCAACCAGTTTCCCCTCTTCGCTCAAAACGAAAGGCTTACCCTTTTCACCATGTCGCGGCACCACTAACCCACGATCCTCAAGTCGGCGCCAAGTAGTGACAAAGTTTCCGTAGTGGTACGGCGGGTTCCCATCCGCGATTTCGATAAGCATCGCGCACATGTTTTTGGAAAGTGTCAGGTTAAACGCGATCCCAGTGACGTGTTCTCGAAACACTGCGTTCATCGTCCCCTCCGATAGTCCTGAAACCGCTCATAGGATTCCGTCAGCCGGTCGATCCGGCGCCGGAGCGTTTCGATTTCCTCTTGCGCCTTCACCGGGTCCACGTCGGGCACACCCAGGCGGCGGCAGAACGCATCCCGGTATTCCGGGACGGACATGAACAGCCGCCAAAAGGGCGCAAGCTGCGGCGCGTTGCGGCGCTCCCACCAGTTCTGTGCCGCCGACCGCGTGACGCGGGCGCGCTCCGCAATCCGATCAACAGCGAACCGCTCCATGCCAAAGGCATCGTGCAGCGCGCCGGTCGCGGCTTCCTGCACGTCGCGGTTATCAAGGTCGATGGCGAGCGCTGCCCCCATGTCAGGCGCTCCGTGCTTTTTGGGGGGAGAATTTCCGTGCGAACTCATAGTCGTCTCCATTCACTGTTAGCGAATGGATCGACACCCCACTTCGCTTGTTGGAACGGCTGCAACCGTCCTTCGCATCGACACCCCCCGGCGAGGCGACAACAGCCTCGCGGGGGTTCCGTCCAATTACGATCCTGTCGGATTGGCTGATCGCGCGGCGGACCTCGCCCGCGATATCAAGATTGTCTCCGCCCATACCCCCAGCCCGGAACACAGTCTGCGACTGGCGCTCGGCATCGAAACCTGGGCGAAGGGCGTGGCGCTGCATGGCTAGGCTGCCTTCCGCTTGGCCTTCGCCAACTGCGTGAGCGTGCCCAGGGTGATATGCTTGTACCCCCTGCCCTGCGCAGCCTTCACCACGTCATCCCAATACTGCGGCGGGATCGACCGGCGATGCTTCCAGAGTTGGGCGCGGACGTAAGGCACATTCACATCGGCGGCGAAGTCGCCCAAGGATGGCCATGTCTCAATAAGGTCGGGGAAGCTGTTCATACCCCCCATAATACCGGCCGTATTACAGAATGCAATACCCCTTGTATTACGGAATTTCGCATAATGCGCCCATGCCAGGAAGCCAGATCACTCCCGGTGCCCGGCTCAGGCAGGCGCGGTCCAAGCGTTACGCCCAAGCAAAAGAGGCGGCGACGGCGCATGGATGGAAGGTCTCAACCTACATTTCGCACGAAAATGGCACGAGGGGCTTTCGATTTGACACGGCTCAGGCTTATGCTCGGGTCTTCGGTGTCGATGCGACCTGGCTCATGACTGGTCGCAACCCACCCGTGAAAGGGCGGCAAACCGTCCCGTTGGTCGGCTACGTCGGCGCAGGGGGGAGCATTATGCCGGTTGATGACCATGCCCAAGGGGCGGGCATTGAGGAAGTCGAGGCCCCACCAGACCTAGACCAAGCTGTCGTGGCCGTTCAGGTTCGCGGGGATTCGATGTACCCGGCCTTCCATGATGGCGATATCATCTATTACGGCGAGCATGTGCCGCCCGACACGATAGCAGGCAAGGACTGCGTCGTGCAGTTCGCAGACGGTAGAATGATGGTCAAGACGCTGCACCGCGCTGGCGACGCCTACACATTCAGCAGCTACAACGCGCCGCCGATCCTGGCCCCGTTCAATTGGGTCGCGCCCGTGCTCTGGATCAAGCGCCGCTAACTTTCCGAACAGCCGCCATGCAACGCTGCCGGATGCGCGGCGAATTTTTTTGCCCCTCCGTAATACGTTCGGTATTGCATTCTGTAATACGCCATGTATGATGACTCCCATCGCCGCACTGTGGCGGCAGGGAGTACGACGATGACGAAACGCGATAGCCGAGTTGAAGAATGGGACGACGAACGCCGCTACGTCTCGATGTACGTGGAGGGCTAACAGATGGACCACGCGACGCACACCCACGAATTTACGCTGTCCGGGCTCGGCCTCGCGCCGTTCAAGTTCCTCGGCGTTCGGAAGAACCTCTTCCGGATGCCCGACGGGACGTCGAAGCCGGGAGGGTGCTGTGCGCACTGCTCCCAGGGTATTCTCTACGAATACCTGATCCGGTCGGCGGACGGCGTCGTCAGCGCGGTCGGGTGCGACTGCATCCGCAAGGCTGGCGACAAGGGTCTGATCAAGCTGGCGTCGCGTGAGAAGAACCGCCTTGAGCGTGAGAAGCGGGAAGCGGCGCGGCTCGCAAAGCGGGAAGCGGACCTCGACGCGCAGCGAAGCAGGAACGGTGGCCCGACAGATTACGAGGTCCGGCAGGCTGCGCGCGAGACTGAGCGGCGCGGGCGACTTGCGCGGATGGCTCCGGTCGTCGCCCTCGCGGACGCCCTCGCAGACGGTTGCGGCCGCTTCCGGGATAGCGTCGCGAACGACATCCGGAACGGACGTATGCCGTCACCCCGCGCGCAGGAAATCATCATCGAAATCCTCGGCGACCGCGCGAAGGCTGCGTTCGACGCCGTCGCCGATGCGTCCGCTTAACCGACCAAGCAGGGAGAACGACGATGGCGAAGTACACACCGAGACCTTGGGAGGCCGACCACGATGTCGTTCTTGGCCCGCGCGGTCGGGTTGCGGACTGTAGAGAAACCGGGCACGCGGCCGCGCTTGACGAACGCCAAGCCAACGCCCGCCTGATCGCCGCCGCTCCGGACCTGTACGAGGCGCTGACAAACATCACCGAATGCGCTGAGGCGGGCGCGGATGGCGTCAACATGGACCTATGGATTGAGCAGGCCCGCGCCGCACTCGCCAAGGCGTCCTGACATGGAAAACGCAACATGGCACCGCACCGGCTTCCCCTGGTCCTGGTCTCCCGTGATCAAAAACACGCGGGTTGCCGCTGACATCGCCTGCCAAATCGAGGTCGAGTGGACGCCCGCTGGTGGTCACACCTACGAGGTCCGGGTCTGGACCATCGACAACCGGATGGTCTCTGCCCCTGCCGATTGGGTCGCGCCGATCCTCGCTGACATTCGCGAGACAGAACCCGAGCAACTTGCTGACGCAGAGCGCAACGCCGAGGTCGATTACGTCCGCGACCACCCCGGCGCTTGGGCGCATGCCAGCGTCTATGCGGCTGAATAACGGCGTTCGCGTTGGCCTTGCGCTGGGCCTCTGGATTGCCTGACCAGCCGTTTGGGCCGGGTCCGTCCCGACCCATGCGGGTGGTCACTCCACCAGGACGACCGGAAACGTCCGCCGGCAATTGGACGCAACCTCGTAACCAGACGCTGATAGCCGGGCCGGTCGCATCTTAACCAGACGGGCCGGCCCGGCAAAGCGAGGAACGATGACCAAAGCGACCTCACAGTACCTGAACACAGGGACGCCAATCGGGAACGAGATAGACCGGCTGCGCACCGAAAACAAGGCGCTGCGGGACGAACGGGATCAGATTTGCGACGCCTTCCGCGAATTGTCCGACCTGTACATCCAAGTCATCGAATCCAATCGGCCGATTTATGCGCTGAATCTGAGCGCGTCCGAGATTGAGACCATCGACGCAAGGCTCGCAGAATTCCGGGCCGCCCGCGCCGCGCTCAACGGGGAGAAAGGATGATGCGCATCTTTGAACGCCACCGCGCTCGATACGAGTTTGTTCAGATGAACGGCGTCGATCCGTGGGCCAAGAAAGGCTCGGCAATCCGCTTGTTCTTTGGCGTGACCTGCCAGTTCTGCGGCTTCCTAGTTGGGCTGATCGGCGTGCTGGCCTTCGTGCTGGTCGCTGGCGCGATGATGGGAGCGCTGTGATGACCGCCCGCGCTATTTTCCTCGCTGGCTTCGTGCTGATCCTCGCCACCCTGGCGTCTGGCACCCTGTCCTATCACGCCGGTCTGCTTGCAGGAGAGACGCGCGAGAAGATTGCCTCCACGGATCGCGCGGAACTCCGGAACGTCGAACGTAAGCAGCGCGAATCTCTTCTGCTCAAATTCATGGTCAGCGAGGGCCGCTGCCCTCCCATCGACATGACCTGTCCCGCGATAAGGATGACAAGCCGATGAGCGCCATGCTTGCACTTGCGAATACCCCCGAATGGCACGCAGATCGTGCCAAAGGCATCGGCGGGTCGGATGCCGCCAAGATTATGGCCGGCGACTGGCTCCCGCTGTGGGAGGAAAAGACCGGCCGCCGCGCGTCCGACGACCTGTCCGATGTGATGCCCGTCCAACTTGGCAAGTTTACGGAACCGTTCAACGTCGCATGGTTCGCGAAGCAAACCGGCATGGCCGTGGACACCGCGAATTGCGAGGGCATCGTGCACCCGGCGCACCCGTTCATGCGCGCCAATATCGATGGCCGCGTTGGCTTGGCGCTTCTCGAATGCAAACACACCAACGCCTTTGCGAAGGACGACGAGATTGTAGGCCGCTACTTCTGGCAGTGCCAGCACTACATGGCCGTCTGTTCGGCTCCGGCCGTCTATCTCTCCGTGATTTTCGGCAACATGCGGTGGGCGTATTTCGAGATCGCCGCCGACTTCGACGCCATCACGGACCTGATGGAGCGCGAGGCCGCGTTCTGGCATCACGTCAAGACGGACACGCCGCCCGAGACGCAGCAGGCTTCCGCTGCACCGGCCATTGCATTCGATGAAATGCGCGAAGCCGACATGACCGGCGACAACGAGTTTGCCGCATCCGCTGCCGACTGGCTCGCCAACAAGGCCGCCGCCAAGACATTCGAGGACGCGACTAAGGCGCTGAAAGCCAAGGTCGAAAACGACGTGAAACTCGCTTTTGGCCACGGCGTGAAGGTTTCGCGCTCCAAGGCCGGAAGCCTGACCATCCGGAGCATGTGACATGCAACACAGCGAGAACATCAACGAAATCGCCACGGCTCTTTCCAAGGCTCAGGGCGAGATAAAGGGCGCGGTCAAGGACAGCGAAAACCCGCATTTCAAGTCGCGATACGCTGACCTTGCCAGCGTCTGGGATGCGTGCCGCACGGCACTGTCGGCAAACGGCATCGCGGTGATCCAGGCACCGACAAGCGACCACGAGGGCAACGTCTGCGTCGAGACGCTTCTGACCCATTCCTCGGGCCAGTGGATGCGGAGCGACCTGTCCGTGCGCCCGGCGAAGGCCGATGCACAGGCGGTTGGGTCTGTGATCACCTATCTGCGGCGCTACGCGCTGGCAGCGATGGTTGGCGTGGCGCCCGAGGATGACGACGGCGAGGCGGCGACGGGACGCGGCAACGGTCGCGGCGGCGAACCGATGGAGCCGGTCAAGCGTGAACCCGCCAAGCAGGCCGCGCGCGGCAACGGCACCCCTGCCCTGACCCTCGCAGTCCCGGACGAACCCGGCATCATCCCCGTTCCGGTTCCCGAGAACGGCGACATGCAGCCGGTCTGGAAAGCCTGGGTCATGGCAATGCAAATGGCGATCCACAACGCGCCGGACATCGAGACGTTGGATATGTGGGTCGCCGAGAACCAGTCGGCGCTTGGAAACCTCAAGGCGTTCAACGTCAAAACATTTGCGTATATCGACAACCAGATTGAGGCCCGGCGCGGCGCGCTTGCCCAGGCCCCGATCTCTGCTGCTGCGGAGTAAATCACATGGCATACGAACCGAAAGACAATTCCGGCGCGCTGTTCAAGAACGACCGCAAGGAAAAGCCCAACCATCCCGACTACCAGGGCGACTGCCTTGTGAACGGCAAGAAGATGCGAATTGCCGGGTGGATCAAGACCAGCACTCACGGGAAGAATTACATGTCGCTGGCGTTCTCGGAGCCGCGCGAGCAGCAGCAGAACGCGACCCAGGGCGCTGCACCGGCTGGTGACGACGTCGGCGACGAGGTTCCGTTCTAATGTTCCCCGTCCGCCGCAAGCCCCCGAAGTACGGCATCCGGGAAAGCAGCGTGATCCGCTCGCCTGGGCATCTGGCCTGGGTCCGGCAATTCACCTGCACGCTGTTTTCGCGGGGCGAATGCGAGGGGCGTATAGAGGCCGCGCATGTCCGCTTAGGGGCGCATGCCGGCATGGGCCAGAAGCCGGGCGACGACCGGGCGGTGCCCATGTGTTCGGCCCACCATGCCGAGCAACATCGGATCGGTGAAAAGACATTTGCCGAACGGTACGGCGTGAACCTCGAAGCCGTCGCGGCGCGGCTGTGGAAGTTGTCGCCGCACCGCAGGAAGATGGAGATGCAGGGATGACCACGCGCTCCGTTACCAACGAATTCCAGCGCGAAGCCCTGGTGAAGCTGATCCAGGCGCAGAGCCTACCCTTCACCTGCGAAGTCGTGAAGGGCAAGCGCCGGTCGGTCAACCAGAACCGCACCCAGCGCATGTGGATGAAAGAGGTTTCCGAGCAGTTGCAGGACCGCACGCCAGAGGAAGTCCGGGGCTACTGCAAACTGCACTTCGGCGTCCCGATGCTCCGCGAGGAAAACGAACTTTTCCGCGAGAAGTACGACCGAATCGTTAAGCCGCTGCCATACGAGACGAAGCTGGAACTGATGATGGAGCCGCTGGACTTCCCTGTCACGCGGCTGATGACCACACACCAGCACGCCCGGTATCTGGACGCCATCTGGACGAACTTCATTGGGCAAGGCGTGGTGCTGACGGACCCGGAAAGGATCGCGGCATGACAGACGACGACATCCAGACATTGACCGAGGACGACATTCGCCACCTGCGCGCCGATGCCGAGGCCGCTGCCGCCCGCTCCCGGATTGCAGCCCAGCGCCTGCGAGAGATCGCAGACAGGCTCGACCCGGCGATGGATGAAACCACACGCAAGGAGGATGGCACATGGTAGCCTTGCACTACATCAACGGAGTGGCTGTGTTCGATGACGCGGGCCACGCCTTGCAGGAACAAGAAGCCATGCGCAAGCGGGTGCCCCCGTCCCTTCACCAGGAACTGACGGATCGCGGGATAAAGTGGGATATGCGGCTGGAGATTCCGCTGCGTGCGGTGGGCGGCTATGATGATATGGCCGAACTGCTGCGCGGTCTGGCGGATCGCTTGCAGGGCATCCGGCGCGCTCAGGGCGAGGATCACCTGGGGGCCGTACTGCACTGCTCCAGCGAGATTCTGGCGACCAATCGCCGCCTCGCCGCGTTGCGCGACAAGCATTATGGCGACGCCCGCGCCAAGCTGTCCGTTGCCAAGGGCCGCGACCTCGCCCGCCTCTACACGTCAGACGGGAATCTGGATGGGCAAGAAAATGACAAGGGCACTAAAGTTAGTAGGTCAGGGCGAAGTTAGTGACAATATATATTATGCGAAAAGCCATTTTCTGGCGTCCTGCATTTCTGTTTATTCTGAATGGCCTGGATTTGTTATTTAATTTCAATTGTCGCGGATGTTCCCGAATGGGTCCGATCAAGATGTTGAGTCGCATGGTTGAATCTGCTGTTTTCCATAACACCGCCCCTGTCCCTGCGTGTGGAGGATGAGATGGCCGAGGTGGACCTTCGCAGCCCGCACCAGATACGGATCAGCGAGGCCATGCGCCGCTGGTGGTGGCGGCGACGGCAGCGCGCGAAGGAATGCCCCGCCTGCTCCGGCTCCGGCCTTGGCCCGGTGCAGAAGATCATCGAGGACCGGGGCGATAGGCTCTACACGGTCTATGAGGCGTGCAAGATGTGTGACGGGACGGGAGAGCGAAACGCAATACGGAAGATGGGGGAAAGTTGCCCGCTAGTCCCGCCTGACCGCTCCGGCTAGGGTGGGCGTGATCTTCTCCACAGTCCTGCCGATCACGTAACCGCCCAGGCCAAGCTGCACGATATCCCAGAGGGCCAGATATTCTTGCTCGGCAAGGTTCGGCGCTGCCCATCCGAACCACCGCGCCACGATGAGCGCGACGAAGATCAGCATGGTGATCGGGCGCCAGTTTGCGGCGAGCCAGTGCTGGGACGCGGCCTCCGTCTTGACGATCTCGGCCGCCGCCTGCTCCATCGCCGCCGCCTTGTCGAGTATAGCGCGGGTCAGTTCGGTTTCCACCTGCTGGCGCTTAAGTTCGTCGGCGGGATCGGGGAACAGGTTGCCTGCGATGCGCTTGCCGATCTCACCGAGGATTGGGAGCAACGCTCCTATGAACGGCATAGCCTATGGCTCCTATCAGTACGTGAAAAACCCATCGGGCAAGGCGAAGTCCCGGCGCCGGTCGAGATGGATGAAGGTCTTGCCCCGCCCCACGCTCCACCCCTTCCCCATCGCCAGATAGGCGAGGTTCCAGGCGTATTCGTTGTCGGGGCAATGGATATCCACCGCACAGCTTCCCCCCGTCGGATGGTGCGGATGGTCATAGACATGCAGGGAACGGGCATGGCCGCCGATCACCCGGTTATGATCCGCCGACCGGCAGCAGGAATTGACGCGCATCGGCTTGCCGAAGCCCTGCCGCAGTTCGATCAGCGCGCGGGCGAATCCACGGGCCAGACGCACGACATGGGTATCCGGGCACTTCAACTCGTCAAAGGTAAACAGCACCCGGCCGTCAGCGCCGATCAAATTCACATTGTCATCGGCCATCGTCGCCGGCCCTTGCCCGCCGTTCCACCATAAACTCTGCAAGTTCAAGCATCCGGTCTGCAATCTGCTTTTCTGACATGGGGTAATATGTCGGCGGCCCATCCGCGTGGATCACGGCGCAAGGGCGGCCCTGTCCGTCGCGCGTGAATATCAACAGGTTGATTGCCGTCATGGCGTTTTTTTGCGCTTCCACGTCAGGAACTCCGCGCCTTCCTCAACGTCATTGATAACGGTAATCAGGCGCGGGTCATCATCCGCATATTGCGGGTCGATGATCGTCACCACCGCCGGGGTGATGTTTTGGTTTGGCAGGCCGAGTTCCTTGGCGTATCGGTCATGGACCTTGTACCCAGCGATCCGCAGCGCGTGGGTTACCAGTCCGGACGCGGGGTCTTTCAGCAGCTGATATCCCGATGTGTGTTTGTGCCCGCACGTCAGCAGATGATCGCGCCATCCCATCTGCGCCGCTTTCGCTGGTCCATGCGCGGTATTCCACTGCGAATGGCCTGCGAAGTCGTGCCTAGCGTTGACCCGCACCTGTTTTCCGTTTAAAAATGTGAGGTTGATCCTGGCGCCCCACGGTTCGTATTGCGTTCCGTAGTGCGCGGCAATCCATTTCAGCGGGTCGCCCGCGCCGCTCCAAAGGTCATGGTTTCCGCCAATCAGGTAGAGCCATCGCGTCGAACACACGAGCCATTCAGTGAGCGCCCACGCTTCCGCCGCCGATGTGGATTGCTCGCCATACAGCCGCGCCAGCCTGCCTACCCAATTGTTTTGCAGGTCGCCGACATTGGCAGCGACCATGCCGGGCGTGGCGTTAATGACCTCAATATGCCGCCGCAATGTCCGGATGTCCGTGCCTGGGTCGTCCACATGAGGATCGCCCATATGCACAATCCCGACTGGCCCTGGGATGGCGACCTTGACGGGGATCAACTTGCGCGCTTCGTCCGCGCGCTGCTTGCGGTCGTATTCGCGCTCGCGGCGTTCCAGCAGCTCCTCGATTGGCGCGACATCCGACGGCAGCGCGCTACCTTGGATGAACGCAAGATCGTGCCTTTTATTCTTCCGCCCCACGTCGCGGATTGCCGCATTGATCGCCGTCTTCGTCAATTCATCTACGGGGAATAGGTTGTGTTCGGCTGCGCGAGTTAGCCTGCGGTGAAGGGTTGTCGTGTTGATCCCGAGCGACCGCGCCGCCGCCTGCGCGCTGCCATAGGCGCGATACGCTCGCACGGTGTCAGCCAGCACGTTGAGGTCTGCCGTGGGGTAGCTCTTACGCGCCGCCATCAGTACCCATCTCCCGGCAGAACGGACAGCCAGGTGCCCGGATGCCCGGCTGACACGATGCAGGTCCGCCCCTCGATCCGTTGGACCATAAGCCACTCGCCCTTGGGGCTAACGTAGGCGGTCCACACCGCGCCTTCTGCGTCCAGGCCGATGGGCATGGGAAGCGCCCTGCGAGCCCCCACGATGCGCGCAAGGAGTTCAGCCGGTAGACACGGCGCTAGAACCTGCCGCGCCTCTACAGCGCCTTCCTGGGCGCTCACAGGGGCAGACAGCAAAAGAGCGCCAATCAACAGCGCCCTCATTTCCCGTCCAGCTTCTTGTCGATCCGGTCGAGCATCTGCCGGATACCCCTCACCTGCTCGTCCAGGCGGCCGATCTTCTCTGGAATATCCCGCACCATGGCGGCGTGCAGATCGGCCCGACGCTCAAGCTGTGTGACGCGGTTCTCCACCGCGCCGAACATCCAGCCGAACCCAACGAACTGCACAACCAAAGTCACAATGATCGCGACGGGTACCCGCTTG
>Ga0208004_1000523_pt1 | contig 14983 bp, 7 predicted proteins | sample DEB08_DNA_6_FD_184522 | JGI IMG/M metagenome (GOLD analysis project Ga0208004, IMG submission 184522) | Aqueous microbial communities from the Delaware River and Bay under freshwater to marine salinity gradient to study organic matter... | ecosystem: Environmental > Aquatic > Marine > Coastal ...
TGGATCTTCTTGCTTACAACACATACTATAACGCCATGTACACAAATATGGCACTCAACGAGTCATTTCTTGATACTGCGCAGCTATACGAAAGTGTCGCCTCCCGTGCGAAGGAAATAGGATATCTCCCTCGTTCGGCGTATGGAGCGACCGCCAATGTCAAGATTACATTTAACACAGCAGTTGCAACTGAAGTCAGCCCAACTTTGACTATTCAAAAGAATACAAAATTTTCAGCTTCTGTTAATGGTGTTTCATATGAGTTTGTCACGCCAACAACATATACTATTAATGCAAACACTACCAATGGTTTTGCGGATTATATAGAAATTGTCGAAGGTGTTCCACTTCAGCACGATTTTGTATATACCGCAGCCAATACTTCATTCATTCTACCAAATGATCTAGTCGATACAAGAAGCATTTCTGTTCAAGTGACGTCGGGTGGGGTTGCACAAACATATACAAGAGCATCCGACCTTAAATCGGTTGGGGCAACAACTCGTGCATTTTTTGTAGAGGCTGATAGAGAAAAGAAATATAAGATAACATTTGGCGATGGTGTTATTGGACAAAAGCCAGATAACAACGATATTGTTACAGTCGATTATCGAGTGTGCAGCGGAAGCCGACCCAATGGTGCAAACAACTTTACGTCATCGGCAACGATTTCGGGCGAAACCGATTACAGTATCACGATAGCACAAAGAGCATCTGGCGGTGCTTATGAAGAGGGAATAGAACAAATTAGATATAATGCCCCTCGTGCATATGAAACCCAAAACAGGGCTGTTACAGTCGAAGATTATAAGCGAATCATTCTTCGTGAGTTTACAAACATCGGTGCTGTTAATGTTTGGGGCGGCGAACAAAATGATCCGCCAATTTATGGTAAGGTGTACGCATGCGCGAAGCCAAAGGTTGGTAATATTATTTCAGCAACGGAAAAAGAACGAATTAAACAAACTCTGAACAAGTATAATGTCCAATCAATTGATGCTGAGTTTGTTGACCCGTCCTTCTTATATATCCGACCAACGATCAGTGTGCGGTATGATCCAAATGAAACAACTAGAACTGGTGCTCAACTTGCATCTTTAATTGGTTCAAGAGTTACATCATATGAAACCACAAATCTTAATACATTTGAGGGGTCTTTTAGGCTTTCGCGGTTCTTAGATGAAATAGATAACGCCGACCCTTCGATTGTTGGTTCTCAAGCAAAGGTTGAAGTAGAACGTAGGATACAACCAAGAACCAATGCTAAACAAACATACACGATTCAGTTCAATCGTACAATATATCACCCGCATGCAGGACATAAGTATGCGGTGAGCAGTTCAGCATTTACATATAAAACAAGAGCAAATTGTTATTTTGATGATGACGGTGAAGGGAAGCTCAGAATATATTATAACGCAAACAACAAACGAATTTATGTCGAATCATCTGCAGGAACTATAAATTACAATACAGGGAAGGTTGAAATAACCAACTTCTTGCCAAATTCATATGTTGGTGATGACCTAAGTATTATTGTTCAGGTTGATTCATATAATATTTCTCCAGTGAGAAATCAGATATTATTGATTTCAAATACTATCGTAGATGTAGTTGATGATATTTCAAATCTTCGTGCATCAAGGTTGGAGGTAACGACTATCGGAAGCACAGCTTCACTGAATCAAACTGGCGTTCAAACAATAACATCGTACTAGAAATATGGCAATTTCCGGAGCAGAAGACACAGTAACAAAGATCTCCTCGCTTGTAGAATCTCAGTTTCCTGAGTTCATGCGCGAGGATGGTCCTCGTTTTGTTGATTTTCTCAAAGCATATTACGAATTTATGGAACAAGCATCGACCGCTAATGGTCCGATGCCGATTCATGCTGCTCGGAGTTTACCCAATTATACCGACATTGATAGAACGCTTGAGAGTTTTGTCGAAGAGTTCCGTAAAGAATTCATGACATCTATTCCCAAGAACATACAATCTGATAAGAAACTTTTGTCGAAATATATCAGAGATTTTTATCGGTCACGAGGATCTCAATATTCTTATGAAACTCTTTTCAGAGCCTTGTTTGATGATGAGGTTCTATTTTATTATCCAGGCGAGGATATACTCCGAGCCTCAGACGGTCGTTGGATAAAAACAACTACAGCAATTGTTGGTCCACCATTTACAGGAAACATTGACGAGTTTGGTGGTCGTGAAATAACAAGCTCGAGCGGCGGTACAGCTACAGTTCTTGAGGTTTATCGTATTCAACTCAAAGGTGTTGTTCAGTATGTCTTGACTCTTGATAATGTCAAGGGCGATTTTGTAGACGGTGACTTTGTAACCGATACTGAAGGAACTTCTGCTGAAGTTTTATCCTCAGCAGGCTCTTTGATTCAGATAGATATTTTGGATGGTGGTGCTTTTCATAATGTTGGAGATATACTTAATATAACTGGTACAACCAGTGGTGCCGCTAGCATAGGTGTGGTTAGAGCTACATCGACCGGAACAGCTGTAACTGCTAGAATCGTTGACGGTGGTTCGGGATATGAAGTTGGCGCCAATAACATAGTTACTGTGAGTGGCTCACCGGGAACTGGTCTTGATTTATCTGTCACCGCAATTGCAAACACTTCAACTGCAAATCTAGCAGTTCAAACTATTTTGCCTGTTGCTACGGTGCCTCTGAACCAGGGTCCGAACTTTCAGGCTGGACCAAACACGGCGACTCTGACATCGCAATTTGCTACTGCTAATGTTGCTAATACACTAATTCAAGCACTCAAATTTGAAAATATTACTTTTGGTGCTATATCGAAAATTAGGATAAATGATGTTGGCAGTGGTTATACGACTTTGCCTGGACTTGATATAAAGAATCAACGAGTTTTTGATTTGGGTGAACCGAGTAAATCTTACAGTGGTGCAAGACGTGGTCATGATGCAATTTTGGTTTCGAACGTTGCCCCCGGAACAGCATCAGTAATTCAAATTACATCTGGTGGTTCAGCTTTCCAAAAGGGCGAAATCGTTACGTTTACGAATCAAAAAACTCAAGTGGATAATGATACATCTACATTAGACCGAGATAGCAAAACTGTCACAACAACAACTGCTTCTCATTATGATGGTTCTGGTGAAGCTGTTGTTTCTGGTGTTATTCAGAATCCTGGTTCGTATTTCGATACAAAGGGTTTCTTAAGCTGGGATAAAAAACTTCAAGACAATTATTATTATCAGGAATACTCATATGTCTTGAGAGCAACAACGAGACTCAAACAATATCGTAATATTGTTGAAAAGATCCTTCACCCTGCTGGAACAAAAATGTTTGGGCAGGTTGATATTGTTATCACTGCTAATCTACAACCGACTGCTATATTTACGTTGCCTTCGGTATTTCCAGTCGATGAAGAAGAATCTGTCTCTGCTTCTGATGAGTTCGTACAAGGCACTGTATTTGCTACAATATCTCAGAGTGAAGCAGTAAGTGCTGGTGATGCTGTCGATGCAGTAAATGTTGCTGTCGGTGAGCTGATAGAAAATGCAAGTGCTTCTGATGCAACTGATGCAACTATTTTTGCAAGTGGTATTCTTAATGAAACTACAAGCGCAACCGATTCTAAGGTTGTAACAGTCGACTTTGCTCCTGCTATCAATGAATCTGTATCTGCGAGTGAATCTCAAGTTCAGCAAACCGACTTTGCCCCTGCTGTATCTGAATCTGTATCAGCGAGCGAGTCTCAAGTTCAGCAAACCGACTTTGTTCCTGCTATCAATGAATCTGTATCTGCGAGTGAACAGCAAATTGCAGAGCACTTTATACAAGACGAATACTATGTCCAAGTTCAGTATGCCAACAATGTCATACTAGAGTATCAAAGTCAGCAGATTCAACAATATCAATCTGTTCCAATCGAGGCGCTCGATGGAAATCCAAGACTTGTTACTGCCGTCTCGCCAGATGCAGGTCTTACAGCTTCCTTCGCTGGAGGAACACTCAAAGCGAACACAGGCTCTATTCAGGTTGGCGGTCCAGGCACCAATCTCATATTCGTACCAGTTTCAACTGGTACACCAAGCGCAATATTCGCGGTCAATACGATCTTCTCGAATACTGCCTTCACGCTGCGCACTGACTTCTTGCCAGTCACAGCAAATGCAAGATTCTCTTACAGCACTGCGTCGTAAGAGTATAAATAGCGATAGAAATTTAAATATTCTACGATCTAGGAGGTAAATATGACTGTAGAAAAAATTAACATCACTGATACAACTGATGCTTCAGTTGTTCGTGGTGGTTCACTTGGGGATACGGTTGATCCTCATGGTTATTATACATTCACGTGCATCGGACCAGATGGTAATGTAAAGTGGGAAGATGATATCGATAACCTTGTCACAACAGTTGGAAAGAATGCTCTTCTTGACGTTTTCTTCGGCACAGGAGTTCAGGGTGCTGGTAAGACAACTTGGTACATGGGTCTTGCTAACTCTGCTCCAACGGTTGCTGCTGGCGATACGATGGCTTCGCACTCTGGCTGGGTAGAAAAAACTGGATACAGCCAATCTACTCGTCCTGCTGTTACTTTTTCAGCAGCCTCGAGCGGAAGTAAAGCGACTGCTTCTGTTGTCGCATTTTCGATTAACGCAACTGCTACGATTGGTGGAGCTTTCGTTGCCAATAATAACACCAAAAGTGAAACTTCGAGTACACTTTATTCTGTAGGTGCATTCACTGTTGGTGATAAAATTGTTACCAGTGGTGACACGATTAACGTAACATATACTGCTTCTGCATAATAGGTATATTCAATGGGTGGGGTTGTCACAGAGTATTTCAGACTGCACAATGCGAGGCAGTTGTATGAATCGATAGGCGAAGCGTCGCCAGATGTTTATTATTTGTTCATTGGTCGAACGCTTCCTCATACCGATGATACGACAGGCAATGCACCTACACCAAAAAATAGTGTAACAGAAACAGCATACGATCCTTGGCCATCAATGATTGCTATGAAACGAGTCAATGAATCTGATGAAAGATTTTTGACTACACGCCATGATTGGGCGAACAATACTTTATTTGACGAGTACAGCGACACAACTGAAAACTTAGATGATAAAAATTTTTATGTTCTTCAGAATGACGATAACTATGTTTACAAATGCATAGATAATAATAGCGGAGCGAACTCTACAGTAAAGCCAACAGGAACAAGCACCGATATCATTTCTACCTCCGATGGATATCGTTGGAAATATATGTTTTCTATATCTTCAGCAGATAAGGCACGGTTCGCAAGTCCAGCATTTATTCCAGTCAAAAAAATTGATAGCGACGACGGAAGTAATCAGTTTTTAGTGCAAACAGCTGCGGCGAATGGTGCTATAAACCATATCAAAGTTACAGCAAATGGCAGTGGATATTTTGCAGAATCTGGAAACGTTGTTGCAGCAAACAGTTCTTCCGTAACAATTGCAACTACAGCAGCTGCTAACGATTCATTCTATGTTGATTCTGCAATATATTTTAAAGCTGGCAAAGGTTTGGGCGAAATCCGTAGGATTATTGCATATGATGGTTCTACTAAGGTTGTGACAGTTAATGGTGCATATACAACTGCAACGATTGCAAATACACAAACACAATATGTTATTAGTCCAAGAGTTGTAGTAAAAGGCGACTCGGGTGCTTCATCGACAAACCTTGTAAAAGCATATGTTTCTAATACTGCTGGAGGTCAGGTTCGCAAGATAGATGTAATTGCAGCAGGTTTGAATTATGGTAGAGCGAATGTTGCTATAGTAGCAAACAGCTCATATGGTTCTGGCGCAACTGCTCAGGCAATTATATCGCCACCTGGCGGGCACGGGAAAGAAGCGTGGAAAGAATTGTATGCTAAGAAACTTGTTCTGAATGCACAACTTGCTGGGGCTGAAGGTAATACGCTGCCAACAAATAATGATTTTAGATCTGTTGGTATTATTGCAAATCCTTTGTTGAGGAATGGACAAGCTGCAAACGCAAGTATCATTGATCAATGTTTCAGGTTGACGCTGACTAATGTTTCTGGCGATTTTACTGCAGATGAATTGATCACAAGTAGTGTTGCGGCAGATGCAACAGGATACGTTGTTCGGTTTTCTAATACAAATGCATCCGGCACAGAAGGTATATTAAGATTGACTGATGTTAAGTCTAAAGGAACAGGCTTGACATATACTCTCAATTCAACAATCACTGGTGCAAATTCGGGTGTGACTGCGACGTTGTCTGCATTTGCTAGACCAGCGGTGAGAGAGTTCACTGGTGATGTGTTATACTGGGAACAGCGTGATAAGATTTCACGTGACCCAGCACAAATAGAAAGTTTACAATTTATCGCTCAATTCTAGAATATATAGAATAGAGATAATAAGGAGTTCACGGAATGGCAACTGAAGCCAATACAAATAGTCTGGTTACGAATCTAAATGTAGATCCGTATTATGACGATTTTGATGAATCGAAAAATTTTCATAGGATCTTGTTTCGCCCAGGTTATTCTGTTCAGGCTCGTGAGCTTACACAGATGCAGTCGATGCTGCAAAATCAAATTGATCGGTTTGGTTCACATATTTTCAAAGAAGGTTCAGCAGTCCGTGGCTTAGAAATTAATCATAAATCAAAACAAGAGTTTATTAGGGTTAGAGATAGCGGTGGTTTGTCTAATGTTGCTGCTAATGTGTATTCTCTATTAAATAAGACCATTCGCGGAACAACCAACCGTCTGACTGCAAATGTTGTAATTGTTAATGATGGTTCTGAAGCAAACACACCTCATCTAAAGACGCTTTATGTAGACTATACATCTGGAAATAATACCATAAAACAAATGGCGGTCGGTGAAATTATAGAGTGGACTGCCAACACTACAAATGCAGCAAACGTTCAGATGAATGTCCACTCAGTTGGGCAAGGCACGTTGCTTTCTGTAGGTCCTGGAGTTTTATTTGCAAAAGACCATTTCATTCGTGTTGGTGCACAGAAACTAATTTTAGACAAATATGTTCCATCTAATTCAACATATCGCGTTGGGTACAATATTGTAGAAACAATTGTTACAGACCTAGATGATAGCACTTTACAAGATCCAGCTCAAGGTGCATATAATTATACAGCTCCAGGCGCCAATCGTCTAAAACTATCTGCGGTTCTAACTAAAATCGGTCCAAATGAAATTGCATCAAATAATTTTGTTGAGCTCGTACAATACACAGGTGGACGTGTTGAAGCATCATCTGTTAAACCACAATATGGTGCAATTAGAGATTATTTTGCTGAACGAACATTTGACGAATCTGGAAATTATATAGTCAAGGGTCTGCAGCCTAGAATTCGTGAACATCTTGTTGTCGGTAACAACCAAGGTGTATTCTTAAATTCTTCAATTGATAATCAAGTAATCAACGGCGTTAAACAATCTGGAAACAACGAATTGATGGTTGTTGAGATTCAGCCAGGAAAGGCATATGTTAGAGGTTATGACAATGAAATTTATGTTCCTCAACGTGTTATAATTGATAAAGGTATTGACTATGAAGAAATCAATGATGCACAAATCTATGCGTCATATGGAAACTATATTGATGCGCACGAAGTTGTTGGTAACTGGGACACAGTAAATCAAAAAACTGTAACACTCCGAGAAACTCAACATAAGAGTACTGCGAATGGTACATTTTCTACAACCGCTGCTTCTGGTACATCGATGGGCACTGCACGTGTTCGTGATGTGCAATATGTTTCTGGTATTCCAGGAAGTAGTGACGCTCGATACAGAATATATCTGACAGACATAAAGATAACCGATACCGCCAAAACATTTGCTGATGTTAAGAGTATCCATTATAATGCTAATACTGGTTTTTCTGATGCAAAGGCAAGCGTCTATGGCACAGCAACATTAAACGATGCTGAATTTAATCGGGCAGTGTTCAGATTACCAGCAAGGGCGATAAGAACTCTTAGGGACTCGTCAGACGCCATTGATATAAATTACACTTTCCAAAAAGAGTTTGATTTTTCATTCAGCTCAAGTGGTACAGCTACAATAAACTCAACTGTTGCCGCAGAAACTTTCACTGGTAGCGGAACACTTTCTGATGCAGTAGCACGTGATAACTATTATGTTGTCCTAAACGAATCTGCCAACACAAGCAACCTGACAGGAACGATTACGATTTCCGGAAACACTGTTACAGGTTCGGGGACTGCGTTTACGACTCAGCTCAATGTTGGCGACGTGATTTCAACTACAGGTTCTGACACTTATGTGATCAATGAAATTACAAATACGACATCTGCTAAAGTTCTTGGGACTGGTCACTCGGTTGGTGCTGGAAATGCATTCCACAAAAAACTGTTCCAGGGTCAAGTTATCGACATGGGTGGTGTTGGTATGCAGGGAGCAAGCAGAACAGTTTCTGTTGCTTCCACAACTCAAGTTGATCTTGATATTCAGGAAACTCTCAATAGCCCATCATCTATCACGGCAACTGCTTTCGTTCGCATGGCAAAGAACGATGTTCAGGAGGCAACCAAATCTATAAATCGTGGGCGTTATGTTCAACGAACTATTGCTTCTGATACGGCAGGACCATGGAACCTTGGTCTTTCTGATGTGTTTAGAATCGTTTCTGTTCGTAAAAAATCAGGATCAGACTTCACAACGGCAAGTGAAGGCAGCGATGTAACATCGGACTTCTTCTTAGATTCTGGGCAGCGTGATAACTATTATGATCACGGAAAACTAGAACTCAAGAATAGCAGCACATTGACTATTTCTTCCGGTGATCGGTTACTTATTGAGCTAGACTATTTCAGCCATTCTAATAGGGATCGTGGTTTCTTCAACTTCCAATCATATCCTGTAGATGATACATCGCCAACAGGTGCAAACATTGCAACATATGAAGTTCCTATTTTTAAATCAAAAACTTCAGGCGAATCATTCAATCTTCGGGATTGTATTGATTTTAGACCAAGGATCGCTGATACTGCAACCGATACAACTTCGGTTGGTTCTGCATCAAACAACCCAGCAGCATCTACGACATTTGTTGAACCTGCTGGTGGTTTAGATTTCCCATCCGCAGATAGTTTGTTCCAAACTGATTTGAGTTATTACTTAAAACGCACAGATCTGATTATAATGGATAAGGATGGGATTGTTGATAGCGTTCGAGGAATACCATCTAACAATCCTAAAACCCCGCCACCTCCTTCTGATAAGATAATTTTGGCTGAGGTATATGTAAACACATATCCTTCACTTCCAGATGAAATCGCAAAACGGAACAGCAGACCCGATTATGCTAATGGTCTGAGAACCATTAAGAATGAACGGTTCACTATGAAGGACATTGGAGCTATCAGGGATCGTGTTGATCGTCTTGAATATTATACAACATTGTCTCTTCTAGAACAACAGGCTAAAGAACAGCAGCTCAAAGACGGAAGTGGTATTGATCGATTCAAGAATGGTTTCTTAGTCGATGCGTTTACTGGTCATAATGTAGGAAACCCATATGACCAAGATTATAAGATTTCTATTGATCCTGCGAAACGCGAAGCACGCCCACCGTTCAAACTCGATAACATCGAGATGTTCTATAATGCTGCAAACAGTTCAAACATCGTTCGCACTAACGTAACAACCACTGGAGTTTCTAGAGATCAGCGTCTTACTGTCAACACTGGAACATTTTCTAATGGTGAAACGATCACCGACGGAACTCGTACAGCCACTCTTCGTTGGCAAAACGGAACTGGCTCTGGGAGCAGGTTGTATGTAGAAAATGCTACAGGAAACTTCCCAATCGGAGCAACGCTGACTGGTGGTACGAGTGGTGAAACTGCAAATGTCACAGCTGTGCAGGTAACGACTCCTGGTCGCGTTATGACTTTGCCATACACACACACTCTTGTACAAAGACAAAGATTTGCAACGAATACGAGAAATCTTGCCGGCAAATTCTACAATTGGCAAGGTGTATTAACACTAACACCAAATGATGACTATTGGGTCGACACAGTTGAAGCTCCAGAGGTTCAAATTAATTTGGACAATAATTCAGATAACTGGCAAGTTCTTGCTGACGCTTGGGGTACTCAATGGGGCGATTGGGAAACTGTTGCGGTCGGTGCGCCTGTTGCTGTAGGTTCGCCTGTTCAGATAACGAACGGTGGGCGTATAGAAAATGGAGCATTTGTTCAAGATGTTTTCGAACAACAGCAGTTTGTAACGACAACTACATCACAGGCAATTGGAACTCAACTCAGTGTTACACTTGGACAGCAAACTCAATCTATTGGTTCTGTTGTAAAAGATGTTAATATTCAACCATTTATGCGTTCTAGAGAAATTAAATTTGTTGCTCAGGCGTTGAAACCAAATTCTAGGTTCTATGCATTCTTTGATGATGTTAACATGGGCGAATATGTTACTCAAACAAACTCTGCATACGCAAATACAAAAAATGAAGGGTCCGGTTTGGTAACAGATGCCAACGGAGTCCTATATGGTATTTTTAGATTGCCGAACAATGAACAATTTCGTTTTAGAACTGGTGAAAAGATCTTTCGTTTAAGCGACCAACCCAGAAATGGTGCGGCACTAAGTGCAGCTGAAGCAACATATGCTGCTGATGGTCTGATCACAACAACTCAAGAAACTACAATCGGAACAACTGTTGCTGAGTTAAGCACAGATACAGTGAACAGAACTACTATATCCTCTGTAACAGAAACAACTACAACAGCAGCTGGTCAGATTAGAACCGAGCTTCCGCAGCCACCTCCTCCACCACCTGCTGTATTGTGGCAGGATTGGGGTGATGGTGATGGTGATGGTGGTGATGGTGGTGGTGATCCGCTTTCGCAGTCTTTCTTGGTTAATACTTTTACACAAGGAAAGGTGAATTCAACATCTGCTTTCTTAACTAAGATTGATTTGTTCTTTTCCAGTAAACACCCAACACTTCCCTTAATTGTAGAAATTCGTGAAGTTGACCAACTAACAGGATATCCAATTAAACGAATGGTGCCGCATGGTCGTGCTATTGTTCCAGCAAATGATATCAATGTTAGTGAAGATGGAACTGCAGTCACACCAATTTATTTCAATGTTCCTGTACATATTCAGGATGGGCGTCAATATTGTTTTATCATGAAACCAGGCGGGAACAACCCAGAGGCTAATATCTGGATTTCGGAACTAGGTGCAAATGATGTTGTTTCGGGCGAGCGTGTTTCAAAACAGCCTTTCAGTGGTATGTTATTTGCGTCAGCCAATGACTTGACTTATACACCTCTTCAAGAGGAAGATGTTAAATGTAACATCTACTATGCTGATTTTGGTGGTCTTGGTCAAACTGGCACACTGATAATGAAGAATGAAGATAAGGACTACTTGACTGTTGCTAACCTAACAGGAGCATTTATTAGAACTGGTGAAAATGTTCATGGTGAAACCTATATGAAGGGTGTATTCGTTCCAGGAAACCAAGCCACAGGAAACGTTGCAACAGGCAACACCTATGTGCAAGGCATGGTATCTGGCGCGACAGGTGAGGTTACATATCTCAGTGCAGCTAACAATGAACTTCGTGTAAGAAATGTTTCAACAACTGCTCAATTCAAGGGTGGCGAGGCGATTCGTTTCCGGGTGGGGGCGAGCGCAACTACTTCTCCGATAACTGGTAACTCAACAGGCGGCATCACATCTGCGGTTTATCCGTTTGGAAAAGTTTCATATTACAACAACAAAGGAACGAGCACTTATCTACACCTTGCTAATGTGGCAACGATCAATAGTGGACCTACAACTTCAAACGGAACGCTGTTCTTTGATAACCGTTGGATCAGAGGTCAGGCAAACGGATATATTGCTAAGATTACAAGCCTGGATGCGCTAAACGCTGATGTGATAAACTTCAAGACAGATTATTTCACGCCAACCAATACCTCGATATCTATTGATGGTAAATTTGGAAAACTGAATAATGTTCGTGATACTTCATATATCAGAGTTAATAACAGCGTAGACACTGAGTTTAATGTTCGTCGGAAAATTTATAGCTACAGCCAGGAGCAAGCAAATACTCAACTTTCTGATGGTAGTGCAGAAATTCGGATTAATTTCACTTCAAATAACAGATTAGCATCTCCAGTATTTGATACCCAAAGACTAAACCTAACTCTAATTGAAAACTTGGTGAATGCTAATAGCACTGTTGCAGCTTCCGAAACTAATGTGAAATCTGGTGGTCAAGCATCTGCTCGATATATCACAAGAAGGGTTGCTCTCAAAGAGGGACAAGATGCTGAAGATTTGAAAGTATTCTTGGATGCTTATATGCCACCAACAGCAGATATTCAAGTCTATTACAAAGTTCTTTCTAAGGATGATTCGGATACTTTCGAAGAAACGAAATGGCATCGGATGGCAAAAGATACTGCAAACACAGTTTTCTCGAGCAATGAAGCTAGAAATGACTTTAGAGAGCTTGAGTTTAGTGTCCCATCATATGGAACAGAAAACGCTGGTTTGTATGCTAATACAACATTCAACTCAACGGCAAATGTTCTTCACTATCGTAATAGTGATAATGTGATCTTCGATACATTCAAATATTTCGCAGTGAAGGTTGTAATGACTTCCTCGGATACAACTAATGTTCCTAGAATTAGAAACTTCAGAGCGATTGCGTTACAAAAATGACGAATGATGTAAAAGTAAAAGATGACTTCTATCTTGTCCGCGAGGAACATACAAGAGCTATTTTAAACACAGATAGCAGCTCTTTGGTTTCATATAAATCGGCAAGAATGAAAAGACAATCGATAGATGAGGCAATCGAAGATATAAATAACGTTAAAGAAGAACTGATAGAAATCAAGTTGATGTTAGCACAACTTGTAGAAAATAGGAGTTAGAAACGTGGCTCAAATAGCAACTGTCGCCCTAACAGATACATTTGACTCATGGCGCATACGAACGAACGGTGTAACAGACCGAATCAATCAATTCGCTGTGAATGAATCTGTCTTATACGCCAATACAGTTTATGCAAACGTCGCCCTGAACGCATCAGGAACAGCGACGGTAACTGGTCTGCTGACTGCTTCAGGGCGAGCAACTGTCGGCACCAATCTTACTGTTTCGGGTAATACCACTCTCGGCGCATCTGGAAAAACAATCAATACAACTGGAACTTTCAATCACACTGGTTTATTTGATCTCACTGGCGGTGCTATTGTTTCGGCGAACGTAGATATCGCCGACGGTTCATACATCAATATTGGTAACGGTGATGATCTTCAGCTATATCATGATGGTAGTAATAGTTATATTGTAGATGCTGGTCCAGGAAATCTAAACTTACAAGCCGATAACAATGTCAATATTCTCAACAATGCTGGTACAGAATTTAAAGCCCAGTTTATTACAAATGGTGCTGTAAATCTTTTTTACGATAACAGCAAGAAATTCGAAACCAAAGCAGATGGTGTAGATATCACAGGCGAGCTGCAGACCGATACTCTTGATGTCGACAGCACTGCTGATTTCGCTGATAATATAACAATGAGCGGCAGCTCAAAAACACTGACTCTCAACAATAATATGCTTGATGAGTTTACTGAATTTGCTCGAGCTCTTGCGAACTCTGGAACATCAGTCACACTCGATACCAGTGATAATGTGCAGCAATATACATTAACTGGCAACGTGACATTTACTTTACCAGCTCTATCGACTTATCCATCGAACAGTGTCAAAACAATTACAATTATTGTTAAGCAAGATGGCGTTGGTTCACGAACTGTAGATTTCAGTGCGACAGATGGCGTTTCTTACAATAATGCATCTAGCGCACCACAACCGACTACAGCCGCAACTAAAGTTTCAATGTACACCTGTGTTGGTGTTGTTGATCTTTCTGAGTGGTTTGTTTCATTGTCGTTCATTGATGATTAATAAGGAGGTTTGAAAATGGCGACCGATACTATCAGATATCATGAAGTTCGAATTTATGCGGAAGATGGTGTTGATGATATCACCGCAATTGAGGAACTTTTTGATACCAATAATGTTGAATATCAATCTATGGTATTTTCATCTGACGCAGTTGACGCATGCAAAGAGCCACTATTAACTTGGCCATTCGGCGATGAAGGAGTTCAGATGGATTCTATGGATTGGCCATGTATCATCTATAAAGATCGTAGATACGAAAATAGTGAAATGTTTTTGGATGTTTGTCATTTTGCACAAACATCTGATGATTTACAAAGTGATTTCTTTGACAAAGTAGAAACCACAGAATAATATAGGAAGAACAATGCCCCTTACAGCCTTCGCATTAATGACTGACCCTATTTTTCCTGGAGGGTCTACCACATTCAACTCTTCTGGAACATATACTGTTCCATATGGAGCGCGTGTAATTACGGTTACAGGCACTGGTGGTAACGGTCAGCCAGGTAACGCTGGAAATCCAGGCACGAATGGTGCTGCTGGTCCAGGTGGTGCTGGTGGTAATGCTGGTACAGGAGGCCTTGCCGGTAACCCAGGTAATGCAGGAAATCCTAGCGGTGAATCAGGAGGCGGCGGTGGCGGTGTCGGTGGAATAGGAAGGATAGAAACCGGTCCTGGCTTTGATGTTGGTATACTTTCATCAGGAAGTGGTTGGACTGATGGTAGCGCTGGTGGCGCAGGTTCAAACACTTTTGCTCCTGGTGGTGCTGGGGGCGGTGGTAGTGACTGGTTAGGTGTTGGTAATCCAACCGGAAGTCCCGGTGGAACTAGTAGTTCCGGAACTTCAGGAAATCCTGGAACTGGTGCAAACCCCGGTAATTCTGGTAATCCAGGTAGCAACGGTTCTAGTGGTAATCCAGGTACTGGAGGAGGTACCGGTGGTACTGGAGGAG
>Ga0208004_1000528_pt1 | contig 14947 bp, 31 predicted proteins | sample DEB08_DNA_6_FD_184522 | JGI IMG/M metagenome (GOLD analysis project Ga0208004, IMG submission 184522) | Aqueous microbial communities from the Delaware River and Bay under freshwater to marine salinity gradient to study organic matter... | ecosystem: Environmental > Aquatic > Marine > Coastal ...
TCTCGGTACCGTCGTACTGTTCGTATTCTTTCTTGTATGGCCGGGGCTTGTTAACGTAAGGCATAACGATCTCCAAAAATTTTATTTTAGCCTGTATAAGAAAGGTTTGCTCTTAGGCACGACTTCAGCGATGCCTTTCTTGACCAGAGATGCCAACGAACCCTTTGCGGTTGATTCACTCACAATAAAGTACTTCGCCATCTTTGAGATCGTCACGGGCTTTTTGTGCTCCTTCATGTAGTCAAGGATGCGATCTTCAGCCGATCTCATCTTCGCACTCCTTCACCAACCTGTTGAGATACCACTGCGCCTTTTTCAAATCTTGTAGCGCATCGTCCTTGTAACCCGTGCGACTAAGGTATTTAATCGCAGTCAATCTGAGATGCCCTTTAAACTCTTCGGGCGTTGACTTGGCTTTCATGTACTCAATCGTCTCAATGCCACCGACTTTGTAGTGCGGGGGATGATTAACTGCATCAACTTGGACGGGGTACGGCACGCCGCTCACACGCATGGTGTCTTTGATTAGGTCATTTAAAGTTTCGGGTTTTGCCATTCGCTTTTCCTCTCTCGCATCGTCACGTTCTACCCGCTTAATTAAGCTACTCATTTTGTCTCCAAGGGTTGTTTGTTAGCCCACACCTCCAAACATGTTTGCTCCAACTGGAATGATACAGGGTTGGTTTTTAGTGCGTCTTTGACCCCACGTTTGTAGATGCTTATGAGTTCATCAGCACGTGTCGCTTCGCTGTCATAGATGACCAAAGGTTCACTCATTAGCTTCTCGTAAGATAGCACCGTCAACATACCCATCGTAAAGCCCAGTAGCCAATTAACAATTTGTTTTTCGTTCATATCTTGCTCCTTCCTTCGACTACCTGTCTAATGTGATATAGGGCGTGGTCATAGCCTTCCGAAAACATCTTATGGCGATCAGCCTCCATACCCGTAAGCTCCTCAACAGCTTCAAGAATAGCCTCACGCTCTGCTTCTTGGATGGCTGCAACAAAATTTAATAAATTATCGCTGTCGCTAAACATCCAGCGGCCAAAGTCGTCCCAGTCCGCATAGCTGTCTGCCATGTCAAAGATATCTTTGTCAGTCATTTCTCCACCTTTATTTTCTCTAGCGCGTCTTGTGCGATCCGATTTCCAATACTGTTTCCAAGCATAGGTTCGTTACCAAGTCTCGCTAGTTTTTCCATCGCCTCAACTAATACCTCATTTACTTTTTGTAGCCGGTGAAGTTCAGCAGAAGCCTGCTCACAAATATATTTAGGCACTACTGCTTCGTCAGACCACATTGGATCTAGTACCGCCAAGTCTAAATTGTTTGCTAACCGAACTGCTAACGGTGGCGCAGGTTCAAACGGTGCTTTCAGTAAAGTTTTTATTTGTATCTTCATTCCACTTCCCCCAAAACACGTTGTTTAGTCAGTGCATCAAGCGCGTCAAGTATGTCAACTGCAAACGACTGAATCTGATCTTCCCGTAGAATCATGTGGTAGACATCAAACGCATCATCTAAATGCTCTTTCCATGCTTTGTTAAAAGACTCGACAGTTTCGCCCATATCAAACCCACCAATATGTACTACCTCGGGGAAACCACCGTTAATCACTCCGAACCAATGCACTACCCCACGTGCTTCTTCGCATAAAACTTCATTGTCGTCGTTCATGTGTTCCGCTCCTTCAGAATTTGTTCTAGCCGATAGACAAAAAGCGCTGTGCCGTCGCCGAACTTGACACCTGTATCCGGCAGGCATGCCTCGATATCAGCGTATGAAAGCCCGACCCACTCCTTTGCGATGGCTTGGCGTAGTGCGGTGATGGCCCCACCATTCAATTCGTACCCATCTGTAGAAATTCCAGTTTGCTCAAAGCGTTGTCGCTGTCTGCGTTCAACCAATGACCGATACAACTTGTCGTCACTTTTCGCCATGTCGCCATAGGTATCAATGTCATCAATGATGTCCCAGAGTTTTTCCAAAGCCTCCAATGCTTGCTTCATTGCTGAAATGCTCATTCTTCACCCCTTGATCTGATTCTGCTGGCGTTTGTACGGCAAACACCGATCAAAGCACTATCCCCAAACATAAGGCTGTTTTCTTCACACACCTTCGCACACGCCTCACGCTCTGCTAACGCCGCTTCATGCTGACAACAATGCCCACACCTCGGACACTCAAATGGTGCTTTCATTTCTCCTCCTTCACAACAACATCTTCTGCTGGCATCTCGACCGTCCACAGCGTAAAACCACAGTGCTTACAAACTCTGCGCCGCTTAGTCCATCGAGGGTTCTCGGGTAAGACCCTTGTCTCTTCAACCTTGGTTTTTGTCTGGCAGTCGTGGCACTTCATACAACCTCCTTCGTTAACCTAAACGGGTCACTACAAAACTTTCTCCAATCAATGTCGGGGTGTGCTTTGTACTTGGCGTATTTCTGCGTGACAAGCAACTCTTCCAGCGGCATATCAATCAAGAACTTTGCAGGTGTTCCCTTCGTAGGCCAGTTCAACTTAACTGCTTTGTTTTTCTTGACCAGTCGAGACATGCGCTGGATAGCACTTTTGCGATTGACTTGTAAGAAAGCCGCAACCTGTTCAACGGTTACTTCCTGTTTCATTGCTTCCCCATCTTCGTGTAGCCACGCTCGGCAAAGCCTACTTCTTCCTTCAACAACTTTATGTAGTCTCGATATTCTTTGCCAGCCGCTTCCCATGCGGCGTTCCAACAAATCCAAAACGCCTCTTCGTTTTGTGGGCGGTTCTCGTCAGCCCACTTACGCCACTCTTCTTTCAGACTCAAAATGGTGCCCTCCAACCTAAAAATTTAGATTTTTTTGACTTAGGCTTATCGCTCACGTGCTGAACCTTTTCCCTAACCGCATACACATGATGGGGGTAAGGCCAGCCATCGGAAGAGGGTATGCGCACCATGACTCGCTCCCCATTCTCCGACAGCCGTTCGACATAGCCAATCTCACCCGTCTCGATGATTTTGACTTTATCGTTTTGTTTAAGCATTGCGCTTCTCTTCTTCGATACGCCGTAAAAGATATGTTCTGGTTATCATCAAAGAACGTATGCCATCCTGAATGTTTTCAACTTCATCCCTAAGGGTCTTAATAATTTCAGGCTCAGGTTTTGGTAGTGTGGCTTGTACGTCCTTAGCAGTTACCTTGTCCGTCTTATCAATTGCGATAGGAAGTTTGGATTTGTTCAGTATCACAATACCATTCACCTTAGAAACTAAGCCCTTCTTAACTAGATCAGTAACGATCTGATAAGTGTTCTTAACTTTGGTTTTTTTGGCGAGATCAGCCTGTGTGGTTGACCCTGACTCTAGGGCTTTCAAGATTTTTTGTGCGTTGGTAATTCTCTTCATAGGTACTCTCCTAAAAATTAACTTCGTCCATTGTGTTCGCAGTCCACAACTGCACAGAACTTGCGACATGTAAAGTTTGGCTTCGGATTCCACACATTAGTCTGCATAGCGCTTTCAAGTCGCTGAATCTCAGGCAACCATTTTTGCCATGCGGATTTCTGCATGTCGTCTTCAAATTTTGCTTTGACCAAACTTGTTGCTACTAAAAACACAAGCCCAGCTTTTATAGTTTTTACCTGGGGAAAGTGTTTAAACGTCAACAACGCAAGCAACTCAAGCTGTTTAAGATCAGCGTACTGACTGCTCTTACCCGTCTTGTAGTCAACTATGTGTGCTGACTCACCGTCGATAACAAGCAAATCGGCGATGCCTCTAAACCATACGTCTGATGCTTTAAAGGCGCATGGTTCAAAGTCTTTTGTAAGCCCCATCTCGTACTCGCAATGCTTTTCACCGGGTATCTTCTTGAGGGTGTCAAGCATTTCTTGAAACATGGAATACTTCGGGGGCAACGAAATGTTTTTACATACGTAGTCCTCTGCCGCTTTGTGGACATCGGTTCCGTACATGAGGTGTGGTTGGGGCGGCTCAACAATGTCTTTCAATACACGCATACGGTAATACTTGCGTGGGCATTGCTGAAACAGCGAAATGCTACTGTAAGACCAAGTGTACTTATCCATCGTGCCGAACCGCATTCAAAAACAGTTTGGCTTCCACAGTTATCTTCAACGCAACTTCTTCCGCTTCCTTGTATCTGTGATCGTTAACTAAGTCGTGGGCTTGCCGCAGTAGTTTCTTGAGTTCTTCAAGATGCGGGGCGTAATCAATCATTTCGGCTATTTTCATTTTCTTCCTCTTTCATCCACCATGGTTGGTATTTCTCTGAACTAAGTAAATCTTCTGCGTGCTCTTTGAAAAGTTCGCTTCTTGATGGATCTCTCATTTTTCTAAGCGCTTTTGCCTCAATCTGTCGCACTCTTTCTCTTGTGATATTCATTACTTGCGCAACTTCTTCAAGGGTATGCTCTCCACCCACATCAAGCCCAAATCTAAGAAGTAAAATTTTTTTCTCTCTCGGGGTTATGCTTTCCAATCCTTGTAGTAGCATATCCTTAAGGTCTTTTTTATTTAGCTGATCTTCAGGCTTCTCAACGCTTTCGTAAACCGCACCTTCTAGCTGTGCTACGTTACTCCCAAGAATTGATTTCACCGCATCTGTGGTGTATTGATCTTCCCAAACGTTCTTTTCAAGGCGCATGTTTAATTGCTCGACAGTCCAAAGATCGCTTGGTGCGGCTCCTAAAACTTCCATAATTTTTTTAGCCATGTCGGTAAAACTACCGTCTTTTTTTATGGGTGCTTCTCGTAACCCGATAAGATCACCCACCCGAGTAGCTTGGTACCCGATTTCTCTAGCAAATTCTGAAACAAACCTGTATCCTGCTTGCTCGATTGCTGTAAGTAAAAGGTTGTTGCGTACCGTAATTTTTACCCTGTACGCTTGTGAATCTTCGGGGGTTGTATAGTCAACAAGCTCCATAGCTATCTCCGTATTTAGCTTCGCAGTCTAATGGCAAATCTTCTGCCAACTTAGGACGCCACCGCATACATTCTTCAACGTACTTAACGGCTTCTTCAGCTTCTTCAATGGGGGCCAAACAAGCAACGGCATCATGCACAGTTAGCACTACCCGATACTTTTTTGCAATTCTAAGCATCTGAGCACCGATAATACATCGGGCTAAACCCTGACATACGTTCTCTACAATTTTTCCACCGTATATGTCTACCTTGCCGCGCCTTGTCTCGTACCAGTAACCCGTTACAGAGATACCAGACTTTAATATGCGCTGACCTTTTTGCAATCCTCTGTACTTAATAGGTAACTTGCTAGGGAAATCAAACCCTACTCCGGGCAGAAACGAAACGGCTTGTGGCTGGCATCCAAAGTTAGTGGATTTAAGTGTCTCGCTAGTAAGTGCGTCTAAGCACATATCTCCTTCGGCCCAAAGTGCTGAAATCTTAGCGTACTTATTTCGGTAGGTTTGTATGATATACCTTGCGAAATCGTTTTCAATGCTAACGTCAAACCCGCACAACTGCGTTTGAAACTTCTTCCACCCCATTCCGTAGCCAGCCCCAAGGATGGTTGTCTTGCCAACAAACCTTTGTTCTTTTGTTACTTGGTCTGTTGGTGTTTGGTAGATAGCCGCCGCCATTTCTTTGTAGACATCCTCGCCTCGCTCAAAAGCCCCAACTAAGTCGGTTTGGCCTGATAGCCATGCAAGAGTCCTAGCTTCGATCTGAGAGGAATCAGCGTCGATAAGCACGTAGCCCTCGGGGGGAATGATTGCGTTTTTTAACTTTGAGTTACGGGGCAAGTTTTGTAGGTTAAGTTTGTCGTCGCCACCCCACCGTCCAGTATGCGCGGCATAGTAACGTAGTGGGACAGGTAAGCTACCCCGCTTCGCTATGGAAATCATTCGCTCTGTGCGTGTCTCTTCTAACGTGCTTTTTGTCCCAAGGCGTGCGGCAACTAAGGCTTGAACGCGCTCATCGTGATGGTTAAGCAATGCTTTGAATCCTTCATCGCTCTTTGCTAAAGCAAACGTAGGGTTGTTTGTTGTGGGGCTTATCTTCATCGGTACTTCCGCACCATACATCTCTAACAACCTAGCAAACGTATTGTTCGACATCAAAGACTTCTTATCAATTCCGTTTGCGTTTACAAGCAATTTTTCCTTGCGGTCTTTAACGTCCTCAAGGTGTTGCTCAAGTAACGGGAGGTTCAATTCCAACATCGGTTCTGCATACATGCGCAGAGTAAGATCAATCAACTTAAACTCTGTGCCAGAAAAATGGGGGCCTAAAATGTCGAATAAAGCTTTAGTAATATCGACATCGTTGCAACAATACTTGCCGTACTGCGCAAGTTCTTCGGGGCTGAAGTCCTTTCGGTGTTTTCCAATCGCCAGCAGTACTTCGGTTCCCTTCTGTCCTATCCCATAACGATCTGCAAGTTTTGCAAGACTATTCCCAACTTCCACACCATCGACAGCACGTGCCATGCATAGTGTGTCAAAGTAAGCAACGGGGCGTAAGCCAAAACGCCACGACAAAATAGCAGAATCAAACATCATATTATGGGCTAACGCCATGGAGTCGGCCCAGTTAAATTGCTCAAGCCACGCTTTTGTCTCTGCGAACGTACCACTAAACCATTCGGATTCGTCGTCGTTTACTTTGACGCTCACGCCAATAACTTCAAAGCGATCATCACGTACGTATTCTTCGGTTGTTAGTTTGGTTAAACTGTACTCACGGTCGTAGTAGGTTTCGAAATCAATTGTGAGGAATTGCATCTTATTCTTTCTCGGAACGGTCATCACTAAGACTGTCCAGCCAGTCTCGGATTTGTCCCACGTTGGATTCGTTTATGACAAACGCAACCCCACCAGCGTTACGTATGTTTCGGAGTTCTCGATCTTGAAGGGCGGTTGTCTTACCACGCCCCGCTTTGCACTCTACCGCAAAAAAGTATCCACGGTAACACCCAACAATATCAGGCACACCGCTTCGCCCGTAGCCGCCTGTTGCTGGCATGAAGAAATAAGATTGGTAAGCCTCAAGTATCTTTTTTACTTTTAGCTTGACTACGCTTTCGGGTGTAACCATCGTCCCTCCATCTTGAATGTAGACTCAGTATAGTACATAAGAGCTACAAATGCAAGGGGCGAAAAAAAAGACATGCTGATGGTTAGTCAGCATGTCCCTAAGTTACGGCTCTGAAAAGGAAACTACTCGGGTATTGTAGCACCGCCCACTAAGAAAAACAAAGTTTTGTCTACACTCTCGTGAGTGATTGCAAACTTACAACCCATGTGGCGCACAGGTTGGTTGTCTTCCATGATCTTAAGTATGGCAAGTTTCTCTTGGTAGTTCTCAGGTAAATCGTAAGTCGATTTGATGTTCATAAACTCTTGCGTTGCGCAATCTACTACGCTGATAGTCTCATCACGCTCAAGCTGAACAATCACACCAAACTTATCTTGGAACGCTTTCTTGACAGCTAAAGCGACGTTGTAGCTGTCAATCTTTTCTTCGTTCTCGGCACAGTACTTCATAACACTCTCAGGCGGGGTAGGGTTACCCCCTCTGTGAATATCAAGAAAGTAAAACCATGCGGGAGCCAAGTCGTCGGGGTTCTTTAGCGTTCGCCCCGCAGACCACACCATTGAACTGATTTCTCCGCAAGTATTGTCGATAAGTTGCGTTGCAAGTTCAGACTTTTCCTTCGGACGAAACACTTGCAAGCATCGAGAGATCGCTCGTTTGGCATTGATTGTTTTAGTCTCGTTGGTTTTACCACGTTGTTTGTTAATCAGTCGAGACTCAATGTAGATAATGTCTTTGTTGCCGGTGTTGCGCCACTCTCCTTTTCTTACTGTTAGCTTACCAACACGCTCAAAACCGACCAACACATCAAAGCTAATGATTACCTCTTCTTCGTTGTCGGTTGGGTTGAACGCATAGAATCCAGTTCTCTTTGCTTCGAAAGATACTGATGGCATCTGACAGAACACTTCCGTTGCAATCTGCTGAAGTACTGGGTTGATTTTCTTACCAACAAACTTTCCGTAATTGAGTTTCATACTATCTCCTTACCATTCAAACTTAGAAAGAATCGAATCGACTTTGCTCTTGGTCTGCAACCGTAACTCGTCACTCTCTTTAAGTGATGAGTAGTCCACGTTAGTTAGCGCAGATGCAAGCTCTCGTCTCGCAAGTTCCAACTGCGGGTCATTGGTAATGTTGAACTTAGTCAGTAGCCCGCAGAGTTCTACTGAGTTTGATACCAACGTACCATGGAACTTTTTGCGTTCACCGTCCTCGTCGTTCTCCAAGCGTTCGCTCATGTGCGTGAGGCACTCGTGCAACCTACCCCATGCTTCTCGCATAGCATCATTGAGTCTTTGCTCCGCTCGAACATTCATCTGCTCGATGATCTCCCGCTTGGCATCTTCAGCTATGTCCACCCTGAAGTCACCCGAGTTAGGAATGAGATCGAGGGAAAAGTTAAAGCTAAACTTACTGCGAATAAGTTCCACGGGGGGATACTCGTCACGATTGAACAAGTCGCCGAGAACAAAAGCTGAAGCTGATACTGAGTTAGGATACTCAACGAGGAATGCATCGAGTAAGGCATTCCAGTTACGCTCGTGTTCTGATACCCCCGTCTTGTACTCAATTAAGTACGATGAAGGAACAAGCCGCGCACCGTTGTCCGACCACGGCAGAGTGTTTTGGGTATTCCACAAGCGAACCCGAGCCGTGTACTTGGTTAGAGCATCAAGGGCTTTCGCCCCTGCCAGCAGATGTTTGTGGTAGTTACCCACTCTCGCCTTAGCGTTCTTGGTAACGTCGATCTCTTCCGATACACGCTTGTCGAGTTTCCTAGCAGTCCAGCAAGAGATACTTAGTGTGGCAAGCATCGCGCTTGTACTGATTCCGAATGATTGGATTTCCATTTGTAGTTTCCTTTTAAAGTGACATGCTGACGGTTAGTCATTATGTCGGTTGTAGTTAGACACCAAGTACTCAATCACTTGGGTTAACGATGGAGAGAAACCGATACGGTTTGCTAGAAAATCACGCAAGTCGATCAGCTTCTCAGCCGTTTCTTTGGATAGGCTTACGCCTACCCGACCACTCTTTGATTCGTTCTTCGTTTCCATATTCACTCCACTAGAACAGATTGACCATAAGTGGGAACAAAACTTTTGTTACCCACCACGCACCACAAAACAGGAACACCTATCTTTGCCCAGTCACCGCAGTCGTTTCCGTAGAAGTAACCATCGGTTAGCATCACAACGCATTGCGGTTTAATGTCATGCTCACGCATATACAAGGGCACACACTCGGGAGTAGTGCCGCCACCCCCACGTGGCTTCGTAGAGTTGACAATGTTTGAGACTTCTGAGCCACGATATATTTCGTGGTTTGCTACGTGAGTATCCCAATACATTATGTCTACGATCTCAGGCGAAACTTCATCACAGATGGATTTCATCTCACCAAGAAACTGACCCATGATGTGTGCCGTTGAGCCTGATGTATCTGTACCGATAGATACACGTTCGACTTTGTGCCCGATGGTGCTAGGCATAATGATGTCACTAGCAAGATAGCGACGGTTGGGCCTACGCCATGTGGACTCGTCGTAACCTTTGGCATGGGTCTTGATGAAGTCACGCAATGCTTCACGCCAATCAACCTTAGGGTGTAGCAACTCGTCGATCTCTCGGGAGAGATTGCCTTTCATCTTGCCAGCGAGAATAGCACCCTCTCGCAAAGCATGATCAATCTCTTCGTTGAGTTCTTCGACTTCTTCAGGCGTTAGTTCGCAAGCACCGTCCCAGTCATGCTCGTCGAGACATTCTGACTTGTCGTCATTATGTCCGTCGCTTGGTTCACCACCACTACCACCACTACCACCACTACCACCACTACTACCACCGCCATCAGTATTACCACCACCTTTTTTACCACCACATTCTCGCTTAAGTTTGTCATACACTTGCTTAGTATCAAGACCACGATATTGCTGATCTACCAGGCCAATAATCTCACCCGTGTCTTTGTCCCTCGGCATCACAACTACTTTGCCATCGGGGTCGGCATCGAGTATCTGAAGATTGATCACGTAGTCCGTCGCCATGTTTGCCAACTTATGTTCCAAGTGGCGCCACACAGTTAAGTGACGATACGCTTTGTGCATAGCCTCGTGAATGATCAAGAAGTTCAACTCCTTCTCGTCAAGGGAATCTACGAACCCACGCCCGTAGATTACGTCACGCCCGTTAGTCCTTGCGGTAATCGGCTGATCAACAACTTCGATCTTGCCTACCATAAAGACTCCTGAGAATTGACAAAAGGTTTTGTCTTGCATCAGCGCAACGTGCGCTTTCTCGATGCGTTGTTCAGCAGTTAGTTTCATTGTGTCTCTCCTAGAATAAGTACTGGTTTTCCCGCATCCAAGTAACGAACGCAGGGCTTGTAAGGATAATCTCCTTCGCTTTGGGGTGCTTCCTACCAGTCAAGCAAAACACAGACTGGAGTTCTTTCGGCGTACGTTTCATGTACTCAAACCATTGGTTCACGCTGGAACGCTCGATCTTCTGTAATGCACCGTAAGCCATGATGCAAAGTGCCGCTGGTGAGTTCGGCACAACTGCGGTCTTGGGACTTGTGATGATCTCTTCCCAACTTGGTAACGAATCGGCAACGTCGATGTAAGCGATAAGATCTCTCGCTGTTGCTTCGCCTATCGTGCCTATCAGAGAAGTAACAAGCGCATTCTTTGTGATCTGATCACGTTTCTTGATGATGTTGCTAGCACGTTCGCCTGATCGTGGACAGAAGTAAGACTTCTGCGGCATCTTGGGTTGGAAGATATGCATGTTGTCTACTTGCGTGGGGTCTTTGTAAGACGCAAGGACTTGGGGATACGCTTTGACAAATGCAAGCAACTCGGGTGCGAATCCTTTCCTTGAACCATACTCGATGTACTCTTCCCACGTGGGCTTACGTACAGGAACGATGGTGATGCGGCTAATAGTGTGAGACTTCATCGCATCGCCTACGCCATCGGAAGAATTGTTACCCGCAGTCACTACGATAGTATCCTCATGCAAGGCAAAGTTAGCCATGCGTCGCTCGTTGAGTAGTGGGTGAAGCATATTCACAACCGCTTGGCTTGAGGGCTTAGTGATCTCGTCGATGAAGATGACCATTGGCTCCTCTTTGTGGAAACCCCAATGCTCGTTGGGATACAGAGTAGTCGTGCGCTTCTCATGGTTAGGCATCGGGATACCCAGCTCGCCCAATTCCACGTTTGGTGTGTCGATATACACACCACGATAACCTGTGCGGGCAACAAGCCTATTGAACATAGCAGTCTTACCAATACCCGGCTCGCCAACTAAGTGGATAGCGTTTTGGTTGCCGCATACAAAGATAAGATCTTCAGCTTCTTGCAGAGATACTTCAGAGTTAAGTCGAATTTCCATGGTGTAGTTCCTTTAAGTTAATTGATTATTGGTTCTGATACTGGACGTACTTCAGGTTATCGTCGAAAACAACTTTGCTATTGGGTTGAATAATCTCCTTTCTGAAAACATGATTGGCAAACTGAAACTTAAGTAGCTTGTAGAAAAACTCCCGCACGTTCTTGGGTGACGCGAAAGCCTCATACTTAACTAGTTCTGTGTTCCAAATGAAATGTGCGGCTCCACGTATGGTTAGGGTAGCTAGCTTGTAATACGCTGATAGCTTATCTTCATTAGCCAATATTCCTGCTTGGTCCAATTCGTAGAAAAACTTATCGCGCATCTGTTTGTGTGTACTCCCTCGGAAGTGCGCGGTTCTGTGTGGTGTAGCGGTTAGCGTCATATCGCCCCTTGTCTCGACAATTACAATGTCAGAGACATCATGACTAAGCGTCACTATGTCGCAAACGTACTTAATAAAATCCACATACCGCTTCTTCAAGTTTTTAAACGCCTCGTTATCCAGCACGTGCTTAGTCTCGTGTACGCATGAGACAACATTGTTGTCGGCATCGACAATGAGTGGCGTTTCGTTTCTGTGGTCGGATACCAAATACATGATGCCCTTGATGATTGCGTAGTTCTTCCCCGCACCACCGATGAAACTTATGTCGGTTGATCGGCTGGTTTCCTGTAAGAATGAAACCGTACTCACGCTGGGCCAGCCACAATTAGAGAAGCGCTTCCGCCCATCTTCATAGAGTGTTACTACGGGGTTAGCATAGTAATTTAAGAAGTAAGCGCCGTCCCTAAAAGTTATCAGAGAGCGGTCGTACCTACGCTGAGACCCGAGAGGCACTTGGCCCTTGCTACGCCCCTTCATGTACGGGCGAGTGGACTCGACATAACGCTTCGCTTTTTCGAATGTATCAATACGGTTTAACCCGTCCGGCATGTGTCGCATGATTAGTTCTCCCTATCCGAATAGAATGATTGCCATAAAAATAAGCGCCCAAAGGATAACGATTCCTATGCCGCCCAATACTGCGGCAAGCACAAGATCGCCCCACTTTTCACAAAAGAAAAAGTCTTTAAGCCAGTTCATCATCGTCCTCCTCAACTTCAAAACGTATGTACTGCACGCCTTCAAAAGATTCGCCGTAGTCAAAGCGCAAACCTGTCTCAAGCTCTAGCTTGTCCAACAACTCACCAAGTTCTGTTCTAGTCATCTCATATCTCCGTAGTCTTAATACCTTTGAATCGAAAGATTCCGTCCCACTCGGAACGGCACAAGTGACAACTGCATGGTCGGCAATGCGTACTTGCCCATACCCCAACTTGTTGTGGCGTAACGTCACGCCACCCGAACAACTTCAACAAGCGTCGGGCTTTACCCTTGGCTTTCGCCACGGCATTACGACGTTCTGCTTTGGTTCTCATAGCTTCTTCCTCTCTTTCTTGCGCTTCTCTAAGTTATCCAAGCTATCAGCTACGTAGCTGAGCATGATCTGCTTGGGGATTTCAAAGTGGTGAACCATGCACATGAGTACCGTTACGACTGCGGGAATAACGTCGTCCCTGTCCTCGTTACCGATTACGGTTAGCACTCGGTCAATGATTTCTTGCGTTGCGTCGTCTTCCATTTAAGCCTCCGTTCGTTTTGGATTTAACTGCTTGAGTAGTGAGAAGTCGGTGTAGATGGTGTAACCACACTTGTTGCTGATTGGTGCGATACACCACCCTTTGCGCTCCTCTTTGGCTTGCTTCTCCCTGCATTGATAGCAAAGACTACCTGTGAGACGCAAGGTCGGGGGTAGTATTTCTGCATTGCAGAGTTGGCAATCTGTGGCGACATACTGATTAGTAGTCATTGTGTCGTGTCTCCCTACTACGCTAGTGCCCAAAAGCACACACGTGCGGATACGGGGTCGGGGCATTGGTTGCCAGCAAAAGGTCTGCCACCACGAAAACGATTGTGAGCGTGCTTGAGGAAATCCTCACGAACACCAATTGCCATGCCCTCGATTTGGCTGAGTGGTTTGGTGAAGAGTATGTTCCATTGGAAATCATAGGCGGTAATAAGCGGGTCTTGCTGATCTTGGGTTGTTGGGACATGCTGATTAGTAGTCATTGTGTCGCTCCTGTTGGTTGGGTGAAAAATACGAAGAACAATTTTTACTACGGGCTAAAGCCCTATTATAGCATGTAAACTATACATTGTCAAGTTAGTGAGAAGTGGTTAGGGCGACTGTCTGGCGGGGTAATGTTCGAAAAAGGGTAAAAATTCGAACAATTAAGAACAATAGGAGCCTTACTGGATAAGGAATGTACGTAATGTTCTAATGTTCTATAGTTTTACTACTACAATCACGTGCGACCCCTGAGTGCTTACTCACTTGCGGGGGGCCTCGAACGAACTGCGTTTTCCCGTTTGTTCTAAAAATCCCCGAACATTACGTACAAAAGGAACATTGCTTTAAAATCAATAACTTGAATTGTTCCAGAATGTTCGAAAATTTTGCGTTTTCGAACAATACACCGCGCCACTCCTAATGTTCGAAAAACACTAAAAATTCGAACATTACGACAGAAAATTCGAACAAAGCTAAGACGTTGGCGTGACCGTTCCCCTCTCTCGACATACTGAGCAAGCGTCATTATGTCGGGCCTAACTGGGTACAAAAATATGTGTAGGTTTTTATTGCACAATCCCACATAATGCGAGATAATTATATCGGGCATTCGCCCTTACTACTACGAAAGGAAACACCATGGAAATGAACCAAGTAGCTATGGCAATCGGTCGGGCCTTTGCCGACACGGAAATCCAAGAGCATAAAGCCTTTGAGGACTATGCACGTGAACTAGGTGATAATCCGACATACGAAAAGTATGAAGACTTGCGACTTGCTTTCATAGCAGGGTATGTCGAGGTCAGGATCAATGCCACGGGGAATGCGGCAGATCAGGCATTCAAGAGATTCTTAGGCCGACTATGCGAGAAAATCCATATTGACGTACCAGCAAGGCCGAAATCAGAGAACCCAAACGCAATCAAAAAACAGCGTGAGCGTGAGGCAAAGAAAGAGGCACTACTAGAGAAGCATGAGCATATTGATCTTGCGACTTTACATGACCAGCTTAGTGCCGCTTATGAGATACAGGCCAAGAACCCAATGAAAAAGAATAAGGACATCGGGGAACTGGAAACGGTGATTAAGGAAAGAATGAAGGATACCGTGAAGAATACCAAAGAGGCTTTGCGTGAGATCAAGAAAGACTTGCGGCAAGCGATTACCGATTGCGACGACATTTCGCTGTTAACTAAGGCGCTTGACATACTTCAGTAGTAAACCCGACTCACTTAGAACCCCGGCCCAGACCGGGGATTTTTTTGGCCCGAGAAAAGCTAAGGCGTTGGCATGACCGTTCCTGGGTTCGTCGGGGACGTTCTGACTGGGGTTCATTGTGTCGCGCTGCAACGTAAAAATAATTGGCTTTT
>Ga0208004_1000529_pt1 | contig 14944 bp, 13 predicted proteins | sample DEB08_DNA_6_FD_184522 | JGI IMG/M metagenome (GOLD analysis project Ga0208004, IMG submission 184522) | Aqueous microbial communities from the Delaware River and Bay under freshwater to marine salinity gradient to study organic matter... | ecosystem: Environmental > Aquatic > Marine > Coastal ...
GTGATCGAATCGGCATCGGAGGTGCCGAGGCCGGTGCGGAACGATGGGGTCTCGGTCATGCCGTCTCCTTCCGTCGTGGATCGCTTGACGAATCGCCGGACTCGTCGAGCAGCCAGGCGCGGATCTCATCGCTGTGCTCACCCAACTCAGGCGGTGGCAGCCGGTAGGCGACCTCGGAACCTGAGAACGAGATCGGATTGCGCACGAGGTCGACCTCGCGGTCGCCCTCGCCGAGGGTCACGCGGGGGGCTAGGCCGAGGCGCTCAGCCAACTCGACCCCCTCGCCGATCGAGTTGATCGGACCGCAGGGCACGCCCGCGGCATTCAACGCGATGAAGAGGTCATCAGCCGACCACTGCGACAGCGCCTCCACGAGCATCGGATGCAGTTGGTCGCGGTTGGCGGTGCGATCAGCGTTGCGAGCGAACCGCTCGTCGGTCGCCGCATCGGGGATGCCGATCACCTCGCACAGCGACGCGAACTGGCGATCGTTCGCGGCGGTGATGATGACGTCGCGATCCTTCGTTGGCATCGTTTGATACGGGTACACGCTCGGATGGGCGTTCCCCATCCGGCGCGGCACGACGCCGCCGGCCGTGAAGGCCGCGGTCTGGTTGACCAGACCCGACATCGCCGACGACAACAAGTTGACCTCGATGTGCTGGCCGAGACCCGTCTCGCGTCGCTGGTTGAGCGCCGCGAGCACACCGATGAGACCATGCAGACCGGTCATCACATCGAACACCGAGATGCCAGCCCGCAGCGCCGGACCGTCGGGCTCACCGGTGAGGCTCATCAGCCCTGACACGGCCTGGGCGACGAGGTCGTAGCCGGGGAGCGAGGCGCCTTCCGCCGTTCCGAACCCGCTAATGGAGAGGTAGATCAGACCCGGGTTGTCGCCCTTGACGTCGTCGTAGCCAAGGCCGAGCCGGTCGATGCCGCCGGGCTTGAAGTTCTCAAGAGCGATGTCGGCTCGCCGCAGCAGCGACTTCGCCACCGCGAGATCGTCAGGATTCTTGAGGTCGAGCACGATCGATCGCTTATTGCGGTTGATCGACAGGTAGTAGGTGGAGATGCCGTCCTTCTCAGGCGGCGCCCAGGTGCGCGTGTCGTCACCCGCTGGGCTCTCCACCTTGATGACCGTGGCACCCATGTCGGCCAGCAGCATCGAGCAGTACGGCCCCGCCAGCACGCGGGAGAGGTCGGCCACGAGGATGCCATCGAGCGGTCCTCGTCGACCCGGTGGGTGGTTCGTGGTTGAATCAGGTGCGGCAGACATGGCGATCCTTCCGTTGCGGGGGAGCGTCCCGGTTCGAGACTCGGGGGGTGACGATGGGTCGTGAGGGGTCGAGAGACTTCGTGGAGGCGTTGGCCCGCGGCATCGACGTGATCCGCGCCTTCGGCCCTCGGGCGATGGAGATGTCGGTGAGCGACGTCGCCACCCGAACCGGTCTCGCTCGGCCGACGGTGCGACGCCTCCTGCTGACTCTCGAGGAACTCGGATACGTGCGTTCCTCGAACGGGGTGTACTCGCTGACCGCGAAGACACTCGATCTCGGCACCTCGTACATCTCGGCCCTTGGGCTGTGGGACGTCGCTCGGCCGCACATGGCGGCGCTGGTCGCGGAGACCCACGAGTCGAGTTCGATGTCGCAGCTCGACGGCAGCGACATCGTGTACGTCGCCCGGGTCGCCGTGCCGAAGATCATCGGGTTATCGGTCACCATCGGCACCCGGTTCCCGGCGGTGGCGACATCGATGGGGCGTGTGCTGTTGGCCGACCTCGACGGAGACGAGCTCGACTCGGCGCTCGCCGCTCCGAGCACCTCGGGGATCATCCCGCGGGTCGAGCCCTCACGAACCGAGATCGACTCGGCGCTCGCCGAGGTGCGTGAGCGCGGCTGGGCGATGTCTGACGAGCAGCTCTCGCTCGGCATCCGTTCGATCGCGGCGCCGGTCCGCGGTGGCACCGACCGGGTGGTGGCCGCCCTCAACGTGACGACCCACGCCGCCGAGACCCCAGTCGACGTGCTGCTCGGTGAACATCTGCCGAAACTGCTCGCCACGGCCGCCGCGATCGGCGACGAGTGGTCCAACTTGGAGCGCTTGCCGATCGCCGACGGGTGATCGTGACGCGACAGCATTCGACGACCCCCGGAGCGGTTCGGGCTCAGCGGTAGTTGTTGTTCGAGGTGTGGTCGCCGGCCAGCCAGCGCTGCAGCACCTCGTGAGCGTCGTGGCGCCGGTCCTCGTTGATCTTGTCGGCACCGGGGGCGTCGACGGTGAACTCGAGGATCATGCCGTTGGGATCGGTCGTGTAGAACGACCGGCAGTAGCCGTGCTCGAGGGTGAAGGTCTGCTCGGGCAGCCAGCCCGCGTCCATAACGCGCTTCTCGATTGCCGCTTGGGTCTCAGCGTCGACATGCAGGGCGATGTGACGGAACGGCGAGGGGATCAGTTCGGGGTCGAAGAGGTCCTGGTCCTCTTTGTTGGCGAACTGGAAGAACGCGAGGGCGCTGCCGTCGGCGAGGCCGAAGAAGCAGTGGCAGTAGGTGCGGACTGCGCCGAAGAGCTCGTCCTGCTCTGACCAGGTGGCCGTGAGCGGCAGACCGATGAGGTCCTCGTAGAACGCGCGAGTCGCCTCGAGGTCTTTGGTGACGTAGGCGGTGTGGTGCAGGCGATTGGGAAGAGTCTTGGTGTCGGACATGGCCCCCTCTTTCGATGTCGTTGAGTGACCGACACTTGCCCGATCTGCGGACAACGTGCCGTTCTGCGTACAGTACAACCGATCGAGCCTTCGGCCCAACCGTGCCCCACCCGGTTCGATGTCACGAATCCACGCGCTGACATGAGCCCGAGCATCGATCCGACCGGCGAAAGCACCGTCATTCTCGTCCACGGAGCGTGGCTCGGCGAGTGGTGTTGGCTCCGGGTCCGATCCCTCCTCCGCGTCGAGTCGGTTGAGGCGGAGGCGGTGTCCCTGACCGGCCATGGCGCGCGGCGATCAGAGGGCGGTCCGCACGTCACCCTCACCCACCACGTCGCGGACGTCGTGTCGACGATCGACCGTGTGGGAGGCGGCCCGGTGGCGCTCGTCGGACACAGCTACGGCGGCCGGGTGATTACCCGAGTCGCCGCCGAGATACCCGACCGCATCAGCCGACTTGTCTACCTCGATGCCCATGCGCCGACCGCCCCCGACGTGAACCCCCTCGAGGAGCGCCGAACGATCGCGGCCGCCAACGGCGGGATGATCCCGTTCTCGGGATTCCAGGTCGACGACACCGTGCTCGACGGTGAGATGTCACTCGAGCACTTCTTGGCCGGCGTCAACGACCAGTCATTCGCCACCCTCGACGAGCCCTGGCAGTCGGACCCGGCTGAGCACATCCACCTCGACTACATCGCCGTCGACGGACCCGAGTCGGCCATGTTCGCGCCGTATGCCGAAGGCGCCGCCGCTGACCCGCGGTGGCATGTTCACCACATCACCGGCCCGCATCTGGTGACCTTCGCAGGAGCGACCGAGATCGCTCACATCATCACCCGCGACAGCTGATCGAACCGGCCTCGGACGCGTTCACCGCACCCAACCCGACACGTCCGCGATGAGATGGGCGGTACCGATGACGTGGAAGCACACCAACCCGTCGGCCGACACCGGAGCGATTACCGCGTTGGCGACCGTCGGCGACGACGAGAAGTTGAGGCTCGACGAGACTGGACGCGGCCCGCACGGGAACACCGTCACATAGCCACCAGTCCCAGAGGTCGAGGTGGCCGTCAGGTTCATCGCGACCGCCCGCAGGTCATCGGGCAGCCCCTCGGCTCCGGCGAGACGCAGCCAGAGTTCGCCATCGGGACCGACGCGCGAACCGTCGCGGGTATCGAGCACACGGATCGGCGAGCGCGTCTCGAGACCCGAGCCGGCACCGAACCAGCCCATGACATCGACGATGACGTGGGCCTCGCCGGTGACATGGACGCACACTCGGCCTGCCCCATCGAGAGGTGCCACCACCATGTTCGGCACGGTGGAGCCGACGGTGAAGTTGAGGTTGGAGGCGTTCGGCCGCGCTCCGCAGGGGTGCACCGTCGCGAAACCCTCGGACCGAACATCGGTCACCGTCACATTGAGGATCGCGCTCGACGCGCCTGGCTCGACGCCACCATGGCCGGCCACGGCGACCATGAGGTCGGCGCCGTCGCCAGCGGACGTGCCGATCCGGTTGCCGCTCGAGCGGGTGTCGGCGAGCCGAGTGGGCCTCACCGGTGTGAAGTCACCGCCCTCGGGGAAGGCGCCGACGAGATCGACGAGCACATGGGCAGGAGCGCTGAGGTGCACGCAAAACCCCGGGTCGTCAGGGGAGATCACCGGGGTGACCACGGCGTTGGCAACCGCCGACCCGGGAGCGAAGTTGAGGTTCGAGGTGTCGGGACGCTCACCGCAGCCGAACACGGTTGCGTAGCCAGACGCCTCGGCATCGGTCACGGTGACGTTGAGCGCGAGGGCGACGGGGCGGACACCGGCGAGCAGGGCCGTGTCGATCGACATGCGGTGCACACCCTCCGAGGCGATCCCGATGTCTTGGGTGCGGAGCGAGCCGAGACCGGTGCGGGTGTCATGCACCCGGGTTGGCCCGAGCGGGATGAAGGTGTCGATGCTCGGAGCGGGAGCTGGGCTTGAGCCGCTACTGGAACCACCACCTGAACCGCCCGACGATCCGCCGCTTGAACCACCGCTCGAGGGTGGAGCCGGTGCCGGAGCAGGGGTTGGGTCCGGCGTCGGATCGGGATCGGGTTCGGGGTCGGGGACCGTCTCGGTGACGGTCAGGTTGACCCGAGCAAGCGAGTCACCCATCTCCCCGGCCTCGTCGCCGATCGCCTCGTTGGAATCGAGACCGAGCTGACCCTTGGCGTTGCCACCCCAACAGGTCATGGTGTCGTCGTCGAGCAACGCGCAGACATGTGGGTTAGTCCTGTAAGCACCGACAGTTAGGTCAACGACTGTTTGGCCCGTCGGAAGAGATACGCGATTCAGCAGAGTGGACTCATCGGGGTCGTCACCAATGATCATCAGATCCCCGCGCCCCAACTCGCCGACGGCGTTTCGACCCCAGCACGTGGCCGAGCCGTCATCCAGCAGTGCGCAGGTCATCGCGCTTCCCGCCTCCACCGACACGGCCCCGGTTCCACCGAAGTCGACCTCCGTGATCGAACCCACCTCGCGGAGCGCTCCACCGCGGTTGACGGTGTCGCCGAGACCCAACTGACCGAAATCGTTCAGACCCCAGCAGTGAAGGGAGGCGTCATCGAGCACCGCGCAGGTGTGCTCACCGCCGGCCGCCATCGACACGACAGAGCCGGGCAGATCGACCGGCACCAGGGCGTCACCCATTGAATCGAGGGTGCGACCGCGGTCGACCACATCACCGGCACCGAGCTGACCGAAGTCGTTCTCACCCCAGCAGAGCATTGAGGCGTCGTCGAGCAGCACGCAGGTGTGCTGACCACCCGCTGAGACCCCTATCGCGACTCGGCCCGAGCCGAGATCCACCGGATCGACCGAGGACACCGGCTGAGCGGTCGACCCGACCTGCTGACCGGGCAGGCCAACACCGAGCGAACCGCTGCGATCGAAACCCCAACAGCGCACCGACCCACCGGTGAGCACCGCGCAGGAGTGATACGGCCCGACCGAGATCGACTCGGCCGTGGCTCCCAAATCGACCGGGGCGACGATCGAGTCAGGGTGAACCCAGATGGCGTCCGAGTCGAGCCCCAACTGGCTCGCCTCATTGCGACCCCAACACCACACCGAGCCAAGATCATCGAGAGCGCAGGTGAACTGCACGCCGCCGTCCACCGCCACGAAGCGCGCCGCGGGATCCATCGCCGGAATGACGACCGGTTCGAGATCGGCCATCGCCGTGCCCGACCCCGAACCGACATTGCCGGTCGAACCGGTGCCGAGCGCGCCCATCGACCCATCACCCCAACAGCGCAGATCACCATCGGCATCGATCGCGCATGAGGTGGAGGAACCAACCCCGATGGCATCGAAGGCGCGGGGCACCTCCACCTCAGCCGCCGCAGAGACGGCAGCCGGAAGTAGGGGCAGGAGTAGGGAGATGCCGAAGACGAGTCGGCCCAAGGGAAGTCGTCGCGGAGCGAGCCGCGACCAATGTCGCTGTGTCATGGCGGTCCGGAGTCGCGAGCCGAGGAGCCCTCGCAGTTTTCTCGCGCCGATCCCCGACGGTGCCGCCCTCTACGCTCGGGACGTGCGCGACCCGACCACCTCACGCCTCGCGGCGTTCGGCACCACGATCTTCGCGCGCATGTCCGCCCTCGCTGCCGAGACCGGCGCCATCAACCTCGGGCAGGGCTTTCCCGACACCGACGGGCCGACCGAGGTGCTCGATGCCGCGGTCGCGGCGATCCGCGGTGGGCAGAACCAGTATCCGCCCGGGCTTGGTATCGCCGATCTCCGGCATGCTGTCGCCGAACACCAACAGCGGTTCTGGGGCCTCACCGTCGACCCCGACACCGAGGTGCTGATCACCGCCGGCGCGACCGAGGCACTCGCCGGGTCGTTGCTCGGCATCTTGGAGACCGGTGATGAGGTCATCGTGTTCGAGCCGATGTTCGACTCGTATCAGGCGTGTATCGCGCTCGCCGGCGCGACCGTCGTGCCGGTCACCCTGATCCCCGGAGTCGACGGCTACACCTTCGACCCGGAGGCGTTGCGCGCCGCGGTCAGCCCGCGCACGCGGCTCATCCTGCTCAACACCCCGCACAACCCGACCGGCAAGGTGTTCACTCGCGACGAGATGCTCACCATCGCCGAGGTCGCGCTCGAACACGACCTGCTGGTGATCACCGACGAGGTGTACGAGCACCTCGTGTTCGACGACCGGGAGCACATCCCGATGGCCACGCTGCCCGACATGTGGGAACGGACCCTCACCATCTCGAGTGGTGGCAAAACGTTCAGCACCACCGGCTGGAAGATCGGCTGGGTCTGCGGACCGCAGGAGATCGTGCGAGCGGCGATGCGGGCCAAACAGTTCCTGACCTATGTGAACGGCGCGCCGTTCCAACCAGCGATCGCCACCGGACTACGGCTCGGCGACGACTACTTCACCGGTCTCGCGCGACGACTTCAAGACGCCCGCGACTCCCTCGCCACCGGACTCGACCGGGCCGGCTTCACCGTCTATCCGAGCGAGGCCACCTACTTCACGACGGTCGACATCACCCCGGTGCGAGCCGACGGAGACGGAATGGCGCTCTGCGAGCAACTCCCGCACCTCATCGGTGTGGTGGCGGTACCGAACGAGGTGTTCTACGTCGACCCGGCCCGCGGACGGAACCTCGTCCGCTTCGCCTGCTGCAAACGTCCCGAGGTCATCAACGAGGCGGTCGAACGACTCGGACGACTCAAGGAGGTGCTCGCATGAGCGACACGACCCCGGCCTTCACCGTCGCCGGTATCCAACACGACATCGTGTGGGGAGACCGCGAGGCCAACTTCGCTCGACTCGGTCCCCGCATCGCCGAGGCCGCGAGCAGTGGCGCGCGACTCGCGCTGCTCACCGAGACCTTCTCGACCGGGTTCGGATTCCATGTGCCGGGCTTCGAGACCGAACCGGAGGGAGGGCCGTCGTCGACCTTCCTCGCTGAGCAGGCCTCCGCCCACGGCATCTGGGTGGGAGGCACCTGCCCCGAGGTGCGCGCCGACAACGACCCCGACGACGCGCGGCCGTCGAACTCGTTCGTGCTCGCCGGACCCGACGGCACCGTGCATCGCTATCGCAAGGTTCACCCGTTCACCCATTCCGGAGAACAGCACCACGTGCGAGCCGGCACCGACCTCGTGACCGTCGATATCGACGGGCTGCGGGTGTCGATGTTCGTTTGCTACGACCTCCGCTTCGCCGACGAGTTCTGGCAACTCGCCACCGACACCGATCTGTTCTTGGTGCCCGCCAACTGGCCGGCCAAACGCCGCGAGCACTGGATGACCCTGCTGCGTGCGCGAGCCATCGAGAATCAGGCGTATGTGCTTGGGGTCAACCGCATCGGAGCCGACGGCACCGGACTCGAGCACTGCGGCGACTCACTCCTCATCGACCCGTTCGGGGAACTGCTCGCCATCGCCGGAGATGGTGAGGAGACGATCGCTGGTGAGGTGTCACGCGAGCGACTTGATTCGATTCGCGGTCACTACCGCTTCCTGCCCGACCGCCGCTGACCGCCATCGACCAGCGCGGATCGTGGATCAGGCGAGGGGACGCGTCATCAACGACACCCGGGTGCCATACGGGGTCGACTGCTGACCGGCCTCGCGGAACCCGAGAGCGTGATGGAAGTCGAGCGAGGCGTCGTTGCGCGGCTCGATGTTGACCTCGAGGCAGAAGACCGACGCTGCGGGACGCGCGACGACACCTTGGGCTTCCACTTCGGCGTAGAGGGCGCGACCGATGCCGCGACGCCGGTGCCGTTCATCGATCGCTACCCGGTCGAGGTAGAGGAACTCGTCGTGACGCGCTGAGAACCACAGGTAGTTGACGCTGTCGTAATCGGTTCCTGCCGACATCACGATGCAGAACCCGGCCGGAGCTCCCTCGCACATGGCGACGAGGGCCACCGAGGCGACATCGAGAAGGTGCGCGAACTCCTCGGCGGTCTCGGTGCCGACCGCGGGAACATTCGCTTCGTTGAGCACATGCGCCCAGCCGAGATCAGCCGACGTCATCGGGCGGATTGTCACCCCGGCTGGGGTGGGAATGGGGGTGGTCGCCTGGGTCACGGGGAGCAACCCTGCCAGCCAGCGGGCCGGTCGGCAACCGGGCCAGCCCGGATCGACGCGTCGCCGAACCGGCCCTAGGGTGACGTTGTGTTCTCACGACGAAAGACCGAGATGGTGACCGAGGCTGAGGCCCTGCCGGGCCGCGACGAGGCGCTCACCTTCCACCCGACCCACGTCGTGCTTGGCACGTCGCTGGTTGGCCCGTGGCCCGAGGGTCACGAGGTGATCCATGTGGCGATGGGCTGCTTCTGGGGGGCCGAGCGCATCTACTGGCAGATCCCCGGGGTGCACTCCACCGCCGTTGGCTACATGGGCGGCTGGACTCGCAACCCCACCTATGAGGAGACCTGCACCGCCCTCACCGGTCACACCGAGACCGTGCAGGTCGTCTACGACCCGAATGCGGTCGATCTCGAAGTGCTGCTCGGCGCCTTCTGGGAGAACCACGACCCGACCACCCTCAATCGGCAGGGCAACGACATCGGAACCCAGTACCGGTCGGCGATCTTCACGAGCACCGCTGCCCAACTCGAGGCCGCCCTCGCCTCAGCCGAGCGTTACGGCCGGTCCCTTGAGGCAGCCGGTTTCGGTGCGGTGACCACGCAGATCTGCGCGGCGGACGATGCCGGTGACGGCATCTTCTATTACGCCGAGGACTACCACCAGGCCTACCTGCACAAGAACCCGCGCGGATACTGCAACCACGGGTTCTGCCAGGTCGGCTACGCCGTCAGCCCGGCTGGCTGAGCAACTCGCCGGCCCGCAACTGAGCGGCGTACACGCCGTTCGCCGCAGCGAGCTCATCGTGGGTGCCGATCTCGACGATGCGTCCTGCGTCGAGGACCGCGATGCGATCGGCGGAACGAACCGTGGTGAGGCGATGTGCAATCACGATCGCGGTGCGCCCGTGAAGGGCAGCGTCGAGAGCGGCTTGCACATGGGCCTCGTTGTCGTTGTCGAGGTGGCTCGTCGCTTCGTCGAGGATCATGATCGCCGGATCCTTCAACAGGAGGCGGGCGATCGCGAGCCGCTGCTTCTCGCCGCCGCTCAGTCGGTAGCCGCGCTCACCGACCACCGTGTCGTAACCGTCGGGTAGAGCCGCGATCGTGTCGTGGATGCGCGCGGCGCGGCAGGCCTCGATGAGTTCGGCGTCGGTGGCCGACGGCCGGGCGAAGCGGAGGTTGTCGGCGATCGAGGTGTGGAAGAGGTGCGGGTCCTGCGCGACGACGCCGATCGCGGCGCGCAGCGAAGTGAGGGTCAGGTCGCGCACATCGGTGCCGTCGACCTTGACCGCCCCCGAGGTCACGTCGTAGAGGCGGGGGATGAGCGACACCATCGTCGACTTGCCGGCTCCAGAGGCGCCGACCACGGCGACGGTCTCGCCGGGGGTGATGTCGAGTGACATGCCGTTCAGCACATCGCGGTCGGGGTCGGCGCCCGGGATCGCCTGCTGTTCCATGGTCGCCACCGCCGAAGTCGACGCGGCCGGATAGCGGAACACGACCGAGTCGAGGGTGACCCGACCGGTGCAGTCGACCAGGTCGACAGCGCCCGGCCGGTCGACGATCGGTTCGGGAGCGTCGAGCACCTCGAAGACTCGCTCGAAGGACACCATCGAGGTCATGAGGTCGACGCGGGCGTTCGTCAGGCCGGTGAGCGGCTGGTAGACGCGGGTGACGAGCGCGGCCAGGGCGACGAGAGTGCCCGACGTGATGTCGCCGTCGACGACGAGGAGCGCGCCGAGGCCGTAGATGGCGGCGGTGCCGACCGCGGCGACGAGACCGAGGGCCACAAAGAAGACCCGGCCGAGCATGGCGGCGCGCACACCGGCTGAACGCACCGCGTCGGCCTGGGTGGAGAAGGTGTCGAGTTCGCGTCGCTCATCGCCGAAGAGTTTCACGAGCAGGGCGCCTGACACGTTGAAGCGCTCGGTCATCTGGGTGTTCATCGTCGCGTTGTGAGTCATCTGCTGACGGGAGATCGACTGCAGTCGTCGACCGACCCGCTTGGCCGGCACGATGAACAGCGGAAGCACCACAAGGGAGAGCACGGTCAGCCGCCACTCGAGGGCGAGCATCGTGACGAGCGTCGTGATGAGCACGATCACATTCGAGACGACGCTGCCGAGCGTGCTGGTGAGCGCGCTCTGGGCGCCGACAACATCGTTGGTGAGACGGCTCGTGATGGCCCCGGTCGGGGTGCGGGTGAAGAAGGCGATCGGCAGTCGTTGCACTTTGGCGTAGAGCGCGATCCGCAGGTCGGCGATGAGCCCCTCACCGATGCTGGCTGAGCACCACCGCTGGAGGATCTGCAGGCCGGCGTCGGCGAGGGCCGACAACACAGCGAGACCGGCGAGCCACAGGATGAGGCCGCGGTTGCCGTCGGGGATCGCGTCGTCGAGGATCGCGCGCACCACGAGCGGCGGGACGAGGGCGAGGAGGGCAGCCACGAGGATCGCGGCCAGGAACACGACGATCGTCGTGCGGTAGGGGCGGGCGAATGCCCACACCCGACGCGAGGTCCCCTCGGCGAGGGTGACGTCGCGGACCGCATCGGTATCCCTCGGCATCATGTGGTGGGGGCCCATGCGCATTCCGTCACCCTACGGAGGGTCAACGCAATCGGGCCGACACGAGCGCGCATCGGCGCGAACCGTCATCCGGCTTGCGCGCGAGCCGTCCCAAGGCCGCTGGGCGGCCGTACCCTCAGCCCCCATGACTCGTCGGGCTCTCGCACTCGCGGGTGTGCTCGTGGCCACGGTCGCCTGCTCATCCGACCCGGAGCCGCGGATCGTGACCAGCGAGACGATCGCTCCTACGGAGAGCACCGAGGTGTTTGGCGCGCCCGAGCCCGCTCCCGATATGACCGATGGCGCTGGTGACGATGACGCACCCGAGGATCCCAGCGACGCTGTCGAAGCCGCTCCCACGACGACGCTCGAACCGGCCGATGGGCCGTGCGGCCCCGACGGCTATGGGGTTCCACGCGGAGGCACCATCGACTGGGAGGCCTGGGACACCCAGATCGAGACGGCGATGGTCTCGGCTCCGATCGACTACGACGATCCGAGCGGTGAGCAACTGAAGATCTATGTGGCGAGACGCCTCGCCGACGATCCGGACCATCGCATCGGTTCGCTGCTCATCAACCCGGGTGGTCCGGGCTTCGGAGGCAGCGACTTCGCCTTCTACGCCGATCAGATCTTCGACTCCCGACTGCTCCAGTGTTTCGACATCGTCGGGTGGGATCCGCGAGGCACCGGATTCAGTGAGCCGCATATCGACTGCATCGATGACTACGACCCGTACTTCGCCGAGATCGACATCACCCCCGACAACGACTCCGAACGCCGCGACTTAGTCGCCAAGTCGCAAGAGTTCGCCGACCGCTGCATCGAGGAGAACGACGCGATTGCCTTGCACGTCGGCACGAACAACTCGGCGCGCGACATCGATCTGTTGCGCGAGGCGCTCGGAGAGGACCGCACCTCGTATTTCGGGTTCTCTTACGGCAGCGAGCTCGGCGCCACTTGGGCGACGCTGTTCCCGTCGACGGTGCGCGCCGCTGTCCTCGACGGTGCTTCCGATCCCGATGCCGACTCGCTCGAGTCGTCGGTGCAGCAACTCACCGGGTTTGAGACGTCTCTTGAGACCTTTCTTGACCAATGCTCGGCCGATCCCGGATGCGCCTTCCACAGCGAGGGACGCGCGGCCGAGGAGTTCGACGAGCTGATGGCCTCACTCGACGCCGATCCGGTGCCGACCCGCCCCGGCCGGCCCCAAGCGAACCTCGCCGTCGCGATCAACGGGGTGATTCAGGCGATGTACTCCGAGGGGTATTGGCCGCGGCTCGCGCGTGCTCTTGCTTCTGCCCGATCAGGTGACGGTTCGGGGTTGCTCGAACTCCACGACTCGTATTACCAGCGCTATCCGGACGGGACCTACGGCAACGAACTTGAGGCGTTCCAGACGATCTCATGCGCCGACACTGATGAGCGCCGCACCGTCGCCGAGGAGGATGCCTCGGTGCCGGTGTTTAGAGAGGTCGCGCCGCGGCTGGTGCCCGACGGTTCGACGGGCGGCTATTTCTGCACGTTCTTCCCGACCGCCGGTGACCCGCGTATCGACATCACCGGCGTCGGCGCCGGGCCGATCGTGGTGATCGGCACCACCGGGGATCCGGCTACCCCGCTCGCGTCAACCCGCGCGATGGCCGACGCCCTTGAGGGTGGGCGACTCGTGGTGGTCGAGGCCGAGCAGCACACCGGCTATGGCGTGAACGACTGCGTGGTCGATTTGGTGAGCGACTATCTCGTCGATCGGGTGGTGCCCGACGACGACACCGAGTGCGCCTGAGCGATCGCTCGCCTTTCGGTCGAGGTCACCGCTGACCGGTCCGACCGGCTGACTCTGACTGGCGGAAGGAGTGGGATTCGAACCCACGGAGACCCGAAGACCTCAACGGCTTTCGAGGCCGTCCCATTCGTCCGCTCTGGCATCCTTCCGTCGACGGAGGCTATCGGGAGGGTTCCCGATGGGGAACGGGACGAACGCTGCCGACAAACGGTCGCGTGGTCAGCGTCGAGAGGTCAGCGTCGAGCGGCGAAGAAGTCGGTGAGGAGACGGGAGCACTCATCGCCGAGCACCCCGGTGATCCGCGGGGTCCGGTGGTTGAGCCGGTCGGAGTCGACAAGGTCGAAAACGCTGCCGGCGGCCCCGGCTTTCGGGTCGGAGGCGCCGTAGATGAGGGAGCCGACTCGGCCATTGACGATCGCCCCGGCGCACATGGCGCAGGGTTCAAGGGTGACCACCAGCGTGCAGTCGTCGAGTCGCCAGTGACCTACGCGGGCGGCGGCGTCGCGGAGCGCGAGCACCTCAGCATGGGCGGTCGGATCGCCGGTGAGTTCACGTTCGTTGTGTCTCGAGGCGATCACCTCGCCATCGCGCAGCACGATGGCGCCGACGGGAACGTCGTCGTGGTCGAGCGCGCGCCGGGCCTCGGCGATCGCAAGGCGCATGAACGCTTCGTGATCAGAGTCGACGGCCACGGAGCGATGCTACGGGACGGTTGCTGAGTGACGTCCGAAGCCGGTCCATCGGCACCGGTCGGTGACCTAGCGTCCTCACATGGATCACAACAGGCGACTTTCGACTCTCGACCGTTCGATCCGGGGTCGGGTTGCCATCGTCACCGGGGCGGGGAGCGGGATCGGTCGGGCAACGGCGCACCTCTTCGCCGATGAGGGCGCTCGGGTCGCGGTGGTCGATGTTGTCGCGGAGCGGGTTGACACGGTTGTCGCCGAGATCGCCGAAGTTCATGGTGCCGATGCGGCTCGGGGTTGGGTGATCGACATGGCTTCACGCGCCGACGTCGATGCGCTCCCCGATGCGGTGGTGGCTCACTTCGGGAGACTCGACATCGTGATCAACAACGCTGGGGTGACCCAGCCGGCCGGGTTCGACGCCGATGCGGCCGAGTTCGATGAGGCGTGGGACGCGGTGATGTCGGTGAATCTGACCTCTTATGCGCGATTAGCGAGGGCTGCGCGGGTTCATCTCGAGGCGTCTGATGCGGGGCGGATTGTGTGCACCGCGTCGACGGAGGCGCTTGGAGCGAGTGGGCGTGTTCCCGCTTACAACGCGTCGAAGGCAGGCGTGATCGGTCTCGTCCGCGCGCTCGCGGTGGAGCTCGGACGGCGGGGAATCACCACGAATGCGGTGTGCCCCGGGCCGATTGAGACGGGGATGACCGCAGCTATCCCCGAGGAGCATCGCGATACCTTCGCGCGACGACGAGTGCCTCTCGGCCGATACGGCTCACCAGAGGAGGTTGCTCACGGGATGCTCAACCTCGTGTTACCGGCCAGCCGGTACGTGAACGGCGCGGTGCTCGTGATCGATGGGGGAATGACGAGTCGTCACACCTAAGCCGAGGGACTCGGGAGGTTCCTCCCGTTGGCTCGTTGTGGCCGGTCGGTCAGCGTCGTCGTGACCAGGACCGCGCGCCGAACCAGCCCGCGACGAGGCCGAGCGCGATCAAGAACCACTGCACGAGATCAAACGTATCGGTATCTGCCGATGCCGGAACGTTCGGAGAGGACGTTCGTCCGCGTGTACCGGCACATGACGTCGG
>Ga0208004_1000536_pt1 | contig 14854 bp, 43 predicted proteins | sample DEB08_DNA_6_FD_184522 | JGI IMG/M metagenome (GOLD analysis project Ga0208004, IMG submission 184522) | Aqueous microbial communities from the Delaware River and Bay under freshwater to marine salinity gradient to study organic matter... | ecosystem: Environmental > Aquatic > Marine > Coastal ...
TACTTAGCCACCACATCCAGCACACACCGAACACAGGGACATACATCCCGGTAGGGGGGTAGGGGGGTACCCCTAGCACCTCGTCAAGCAATTGTCAATCATTGACTGTACAGTTACTGTAACATTTAAACCCTTTCTTTAATGCACACACGTAAACAAATAATACAATAGGAGTAAACGATACTATCATACATCCTTTATCTAATAGTCTTCCTACTCTTTTTCTCATGCTTCTCCTACCTCTGTTAGTTCAAACATGTCTGGGTTTAATATTACAAATGCGTCTTCAATGTCTTGCTCATTTTGTGATAGCCAAGACTGTGCAGTCATTGGAACTGTTACAGATATTTCTTTTATGTTCTCGAAACTTTGGGACATGGCCGTGCGTGCTAGCAATCCGTGAAGGATAAGAGACTGCACGTCTATCCATATGTCTTCGACATCTGCCGGCAAACAAGTTGCGATAGAACCGATAGTCCAGTCATATTGTTCAGTATCGAGGATGATATGCAGGATATCAATCTCTGTTGCAGTCAGTTTAACATCACCTATTTTAATAAGTAATTCCATATATAGTGTCTCCCACTCTCTCTTATACGGGAATTCGCTAATCATTTGCATGCACACACACTATATGTAGTGTCTGCCCTGTTCATCAATACGCCATCACTAGCACAAATGCAGTCACAATTATGATAGCGCCAATGCCGTCAGATATGTTCATCATGCTCTATTCTCTCTTTATACTATCATAACACGCAAATCACGTGCCGTCAATGTATATTTGTATGCGACGATCGTGTCGCGTAAGGTGCTGGAATTGCTGGTCACATTCGCTGGACGTGAGTGCAGGTTGTAAGCGCATTATGCTGTCGCATGTAACTTACAGGTTGATAAAGAGTGGTAGAGACTACATACTAAGCCCCAACCACATCCCCATCACATTTTCTATCACATTATTAAAACAACCTACATCATTAACTCATATTACATGTGCACTATATTGCACCTACATCCACTGTAAAGCACTATACTACTACTTTGCTATATAACTCTTGCACTACTGGTAATGCTATTGTCTGTAAACATTTAAGAGAGTTATTATATAAAATGTAATTGTCTCTCGTTATCTCTACCACTACACAGTAAGCACGTGTTCTGCTATTGTCTAATGCTTTTCTTTTTACTAAGTCTCCGACTTGAAACATACAGCCTCTATCGCTTGCAAACGCTTTTCGAGTGCTTTCTCTCGCCTTGACCCTGCAACCGCTGCCCATACAGCGCCAACAGTTCCAACACCTACTAACATACCACCAATAAACATACATCTACTCCTATTATTGTTTTGTTTCTACTTCTTCATCGAACTGTTTGATCATCTCAGATATATCAGCCACAGTTAAGGCTTTCTTATTTCTATGCTTGTTTTGCTCTCGGATCAATTTGTTGTACCGAGTCTTGTCGTATTTGTTTATGTGCAGGTTTTGTATTCCTATTGCCTCCAACTTTGCTTTGAATAGTTTTATATCTTTTAGTCTCGCGGAGTCTGCATCTACCTTGGAGTCCGCACGTGTTAATACTACTTCTCTACCAGTCAAGCGACCGTCAACAACTTCAACGATAGTCTGGGAGATGTAATATTTCATAAAATAAAAGGTGGGATCTTTGTTTATGCTCGCAGCCCTTTCGAGTCGTTGTCCTTTATTAGTGCAGCTTTATTGCTGCTAAGTTAGGAGGGTGGCTAGTCCTCTTTTAGCCGTTTATAGGGGATCTTCATTATCTTGACCTCTCGCGCTTGGCGCTTTACGGGTTAGGTGGAATATTATTAAATGTCCTCGCCAGCTTCAAGCGCAGCAAGATCAGCCTTCTCGGCATCAGTCAGATACTTAGCATCCTTGCGCTTGAGAGACTTCGCGCTCATCTTGGTAGGGTTTGCATACTCGGCGTTGCAGCCATCAGCGAAAGATTGCGCCCAGTCGCGCTCAGGAAAGTCCATCACGGCTTGCTTGCCTTGCGTGGTCGAGTTGCGGAACACAACCCACATACGCGGACCAACTTGCTCGACGGTCCAGCCGGTGATTTGCTTGCGCGTTGGAGGCGCAGGCGCTGGCTTGTAGTCGCGAGAGGTTTGAATTTTGATTTGATCGATAGCGCGTTGCATAGATGAACTCCTTTCTTTCTATACTAATAATATAACATCGGAGAGGGTGGAAGTCAACAACTAAGTTGTCAAGAGAATGTCAGAGACTACTTGATCTCTTTGATGTTCATGGGCTGGATTGCGTTTGTTGGAAGCTCTACGAGCCGTGCCGCCTCATACATATCACGAGCCTTGACGATACGGGTTGCGCGTGGACGCATGGGCTCCAGAAGGTGGAAGGTGACGCGGAAGGTCTTGGCGGGCAGGTCTTGAGTGCGAAGCATTTGCTTTCTCCTTTCTATACATATAATATAACACAGGGGGCGGTGGATCGCAAGGGTTAAGTTGTCAAGAGAATGTCAAGCAACCACTTGCAAGTCGGACACGGAGCAGAAGCCAGTCTTTTGAGTGGAAGCCCAGAACACGCGAGCGATCTTGCCGTCAGCCAGAAGATCAACAACAAGCCCGTGGTTTGAGTTGTTGCGTCCTTGGATAAAGCCGACGTTAGTTACGATGCTTCCGAGTTTGATCATAGAACTATCTCCTTTCTATACTAATAATATAACACCCGCGAGGGTCAAAGTCAATGACTAAGTTGTCAAGGAAATGTCAGGAGGCGCTAACAAGTTCCAGCGTGTCTTGGTTTGCGCCGTATTGCTTTCCGCTAGACCACTGAACGAGCCATCGGACTTCAATCGGATCAATAAACTTAACGAGGACACCAACCGTTCCCCACCGATCCTTTACCAGATCACCGACTTTCATCTCAACAGCTTCTTTGGGTGCATAGTATATGGACACGCTTTTCTCCTTACTCTTATAATATAGCATCGGATGGGCTGTGGGTCAATAGTGATCTTGTTAAGAGAATGTCAGGCGATCTCGAACATCTTTTCATTGATATGCCGACACTTGCGACGGAAGGCAAAGCCTACGCAATTGCAACGCCAGATATGCCCATCAAAAGACACGCTATAGTTTTTACCTTTGCTCCCGATTACATTCCAAGTTTTTGCCTCTGTCTCGACAACTTCTCTGATCCTTGGCTTGTAGATCATATATTCGTCGATAGAACCAAGTGTAGCAGTCTCAGGCACCGCTACCCAGAACTGACCAGACACCGCCCACTTTTGGCCGTGACCATCAGTGTAAAGCATGGGCGGCATATGCACGATAACGGGAAGAGTGGTCATTCTATGCCTCTGCTGGAATGATGGTAGCGACGGAGAGAGTTGTAAAGGTATCGGCTTCTTGCGCAGTGAGCGTAGGATCATCGAGTGTGCCTTGCATCATGAGCGCCGTGATCAGTTGTTCGCAAACAACCATTGAGCGTTCCATGGGGCTGAGGCTGGACTCGTCGTCAGTGCGGATAAGAGGGATAGTGATCATGCTTTCTCCTTTCTATGCTTATAATATAGCACCGTTAAGTGCTCTCGTCAAGGTTTGAATTGTTAGGGACTTGTAAAGTGTTCCAGAAACATCTTGTGGATCTTTATGGGCTCGCTGGTTCCGAGCAAAAGCACGGAGAAAACTTCATAGCGGTACACGCCTCGCTCGTGAGAGTCAAGGACCAGCCCCACTCGATCACCTGACCAGCCGTCCTCGTGTGTGCCGTCTGTGATCTTTACTAGATCTCCGGGCTTGAACTCGGGCACTAGAACGGAACCTCATCACTCAGCGGCGATGACTCCCATACAAGCGGGTTCATTATCACGGGGCTAGATGCCGTGTGCTTTGCAAGGCAAACGTGCTGAGAGGTCGTCATTGATCTGAAGCCGCCAGCCGGAGCGGTGTAGTCTGCGAGCACCAGCACACCAGCAGGAGTGCGAGATCCGATCTTCAGATCATAACTATACAAGTCAGTATAGCCGTCATCCCAAGCCACGCTCTTCAAAGAAAGCGAGTAGTTACGGGCACTTACGCCCTTTGTCCAAGCGTCAATTACTCCGTCGTTATCAAGTCGAGGTCCAGTTGCAGGCATGAGTTTTCTCCTTTCTTGTTTATTAAATATAGCATCAAGAGTCTCCGAGATCAAGGCGAAGACTGTCAAGCACTTGTCAAACATCGATAGCAATAATTCGCTCGGTGGTGGAGAAGTAAGGACGTGCAGCGTATTGCTTCGTGGTCATCCACATGCGCTGGCACTTGGAAGCGACTGGCTTAGGAGCCATCAGATCCGTGAGAATAATGTGACCGTCGAAGTTGTGATCGTTGACGTACTTGGTTGGAGCGTTGAAGTCTGTACCACCAGTAAGAACACGCTCGGTCTTCTTGTTCTGACCTTTCTTCCACGTGTAGATCTTGTCCTCAGCGACCTCAGTATCGAAGGGGATCACGGTGAACTCTGCGATCTCAGCCAACTTGTTCAACTCAGAGAAGAACGCGGAGAGCATACCATCATCAACGGAGCCCGACTGATCGATGGAGATAGCGATCTTGGCGTGACGTCGGACGCGCTTGCCGGGATGGACCTTCGGAAACCGCTTGTTAAGGCGACGAGGAGTAGAACGCTTGTCGGCGCGTTGTGAGGTCTTGACGAAGTATCGAAGAACTTTACGCCAGTCAACCTTGGTCGCAACGCGCTCCATGATGTCTTGGCGCATGGAGTGTGAGACAGAGCCCCAATTGTTAGACTTCTCGGCTTCTTCGGCAGCCTTCTTGACCGCTTCCTTGAGGCGCTCCTTGGCGATCTCCTGCGTGGTGCCGTCTGCGCTTCCAAAGCCCTCGTGAGAGTCCATAGAATCCGCATCACCGAAGGGATCGCCGCCCTCGCCGTCTTGCTCCTGCTCGTCGCGCATCTTCTTGAGTGCTTCGAGATACCACTCGTAGGTCTTGAACGGAGGAAGATCCTTGAACATGCCCTCGCCGGGAATACAGGCCTTCATAGGCTCACCCTCGCCAACAACAGGACCGGGGTTAGTCTCGCTAGGAAGGTAGTCGGAGATGTGGCAGTTGATAGAGAGGTCCATCGCGATGTTATCAATGCGCTTGAGCCCATCGCCGGGAAGGCGACCAGTCACGTGCTCGAAGATCAGGTGATAGAACTCGTGCATCAGGATGCCTTGAAGGTGACGATCGGAGAGTGCGCCCATGAACTCAGGGTTGTAGAGCATCTCGAATTGACCACTATCAGGGTTGACGCGCACACCAGCAGTCGGAACGGCTGTGGAAGAGATCTTGTCGATGCGGCGTGAGAGCGCAGCGAAGAAGGGCTCACGCATAAGCAGGCGAGCGGTGTGCATGTTCAGGTTGAAGGGCTTGGCGGTCTTGTCGTCAGACATGTTCTTTCTCCTTACATATATAATATAGCATCATGGAGGGTGAAGGTCAAGGTTTAAGTTGTCAAGGAAATGTCAGGGGCGTTTATACCAAGCGCGTAAGCGAACTTCATCAATCCAACCTTGCTCTCTGTCAATGTGGAGTTTGAACCTGAATCTTTTGTTGGCTATGTCGCCATATTTGGTTTGTGATGTCTCCTCTTTGTCAAGAACGATCGCAGGCTTGCCGTCCCTGATAGCGAGCAGGAGATCACCAATTTTGATGTTATCAGTCCACGGCAGAGACAACGATCAGATCCTCCGCGAAGAAGCGCATGCGCTCATCAGTTTTAAGCCATCTAATTTCATAGTTTGTAACTCTGCTTTGGGGGTGCATAGACTTGTCGATGATCATGCCTAGCCCGTGCTTTCTAAAGAACTGAGTAGGCATATCACCCGGACCAGCAAGCCGACAGAGATCCCCTAACTCGGGTTCCCTGCCGACTGGCGGCAGCCTATGTCTCATCGGTGTTGCCGCCGAGGATCTCTACAAGGTGATCAGACACCCGGCGACCCTCAGTAGTCTCAGCCTTGTGGAGCGCCACAACATTATCAATGTTGTCGGCATCACCGAGGACAGTCCACAACTTCATAGCGATCTCGGACGGAAGGCGAACGAAGTACTCAGCCAAGTTAGTGATCTGGTCCTCAGTCAAGTTCTCGGTGAAGACCTTGGCTGCCTCGAACTTCTCAATCATCGCGGCGTGGTCGTTGATACCCCACTTGTCAACCTTGTCGAACTCACCGTTATCAAGGATGTCCTCGATAGTCACCTGCCACTCGTACTTCTCAACGAAGTCGCGAAGGGATACAGCAGCCTCGAAGCCGACGAAGGCGGTAGCAAGGTTGAAGAGCAGGTCACGGCTACCATCCTCAGCGAAGACGTTAGCAGGCTCGGCAGTGCGGCAGAAGCGAGCCCACGAGCGACGTGAAGGGTAGACCTTGTTAGGCTCGAAGTCACCCTCGTGCTCAAGGTGCTTACGGTTGTGGTTAATGAAGTCCCAAACGATAGACGGGATACGATCGTTTGCCCACTTGAGCCAGTCCTCGATCGAAGGCTCGACATCGAACACGGTCCAGCGGTCAAGCTCGGCTGGGTCCATCTCACCAACTTGGTACTGAGCGCCGTGCTCACCACCGTTGACGGCAGCCACCACGAGAGTCTCGGGGTGAAGGTGCCAGCCGTTGATCTTGCGAGAGTCAGTCAACTCGAAAAGACCTTGACGGACCTCTGGCGTAGCGCGGTCAACTTCGTCGAGGAAGAGCATTACCGGTTGCTCACAAGCGGTCACAAGCCAGTCAGGGGCGTTCCATGTGGTAGCCTTGCGACCGTTGATAGCGGTGTCGGCGGTGTCAGGCAGACCGAGAAGATCACCCTCAGTCATCTGGCTTGCGCGGCGCTCGACCACAGGCAGGTTGCGGTCAGCAGCAATTTGGTAGACCACTTCGGACTTGCCGACGCCGTGACGACCGCGGACCAGCACGGGCAGCTTGGTGTCGAGGATGAAGGGAGCGGTTTGAAGGAATGTTGCGAAGTCGATAGCCATGGTGTGTTCTCCTTATGAGAGTGTTTGTTCTTTGCCTTACTCTATAAATATAGCATCATAAGGCTTATGGGTCAAGTATTTTGTTGTCAAGCAAATGTCAAGAGAGTTGTCAGGACTTGCCTTTGTGATTGCCGTTGGCTCCAACGTAGGTAACGTGGCGCATAGGACGCCCGCCAATGTTGGTTTGTGAGCCTGATAGGTGACAGGACTTGCCCTTGTGGAAGCCGGTCACAGCCTTCCAAGCACGCGAGTAGCTATCACGATCCTCATCAGACTCAAAGGCAACGATAGACATAGCAGACGCCTTGCCATCACCGGCTTGAAGTCCGAGATACTTGACGGCGACCTCTGTTCCTAACTCTTCAACGCACTCCGCGCACTCATTGATGCGACCGCCAGCCTGACGCTTGGCGAATGAACGAGGATCAAAGTCGGTTTCACAGTGGACACATTCAAGCATGTTCTTTCTCCTTACTCTAATAATATAACAACTCTCACCCAAAGATCAAGGCGAGAGTTGTTAAGCAAATGTCAGGTAGCCAATTCAAGATCGCGCTCTGGAAAAGTCTGCCAGCCCCACTTAGGTTGAGCCTCACCGACCCAAGCCACTCTGGTATAGCTGCTTCCACGGCTCGGCATCACAAGCCCAACCTTGCCAGCGTAGCCTTGGCGAATGGCTCGCTTGTTCTGCTTACCGCGCACCAGTGAGCCGACAGGGAACTTAGGTGGAGGCGGCAACAGTGACTCGCAGACCTGCGTGATGTTATCGCGGAACGAGCCAGCGTGATAATCGGTCATCAGATCCGAGTGGTCATTCTCGCGGCGCACGTGGAAGTTGTGTGCCTCTCTGTCCATTTGATCCTCGTTGTCGAGCGCGCCGCTAGCAAGGAATGAGCCAACGTAGCCGTTGTGGACAAAGGTCCAGCGGTGGCCAACGAGGCGCACATCAATGTCGATGTTTTGCTTGGCGAAGTAGGTCTTGACTTTCTTGATGGCGGCTTTGACTTTCATTGTAGGCTCTCCTTTCTACTCTTATAATATAGCATCAGGGGACAAAGTTTGCAAGGGTGATCTTGTCAGGGAAATGTCAGGACTCCGATGAGAGCCCCAACTGCTCGCGGGCTTCTGCAAAATACCTGTTAGCCCTGCTATCATACTTGGCCGCGGCTTCCATCGCCCATGGGCGCGACTGACTTGGAGCAAAGTACCTTGAGAAGTCAACGCTAGCGGCTGTTAGCCAGCCTTTCGGCGGGGAAACGCTGTTTACCGGGCTGAGTGTTCCGTTGGCGGCGTGAGTGCGGACGCTATCCATAGCACAAGTGGTGCTGCTATAAGGGTCGTCATCGTTGCCCATCAGTGCCGTCACATCAACGAAGTGCAGCGACTGTAGGTGTTCGGCATGCGGGAGAATAACGTCCCAGCGGATCTCTTTCAACACCATCGCACACTCTTTCGATCCCCACTCTTTGTTTTTGCCGTGGTATCCATAGCGCAGCATACGAGCCATTGAACCAACACCAGCGCCCAAAGAGCGCAACTCCTTCAATACTTGCTCGCGTTGGATCTGCGTAGCCTTGACGTATACTTTCTTGTCGATCTTCAATGTCTCGCACGTGCGGCGCGTGTGTCCGCGCTTCGTGCAGTAAGAGCACGTGATGTTTTGCATGCGCGCTGCCTTGGCTTGCTTCTTTTGTTCCTTGGTCTTTGCGATTGTAGCGCCCGTGTCGGGGTCACAGCCAGTGCGCTTGGTGTAAATCTCACCGTACTCCTTTGCGCGCTCCATGTCGCCGTCTTGCTTGCTTCGCTTGTAAATCCTTTGCAGCGCGCTGCTGTAGTCGCCACAACTACGCTTGTTGTGACCTTTTTGGTAGCAGTATCCACAGCGGACAGTTCCAGAATATGACATGGGCTTTCTCCTTCTTACTCTTATAATATAGCATAGGGAGTGGTGGTTCGCAAGGCGGATCTTGTCAGGGAAATGTCAACTACCAGTCAACAGGATCGTTACCGCAGAGTTTTCGGCTTGCTTCTTGCCTAATTTCGCGCACCTCGGTTGGGCTGTCGAAGAGATCATGGCATTGGGTAGCGGACATCTTTGGAGCAGAGCGACCGAGAGCCTCTGAGCGACGGATAGCAGCCATCGAGCCACCGCTGCGGTTGATGGGAGCCAGCGTTCCGCCTCTTGCGTGCAGATTTGCAACTTGCTCGGCTCGTGACTCGTGCTTAATCACGTGCTCGTCTGGAACTGTGAACGTGGTGCCGGAGGGTGTCTCGTTAAATTCCTCAACAATATCACCACTTTGCTCCATCAGATCGTGGAGAAGTTCAAAGGCGGGTTGACCATCGGCGTCCATACGATCGCCCGCTTCAGTCAGCAGTTCCATAATTAATTCGAGTTCGCGCTCGGTTACTCGAATGTTAATAAAGTCAGACATTTTATCCTCCACAGGTACAAGTAGACAACTTAAAAGCAAGGTAAACAAGGGCTGACCAGCAAGTAAGGTCAGCGATGATCAAGGCAAGAAACATGCCGTTTCTTTCTGTTAGCATTTTAACTCCTAAAGCGGGCAGAGTGCCCAGTGAACCATAAGATAAACATAGGAAGCGAGTATCGCAGCCCAAATTACACCGGCAACTCTGATCGCATAATGGCGATACCTCTCGGTTTTCGGGTCAAACCGCGGAGGGTTCGACATTGGTGTGATGTTTTGTTCTTTCATGCTTATAATATAATGCCTTTCGGGGAAAAAGTCAAGGATAAAGTTGTCAGGGAAATGTTAGTAAGACAACTGTCGCTCCACATAGATATCAAAGCCCCAACCTTCGGTGGTGGTGTCGTCATCATCCTCGCCAATGCGAACAAAGCGGAAGTCATCGTGGTGCTCATTTTCGTTGCACCAGTCAATAAACTCATTGATCGGCGCTACACCCTCATAGTTTGGATACCACTTGATATGCTCCCAGCGGAAAAACAAAGCGCCCTTGAGTCCTTGAAAGTCCTCTTGCCTTTCAGCAGTGTGCGTCCAGCACAACTCGCGTGCAGGCTCGCTCTTAGCCATTACAGCCATAAACTCTGGAACAATGTCGGGGTGAATAGCCAAGCAAACATCTGATCGATAACCCATGATTTTCTCCTTTTGGTTACTCTTTTAATATAGTCTAATTGTTGTTGAACGTCAAGTCAGAAAGATGTCAGGAGATGTTATTGCAACATCATCCAAGCGAGAGCACTGAAGCCGTACCACGTTGTGTAGATAAAAATCGCTTTCCCGAGAGTCTCAAGAATAAACTTAGTTAAATTAGCTACTTGCATTAACTACCTCCCACTTACCATCATCGTGCTCTACTAAAACTTTTCGGATGCCTTGCTCTACAAGTTTTTCCCAATACTCTGGTCCTGCGATCCGAGTTTCAATGCCTGCAAGTTGCTTAAACCACTGATATCTGCCCATACCCATAATCCAGCCGTTAGGACGCGGAACATAGCTTATTCCATCAAGCTCTATGAACTCACACTTTTTCACTGATTACCTCCAGCCAATCCTTTGGCTCCCATGCTGCTTCTGCATATTCAATCCAATAAACCTCAACGCGACCAAGCCCGTGCTTCTCGCCATCAGACTTCATTCTTAGAATGATTCCTGTTACTGGCTCGAATGAATCGGGCATTATTACCAGATCACCTACTTGCATTGATTACCTTCACACGGTGCGCCATAATCCAACTTGTGCGCCCGTCGTTCCAGTGTACAACTGGATGGTTTACATTTTGAGTGTTGTCGGGCCATTTGGTATCTGTCCAGCCAACAACAATACCAAGTAGACCACTTTCAGAGTTAAGGTTCTTCACCAGATCACCGACTTGCATTGATTACCTCCACGTGAGATGGGTGCGGGAGAAGTTGCTTTGTTCCATCGAACGGCTGAACAACAACCATGTTGCTCCAGTCTTTTCTAATGACATCTAAAACAATGCCCTTCTTAAAGCCTTTGAAGTTTGCCAGCCGCACCCTTACCAGATCGCCACGATTGATTTGCATTTGCTTTCTCCTTTCTATACTTATAATATAGCACCCCTGAGCACTAAGGTCAAGAATTAAGTTGTCAAGGAAATGTCAACGAGCGGAAGCAACCAACGGCATAACTCCATGAGGAACTTCTCCCTCGACCATTCCACCGTGCTTTGCAATTACGTTGGTTACAACCTGTACGGGAACCCACGCATAAACGGTCCCTGTTGGGTTTTCTGGCTCTTCCGCCCATTCCATAAGCAAAGACTCCTTCTTGCTTGGAAAACCCACCTCAACGGAAGTATAGGGGTTTGCAAAGTCTTCTCTTGGAGAGCAGTAAGATGTTGCATTTGCTTGAACAGACATACTGAATCCATCAGCACATACGACTAGCGCGCATCGGGTTTGTCCAGCGGCTCTTAGAAATTGTGATACTTTATCCGGCATTTTTTTCTTCTACTAGTTGGAGGTTTTCTTTGTTCATGTTTTGATAATTTCCGGTTGTATACCAGAATACTTTGTAGTTTTGATCTTTTATTTCCCTGATAACGCCGACAATTTTCTTGTGGGGGTATATTGTCCCTCTTTTGTGGAACACCAGATCGCCAACTTTCATCGTTCACCATTAAAGATGCGGTCAGCAAATAACTTTGCGTTGCGAAGGTTTGGTAAGTCGTCGATGTCTTCGACTTGGTTGTCTTCTTCGTTTTTCATGTGATCGATAGACTCACGCATGTACTTGCGAAGGATCTTGATGAACTCAATCTTGCCGAATGATTCTTTGTGGTATGTGCCGTTGCCCGAATACTTATCGTGCATGATTCGTACCATCTTTAGTGCGTCGTCGATGCCTTCGCGGTCGGTCGAGTCTATTACGATTGTCATCTTCATTGTGCTTTCCGTGCTTGTGAAAGGAAATTTTTAGCGGGAAAAAATGGCGCGATCGGGGTCGTCCATCTGTGAACTACTCTCTTAACATACTATGCCCCGCGCCGCTTGTCAAGAAGAAAATACTTGATGGTGTGAATCTTTTTCAAGCGTGGTGCCGTATATCTTTATAAGAGCGCCGTCGTTCCATCGGACGGTGGCAAAGCCTCTATCCATTTCCACAACCAGCCCATATTGCCGCTGCTTGTTGATCGCAGCCAAACCCGGTCCCGGCGACCATACTACTAGATCACTTACTTTCACTTATCACCTCCAATGCTCCTCGGTTATATGTTACTATCTTGCCGTTGAATAGTCTCACGCCAATACCTCCCATTATACCTACCATAATTACAAAACCTATTTGGTCTTTTTTATAGGCTGACGACCGCGGTCGAACAATGTCACCGACTCGCACTGATCACCTTCAATATATTCATAAACTCGTAGGTGCTGTCTCCATCAAACCACTGGACAACCGCCACGTTCCTTGCTTGTTCGGCTCCATTTATGGCGACGTGCAAAACAACGCCTTGCCATGCTGGGTCATGAATACTGCAAACCAGATCTCCCTTTTTAACCACCTACTACCTCCAAGTCTCTTACTGGTATCGTCATAAACTTTTCTCCAATAAGAATTACTGCGTGCGGCTCTGTCTCTGCGAGGTTTCCTAGATAGTGCCCGTCTTCATCTATGCGCCAGTACTTCTTCTGGACAATCTCAGTTACAATACCGGCGATCATTTCTTTTCCTTTTGATACTTTCACAAGATCACCTATCTTCATTTATGTTCTCCAGTCTTTGTGCTTGCTCGGTAGTATAATGCCATTCGCCGGGAATGTCAAACCACTTTACAACTATATAACCATCTGCTAGGATGTCTTTGATCTCGCCCTCCGCTGTCTCATACTTCCACATCGGGGACATTCTTACTTTATCTCCTACTTTCATACTGCGCTCACTATATTCATTTCCGTAAGTTTCTTGCTTATTCTCCATCTTTCTAGCCTCTGGGTTCCTTCTATGTGTCGATTTATGTAAATGAAATGCACGTCGGCGTCGTCAATATCCACGATGATTGCAACATACCCGGAAAGCATAATTAGATCACCGACTTTCATTTATCACCTCGATAATATCGCGACGTGGATTGAGAATGTGGAAAGCCTGCCGTTCGGTGCAATACATTTGATAGAACGCCAATGGATTGTCCTCACTAGCAACACTAACGATGAAACCTGAATACCAAGTATCATCGCCCGGATACTGAACTCTTACTAGATCACCCACTTTCACTTACGACCCTCAGCACTTTGGTATCAAACCAAGAAAGTTGTCCATCAGTAAATAGCACTTGTGCTGACTTCGTTGTGTGTCCAGTCTTAGACATTTTTACAATAACGCCATAGTCTTCATCAATACGATCCATCGCATCGTTCTGAACGCTCTCCCACTTAACAAGATCACCGACCTTCACTTAATATCTCCAAGATGCTTGCTTGCTCCCAGTCTATCGGTTTTTCATCTGTGAAATCATCAAACCAATATACCTTCGCTAAGTTTCCTTTGTCGCTCAATTCTAAAACAATACCAAAACCAAAGAAAAACTTTGGATCGCTCCCCATCTTTACTAGATCGCCTGTTCTCGCTTTTCTCCTAGTTTTGGTCTTATTCATATCATAGCGTGTCCTAGCGCATCAGTCAATCCGCTTTTGTCTTGTTGGCTCTTCTTCTACATCTTTTTGACAAACGATAACCGCGTCTTCGGTATCAGGCATCTTGACGATGTAAAAGATCCTGCCCTCATAAACTTCACAAGGGAAGGCGCTGTTCGGCATCACCGCTATGGATGCTTCCTGTTTTGATGCTGGTATTGTGCTCAATTCTACCGTAGCAAAATAGTTGTCGGCAGAGTCAACCATCCCTACCAGCATAAAGCCTACTAACATATTCATTTTCTAGTCCTCATATTTTTTTAAGTTTCCTTCAAAGACGACTTGTAAGTTTGAAGTTGTGTACCAATAGACCCTATAAAAACCGGGGTGCATATTGTCTTCTTTAACGATGATGCCGGTCAGGTCAGGCATAGTCTCTGGATACTTATTTGGCTCGCCCTCGGGTATGCAGTGCTTTACTAAGTCACCTTTGTTGAAATGTTTACCGAACATTAAAAGGCTCCAAATAACTTATCCATTCTTCTGATATTTGTCCGTCGTGCCATCGCACTTCAAACCTTCTGGTAGCAACACCACGAGAGTCTAGTTGCTTTATAATAATTCCCGGCGCAACCTTAAAGTTGTCCACGTACCTTTCCCACTTGAAAGTATGCGAAGGGCTAGGAATATATTTTACCAGATCTCCGGGTTTCATCTCAACACATTTTGTATCTTCTCCCTCAATGTTGGATCATCAGTTTGTTCTGCGATCTCCCTCAGAAATTCCTCTAACTGAGTGAGCTTCTTTCGTTGCTCGTGGAGAGGGTTAACGACCGAGATCCCCTTTGAGTTCAAAGAAGAGTGATAGTTGTTGTCGTGATAAGCCATCTTGGTCCTTGTGTTCGTATGTAAATAGTTTAAGTTTTTGGAAATGGCTGCCTCGGTGAGATTTGAACTCACGACAAATCGGTTAACAGCCGACTACTCTACCACTGAGTTACGAGGCAATATAGGGAATGTAAAACGTGCGCCCGGTGGGAATTGAACCCACGACATTTGCTTTATAAGAACAACGCTACTGACCCCTGAGCTACGGGCGCAAGTTTCTGGGGCAAGTTTTTATAGCGTCCGGTCATTTGACTCTAGTTTATGTTCGGGTAAGCTGTCTCCTAAAATGGCACACCAGATAGGGCTCGAACCTATGACCCTCGGCTTAGAAGGCCGATGCTCTATCCAACTGAGCTACTGGTGCTTAAT
>Ga0208004_1000547_pt1 | contig 14719 bp, 24 predicted proteins | sample DEB08_DNA_6_FD_184522 | JGI IMG/M metagenome (GOLD analysis project Ga0208004, IMG submission 184522) | Aqueous microbial communities from the Delaware River and Bay under freshwater to marine salinity gradient to study organic matter... | ecosystem: Environmental > Aquatic > Marine > Coastal ...
CGAGCGGACAAAGCCGCACGCAAACATTGGCACCATTGGTCACATCGACCACGGTAAGACCACTCTTACTGCTGCGATTTCCAAGGTGCTTCACGACAAATATCCAGATGTAAACCCATTCACCCCATTCGATCAGATCGATAAGGCCCCTGAAGAGAAGGCCCGTGGTATCACCATTTCGATCGCACATATCGAGTACCAGACCGAGAAGCGTCACTATGCACACGTTGACTGCCCAGGTCACGCTGACTACATCAAGAACATGATCACCGGTGCAGCACAGATGGACGGTGCGATTCTTGTAGTTGCAGCAACTGATGGCCCAATGCCACAGACCAAGGAGCACGTTCTCCTTGCACGCCAGGTTGGCGTTCCTTCAATCGTCGTAGCTCTAAATAAGTCCGACATGGTTGATGACGAAGAAATTCTTGCTCTTGTTGAGGAAGAAGTTCGCGACCTCCTAAACAAGTATGAGTTCCCAGGTAAGGACACCCCAATCGTCCGTATCTCAGCGCTTAAGGCTCTCGAAGGAGATGCTGCGTGGGCAGACAAGATCATCGAGCTAATGAATGCCGTTGATTCATTTATCCCACAGCCAACTCGCGAAGTTGATAAGCCATTCTTGATGCCAGTCGAAGATGTATTCACCATCACCGGCCGCGGCACCGTTGTAACTGGACGTATCGAGCGCGGTATCGTCAAGGTAAACGAAGAAGTTGAAATCGTTGGTATCCGTCCAGATTCACAGAAGACGGTTATCACCGGTGTTGAAATGTTCCGTAAGCTCCTTGATGAAGGACAAGCTGGCGAGAACGTCGGTCTTCTTCTCCGTGGTTTGAAGCGCGAAGATGTTGAGCGCGGTCAGGTTGTTTGCAAGCCTGGCTCCGTTACACCTCACACTGAGTTTGAAGCCTCTGCTTACATCCTTTCAAAGGATGAGGGCGGTCGCCACACTCCATTCTTCAACAACTACCGTCCTCAGTTCTACTTCCGTACAACTGACGTAACAGGTGTTGTAACACTTCCATCCGGAACTGAAATGGTTATGCCTGGCGACAACACTTCTATGTCCGTTGTCCTCATTCAACCAATCGCTATGGAAGAAGGACTCCGCTTTGCTATCCGTGAAGGTGGCCGCACCGTTGGTGCAGGTCGCGTTACCAAGATCAGCAAGTAGATCAGCAAGTAATAAATACATAAAGAAGTAATGGATAGGGCGGGATAAGCCCGCCCTATCTAGAGAAGAAAGAGGAAACGAACATGGCGGGACAGAAAATCCGCATCAGGCTCAAGGCCTATGACCATGAGGTGATCGATACCTCGGCGAAGAAGATCGTCGAAACTGTCGAGCGCACTGGTGCAACGGTCGCTGGCCCAGTTCCGCTACCAACAGAGAAGAACACCTATTGCGTGATTCGCTCTCCTCACAAATACAAAGACAGCCGCGAACATTTTGAGATGCGCACCCACAAGCGTCTAATCGACATCATCGATCCAACGCCAAAGACCGTGGATTCATTGATGCGCCTCGATCTTCCTGCTGGCGTCGATATCGAGATCAAGCTCTAAGGGAGAACTGAGATGACTACTACACAATCTAAGAGCAGCACGATCAAGGGAATCCTTGGCGTGAAGCTCGGTATGACTCAGGTCTTCGATGAGAATAACAAGGTAATTCCTGTGACTGTCGTTGAAGCGGGTCCATGCGTTGTTACTCAAGTGCGTACGCTTGAGAAAGATGGCTATGAAGCTGTCCAACTGGCATTTGGCGCAATCGATCCAAAGAAAGTAACTAAGCCGCAATCAGGACAGTTTGCAAAAGCTGGTGTCACGCCGCGTCGCTATGTTGGTGAGATACGTACCGCCGCTGCTGCCAATTACACAGTCGGTCAAGAAGTTAAGGCTGATACTTTCGCCGCAGGCGAAGTTGTAGATGCCCAAGGAGTTTCTCTTGGTAAGGGAACTGCTGGTGTTATGAAGCGCCACAACTTCCGCGGATTTGGTGATGGCCATGGTGTTGAGCGCAAGCACCGCACCTCAGGTTCTATCGGTAACCGTACAACTCCTGGTCGCGTATTCCGCGGCAAGCGAATGAGCGGTCGCATGGGATTAGAGACTGTCACGCTTCAAAATCTCACCATTCATTCGGTTGATGCCGAGAAGAACTTAATTCTTGTTAAGGGCTCCATCCCTGGTCGCAATGGATCAAAAGTTGTCATCCGTACCGCTTCAAAGAGCGTTGCGAGTGAAGTAATGAAGAAGGCTGGTGCGTAATGGCTCTTACTGTTGAAGTTAAAGATGCAAAGGGCGGCAAGGCCGGAACCTTTGATCTTCCTTCTGAAATTTTTGATGTTCAGGTAAATGTTCCACTTATCCACCAGGTTGTTACTGCCCAACTAAATGCAGCGCGCCAAGGAACTCATAAAGCGAAGAACCGCGGTGAAGTAAGTGGTGGTGGAAAGAAGCCTTTCAAGCAGAAGGGAACCGGTCGCGCTCGTCAGGGTTCGACACGTTCACCAAATCAGCGCCATGGTGGCGTTGCTCAAGGTCCGGTCCCTCGCAAGTATGACGAGCGGACTCCTAAGAAGATGATCAAGGCTGCGCTCCGCGGTGTCCTATCTGATCGTCAACGCAACGACAGAATCCATGTTCTCTCTGAGGTTGTCACTGAGATCAACACAAAGGCTGCACTTTCTGCAGTTCGTCAATTCTCAGATCGCGCTCGTCTACTAGTTGTTCTCGCTCATGGTGAAGAAACAGCTTGGAGATCGCTTCGTAATGAGACTGACCTTCACTTAATCCGTCAGGATCAATTGAATGCCTATGACGTCGTAGTAGCTGATGACGTTGTCTTCTCCAAGAAAGCAATCACGGAATTTGTAGCAGGTCCAGCAAAGGGCGCTTCTGCAAAAGGTGTTGGTCGCGAATCCGAGTTAGCTGAGGTGTCCGCATGAAAGATCATCGCTCCGTTCTAATTGCGCCAGTCGTATCTGAAAAGTCATACGGCATGCTCGATGAGAACAAGTACACCTTCATCGTCGCTCCAGATGCAAACAAGACAGAGATCAAGATCGCTGTTGAGAAAGTTTTTAAAGTTCGCGTCCTCAAGGTCAACACAATGAACCGTGAAGGAAAGCGAAAGCTGACCCGTTTCGGAATGGGCAAGAGAAGTGACACCAAGCGTGCAATCGTGCAAGTTGCGCCTGGCGACCGTATCGACATCTTTGGAGGTCCCGTCTCCTAGTCGCGCTGCGATTAGGTAAAGGGAGAAGGGATAACAAATGGCACTTCGTAATCTAAAACCGGTGACACCAAGCTCACGCGGTCGCATCGTTCCGGATTTCTCCGAGGTAACTCGTAGTACACCTGAGAAGTCACTCATCCGCCCAATCAATTCAAAAGGTGGACGTAACTCAGCCGGTCGCATCACTACTCGCCATCAAGGTGGCGGACATAAGCGCGCATATCGCGTAATCGATTTTCTCCGCAACGATAAAGATGGCGTCCCAGCCACAGTTGCCCATATCGAATATGACCCAAATCGTTCTGCTCGTATCGCTCTTCTTCATTTTGCTGATGGCGAGAAGCGCTACATCATCTGTCCAGAAGGTGTAGTTCAAGGTACAAAGATCGAGACCGGTCCATCCGCGGATATCAAGCCAGGCAATAACTTGCCACTTCGTAATATCCCTGTCGGTACAAATATTCACGCAATCGAGACACGTCCAGGTGGCGGCGCACGTATCGCGCGTTCTGCTGGCGCTGGCGTACAGCTCGTTGCAAAAGATGGTCCATATGCGCAACTCCGTATGCCATCTGGTGAAATCAGAAATGTTGATGTTCGTTGCCGCGCCACAGTAGGTGTTGTTGGCAATGCAGAACAATCAAATATCAACTCCGGAAAAGCTGGTCGCTCCCGTTGGAAGGGTCGTCGCCCAACTGTCCGTGGTGTTGTTATGAACCCAGTCGATCACCCACATGGTGGTGGAGAAGGACGTACCTCTGGAGGTCGCCATCCTGTTTCACCTTGGGGTAAGCCTGAAGTTCGCACTCGTAAGAAAAAAGCGAGTGACCAATTAATTGTCCGTCGCCGTCCAAGCAATAAGAGCCGATAGGAGATCCTTAAGTGCCACGTAGTTTGAAAAAGGGTCCATTCGTAGACCATCACCTTGAAAAGAAGGTTGATGCTCAGAATGAGAAGAACACCAAGACTGTAATCAAGACTTGGTCCCGTCGCTCAATGATTACTCCTTCGATGATCGGCCACACCATCGCGGTACACGATGGTCGCAAGCATGTTCCGGTCTATGTCACCGAAGCGATGATCGGCCACAAGCTTGGTGAGTTTGCACCAACTCGTACATTTAAAGGCCACATCAAGCAAGAAGATCGGACGGTGAAGCGTGCCGAATAACACTCCATTAATTGCGAAGGCTTCGGTAACGAACGTTCGCGTTACACCTCAAAAGGCTCGCCGAGTTGTGAATTTAATTCGCGGCCAGCGCGCTGATGAGGCGATCCGGATCGCTAAGTTCTCACCACAAGTTGCTGTATCTGAGAGCGTCTACACACTTCTTAACTCTGCGGTTGCAAATGCAAAGCAGAAAAATCCAGCAATCCGCGATGCTTCAGAACTTTGGGTTACTGAAGCGCTCGTTGATGAGGGTTACACCATGAAGCGTTATCGTCCACGTGCCCAGGGCCGTGGTTATCAAATCTTGAAGCGCTCTTCACAGATCTCAGTCGTGCTCTCGGATGATAAGAACTATCGCCCGATTTCAAAGGCTGAACAGCGTAAGCGCGCTAAAGCTGCAGCAGAAGCTGCTGCGGTAGAGACCACAACTGATGCAACTGCTGAGGCGAAGCCCGCTAAGAAGGCGCCTGTAAAGAAGGCCGCTGCCAAGAAAGCTACAGCCAAGAAAGCTACAGCCAAGAAGGCTCCAGCCAAGCAAGCTGCAACAGATAAGGAGGCCAACTAAATGGGTCAAAAAATAAATCCACATGGCTTCCGCCTTGGTATCACCACTGAATTCAAATCACGTTGGTATGCCGAGAAGCTCTACAAAGATTATGTAAAGGAAGATGTTGAGATCCGTCGTTTGATGGAGAAGAAGATGGAGCGAGCTGGCGTATCTCGAATTGAAATCGAGCGCACCCGTGAGCGAGTTCGTATCGATCTTCATACCGCACGTCCGGGAATTGTTATCGGACGTCGCGGAACAGAAGCTGATCGCCTCCGTCTTGATCTCGAGAAGTTGACTGGAAAGCAAGTCCAGCTAAACATCCTCGAAGTTAAGAATCCAGAAATTGACGCACAACTTGTCGCACAAGGAATCGCAGAACAGCTCGCTGCTCGCGTCTCCTTCCGTCGCGCAATGCGTAAAGGAATGCAGACTGCATTTAAAGCTGGCGCAAAGGGCGTCCGCGTTCAGTGCGGTGGCCGTCTTGGTGGCGCTGAAATGTCACGCTCTGAGTTCTATCGCGAGGGCCGCGTTCCACTACATACTCTTCGCGCCGATATTGATTATGGCTTCCATGAAGCACATACAACTTTCGGTCGCCTTGGTGTGAAAGTTTGGATTTATAAGGGTGAAGTAATTGAGTCTCGCGCAGAGCGCGAAGCTGCTGCACTCGCCGCCGCTAAGGCGCAAAAGACTGAACGTCCACGTCGCGCACCGCGCGCTCCTCGTGGCGAAGTCACCACAACAACTGTTGAGGCTCAAGCACCAGCTGCCGAAGCAGCACCAGTTGCCGAAGCAGCACCAGCTAGTACTCCAGATAGTGCTCCAGCTAGTACTCCAGCAAGCGAAGGAGGCGAGGCGTAAATGTTGATTCCACGTCGCGTTAAGTTCCGTAAGCAACACCGCCCTACCCGTTCTGGTAAATCCAAGGGTGGAACTGCTGTTGCATTCGGCGACTTCGGACTTCAAGCAACTGAAGGTGGTTATGTCACCAACCGTCAGATTGAAGCAGCGCGTATCGCAATGACTCGATACATCAAGCGTGGTGGAAAAGTTTGGATAAATATTTATCCAGATCGCCCACTAACTAAGAAGCCGGCCGAAACTCGCATGGGTTCTGGTAAGGGTTCACCAGAATTCTGGATCGCAAACGTCAAGCCAGGCCGAGTTCTTTTTGAGATCTCTGGTGTGAATCTTGAGACTGCACAAGCTGCGCTTTCACGCGCCGCTCACAAACTTCCAGTTAAGTCCCGCGTTGTACTACGTGAGGAGGCATAAAGATGTCAAAGATAACTAAGGCAGAAGAATTCCGCGGCAAATCAACCGAGGATCTACAAGAGAAGCTAAAGGAGTTGAAGGAAGAACTCTTCAATCTCCGCTTCCAGGCCGCTACTGGTCAACTTGAGAGCCATGGTCGATTGACTGCGGTCCGTAAAGAGATCGCACGTCTTTACACAATCTTGCGTGAGCGTGAACTAGGTATCGGAGGTGCTGCATGAGCGAGAAACGCAACTTCCGAAAAGTTCGCGAAGGTATCGTCGTAAGCGACAAGATGGATAAGACCGTTGTCGTCAAAGTCGAAGACCGTGCAAAGCATGGCCTCTACTCAAAGGTCATCACAAAGAATAAGAAATTCAAGGCGCACGATGAAACTAACTCTGCCGGAGTTGGCGATCTCGTTCGCATTATGGAAACCCGACCACTCTCTGCAACAAAGCGTTGGCGAGTAGTAGAGATCATCGAGAAGGCGAAGTAACCATGATTCAAGCAGAATCACGTCTACGTGTAGCGGATAACACCGGAGCTCGCGAGCTTCTCTGTATCCGCGTTCTCGGTGGCGCAAAGCGCCGCTACGCTGGAATTGGCGATGTAATCGTCTGCTCCGTCAAGGATGCAATCCCTGGTGGCCAGGTTAAGAAGGGCGAAGTCGTAAAGGCTGTAATCGTCCGAGTCGCAAAAGAGAATCGTCGCGCTGATGGTTCTTACATCAGATTTGATGAGAATGCCGCAGTCATCATCAAGGATGACAATGAACCACGCGGTACTCGTATCTTCGGACCGGTTGCGCGCGAACTTCGCGACAAGCGATTTATGAAGATCATCTCACTTGCTCCGGAGGTGCTCTAAATGCGTATTAAGAAGGGCGACAAAGTTCTTGTTATTGCTGGGAAAGATAAAGGCTTAACTGGAACTGTCCTAAATGTGAACACTAAAACTGGTCGCGTTACCGTTGAAGGTGTTAACCGCGTTAAGCGCCACACCAAAGAGGATAAGTCACAACGTGGCGCCAAAGTTGGCGGCATCTTGAACGTTGAGGCTCCAGTTCATTACTCAAATGTCATGCTTCTTGCAGATGACGATAAGGCGACCCGGATTGCAGTCCGTAAAGATGAAGATGGAAAGAACATCCGAATCGCGCGTCGCACAGGAGGGGATATCTAATGACAACCGTTACTGCGCCACGTCTTAAGTCTCGCTATAAGAGCGATGTCGTGGCTGCGCTACAACAGCAATTCGGTTACAAGAATCGGATGCAAATCCCAACTCTCTCCAAAGTCGTCGTAAATATGGGCGTTGGCGAAGCTGCAAAAGATTCCAAGTTAATTGAAGGAGCCGTCCGCGATCTCACCGTAATCACTGGTCAGAAGCCAGTCGTTACAAAAGCTCGTAAATCAATCGCTAACTTCAAGCTCCGTGAGGGACAACCAATCGGCGCACATGTCACTCTCCGCGGCGATCGCATGTGGGAGTTCATGGATCGACTTCTATCTGTATCACTTCCTCGTATTCGCGACTTCCGTGGACTCTCACCAAAGCAGTTCGATGGAAGCGGTAACTACACCTTCGGTTTAACCGAGCAGGTCGTATTCCCAGAGATCGAACAAGATAAGTTGGATCGCGTTCGCGGAATGGATATCACAATCGTTACATCGGCCAAGAATGATGATGAAGGTCGCGCGTTGCTACGTGCGCTCGGATTCCCATTCAGGGATTAATAGGAGACCAAACTAAATGGCAAAGACATCACTTAAGGTCAAAGCGAGCCGCAAGCCTAAGTTCAAGGTTCGTGGATACACACGCTGCCAACGCTGCGGTCGCCCACACTCGGTCTATCAGAAGTTCGGCATCTGCCGAGTCTGTTTCCGCGAGATGGCTCACCGTGGTGAGCTCCCTGGCATCACAAAAGCTTCCTGGTAACAACTATTAGGTAGGTCTCGAAAGAGAAACCACCTGAAGAAAGGCGATAAGCCAAATGGCAATGACAGACCCGATCGCAGACATGCTCACTCGTCTGCGTAACGCGAATACTGCTTACCATGACACGGTTTCAATGCCGTCATCATCGGTAAAAGTTCGTATTGCAGAAATCCTTCAGAAAGAGGGATACGTAGGTGGTTACAAAGTTACCGATAACCAAGAAGGTTTCGGCAAGACTCTTGTGATCGATTTGAAGTATGGCTCGAACCGCGAACGTTCTATCGCAGGACTTCGTCGCGTCTCCAAGCCAGGACTTCGCGTCTATGCAAAGTCGACTGGGCTACCAAAAGTTCTTGGTGGACTTGGCGTTGCAATCATCTCGACATCACAAGGCCTCTTGACTGATCGACAGGCAAATAAGCAAGGCGTAGGCGGAGAAGTTCTCGCCTACGTATGGTGATCACTATGTCACGTATCGGAAAAATGCCAGTCACAGTTCCTAGTGGCGTTGAGGTAACTCTCAATGGTCAAGACATCTCCGTAAAAGGTCCAAAGGGAACCCTCACACATAATTTCCCAGAGCTAATTAAGGCGGTTAAGGAAGAGAGCTCGATCGTTATCTCACGCGCTAGTGATGAGCGTCTTGCTAAATCTCTCCATGGACTATCTCGTACGCTCGTTGCAAACATGATTACTGGCGTAACCCAGGGTTACTCCAAAAAGATTGTGATTAATGGCGTAGGTTTTAAGGTAACCGCAAAGGGTAAGGATCTCGAGTTTGCGCTCGGCTACTCACACCCAATCGCTTTCCCAGCTCCAACTGGAATCACATTTACAGTCGAATCACCAACTGAGTTGGTTGTAGCCGGCGTTGATAAGCAACTCGTCGGTGAGACCGTCGCAAAGATTCAGAAGCTTCGTAAATCCGATCCATATAAGGGTAAGGGATTACATCTTCAGGGTCAGCGCATCCGTCGTAAGGCTGGAAAGACAGGTAAGAAGGCATGAATATCACTAAAAAGATTGTTAAAGGGTCTTCTCAAGTTGCTCGCGCTCGTCGCCACTTCCGTGTTCGTAAGCGGATATCTGGCACAACAGAGCGTCCACGTCTTGTCGTAACACGGTCTGCGCGCCATCTTGTTGCACAGATAGTTGATGACACCAAAGGTCATACTTTGGCTTCTGCTTCGACAATGGAAAAAGATCTTCGCGCTCAATCAGCAGATAAGACAAAGAAGGCTCGCACTGTCGGCCAACTAGTTGCTGATCGCGCAAAGGCAAAAGGAATCACCCAGGTCGTATTCGATCGCGGTGGTAACCGTTACACCGGACGCGTCGCTGCGCTCGCCGAAGGTGCTCGTGAGAATGGATTGGACTTCTAATGGCAACTGAAGAAATTAAGACAGCTGAAGCTGGCGATAAGCCAAAGCGCGGCCGCGATAAGCGCGAACGTCGTGATGGTGGCGAGGGACGTGAGAAGTCTCCTTATATTGAGCGCGTTGTCTTTATCAATCGCGTTGCAAAGGTCGTATCTGGTGGTCGTCGTTTCTCCTTCACCGCTCTAGTAGTTCTCGGTGATGGAAATGGAACTGTCGGCGTTGGTTATGGCAAGGCAAAGGAAGTTCCACAAGCAATTGCGAAAGCTGTTGAAGAAGCGAAGAAGTCATTCTTCAAAGTCCCGCGTATTCAGGGAACAATTCCTCACCCAGTACAAGGTGAAGATGCTGCCGGCGTAGTTCTACTTCGCCCAGCCGCTCCTGGTACCGGTGTTATCGCAGGTGGCCCGGTCCGCGCTGTTCTTGAGTGCGCTGGAATTACCGATGTTCTAACAAAGTCTCTTGGATCAAATAATCCGATCAACATGGTCCACGCGACTGCAACAGCGCTAAAGAATCTTGAAGATCCTGCTGCGATTGCTGCGCGTCGTGGTCTTCCACTTGAGCGGGTTGCTCCAGCAGCAGTCATCCGCGCTATGACAACGACGGCAGGTGCGTAATGCCACGTTTAAAGGTAACTCAAGTTCGTTCCAAGGTCGGCAACGCCCCAGACCAACGCGAAACACTTCGCTCACTTGGTTTGAAGCGAGTCGGCGATGTCGTCGTTAAAGAAGATCGCCCCGAAATTCGTGGGATGGTCTACAACGTTCGTCATCTCATCAAAGTTGAGGAGGTCGAGTAATGGTGCTCAAGGCGCATCATCTCCGTCCAGCACCAGGTGCTAAAAAGGAGAAGACTCGTAAGGGTCGCGGTGAAGGTTCCAAAGGAAAGACCTCAGGTCGTGGTGGAAAAGGAACGCGTGCACGTAACGTTGTTCGCGCTGGTTTCGAAGGTGGCGCAATGCCGCTCGTTCAGCGCCTTCCAAAACTCCGTGGCTTTAAGAACCCAGCCAAAGTTGAATACCAAGCAGTTAACGTCTCCACTATCAATGCACTTTTCCCAAAGGGTGGCGATGTAAGTGTTGAGGATCTCTATAAAGTTGGCGCTGCCCGCGCAGGCCACCCAGTTAAGGTCCTTGGAAATGGCGATATCTCCGTTAAGGTAAACGTCACCGCACATAGCTTCTCTACATCAGCATCCGAGAAGATTGCTGCTGCTGGCGGAAGCGTGAAGACTCTCTAATTAGGTAATCGAGCTCAAGGAGAAGAACGTGTTGCTATCAGTATTTGGTAAGGCATTTAAAACGCCTGACCTACGTCGCAAAATCTTCTTCACCCTTGCCATCATGGCGCTCTTCCGTTTTGGATCAGTCGTCCCAACCCCAGGTGTTTCATATGTAGCGGTCCAGAAATGTCTCGCTAATGTCGATACCGGTGGATTGTTAGGACTGGTAAATCTATTTAGCGGTGGCGCACTTCTACAGCTCTCTGTCTTCGCACTCGGAATCATGCCTTACATCACGGCCTCGATTATCGTCCAACTCTTGACTGTCGTTATCCCTAGATTCGATGCGCTGAAGAAAGAAGGACAATCTGGAACTGCGAAGTTAACCCAATACACTCGTTATCTAACGATTGGCCTCGCTGTCCTACAGACATCAGGTCTAATTGCGGTCGCACGTACCCCAGGTCGTCTTATCAATGGATGTACCGAGGACATCATTCCGGACACATCCTGGATGCGAATCCTCACGATGGTAGTTGTTATGACTGCTGGAACTTCGGTGGTTATGTGGCTCGGCGAACTGATTACGGATCGTGGCGTTGGAAACGGTATGTCAATTCTTATCTTCACCTCCATTGCTGCGACATTCCCATCACAACTTTGGGCAATTCGTCTTTCACGTGGATGGTTCACCTTCGCTTTCATCATGGCGGTCGGAGTTTTGATTGTCGCTGCAGTCGTATTTGTCGAACAGTCACAACGTCGTATCCCAGTCCAGTATGCAAAGAAGCAGATTGGCCGCCGCGAATACGGTGGAACCACTACCTACATTCCAATCAAGGTAAACCAATCTGGTGTTATCCCAGTCATCTTTGCTTCCTCGCTTCTCTACATACCTTCATTAGTCGCTAACTTCACCAATTCCCAGGCGCCATGGGCGGTCTGGATCAGCACCAACTTCGTCGGTGGCGATCACCCGATTTATATTGCCTCCTATGCGCTACTAATTATCTTCTTTGCTTACTTCTATGTTGCAATCACTTTCAACCCAGAAGAGACCGCTGAGAACATGCGTAAGTACGGCGGCTTCATTCCTGGAATTCGCGCTGGAAAACCAACGAGCGATTATCTCCAGTACGTTCTAACTCGTATTACCGCTCCGGGTTCGCTCTATCTCGCACTAGTTGCAATCATCCCAATCATTGCCCTGATTCTCTTCGGAGCATCTCAGCAATTCCCATTTGGCGGAACGGCGATTTTGATCATCGTCGGCGTTGGTCTTGACACTGCAAAGCAGATTGAGTCCCAATTGCAACAGCGTTCATACGAGGGATTCCTCCGCTAATGCGTTTAGTCCTGGTTGGACCACCAGGCGCAGGAAAAGGAACTCAAGCAGCTCTCCTCGCCGGCCAATACAAGATCCCGCACATTTCAACTGGCGATATTTTCCGCGCTAATTTGAAATCCGGAACAGAGCTTGGCTTGCAAGCGAAAAGTTACATGGATAAGGGCGAGCTTGTTCCAGATTCCGTTACAAATGCGATGGTTAAGGATCGTCTTACCCACGCTGATACTGAGAACGGATTTTTGCTCGATGGCTTTCCTCGCAATGTTGCTCAAGCTGAAGTGTTACGCGCATTTCTGGGCGAACGGAATCGACCACTTGATGCCGTTGTTGAGTTTTCGATAGATAACGCTGAAATAATCAAGCGACTATCGAGTCGTCGCACCTGTAAATCATGCGGAAAAATCTTCGGTAGCGAATTAGAAAAGTGTGATTCCTGTAGCAGTGAGCTTTACCAGCGCGATGACGACAAGGAAGATGTTATTGCCCGTCGCCTTGAGGTTTATGCCGAACAGACTGCGCCAATAGTCTCTTTCTACCGCCATGAGGGCCTATTAATAACGATTTCTGCGCTAGGTGATGTAGGTGTAATCACTGAAAGCGTGATTCGCGCGCTCTCTTCAAAGGTAAATTAATTTATGGCGATCCAGATAAAAACTTTGGATCAGCTACAGACAATGCGTCGTGCTGGACTACTTGTTCGCGGCACTCTTGATCTAATCAAATCCCAGATTAAGGCGGGGATAACCACGAGCGCACTTGATGCGATTGCTGAAGCAAATATAAAGCGTGGCGGAGGAACTTCAAACTTCAAGGGTTATCACGGATTCCCGGCCACAATCTGCGTCTCAATCAATGACGAGATTGTTCATGGAATTCCTGGTGAACGAATGGTTATGCCAGGGGATGTCGTTTCTGTTGATTGTGGAGCTATCATCGATGGTTGGCATGGTGATGCTGCGTTTACTGTGATTGTGGATCCAATCGATGCCGAACAAGAAAAGATGTTAAGTGTCTGCGAAGAATCAATGTGGGTGGGAATTGCGGCCGGTAAGGCAGGAGCAAAACTCTCTGATATCGGATATGCAATAGAGAGCTATATCAATTCTCAAGGTAAGTATGGAATCTTGCGGGAATATGGCGGACATGGAATTGGAACGGCAATGCATATGGAGCCACATATTCTTAACTATGGAAAACCAGGAAATGGCCCAAAAATTGAACCAGGTATGGTCTTTGCAATTGAACCGATGATCACTATTGGCTCAGAGCGCACTCGGGTGCTTGAGGACAATTGGACAGTTGTAACTGTTGATGAATCTCGCGGATCGCACTTTGAGAATTCATATTGCATTGCTCCAGACGGAAAACCCTTCGTACTTACAGCTACTGATGGTGGCCGCGCTGAGTTAGCTCGATTTGGCATCGAAGTCTCGGAGCTACTCTCATGAGCCAAGCCGAACAACGCGAAAAACGAGCCAGAATCAAGGCTTTACTGGTTGAAAAAGGGCTAGATGCTGTCGTACTTCGGAAAGGTGCAAATGTTGCCTGGATTATTGGTGGCAGGGCGCATATCCCCACCACTTTAGAACTTTCATGTATGGATGTAATTGTCTACCAAGATCGCATTGTTGTAGTCACCAACAAAATAGAAGCAGCGCGCCTTAAAGATGAAGAGTTGAGTGGCGATGAAGAGCTAATAGTTGTGAATTGGTTTGAGGGTAGAGATGCACAACTTCCCAAAGGTCCGCGAATTGGTGGTGATGGACCTGATACTGAGCGAATCAATATCCAAGGAGATATCGAATCACTCCGTCGTAATTTAAATGAGTTTGAAGTAGTACGTCTTCAAGAGATTGGACGTGATGCAACAGAGGCCCTAGAAGAAGCGATGCTCGACATTGATAATGACGAAAGTGAAATTGAAGTAGCTGGAGAAATTGCCGAAGAGCTCTGGGGACGAAATCTAGAGCCGGTAGTTCTCTTAGTTGCCGGTGAAGATCGAATCAAGAAATATCGCCACCCACTTCCAACTACGTCCCAAGTTGGAAAGTTAGTTATGGGTGTTATCTGCGCGCGACGTAAAGGTCTGATTGCGAGCGTCACCAGACTTGTTCATTTTGGTTCGCTTACCAGTGAAGTGGAAGATAAATATTTGAAGTTATTAAATGTTGAAGCCGCCTTTCTCGATGCCACAGAACCTGGAGCAACTTTTGCGGAGGTGTTTAAAGCTGGCCAACTTGAATATTTAAAGCAAGGTTTTGATCGTGATGAATGGACTAATCATCATCAAGGTGGCCCCACCGGTTACTTGCCACGGGAGTTCACCGCCCACGAGAAAACCAATCAAGTAGTCGAGATTAGAAATGCCATTGCCTGGAATCCCAGCGCGGCCGGATTAAAGGTGGAAGACACCTTGGTGATAGCTGAAAATGGATTTGAGTTTGTGACTGGCAGGAGCCAGTGGCCGAGCCTGAAAATAGCCGGTCGAGAGCGCCCAAATATCGCTATCCGTTGACCTAATCGTTATCTAACGAGCATTGACCAGGCTCGCATTGAGCACAAGACTGCGTAGTGGTCAGACCTCTTCGGCCCGGCCAGATACGAGGTTATTG
>Ga0208004_1000551_pt1 | contig 14685 bp, 18 predicted proteins | sample DEB08_DNA_6_FD_184522 | JGI IMG/M metagenome (GOLD analysis project Ga0208004, IMG submission 184522) | Aqueous microbial communities from the Delaware River and Bay under freshwater to marine salinity gradient to study organic matter... | ecosystem: Environmental > Aquatic > Marine > Coastal ...
GTATAGGGTATAATCTTTATCTTGCTCAATGGCAGCAGCGGTCAAGGCTAATGGCTCAACAATCAATCCACCGACAGCACCTTCAGCAGCGCCTGTTAGTATTCTAGCGCCAGTTTTTCCATATGTCTGGCTAAGTTTTGCAAACTGACCAGCGCGAACAACAGGCACAAAAGAGGCTGCTATGTTAATCGGGTCTAGCATACTGCCAACAATACCAACGCCAAACTGTGCTGCACCAAGAGCAAAGCCACCCTTAGAACGGTTTAGAACAATTTGCCTAGACTTCCTGTCGTCAAACCTTTCAGCAAGCAAGGATGCCGCGCCAGTATAAATGCCGTCCTCTCCGACTTCGATACCTTCTCTATAAAACTCGCTATTAGACCACTCTTCTTGTGTTAGTTTTTTACCGCTGTCTTTGGCCCAATAATACTCATTCATTCGGCCTAAAGATGATATCGGATTATAATATAGAGTCTCATCAAATGTTTTGGCTAAAACATCCAGAGTCCCGGAGGTAGTGTAGTCAAAGTAATTCTCTCTCAGACCCGGCTCGTCAACTTGGTCTGGGATATAAATGTTCACCATTACTCTTCACCATATCCCTGAGAACCAGTGGAAGTTTCTGGTGTTATTTTCAAAAGTTTATATGCCTCTTGTTTTTGCTTTTCAAAGTCAGTTTGGCCAACGCCTTCATATGAAAGCATATCTACAACCTCGCCGTATATTACCTCAATAGGCATAACAGTCATAACGCCATCAACAGGAACACGCTTCATTACTTTTAAGCCAAGTTTATCAACAAGATACACGCCAGTGTCATTAGAATTAGTTACCCAATAACCCATTGTAGAGATTTCGTTTATATACTGGTTTGCTTCAATCTCATCCTTGCCATCTGTAACAACAGTTCCTTTCAGATATTCCATATCATCAAGCCTATCATCTAAGAAGTTGACTATCTCAGGAGATTTATAGTCATAAATTTTAGGAACTCGTATCTCGCCGCCGTTTCTAGTTTCTTGGAAGTCATAGGCATTTATTATGATATTCGCGGCATTCCTTGCTGCTGTCTCAGGGTCTTGCCCTCTGCTAACATATACCTGAGCCAACTTGAAAATTGATTCCTGTGTTGCAAAAACAGCTTCACTTCTTCCAAAGCCGCCTGTTCTTGATATGTAACCATCAGCAATGCCACCAATAACACTCTTTGACCAAGGGCCTAATTCCTCTTGGACAGCAGCATAAATCTCTGACTTTTCATAATCCAAGGATGAAATCGCCGTGTCTAAGGCTTTCTGGTCAATCTTTTGTGCATTAACAAGGTCTACACTTGCGGCAATGTCAGTAGAAAATAACGCTATATTTTCAGCATATGTCATTCCATTAGCCATCATTGAACGCAAAGCCATATCTTCATATGGTGTGTTTGCATATTGTCCAAGGAATTGAGTGTATATCTGCACAGCTTCTGCGCCATCTGCGGCATCAGCCTGTGCCTTAACATTAGCAAATTCCTGTTTTGAGAATGGTGATATTTGGGTTTCATCAAGGCCAAGCAGCTTTTGTTTTTCAATGCGCTCAGGGATAGACAACTCTCTATTTTCTACAGCCTCTAAATATGCAACAGGGTCAGCCGCAATAGCCTGACGCATAGCATCTACACGCTCAACAAGTTTCTTATAAACCGCCGCCCTTTCTGTCGTTGGGTTTGTATTAAGTTCTTCCCTAGCCAGTCTAAGCGCTTTATTAACATTTTGATTGGCAGTGATTTTTAACGGTTCAAATCGTGCATGTACCTGAATGCCTACATTCATGTCAGATTCAAATTGCTCTGCTGCGTCAGGCCGACCTAATTCTCTAAGTTCATCAGCTATCAGCGTAGATGCTTCATCAACCTCTCCTGTTAGCGATGCCTGAAGAACAGCATTTGCCGCCTCGCTATTTAACTCAGCAATTCTTCCATTCTCAAGGAAGTTGATGCGCTCGTTAAATATGTTGGCTAGCTGCATTCCCTGTGATGCGTTTAGCCCCTTATATCTATTACTTGTTGTGTTAGCGTCTTTTTGTTTTTCCTTTAACTCAGCGAGGCCGATTGTTTCATCTTCAGTCATTAACAAGGCTTCTTTTTTGTAAACCTCAAACTCAAATGAGTTTTCGTCATACTTTATATTCAAGCCCTGCTCTCTTGCTGAATCAAGCAATCCCTTGACTTCCTTTTCCATGATAAGTTTCATGTCAGGGTCTTCGGTCTTAACATAATCAGATATATACATATCCAATGCCTGATTTGTAATATCAGTACGTTCAGCCTGTTGCTTTGTCCATACAGCCGTCCGACCAATACTAAACCTCTGTTGCATCTTACCATTCAAACGCAACTTAATATTTTGACGCTGAGATGGTGTTAAGCCGCCAAGGCCATCAATGTCTTGGTCGAGTCCCTGCTGAAACTCCCTAGCCCTAAAGTTAAATCCTTCAATAGTTCTAACGCCCGGATTTGCTATAAACTCATCCGCACGATTAGCATATTCAATTAACTTTTCGTTATAAACTCTGTCAGCTTCAGCCTTCTTTTCTGCTTCACCAAAGCGAAATGCAATGTTTCCTGCTTGTTCTGCTAGACCAGCCAAAGCACGACCTGGCGCTGTAAATGCACCAACATCTGCCCTCGGTGATAATGTGCCAGCCGCTAATTGTACTGCTGACCCCATTCCTTGATTATATAACGGTATCTTTGGCATGATTTATCCTACATCATTAGTGTGGCTGCTTTTTCGCCACCAGAAAGCAAAGATTGATAGGCTTGGGTTCTAAGTGAAGCGGCTCTAGCTCTGCCTTCTGCCCTTGCTAGGGTAGCTTCAGCCTCTGCTGCGGTTGCTGCAACATCAGCAGAATACTGTATTTTCAATGCGTCCATTTCAGTATTGAAGTAGGTGTCAGCTAAAGCCTGTAATGGACTGCCAGACATTTCAATGCCTGATGCGGCAGTAGCCACACGCTGGGTGGAAACTAAACGCTTTGATTGCCTACGAAGATTAGCCTCTTCCTCAACTTTCTGGCGAGCAACAAGAACAGCCTCGTTCTCACGAACCTTAGCATTATACTCAGCCGTTTGCCGAGCAGCTTTTGCAGCGGCTTGGTTGCCTTTGTATCCTAAGAATCCGCTAACAGCCGAAGCGCCAGCCGCGATGACTACTGGATTTACCATTACATCACCCTCGCCATTCTAAAATAGTTCGTACCGTCAGGGCCAAACTTTTTCATAACACCCTCTATCTCAAATCCTAGCCATTCAGCAAACTTAACAGATTGTCCGTCATTTGTATGCACACTTGCCTGAACACGCCACATAGCATTATCGTCCATTATAGTATCAAACAGCCTGTCTGTATATCTCGCAACGGTTATAGGCTTGTCATACGCATTCTTGGACATAACAAGCCAACCCTCGCCAACACCCTCCCACATCATATGAACACCACCGCAGACAATAATCTCATCGCCATCCATCAATGTATAACCATCAACATCAGACTTATTTTCAAATGCCTTTCTAGCGGACAACGGAAAGTCAAACATCGTTTCAATGTCCATTATATGCTGTGTCTCAAACTTAACTAAATCAAGCATCGAATGTATTAGACCTTCTCATAATAGCCGTGACTGTCATCGGCAATGGTTGTGTTTGCCGCACAACAATCCGCGCATCATTGTCATATCCTGATGGGAAGAATATTTCTTTATCGCCTGTGAAAATTGGCACAGCTTCATCCATAGGCATACTTGAATCACGGAACGGAATGCGGTCTAAATTGTTTAGGTCTGGCCCAATCTCAGCACCAACAGATTCAAGGAATCGAACCGTTGCGCCGTGTATTCGCTTTATCTTGCCCTGCGATACACCATCATTACCGCCAGCCTCTAGTCGCAATGTCTCAAGTATTGATGTATATCCATAACCGATATGCACCTTCTCTGCGTCTCTATCTAGCGTAATTGTACCACCCGATACCACCTTGTCTGCGTGTGCCGAGCCATCTGCTAACACGGAAACTGTTTCCCCCTCTAAGTGGTTCAGGCCAGTAATCGTGCTGGTAGCAGAGCCATCATAAGTTAGGCCAGAATCAACAAAAAACGCATTCTCAATAACCGCATTAAATTGTAGTGGCTTTAAGTATTCAATGTGCCGCACAGTATCGCCATCAATGGTACGCTGAACCGCTACATATACTTGGTCTTCAGCGCCTGATGGAATAGCGGTAATGCTTTCCACAATGCCAGAGCCGCCTAAAGAATGTGTGTGCCAGCCAATAGCAGCATTAGCCCGGTCATAAGTTAGACCAATAAGCCGTCCATCGGTATGAACAAACCAGAGTATTAGCTCAGGCTCTTGCTGCCAAACCATGTCAATTAGACCACCGCGAGGAATGTGGTCAGCAAGGATAGTCAGGTCAACGCCAAGCAATCCGTCTGTGTCCAAATCAAAAGTAATCTCTTTGACCTTTTCTTGCCCCTTCTGAATAAGGATAGTAGAGTTGCCAGCACGAAGCGGTCTTACCTCGGATGAACCAAAGGTTGTTTCGCGCAACACGTTCACATTTGTTGGGGTAACTGGCTGTGCCCCTGTACCGCCTGACAATGTAAACTCTGAACTGGTTGTTAATATCTGCAAGAAACGTGCTGGTAAAAGATGCTTGATAACATTCACTCGGTCTGATGCAATCGTTACATTTACTGCCGCATCATCTTCTGTGCCGGGCTTGTGATTTTCAAAGTCTGCCGATACAGAGCCAAAGATAGTTTGTGGCTGACCTGTTGTGCCAGCAAAATATAGCCTTTGCTCATAAAAGCCTACCGCCCTTGGGTATCCGTTTATTAAACCAAACGCGCCCTCAGACCATGTTTTTACGCCAACGGATAAACCAGCGCTTCCACCACTAGAATATGTTGTGTATCCAGTAGAGTCTACTCCAGATAATTGGAATGTATTTGTAGTTGCGCCAGCAACCGTAAAAACTAAATTATTAACCTCGGTCATGCCAACAACATTGCGAATAATAATCTTTTGCCCATTAGTAAAACCATGAGACGATGCAGTTACTACCGCTGGATTAGCTTTTGTTATGCCAGTGATTGTTGCGGTTAAATCTGCAACGTGGTTATCTGAAACACGCTCAATAACTTCTACCGTAGCAATATAACCAGATGTGATGCCTGTTATTTTTACATAACCGCTTCCATTATGTTGATACTCCCACTTAGTAAAGCCTGTTGAGCTATCGTGATAAGACTCAGTACCCTCAAGATGCACTGGTGGAGTGCCTCCTGTTGTGCTTGTTGAGCCTGTTACATTCTTATAAACATTATCTTGATAATAAACCAAGTCATTATTAGCGTAAGTTTCGCCAGCGGCCCAAATCTCATGATTAATTTCTACTGGCTTTCTGAAACGAAATAATAAGCCTATGTGGTTAGCAGTAAAATAATCTGTGCTTGATGTCATAATCACACCAGTGCCGGGTGCTGCTGATGATAACTCCATCGTAGTATCTGTGATGTTTTCATCTAAATATGGGCCATCAACAAAATCCACATCGGCTAATGTAAAACTGCTAGCAGTTGTTCTTGTCAGTTTTGCAGGAGCGTGGTCTTTATGCGCCAAGTAAAGCACATCAGCAGACTGAGCATAGTTAATCTCAAATATATCTGTCACGCTGTAAGAAGTAGCTACTTCGACTATTTTGCCTACTGTGCCTCCTGATGTGTATGCTGTGTAAGCAGAACCATCAACGCCAGATAACTCAAAAGTATTTGTGGTCGCGCCAGCAACAGTAAACTCAAGATTATTTATCTCGGTCATGCCGCCAACACCGCTAATAAATACACGGTCGCCATTAGATAAGCCGTGGGCATTAGCCGTAATCACAACAGGATTAGCTGATGTCGCACCAGTAATGTTAGTTGTGGCTTCTGTCAGTATGCCACCGTCTTTGAAGAACCTAATATAGTTCGCACCAAACTCAAGCACATATGCTTGCTCGTCAGAATATTCAAAGTTCACCAAACGCACCTTACCACCATCTTTGCTTCTACCAGCAAAGTAAGTCCCTGGTCTGCGTGTTACGCCGCCAGACGGAAATACAAGCATATTGCTCAGGGTTTGAGCCGCCTCGTTGTATTTCTGTAAATCAATCCGGCCTTCTAAGCGCGGAGAGATTTCACCAGACTTAAAGTTAGTTACAATGGTTGATACTCGCGCCATCTTAGAACCTTATGTTAATAAAGTCGTCAGCAACAATTTTGTCAGGAACACCCTCGACCGCATCCATAGAGCGAGCCTCACGCATTCTCTCTTCATAAACAGCAAACATCTGCTGTGATACGCTGGTACTACCTGTAATTGCATAAGCCGTTTCTGCCGCTAACTTAGTAGCAATCGTGGAAGATAATAGGGAATCATATTGCTCAGTGTCGGTGATGCGTCCAATATAAACAATCCGGCAAGTGCCTTCATCCGTAAGAACCTTACGCCCCTCAATCTTAAACATAGCCTGAGAGTCATACGCTGCAATCTCGCTATCAACATTTGATGTAAACAGCGATAGCACACGCAAGCAGTATGGGTCTGTCGGTAAGGTAAATTGGTTGGTAAACCCAAAGGCAGGAGATTCGGAATCTTTGGCTAGTTCTTTTCGCGTCACCGCAATGTTCCAAGGATGCGCCCGAAGTACGGAATCGCGCACGGTTTCAAAGCGGCGATTACACAATCTTGCTTCTTTTGAGTTCTCTGTTAAAGCGGTAATCGTTGCCGCACCCAGCAAGTCCATCGCTTCATTACATATATCAACTACAGATGCCATTACGTTACTAGCCTTTCCAACTCTATCAAAGCACCTACGCTTAGATTGCTATCACCACCGTAAACTACATTGCCTTTTTCTTCTGCCTCGAATGCCAAAGCTAATAGTTTCTTCACAGGTAATAATACCACAGTTTCGTCATCAAGTATAAACGCCCAGAACTTTGCTTGTGTTGTCGCTATCCCTGACGGTTTATTCCTACAAAAAAACTCCACAAACACCCTCCCAGTTCGTGAAGCCATAAAATCTCGTTTCACCTCTATGGTCTTTGACTGAAGTAAATCCCCCAGCCACTCTTCGTGTAATTGACCAACCTTTAAGTCCCACTTAAAATCACTATTGTACTCCATGCCCTCCTACCCTCACGGAAAGAAAGGGGCGGCGAACCGCCCCCTCCAATGTTAGTTTACGACATACTCAATGATGAATGCCATATCACCAGCAGAACCACCAGTAGCACTGAAGGTAGCAGCGATGTAGTAAACATCATTCGGGTCTGAAGACTGACCAGCCAGTTCCCAAACCTGTTGACCAGTCGTGTTGAGGTCAGCCACTTCGTAACGGAGTTCCGCTACGCCAGCAGCATCGGCAACGTCAGTAGCCAAAGCGTCTTCATCCACAACAACGCCTTCATTTGTGTAGAAGCCTACGTTGTATGTGCAAGTGCCGCCAAGGTTATCTGAGCCAACACGGACTGAAACAAGAGTTGCGTTGGTTGGGATTGGTGCGAGCATAACGATGTCATCGTCAGTGCTGTCACCAGCCGCCAGTGCAACATTGCCCTGAGCGATGCGTACAACGCCGCCCAGTTCGCTTGCAGGGTTAGCAACCTGAGGAAGAGCCTCAAGATTTGCCACTAAGTCTGAATTTTTAGTAGTCATTCTCTAATCTCCTTCTCTACTCTGCGCCATCTAGGTCATCTTCATCACACTTGATGCGAACAACCATGTTTTCTTGCATACGAGTAGCACCGATGTCCATGCTGTAGTACACCTGAGTTGCGTAACCTTTGTCGGCACGTTCATCAATGCGAGCAGAAACATCTTGACCAACACCAAGAGCCATACCTTCTTCAGCCCAAGCAAAGCATGTGCGGACGTTATTAGCGTCTACAGCCAAGCGGTTGGACATGATGAAGTTGAAGCCCATGAACTGATTGATTTCACCCTGTACCAGTGCCTTAACGGTGTTGAAGTCCGCTGAGGTCACGCTTGTATCTGCAAGCAGAGCGTGAATCTGGCTTGGCCCCATTACGATGTAACGAGGAATGGATGGGTCAACATCAGCTTCGTCAAGCAGCTTCTTTGCTTCACGCAGCTTTGTCAGGTTCATATTGGTATCAGCACCACCTACTGATACAGCAACGTCTTGGTTTGAGTCGAAAGGTGTGCTTGTCGAACCAGTTTCACCAGTAGAAGCCGCAGCATCAAATGCAGTAATGATAACATCGTCCATCGCACGACCCATAGCAGCCGCAGCAGCCATAGCGTAAGATGAAGTTGGGTCAATCAACATACGAACTTTGTCCTGATTATCAATCAAGTCAGCGTATTCGTATGAAGCTAAGCTCAGGCGGCGTCTCGCATGTGGAGTATCCATCTGAGGGGTGTCGGCGTGCCGACTTGACCGTAGCTGGGCTGTTGCCAGACCAACTTGGTCGATGAATGCGTTTTTGCCAACGACATTCTCAATACGCACCGTGTCACGCAGACGGCTTCCCATCTGTTGCGCGAGCATCTGCACGTTTGCAGAATACTGTTGGACAAACGCAGTAGTAATTTGAGTAGACATATCATTCTCCTTTGTCACTCGGTTGCGTTGTCAACTTGCGATGCGCTACCCTTGCGGACGCTTCTAGGCTTTTGAGCCGCCTTTGGGCTATCGTCTTTCCGATTGTCAACAGGACGAACTTTATCGCTACCCTGCATGACCCACTCGTAGTATTTATCTGCGAGTAAAGCCGGATTCACTACATCACGCACCGTTCCAAATTCAATCGCGTAACGTAAACATTCGAGTCTGGTCTGGATATAATCAAGCTTCTCCATGAACCATACCCATTAACTCTTGAACACGCTGGATAGCTTGTTGCCGCCCAACAATGTTTGTTTTGTCCCAATAAGCGTGAGACCTGTTATTCATAATTGCATCAATCTCTGCCTGAGCCTGTTTAGGTGTCATAACATTTGCTTGTGCGTTCTCAGAAATCGTGTCTTCGCTGGTGACAGTTTGCCTAAACTCTGCGATTTTTGCAAATGTTTTAATAAATTCAGGGTTGTCACCTAGCCGTGAACCATCAGATAGTTGAAGGTCAAATATCTCTGGGTTTGAAAACTCTTTAGCCGCATTTACAGCCTGATTGAGTTTCTGGTCATATGCCCTGCCCCATTCCGACTTTAACGCTTCCTCTGTTGTTTGACGGAATGCTTCTGCTTGCTCAGCGCTGCCAGCATTAGTTTGCTCAACAGAAGACCGATAATAATCCATAATGCCTTTAGCTTGGTCTGGGGTTAAGCGCAACTTATGCGAAATTTCCGCAAAGTCTTGGGCAACCTCTTCTGTTACAATGTTGCCATCAACAGCAATCTCATAACCCTGTGGCGTTTCTGGACGACCTAATCTGTTATAGATGCGGTCAAGGTCTTCATCTGATGGATTGACTGGCATGGGAATCTTATCTGCGCCAATCAACTTCTGTGCATTAACATATGACCTAGCAAGATTTTCAACATCTTTAATAGGTGAAAGGCTTGGGTGGTCTCGTAACTCCTCCGGTATCATTCCTAGAAAATCGTTACCAGACCCACCTTGCGCTACTTCTGCTGGGGTTTCCAGCGTAGCAGATTGGGCTACCTGTTCGATACTCTCTTCTGACATAATTACTCCTGTAACATATTGTGAATATGAAGGATAACCGCTCGTTTACCCTCCTCGAATGCTGTGGCATTGGCATCGCCAGCCACATAACTTGAGCTGTGCATATTGCAGCGCTTCTCAAGGTCTCCTAAAACCCTCTCGCCGTTATCGGTCTCAACGAAGGTTTGTCTGTATAGATGTTTTAACTTTTCGATTTCTTTCTCTGGTATCATTGTCCAACCATTCTTGCTGCCTGTGCTGCCTGAGCCGCAGTATAGACATCCTCCTGCGTTTGCTGGCGTTCCATCATTTCTTGCTCAGCTTGCGCCCTTTGCTGACGAGTTTCATTAACTTGTCGCTGGGTACGCAATGTAGTCTTAGGAACACCAAGAGAATCTGTTACATGACGCACTAACCCATCTGGGTCAATGTGGTCGCCAACAGGTAGTGATTGTGCCAATGGCAACAGTATTTCCAATGCCTTCATTGTGCTGTTAAGGCTGCTGGACTTCTGCGCCTTAGCCAATGGTGACACATATTCAATATCAACATCACGGCCTTGAAGCATCTCTGGTGGCACAGATAACATTTCATTTCTCAGCATTAGGCCAAAAACACGGTCAATCATTGGACGCAACATCTCATTCATGAGGCGACCCAGCACAGGGCCAATGACTCTCATACGCTCTTCTTGCCGCTGGATAACCTCTGTAGCAGTCATGTTAGGCGCACCGCCTGACAAAATCTGGTCAACATAAAACGCAGACCGGATAGCCATTCTCCGCTGGTCTTCCATTGCCAAGCCAATGTTAATGTTAGCGCCAGTGTTTAATGGCGTGATTGTGTCGCGTGACCCAGCCCGATAAAAGTTTAGACCGCCGGGCTGTGTGCGAACTGGCAGAATAAAGCCGTCATCAGGCACAAGAAGTGGTGGGTCAATTTGTTTCTGGGCGGCCTGAATAATAGTCTTTGACATCAGGTTTACCATCTTCACATCTGGTAACGCTGTCATCGCTGGGCTTCTGCCCATCACTTCGCCTGTTGCTTTCAAGAAGCGCGGAACAATATATGGTAACTCCTCAAAGCCACTTTCAGATAATAGGGTTGAGGTTTCAGCATCAATATAAAAAGACGCAAACGGCATATTCTTGTTGTCTTTCTTGTTAGGGTCGCGGTCAATGCGCGGCAAGACAACGTGCAAAATTTCAATGTCTTCGTCAGGTCTTTTCTGAAACTTTTTCTGAATATGAGCGCTTACATTATCAATGCCAAAGCGTTGCACTATCTGACGAACAGGTGCGGTGTATTTACGGAACACAGTATCAACAATGCCATACTGGTTCTCTTGCACATAGAACTCAGAGATATGTCGGGTGCTGAAGCGTAACTGGTCGCCCTCCATCTCAACAAACATACAGCCAGTACCAAACACAACTAAGTCCACATACATCTCATGAACTTCAGTCTCAAAGTTGGACTGGTTAAACGCTCTCATCATTCTCATGCTGGTGTCTTCAAGCCACGCCTGAACCTCATCCTGACGAGCAATGTCAGTATCTTTCATGTCGAGGTGAAACCACGGTGTTGCTCCGCTTGTAAGCATTCCGTGCAAGGATGCAGATAACAAATCAACAGCTTGGAGAGCAGTCCCATCATATATCAACTCCATCCGCTTTTCACCGCGAGAACGCTTTTTCACGATGTCAGCTTTCCGTGGCAGCATGTAGTCTGCCAGTTCTTGATAGTGGGTGTCCCAATTATCTCTACGCCCCTTAATATAATCAAAGCGTGAGACCAGTGATTTAATAAAGTTATCCATAATTACCCCAACAGTGTAGGTGTTCCAGAAGTGGTTTTTTGTTCTCCCAGCGCACCAGCAACAATAGTTTCTTTGCCACCCATACGGCGTTTACGCTGCTTCATCAATGCCTCTTCTGACAAAGCTGCTGCACGCTGTGCATCTTCTGGGGATTCAGCAGGAGGTGGCGGAGGAGGTGGTGTCGGTATAGATACTTTTGGCGTTAAAAATGACATATCAGCCTCCTACGGCTTTAGTTGCTGGTTTTGTGTATAAGCTGCCATAGCCCTCTATTAAAGTGCCACCCGGCGCTAGTTTCTTATATCTAGTCCGGCGCAATTTACCGCCCATAAGTGTTTCATCATCAGAGACTACTTCAGGTGTAACTTCTGGCGTTACCTCTGGCGTAACTTCTGGAGTATCGGATAGGCCAGCCATAGTCATAATATCTTGTGGTAGGTCGCCAATCTCTTCAGTGGCTTTCTTAACTGGCTTTTCAACCGCCTCCTCAAAAACCTCGCCAATGCTCTTAACTACGCCGCGAGTAACCTTCTTTGCTTTCTTAAATACACTACCCATAAAAAACTCCTACCATTTATGGTAACCACTTCTGCCTTGCTCTATCCGCAGCCAGTGCATATACGAATAGCCCAAATTATTAAACATCTGCTTAATATATCGGAAACCTGTTATAATGTCACGCTTTCCTGTAACGCAGATAAAGTCAACTACCATCGGCGCACTTCCATTGCCATAAAAGCCCTCCCTTGGGAAGTATAAGTCTTTGTAATATTTCTCTATATGCTCCTGCTCTGGAAACGCATAGGTCGCAAAAACAATGGGTTTATTTGTGTCGTAATCATATAAGGCAACAAACTGTTCCTCCTCAATGGGCGGCACTATTAAATTGTCATAGTCCCTTTCGTCCATCAAGCAATGAAGCTCACTTTTCTCCATCAAATAAGATGCGGCAAAGTAACCGCTGGCTTTGTGGTAAATCATAGCGCAAATGGATTGTAATCGTTTACCGCAACTTGTTGCGGAGGTCTGTGCATAGTCTCTCGATTCTGTAAGCCAATCGCGAGATAACGAAAAGCGTCCGCAGCGTGACTTGTATAGTCATGTCGTGGAGTGTCTCTAAAAGTTTTCCTTTTTTCATCCCAGTCCTGCCTGTATTGCCTTAAACATTCCAAGCCCTCCGCTGTGTTGTCTCTGTCAAAGTAACATTTAGGTATCATCATTCTCGCTGCATTAATCCCATCAGCAACTTTCATCTTCGGAATAACCCTAAACTTAATGCCCAAGCTATAAGCCGTTTCCCAGCGCGACTTACCACTGCCAAGCTCACGCACCTCAATGTCGTGGGGCGCAAGATGGTCACCGTAGGTATAGTCTTTCTTCCGCAAGACTTCTGCGTAGTGGTCAAGCCCAACTCCACTGCTCTCATAATAATCAATGACATTAACTGCACCACCACGGAATATCTGGGCAAACCAAATAGCTGTTGAATCATTTACACCCAAGTCCCATGCGGTATGCACAGGATAGGCTGGGTCATATGGCACTCGCGTAATCCTTCCAGCATCATCTAAGTCAGATAGCAACTTGCCATAATACGCCCCAATAATAGCAGCAGTAAAGGAACACTCAAACTCCTGCTCATACTGCTCGTCTGTCATAGACGCTTTAGCAGCCTTCAGTTCCTCATCTTTAACAATCCCAGTCTCACTGGCTTTGCATATCCGATAATACCAGTCTTGGCTGCCATCACCTAACTGGTTTTTAGCAGTCTCTAACATATCCCAGAAGTGGTTATGTCCGGCTGGCGTACCCAAAAATGTTGCCGACCCCTGTCTATCTGATAACGCTGGCCTCACAACCTCCCCCCATACCCTCGGGTTCTGCATCCCATACTCATCAAAAAAACAATCATCGAGGTAAATCCCTCGAAGGGCATCGGGGTTTTCAGCAGACAACAACGTGATACGCCCCCCATTGGGGAAATCAGCACGGAGTTCGGTCTCGTTAAAAGTAACACCCGGAATCACGCCGGAATAAAACTTCACATAATCCCACGCAATCCTTTTAGCCTGAGTAAAGGTTGGGGCAACTAGCGCAACTCTGGGTCTAGGAAGAGGATTAGTTAATACCCTTTTAATCATATGATTGACTGCCCAAACTGTTTTGCCAAAGCGTCTGTGCATGACCAGCACATTCCACCGCTTCAACTCCTTGTGCATCTCAGCCTGAATAGGACGAGGCTTGTAGGGTATCTTAACTTCCATTCTTTACTCCTAAGACCTTCAAAGCATATTCCCAGCTTTCAGTCTCTAGCTCTGTGTTTTCAAAGAAGTCTGTATGTTTGGTAAACTTCTTTCCTTTAATATTGCTAACAGGCACAAACCAGACCGTGCGCTGCTCAGCAGATACGCAAGCTAGTATGTCATAGTCATGTCTACTAGGTATCCGCTTCTTACCGCCAATGCCTGTTTGGAAATGCACTCTGTTTTTTACTTTTCCAAAATCACTCCTAGATGACTGACAAGACTTAACCTGTATCCTTAGCACCGCGCTTGTCTCTGGATGCCATGCAATCAAGTCCACCGAATCTTGTTGTGCCATAGCTACTCGCCACCCCCTAGCAATCACAGACGCTGCTGCGATGTATTCCCCAGCTAAACCCGACTCTGTTTGACTAATGACCTTATCAGCCATAAAGTAGCGATTGCGCGGCACTAATCAGTTTCCCACAGTATCTTGACTGTGCCATCCCTCACTTCAACGCCAGCACGGTTCTTAGCATCGCCAAACCTGTCTGGCATCGTCTTGCTGGCCTTCCACCGCACATGGTGTGCATAGTCCCTTAGCACGCCTGTGTCGTAGTCTTTCCTGCGATGTAGTGCGTCATCGAATATCTTGTCTAGCTCTTCCATGGCTTTCTCAACGCTGTACTGCTGGGCTTCGCGTACAGCGCCAGCAAACTCCTCATCGGTTTTCATGCGTTTATAGAAAGCAGCCCTAGATATGCCAACGCCCTCGCACACATCAACGATAGTATGCCCATCGGCAAGGCCAGCAATGATTAAGTCTGTTTTAGGTTTGGTTAGCTTTGTCATGTTATTCCTGTGCTTCGTGTGTGTGCTGAGAATAGTCTATTAATGTATATATAAG
>Ga0208004_1000553_pt1 | contig 14662 bp, 10 predicted proteins | sample DEB08_DNA_6_FD_184522 | JGI IMG/M metagenome (GOLD analysis project Ga0208004, IMG submission 184522) | Aqueous microbial communities from the Delaware River and Bay under freshwater to marine salinity gradient to study organic matter... | ecosystem: Environmental > Aquatic > Marine > Coastal ...
ACCCACCAGGGCATGACCGACTTCGCACCAATCACCCCGCCCGACTGCACCGTGCTGACCACGGCTGCCAGGGGGCCCACAGCATTGGCCACGTCGTTTGACCCGTGGGCAAAGGCCATGCCACAGGCTGTAAAAATCATCAGAATGCCGAAAACTTTCTCAACGTTGTCGACACTGTTGATATCGCCATCAACTTTAATACGCCGCAATGCGATGGAGCCGATAAACGCGACGACCAGGCCAACGGCCGCCGACAACACCATCGCGTTGGTGAACTTGGAACCCATGCCGAGATCGAAATCTACACCGATGTGCTTGAGACCTTTCAGCAGCGTGACCATGCTGATCATGAAGCCCACCATCCACATGTAGACGGGAACATACTGCCGGGCGCGATCAAATGTATTTTCGTGGTCAAGAATGAGGCGCTTCACAGAGATAAAGAGCGCAAAAGACATCGACCCCGCCAGCAACGGCGATACGACCCAACTCGCAGCGATAGTGCCAACCTTTCCCCAAGCAACCGCTTCGACAGAAATACCCACTGCCGCGAACCCGACAATGGCACCGACAATGGAGTGGGTCGTCGATACCGGCCATCCCCGCATACTCGCAATCAGAAGCCAGGTGGCGGCCGCGAGCAACGCAGACAGCATGCCGAACACCAATAGCTCGGGAGAGTTCGCCAACACCGCGGGATCGATAATGCCCTTGCGGATAGTCGAAGTCACCTCGCCACCCGCCAGATAAGCGCCTGCGAATTCAAATATCGCCGCGACCAGAATCGCTTGTTTCAGAGTCAGGGCTCTGGAACCCACCGAGGTTCCCATCGCGTTAGCGACATCGTTTGCGCCAATGCCCCAAGCCATAAAGAGACCAAAAACACAGGCAAGGGCGAGCAAAATAAAGCCGTGTGACGCTAGAATTTCCATGGGAGAAGCCCTCTGTTACCGTTTTTCCAACTTACCGGATAATTGTGACAATCATATGAATAGCGCGTAGTCGACGGATTCACAGGACAAACTGACAGCCCCGCTCTCGGGTCCAGAGTCAAAATGACACGTCCCACTGAATTCTGAAGCGATTGTCAGAGTAGTTCGATCCCAACAACGCGTCGTCCAACGTCAGGTGCGAAAAATCCACCGTGATCTTGTTGCTGTGCCCCGAAAAGAACCAGTTGGCGCCCAGCGTGAATTCCTCTCGCTCGTTGTAGAGTGAGCGCTCCGACTTGTTGGGTTCGCTGACGTAGGCGTAACGCGCTGCGAGCTCCAAGGGCGCCGGGAATCCTTTGATCAAGTTGTGGAAGAAATAACCTGACTGCACATAAAAACCGGTCAGATCACTCTCAGTGCCCATGACGCGATCTGTTACAAACTTGCGATGCCATTCCTGCTGTATCGAGAGGCCGCGGTACTTAAACGCAAACTCTTGTACCGCTTGTTCGATCTTGAACTGATCTTCAGCGGCAAAAATGGGCTTGGTAAAGCCGTCTAAGTTACCGCAACCTGAAGAGGACCATCTGGTACAGGGACCTGTGTTAGTAAAGCCAGCAATTGCAAACGAACCCGTGGGCTTGTCCGTGTACTCGACATCGGTTTGCTTCCATGCAAGGTCTCGACCCAGAAAATTCCATTGCAGGCGCCCCATGTAAAGGTGATCTGTGGAGTTGTTTTTCACGCCACGACCCTCGCCGTTAAAAATGCCCGCGTAGTAGCGCATGTCGGCCATGGTGCCCTCAAACAGCCTTCCCCTGAGCTGAACCCCCACCTGTCTGTCTACTGTAAAAATGCGGTTCACAATCGAACGTTCCACAAACTGCTGCCGGCCTGACGAGTCCACACGCTCGCGGTTCAAGTCCACCTTCCATTGCCCCATGCGAATGCCACCCCAGTCCCACTTGGCGAGATCAACTCGCCAATCGATCACTCTGGCACCAGATGAAACTGCATCGGCATCAACATCACGTGCCGGCTGAAGGTCCACCTCAAAGTAGTATTTGATCCAGGGTTGAAAGCCATGCCCGCCAATCTTCATCCGAAGCCGACGTTGCTCAAAGCTGGAACCACTGGAGTCCTCATAATTTGCCATTTGCCGGGGATCAGACCCGTAGGGATTGCTATAACGCATCTGCGCTCGCCACTGGAGGTTGGTCTGCCAGTTGCCATCTCTTGTTTCGAATCGAAACCCCTTCGAACCGTAACTGGCCACTATCGGCGACTCAGCGACGACGGCGCTAGCAACCGCTTCATCTATGGCGCGCTGAACGTTTTCATCGAGCGCGACCGAAGACGAGAGTTCCTCCTCCCGCACTGTCACGGTCGACGACGCGTCCGGGGTAGGCGCTAAGGTGACACTCGAGAGTACCTCCGCGGTGGTCACTTCTTCCTGCTGCACAAGCTGTTCATACTGCGCCTCAGTAATCAGTCCGTTCCCGTAGAGAATATCCAGTAGCGCCTTGTCGGTCGCCAAGGCGGTGGTGGCTACCGCACTACAGATCGCTCCTAGTGGTAGCGAGTAACGCAAACGTGAGACCAAGTGACGCATGGTGACAACTCCGATTGATTTCTGGACGACACATTTCAATGCGGTGATGATTATGTGGCGCGAAGGTGTCAGTTTCGTGACGCGGTCTTTGCATTTCTGTGACAGAAATATTGCAGTTTTATGACAGCTCCTTAGGGCGCTGTTCTGCACAACACAGGTATGACGGTGCGAAACTGGATTATGCTGATGGCCCGGCGATGGTGTGATCTGGAAATATGACGACAACCCCTACTACCCCAACACGGGCTCTGAGGCCCGGGATCTTGATCATTGGCGCCTTGATGCTTGTTCTTTTATCGCGCGCTGTCTCATTTATCGCTGATGCGGGCGCCATTGGCGCCGGGTATGCGGCAAAACAACTGTGCTCGGGGCTCTTTGTGGCACGACTGCCCGAGCGCTTTGTGATGGATAACGACGTGCTCCCGAGACTCGCTACCGTGGGCCCAATGGCGAGGCTATTGGATTACGCGGTGGACCCCATACAGCATCGCATTTCTGCGAGCCTGTTGGGTCAACGGGTAATCGCGCAGTTTGAGCCCGGCTTTGGCTGCACGTTGTTCGATGAAGAAAGCGAACAGCAACAACCTGCGACGCACTCCCCCTTGGATTCACCCCCAGAGAAATCGCGCGTACTCCTGACGTCCATACCGCCGCGGCCCGCGGCAACGCAAGATCGAACTCCACCTTTGATACGGTCGAGCGATGTCACACCAAAAATCGATGCTGCGCTTGATGCGGCGTTTGCCGAACCTTTCGAGGGGGGGAGAAATACCCTGGCGGTGGTGGTGATGCATCAAGGGAAACTGGTCGCTGAGCGCTATCAAGCACCCGTCACAGATATGACGCCTATGCAGGGCTGGTCGATGAATAAAAGTCTGATGGCGACTTTTATCGGGCGCCAAATCGACAGTGGGCGGATGAGTCTGGATGACTCTGTGTCAGAGGCTCTGCGTCAGACCGGTTTTAGCGACAAAAATCTTGATCGCATTGACCACCAGTTATCTCTCAGGCATCTGCTTTCCATGTCGAGCGGTCTCGATTTTTCCGAGCGCTACTTTCCGGGTGACGATGTCACGGCAATGCTCTATCGACATGCCGCGATGGGGTATTCGGCACCCCTGAAAGGTCACCTCTACCAACCCGGCGAGCAATTTTCGTACTCGAGTGGCGACATCAATACCGCTTCTCTCATGTGGCACCAGTCACTTCAGGGGCAGCGCTATACCGACTGGTTGTCAGACACCTTTGTTGCCCCGTTGGGTCTCCAGGAGATTGTGTTGGAGCCGGATGCCAGTGGCGTCCAGGTGGGCTCCAGCTATGCGTACCTGACGGCGCGCGATTGGGCGCTGATGGGACAGCTCTGGCTCGATGCATGGCACGGCCGTAGCGGCCTCATCAGTCAGACCTGGCAAAAACTCGCGGTCACACCGGGCACCGCCAATCAAGGCGAAATTTATGGGCTCGGATTTTGGCTCAATACTCAGCAGCGGCGCTTTCCCGACGCACCCGAGAGCACTTTTCATGCCGGAGGCAACTCCGGTCAATTTGTGGTTGTGATTCCGGAGCGGGAACTGGTGATAGTGCGTCTTGGACTCACCTTGGATGAGTCGCAAGCAAAAATGAACGAGTTACTCGGCGCAATACTCTCAATTTTTTAGCGCGCCAAACCCCGCCAGCGCCTCAAACTCACCTGCGGCCTCGGTGCAATCGCAGCGGGGTTCCTTGAATAACCGCGTCAATTCGCTCATGCCCGTTGCGCGGCATGGGTTTAGTCAGGGCAATGCCAGAGATACCCGCGCTTTTCTGCATCAAAAGAGCAGTGACGTTCGCTGCGCGTGAATAGAATCATTTCATGTCGGAGCAAATCAAACAGCGCCGCTGTCACCTTGTGCACTTTTTGCCGCGAATGATGTGCCGTAACTTTAAAGTTCATTTTGCCAACCTCAGTCGAAACATCATGTGTGACAACCATCTCCCATCCAGTCAGTGGCTGTTAGTCAGATTAAAGATAGTCCTCGTCTTACTCGCCCTCACACCCTCCATCACCACGGCGCAAACTGGCTCGGGCTGGTCTAATCAGGGCTTGCTGTACCTTCTCGGACCCACGCTCGATGGCGCTACGGGCGTCGGCGACCTGGAAACCGAGGTCGATCTGGGGATGAGCGACGTCTTTGATGCTATCGACAAAGGGTTTCTGGGGATGTATCGCGGTGAAGGCGAGCGCTGGGGCATGCTGGTCGATGTGGTTTACATGGATCTAAAAATGGACGCTGAGGGGTCACGTGGGGTGTTATCCGGAGAACTGGAGCTGGAACAAACTCTGGCTATTGCCTCCGCCACCTGGCGCCTCAACGATTCTCTGCGATTGATGGGTGGCGCGATGTACGCTGATTTATCGACGGATATCGCGCTGACGGGTCCGCAGACTACCCGCATGGCCAGTATCGGCGAGGACTGGGTAGATCCCTTGGTTGGCGTATTGTTTGAGACGCCAGTGGGCGCAGGATGGGAGTTTGCGGGTTCGGCCCAAATCGGCGGCTTTGGCGTTGGCTCAGATCTGGTGGTGATACTGAGTGGCGCCATGTTTTATCGCTTCAATGACTGGTCGAGCCTGTCCTTGGGCTACCGTTATTTAGACTTCGATTATGAAGACGGCGACGGCGCCGATCGATTTACCTTCGATATGAAGCAACACGGCCCCCTTATTGGTTTTCGCTTTGACTTCTGATCCCGAACCGCTCTCTAAAGAAGATTCGGATAGCCCTAACCAAAAAGGCAATTCACCGATGCAACGACAACGGCTGCAAGAAAGACAAATGCCAATATAAACACGATGACCTGCCGCGGCATTACACCCCTCCTCGCCAGTTATCGGGGCGATGGGTCGCTAAGGCAGTAAGCGCGCACCACGCTGCGCCATTGGTCCGGATGATCACGGTATATCATGTGTAGAGTGATTCGACGCAGACACCCCCATCCTCAAGCGCCCACAGCACCAACCCCCAAACGCGCCTGCTATCGCCTGAGTCAGCAGGCCAAACCAGGATCTCGTTGCAGCGAAGACATCGACATCCAACACCGCGCCCAGCAGCGGGTGTAGCGCGAGGATACAAAGGCCGCCTACCAGCGCATAGTGGTAGGGTCCGCGCGCGCTATGCATACGGGCCATGATGACGTCGTAAAGCCCCCACACCACCACGAGCACAAGCGCCATCACCGGCAGCAAAGTGGCACTGAGACCCAACAAATCATCCAAGGTTGCGTCGACTCTGGCCGCCCAGCTCACTTCCAGCCCCATCGACTGTACCGATGCCAAAACGACCTGGGTGCCCAGCATCGAACCCAGCAAAAACGCGGCCACTATGCCCACCGCGTAGCCTATGATGATTCTGAGCATATGCTTCTCCAAGTTTTGTCTAGGGTTTATTCTGACATCACCGGCAGTGGTCAGGATCCACCCATGCTACGCTCGCGTAATCTCTTTGGCTCAAAGGAAAGTGGCGGCACCATGCGACATTCGATAATAGGGACCCTGCAAATGCTGGCGGTGTTGGCAGGGAGTATTCTCACCTTTGCGGTACATGGCTATGAGGTGAACCAGCTGGCGTCGGGGCTGGATAAGCCATGGTCTATCGCTGCCATAGACGGGGGCCGTTTTCTCGTCACCGAGAAAAGTGGGCAACTCATCCTGTTGGGGGCTGACGGCGATCTGACCCGAATCACGGGCACACCCGATGTGTATTTCGCCAATCAAGGTGGCTTGCTTGAAGTGCTCCCTGATCCACTCTTCAGCCAGAATCACACCCTTTATCTGAGCTTTGCCGGTGGTAGTAAGGAAGCCAACCGCACCAGCGTCATCCGCGGCATTCTGGAAGGTAGCCAACTGACTCAGGTAATGACACTGCTCGAGGTCTCGCCAGACAAGCAAGGGCCGGCGCATTACGGCGGCAAGATGGCTTTTTTGCCCGATGGGACTCTGCTGATCAGCGTCGGCGAAGGCTTTAACTATCGGGAGCAAGCTCAGAACATCGAATCAGAATTGGGCAAATTGCTGCGGATTAATGCCGATGGCTCCGCGCCCGTCGACAACCCCTTCCCGGACACGGCGCCGCGCGTTTTCAGTTATGGTCACCGTAACCCCCAGGGCTTGGTTTATGACCCCGCGACAAACCGCATCCTTATGCTCGAGCACGGCCCAAAAGGGGGGGACGAACTTAATCAAATCGAGGCAGGAAAAAATTACGGTTGGCCGGCGATCACCTATGGCGTGGACTATAGCGGCGCGGTGATATCACCCTTCACCAAAGCGGCGGGGATGGAGCAGCCGTTGATCTACTGGGTGCCAAGTATCGGCCCATCGGGCTTGGCCATTTACCGCGGAGATCAGTTCCCAGAGTGGGAGGGTGATCTCCTGCTCGGTTCCTTGATCAACAGAGAGATGCGCCGACTTAAGCTCGAGGGCGATGCTATTACTCTCGACGAGGCAATTTTCCCTGAGATTTCGGGCCGGGTGAGAGACGTTCGTGTCCTCAGCGACGGCAGCATCGTTACTGTTACTGATGAGGGGGATGTTTTTCACATCACCAATACTCCCTAGAAACACTATGCTCAGTCACTGCGAGCGGCAAAGCACTGACCCCTCGAATCTCATTCGAGGCAACTAATTTCAACGCCGTGCTATCCAATCCCGTCGCTCGTGGTGCCGCTTGAACTCATCTGACGGCGGAGTGTCAGTGATCTACTGAGCAGTACCCCCGCCCTATTCCCATACGGACAATACCGACTCCTCAAAAATTCTGACGCAATCTGTCAATCGCTTGGCGGATCAGAACATCGGCCAAGCCCCTTCTTCTCGCGAAAATTATCTCAGCGGGCACTACCGGAGCGCCCATCACTGTCATGAACTGAGATCACGAGGAGATCCACCATGAATAAGAAAATACGAGGTTTTAAACTACAGCCGCTCGCCGAGGTGGGGTTTTACTGCGGATTTAGCGAACAGGCCTCATTTTCGCGCGCCTTCAAGCGCTGGACCGGTAAAACGCCCTCAGCGTACCGGGCGATACTGCTGGACGACGCGGTCTGACCCACCGCGTGACAGTCGAATAGACGGGATCTTATTCCCTGAGCGGCCGAGCCATGGCCCTGACTTTAACGTCGCTGCGGGATTTCGGATTCAAGCCCCTGCAATAATCGCTATCGCCTGATCCACCGCCGCAGCCTCGGTATTAAAGCTCGTAACAAATCGGGTCATGTCAGGTCGAGCCGGCCAATCATAAAACTCCAGCCCCGCCTGCCTTAATCCATCCCGTAATTGCTCGGGGATTACCGGAAAGATCTCATTGGCATCCACGGCCCAGGGCAGATCAATACTGTCGTGGTCGCCAAAGGCCTCGGCAAGCCGTTGCGCCATCGCATTGGCGTGACGTGCGTTGTCCAGCCATAAATCGCCTTCCAACAGCGCCAGCCATTGAGCCGCCAGGAACCGGTGTTTGGACCAGAGGTGTCCCGCTCTCTTGCGGCGATAAGCAAACTCTTCTGCCAGCGCATGATCGAAAATGACTACCGCCTCCGCGGCGATACCGCCGTCTTTTGTTAATCCAAAGCTGAGGCAATCGACACCTGACAGCCAGGTCAGTGCTGCCGGCGTCGCGCCGCTCGAAACCACAGCATTGGCAAACCGGGCGCCATCCATGTGCAAGCGCAAGCCGAAGGTATCAGCGAGATCGCGGTAAGGGGCGATTTCCGAGGCGCTGTAGACAGTCCCGGATTCTGTCACGTTCGACAAACTGATGACCGCAGGCTTGGCATTGTGTACGCCATGCACCGTAGCGATCTCCATATGCGTCCGCATGGTCTGCACATCGGGCTTGCCCGCAGGTCCCGCCACACCCACCAACCGCGCGCCACCGGTATAAAACTCGACGGCCGTGTTCTCATCGTTGCAGATGTGCGCGCCTTCGTGACAATAAATAGCGCCCCAGGGGGGAGATAGGGCGCTTAACGCGAGTGCGTTGGCGGCAGTGCCCGTTGAGACAAAAAAAACCGCACAGTCGGTCTCGAAAATCTGCTGCACCGCCGACTCCGCCGCGGCAGTCCACTGATCTTCGCCATAGCCCGACGCGCTACCACGCGATAGCGATTGCAGTCGCTCCAGCACGCTTGGGTGCACGCCCGCCTGATTGTCTGAGATGAAACTCATATCACCCACTGTCAATACCCTTTGCTCGTGATGTTTGTGCAGATTATGACACTCCTCGCAAACTCTCTCGAAAAGCGTTTTGGGGAACGGCATGTCCCGATACACTACTGTTCCCCAGCAATACCAGATAACGAGCGCTTCGCGTTATCAGACTTCTATCATGCGGAGAGTAATGCCTGCCCTGCGATACTTTTTTGTGGCGTCACTGGTTTTGGTGCTCGCCCTGACGGCGGCGGTAGTCAGCCTCAATTTAGGCACCTCGCGACCGGTTTACGAGTGGATTGGCCGCGCCGCGCTAAATCGAGATATCCACATAGAAGGCCCGATCAGCCTTCGCATCGGCTCCGTCACGACGCTGTCACTCAACAACATCACCGTTGCTGGCACCAGCGAGGGTACACCGGCATTTGCCACGATAGGCGCGCTAGTTGCACAGGTTTCCCTCTTTTCACTCTGGGACGACGCCCTCGTCGTTCCTTCAGCTTCGGTCGACGACCTAAGGGTATTTATCGACATCGATGAGACCGGTCAGGGGAATTGGCCCACATTCAGCGATGGAGATCTCACGGCCGAAGACCCCAGCGGGGCTAAACTGCCCTATGTGCTACGTGCAACCGACCTGCGCATCGAAGGAGCGCTGCTGCGCGTGTGGGACGCCCGCAGCAATCAACAACGGACGCTGTTTATCGAGACGCTTCACGAGACACTCATCGAAGACACGCTGCAGCTGCGCAGCCGCGGCAGTCTCAATACCAGTCCCTTCAGCACTACATTGATGGTCGAGGGTGTGGCGTCTCTACTGGATATTCGCGACTGGCAGGTGCATTGGGAAGGGTCTCTCGGCGATGCCGAATTTGAGCTGTCTGCGGCTGTCGCGTCAATTGATGAACTCATCCGCTCCGATATCGATCTGTCGATACATACCGATAGCGCGCAGAACGTCTTGCAATCCCTGAACTTACCGGCCAGCACCGAAGGTCCAGCTGATCTCGCGCTACAGTCCCGAAGGCAAGGAGACCGACGGGTCGTCAATCTCAGTGGCCGCCTGGGCGAGTTGCGCGTGACGGGTTCCGCAGAACAACCGATGGCCTCAGGCTTGGAGAGCGGCCACATCGTGCTCAGCGCCAGCGGCCCCAGCCTGTCCCAAGTCGGGGCGCTGCTGGATACACAAGGATTCCCTACCGCGCCTTTTGCTATGGATGTCGAGGCATCACTCGAGGGCCAAGCTGTAACCGTTGAACAACTGCAGCTGACCAGTGAGGCAATCACCCTCTCGCTGTCGGGCACACTGCCAGGATATCACTCGCTCAACGCAGGCGAGCTCCGCGGCGATATCGACATCCCCGACTTGAATTCGTTCTCAGGCCTGCTTGATCCCATCAAGCCGCTACAGGGCTCACTTAGCGGCACGGTGTCGCTCGCACGTGACGCCGATGGCACTGACGTAGTCGTCACCAGCACATCTCCACTGCTGACACTCACGCTCAACGGTCAGTTGACACCGGAGCCAGGCTTTTCAGGATCAGCGGTGCAATTCTCGGGGCGCAGCGCAGTACCTGACCAGTGGCTCGGTCTCTTGATGGAAACCCCACCTCCACTCGCCCCTATCGATTTCGCAGGGGAAGCGACCCTCTCTGCGCCCGAGACCCTTACAGTAGAGAGCCTGACCGTTCGTACGAGTAACGATGTGGTGTCTGTGCGAGGCCTTATTGGCTGGGCAGAAGCTACCGAAAAAACCGCAATTTCCGTCACGGCCCGGTCGCAGAATTTGCAGGAGACGCTAGCGCCCTGGGTATCACAGACAGAATTTTTGCCTGACCTGCCTGCCGTTGCCGAGGCTCAGCTGGCTTTTACTTCGCCTGATCTAATGAAGATTGAGAGGGCAATGTTGTCGGTAGATCAGAACGTGGCGGCGTTCGCGGGCGACATTTCTCTGCAAAACACCGAACCTAGCATTTCCGGATTTTTGGACGTCTCGGTCCCGGTTTTTCAAACGCTTTTCCCTGCATTGGCGGTGCCGCAGCGCTACGACACACCGCTTAACTTTAGTGGCGATGTGGTTTGGACGCCCGGCGTCATCGCTCTTGATGTTGCCGATAATCGGCTGCGCTACGGATCTATAACCGCCGACGGTCACCTCTCGTTGGATCTACTTGAAGGGACGGCTGGATTCGATTTACACGCGAGCACGCCAGACGCGAGGGACTATCTGCCCGCTACTGAGCGCGGGTCCGACACACCTCCAATGCCCATGACTGCAACGGTCACCGGGGGCTGGAACGCACACCATGTGCGCGTTGAGGCACTGCGGATCAATTCGGCGGAGCTTCAGATTGACAGTGCCGGCTTACTCGAACTGTCCAGTGAGGCGTTTTCTAATAGTCACCTCGACGCCGTGGTCAGCATTGCGCGTATGGGTCTACTCAAAGAGTGGCTTGATTTCCCTTTTCCGGACCAGAACCTAGAGATCACCGCGGATATTGATTCGCGGGAGGGAGCACTCGTTGTTGACACGCTAACGCTGCTGTCTGGCGAGAGTGATCTCAGCGTCAAAGGCACGGCAGTGCGCGCTTCGGGCCTGCAGTTAAATCTGGATGTCAGTGCCCGTCATCTGAACTTAGACCCTTGGATCTCGGCGCTACGCGAGGAAGACAGTGCGGCGCCCGAGCAGGATACTGGATCGACCGACAATCAACGGGTTTTACCCGATTATCCGACCTCCACCGCATGGTTACGGGACGTTGTTGTGAACACCGAACTCAGCATCGCCGAATTCATCGGTCTCCCAAGACCGGTTTTTAACGTGAGGGGCGAGCTGAACATCAGCGAGCAGGGCATTGTGATACCCCATCTCTCGGCAGAAAACGAGCGCTCCGGCGGGGCAACCCTGACAGGATCCCTCCTCAGCAATCAGGGCGCCGCACCTCAATTGGACATCGCGATCGAGGGAATCAATCTGGTGATGGGTATCCCCAAGGCCCCGTCGGAAGACGTCGATTCCCTGCCCTCTTATGAGTTCAAATCCAAATTGACCGGAGCCGGCAATACAACTCGCGAGTTGGCATCGAGTCTCGAGGGTTATCTCAATGTAGTGATGGGGTCGGGAAAGGTGTTGAACGCGGGGTTCGATCGACTCACCAATTCCTTTTTGCAGGAGCTCACGCAAGTGCTGAATCCGTTGCAGAGCCAGAGAGACGTTACAGCGATCAACTGCGCTGCCGCCTTCGTCACCAGTGAGGCAGGCAAGCTATCAGGCAAACCCGCAGTCGTTGTTGACACACCGGACGTGAAAATGTTTTCCAACGTGACGCTGGATCTTGGCGCGGAGCGCATCAAAGCCAAATTTAAAACGGTTCCACAAAAAGGATTAGGATTAAGCGTGAGTAGTGTCATCAACCCTTATGTCGAGGTCTCGGGGACGCTGTCCGATCCCAAAATCATGGTGGACCCTGCCAACACAGTCGTGGGAGGAAGTCTGGCCGTCATGACAGGGGGGTTGTCCATACTGGCGCAAAATGTTGTCGAGCGGATGAGTGCCAGCGGCAACATCTGCGCCGCTCGGCTCAGCAAGGCGAACGAGGAAATGTCGACGCTTGACGATCAGCGCTAGCCCAGCGGGCCATCGATAACACGAAGATTGATCACACCCTCGACGCCTCGGATTTTATCCAACAAAGGCTCTTGCGGCGCACTATCGAGATCGATGATATTGTAAGCAACGTCACCGATACTTTTGTTCAGCAAATCCGCTACGTTCAGTCCCTCGTCGCCAATAAGCGTCAGGATGTGGCTCAGCATGCCAGGCGCGTTACGGTTGGATATGGTGACGCGGCAATCTGTGGTGCGCTCGAGCTCGATCGAGGGGAAGTTAACCGAGTTGCGAATGTTGCCATACTCTAGGAACGCCTTGAGCTGGCTGGCCGCCATAACTGCACAATTTTCCTCAGCTTCCGCTGTACTGGCGCCTATATGCGGCATCAACAAGGCATCCTTTCGGCCAAGGAGCGCAGGGTTTGGAAAATCACTGACATAAAAACGCAGTTGCTTGGCATCAAGGGCTGACACGATGGATTCCGTGTCCACAATCTCTTCGCGGGCAAAATTGAGTAAGCAGCTTCCTTTTCGGAAATGCCCCAGCATTTCCTTATTAATGAGTCCACGGGTGCTGTCCAACACGGGCAGGTGCAAGCTCACAAAATCACTGCGACTGAAGAGCGACTGCATGTTCTCCATTCGCTGCACGTCACTGGGTAAGCGCCAGGCAGCTTCCACCGAGAGCGCAGGGTCATAACCCACGACACGCATTCCAAAATCCAGTCCGAGTCGCGCTACCAGACTTCCGATCGAACCCAAGCCCACAACCCCCAGCGTCTTTCCCGCCAGTTCGGCACCGGCAAATCGCTTCTTCTCCTGCTCCATCAGCGCATTCATCGCTTGGGCAGACATCGTTGCATCCTGGGATTGAGCAAACGCGATGCCACCCACGATATCCCGCGACGCCAGCAGCATTGCCGCTGCCACGAGCTCTTTTACTGCATTGGCATTCGCGCCAGGCGTGTTGAACACCGGGATACCGCGTTCGATGCACAGCGCCAGCGGGATGTTGTTGACCCCCGCGCCTGCTCGAGCGATGGCGGTCACCGACGGCGGGATCTCCTCGGCCTGCAGTTTATGGCTGCGCAGTAACAGCGCATCCGGGTGCGCTATGTCTTGCCCCACCTCGTAACGACCGCGCTCGAATCGATCAAGGCCGCGTGGAGAGATGGTGTTGTAGGTCTTAATTCGGTACATAACCTGGGGTCAGTATTTACGGGACGCGCATTGTGCGCCATTGCGGGCCCTGATGCGAGTTATTGAAGGCTCAAAGGAGAGTTACCTCGCTGGCTAGATGCTCGCTCACCACGCCTCTGATGGCATCGGCGAGCTGTCGAAAAGCAACGCGTGAAGGCGATCGTCGGCGCCAAGCCAGTGCATGATCCCTACTCATGGTGACGCCCTCGACATCTGTAATACGGGGCGTATCCGATTCACCAATTTCAGACGCCACATACAGCGCCGGCAAAAAAGAAATGCCCATTCCCATCACCACCATTTGCCGCAACGTATCGAGCGAAGTTCCCTCAAAATCGCGGTTCACTGTGGCACCGAGACTCTCGCAGAGATCGCTTACCTGCTTATGGAATAGGTGCTGCTCATCAATGGTCAGCACCGATTCGCCGACCAGGTCAGTGCCCGTTACGGATGATTTAGATGCCAACGGGTGCTCGAGTGGCACCGCCAGTTTTACGGGCTCCCTAAATAGCGGTGCGATCTCCAGTTCATCGCCTGTTAATGGCAATGTCGTCAATACGACGTCGTGCACCGCTGACTTCAGCTCTGCCCCCAACTGCGCCGGGGTCGATTCACGCACATACAAGCGAAGGTTTTCGAAACGCTGATGTAGCTGAGGCAAAACGCGAGGCAGGAGGTAGGGCCCGAGGGTGCGGGTTACCCCCATGCGATAAACGCTACCGCTCGATACACCCCGTGCTTGATCACAGAATTCCTTCAGCTCTTCTGCAATGCTTCGCGCGCGTGGTAATAGCTCACGACCCACCGGAGTCAGAATGACACCGTTGCGCTGTCGCTCAAAAAGCGTGGTGTCCAAAGCCTTTTCCATAGCGGCAATCTGAACGGTCAGGGTCGGTTGCGTCACCCCCAGACGATCGGCGGCCCGGCGAAAGCTGCCCGCATCTGCAATCGCCTCAAAATACCGCAGTTGCCTAAAGCTTAATTGCTCCGGTTTTACCATCTGTTTTACTCACGACGCTGAGGGATTAAAGGAAGGCGTTAATTTGCAGTAAATCGAAGCGCAAACATGCTGGGAAACCAAGCAACCGCCAAAATATAGATAAAATCTATCACATATTATGATGA
>Ga0208004_1000557_pt1 | contig 14556 bp, 20 predicted proteins | sample DEB08_DNA_6_FD_184522 | JGI IMG/M metagenome (GOLD analysis project Ga0208004, IMG submission 184522) | Aqueous microbial communities from the Delaware River and Bay under freshwater to marine salinity gradient to study organic matter... | ecosystem: Environmental > Aquatic > Marine > Coastal ...
GTGAATCCCATGATGGCCTCCTACGGCGTGGCGGCGCCGGTGATGGCGAAGTTGGCCCGACGCTGGTTCGTGTGAAGACCCATCATCAGGACGATTTCGTAGCGGTAGAGGTCCTGGTCCGGGATACGGAACGGACCGCGAACGGCGAAGTCACCCTTCGTCTCCTTGGACGCGTCGTGGCCCAGGGTGAAGGAGTACCAGCACGGGGTCTTGAACCCGTAGATGACACCGTCAGCCGTGGCCGCCAGGGCCGCGTCCGTCGTTGCCGTACCAGCAGCGCCGGTGCCGCCAGAAGCGAACGTGGCAGCCGCGATGTCGATGGCGTCGTCGAGGTAGAAGTCCGCGTTGAGGAACTTCACGCCCTGACGAACCTGACCGGGGGCCTTGTCGCCCTCGACCTTGGTGACGCGCACCTGGTCGTCCAGGTCCTCGATGTAGTTGAGGTAGGACTGCTCGTCGCCGATCATCAGGTCGACATCGCCGAGCGTCTTGCCCTCGCGGGAAGCGGCGAAGTACGCCTTGCGCATCTGCGCACGACCGTCGACAGCGAAGGACGTGATGTCCTCGTACTGGTTGAACCAGCCGTCGATAGCATCCGACGTGGCGCCCTGACTGTTGAGGTCGTGGACCTTGTTCTGCTGGCTGGCAGCCGCGCGGAACGAGAAGAAGCCGTCGCGGGCAGTGCCGTCCGGGTTGAACTTCACGTTGCCGTTGAAGGTACAGAACGAGCCAACGCCCGAGCCGTTGCCCGTGCCCATCTGCTTGGCGATGCGCTCGTGGAAGTCGGCCAGGGCCAACTCCGGGTAGTGCTGGAGGATGCGGGCGAGGTCCATCTCGCCGTTGGCCTCAGCCAGGTCCTTGCCAGGAACGTCGAACGCGTAGATCAGTCGCGGAGCGACGACCTGACCGCGATGCGCGTTCTGTGAACGGCCACCGGCGATGATCTCGGAACCGGTGTTGACGTGCGTGACGGTACCAGGACCGCCAGTGACGACCGCGAACTCACGACGCGGACCCTTCAGGGCCGCGCGATCCATGTTTCCGCCATCGAGTACCTTGTCGAGCAGCGGGTGCCACTTGACGAACAGCTCAGAGTACGCCGGCATCAACTCGTCGAGAGCAGTCGCCAGAACGTCAGGAGAGATAGGCATTACCGCCCCCTCTTACGTGGGTTGAGTGCGAAGCGTGCAGCTTGCGAACGAAGATCCTTGAACGAGGTGGCTTCCACCTTATCAGGCAGGGCCATCTGTTCGCTCGAACGCGCCTGGGAAGTAGCCCCAGACGTGAGCGAGGCCCCTGGTCGCGGGGCTGAAGGGCTCTCCGCCCCTCCTGATAGGCGCAACGCGTATTCGTCAGGAACACCGTCCGCCTTGGCCTGCCGTGCTGCATTCAGCGCGGCAGCAGGGAGACGCGCCGCCGTAGCCGCCGTCTCCATCTCCCAGCCCTCGTCGAGAAGCGCGACGAACGTAGCAGCCAGGTTGTCGTCCTCGAACAGGTCGGCGTTCTCGGACTTGAACCACTTGGCGTACTGCTCGGCCTCGCGCTCAATCGTGGCCTCGACATTGGACTGGTAGTCCTTGTACGTCTTCTCCAACTCGCCGTACTTGGACTCCCACTCGGTCGTCGCCGTACCTTGCGCCTCTTCAAGCTCTTTGATCTTGGAAGCGTACTCGGCGACGCGTGGGTCTTCCTTGCCCTCTAGGAGCGAGTTGTACAACTCCTTCAGGGACTTGGCATCGTCCACCATCGAAGCGGCCTTGTCGTCGGCCCACTTCTGGTAGTACGTCTGCATCGGCGTGGCCCAGCCCCGGACTTGCTCCGGGAGGTTGTCGACCTCACCTTTCCAGTCGTCCCATCCGAACTCGTCTGCGGAGGGAAAAGCAGCAGGCTGCTCCGATGTCTCTTCACGAACTTCGGATTCAGATGCACTACCCTCGACAGGAGCAGCTGCTGCTTCCGGCGCTGCCTCGACAGGCGCCTCGGTTTCCTCGGACTCCATCAAGCCTCCTTTCCGTCAGCATTACGAGCAGCCGTAATGCGGAACACTGCGAGCTGGGCTCGGGGAGACTTGCCTTTCTCGAAGACAGACTTGGGCTTGCCGTCGTACTCTTCGCCCTCGTCGTCCTCGTCGTCCTCGTCTTCGTCGTAGTCCGTCTTCATGACCAAGTCGTACCCGTGCTCGTCCAGAAGTTCCCGCAGGTCTGCCTCGGAGGCAGGCGGGTCTTCCTTCAGGTCACGCAGTAGTTCGTTCATCATTGGCATAGACGGCTCTCTAGGACGTGTGTACTAGACGAAAACTTTGTTGTCAATCTCTCCCCGTTGCTTTGCCTTCTCTACCCGACGCTTCTCGTGCTGCTGGGCCAGGTCACGGTAGCCGCGTCGCTTGGCAGTACTTTCTGCCTTCTCTCGGACCGTATCTACGTGCTTTCGCCACGACGTAGAGTCGGCACTCATCATATCCCAGCCTGGGTTCTGCTTCTTGTACTCGCGAAGCTCGGACGCAGACTCGAACGTGCGCCCAATCTGGCCCACCTTGAGGGGCTTGGACGGCATCGGCCCCACCGTCATCACCGCCCCAATCCGGATGGTGATGGAACTGTGGCACTCGGGACAGACTGCGTTGTCGACCTTGGCCAGCGGGATGAACATGTCGGTGAAGTAGCCGCAGCCACCGTTGCAGCGGAAGTCGTACAGAGGCATCAGACAAGCCCGTAGTCGCGAAGAGCCATCAGAGCCGTCTCCAGGTCGAGCGGCTGAAGGGGTACTGCCTGCTGGCGGCGGCGAAGCGGGTTGTAGCCCGACGCTGCCTTGCGGCGGTTCATGTAGCGCGGCATCAGTTCGAGGTTGGCCAGGTTGTTCGAGCCCCCATTAGACAGGGCCTGCTTGTGGTCGACCTCGATGCCTGTCGGCAGTTCCATGCCCAGGGCTGTCTCCGCGTTCTTCCGTGCCTGGTTCCGCGCAGAGCGCAGAGCAATCTGCTCAGGCTTCCCGTGGAAGTCGGCGTACTCCTTCTTGTAGTTACGCGGCTTCCCGTTCTTCAGAGCTGGGGCCTTCTTTGTACGCCTCATTTCTTACTCCCTGGGAAGCCGGGACCACCCAGAGGCGTCACTGGCTTCGGTAGCTCGATGCCAGGAGGAAGCCCCCCGGCTACGATGTTGTCCTCGCCCATGCGGGCTCCTACCGTTTCCTCCTCGGGAGGAGCGGGTGGGAGCGGACCAGCCGGTGCCTGTCCCTCTTCCGGGGGCGGTGCCTGCTGCTGACCTGGGGGGGCTAGAATGTCACGCATCCCGAGCAGGTCAAGCAGCTTGTTAATGAGCTTGGTCTTGTCCACCGCAGGGCTTTCGAGAAGCAGCGGCATGTACTGCTGGAGCTTCTGAAGCTGCACGAGTCGGTGGTTTTCGGTCGGACTGTACGGGATGGCGATGTAGTCGAAGTCCAGAGGCTTCTCGGCGGGGTTGCGCCGGGGCCGCATGGCCAGCGTCTGCCGCGTCACCTGGAGCACTTCCTGGCTGTCCGTGAGCCGGATGGGCAGCACCGTGTTGGGCGGCAGAAACTCTTCGTAGAGCCCCACAACCTTCTGGGAGTTGTTGTCGACACAGTCTTCGATCATCTTGATGCGGCGACCGTTGCGGGTACGCGTGGCCGTGTCAGCCAGTGCCACCTCGGTAGCAACGTCAGCCACACCGACGACACCACGGCTGTACTGCGGGATGCCCAGGATGAACTCGATGCCCGTGTTGCAGCGGTCCCGCATCTCACGGAACTCGGGGCTGAAGCTCGGCACAGGCGTCTGGCCGATGATGTCACGCAGCGGTGCGTTGGCCTTGCCCTCGACGTTAATCATCGAGCCCGGCTGGTTAGCTTCCCGCAGCGCGCTCATCAGGGCTTCGGGGTTGTCGACCAGCGCGGTGTTCACCATCATCACAGGCGTCGAGGTGTGGGCGTGCCACAGTTCGAGCGTGTCAATCTCGTTGAGACGTTCCTGCGAGGAAGCGATGAGCTTGATGTCTGACAACCCGCCGAGGTCCGTCATGTTCTCGTTGAACGTGACCAGCGAGAACGGGTTGCGGACGTAGCGGTAGGGCAACTCGCCCTCGAAGAGCGGGTCTTCGATGTCCTCAAGGATGTGGTAATACTTGTCCGACTCGAAGTCGTAGACTTCGTAGACGGTCACCCACTTGTAGACCTCAAGGCTGGCCTCGTTCACCATCGCGCGGTCGCGAACGTAGTCCTTGAGCCACGTCGGGTAGCCCCCGTAGTACGCCTTCTTCGCAACTGCCGGGTCGTACTGCGACGGACGCCCATCGCTCCGAGGCTCCGAGCGTGCCTTGAACTCCTCTCTGGTGAGAACGGTCGTCTCCACCAGGTACCGGATGTCGTCGAACTTCTTCGCCGACATGTCGAAGAAGATGGCACGTGGGTCCACGTCGAAGATTTGCACGGACTCCCGCTTGAAGTCCCACACCGCCTTGGTGAAGCCCCGACCGCAGATGGACGCGTTGGTCGCCGTCTTCCACAGCGTAGCGTGCATGTTGTTCCGCTGAAAGCAATCATTGATGAGCGCTTCGCGGAACTGTGCGGCAGGCTGCAGGGGCTTCTGCCTAGCCATGACGGTGACCTGCGGGTTCTGCGGACAGACATTCGCGATCATCGTGTCGATGTAGGCGTACGGGTAGTTGGTCTGGAAGTTAATGTCCTCCTCTTCCAGAATCTCCGTCGAGCCTGACGGACGGTCAGAGTCCGCGCCCCAGTACTCGGCGACGTACCACGACCGCCAGCGGTCCCAGTCGCGGCGCTCGATGCGAGACTTGGCGCGGTGGGTCTTGATGATGCCCTGGATTTGCTTCTGGGTCAGTCCCACAGCTACCGCCTACGTCGTGAATCCATCAGTTCCTGCTGCCTAATCCCTTCGGCTTCAGCGAGAGCCTGTTCCTCTAGCCGCTTCAACTCTTTGAAAGCTGCATCGGACGCTGGTGCATCACTGACTCTGTAGAATATCTTGCCGAGAGGGTCTGTTGGCGGGTCAGTCTTGAACTTTTCCTGGTAGTCGCGTACGAGGGCTTCGTAAAGCTCTCGATGCGAAGCGTCGGGAGAAAGTCCTAGCTCTACTGCCTTTTCTTCTTGCAGTCTGTCCAATTCCTTGCGCCGAATACGGTCTAGCTGGACCCGCGCAGTGCGCTCTTCCTTCTCTGCCCGCTCCTCGGCAAGAGCCTTTTCCGCAGCAGCTTCTCGCATCTGCCGCATCTTCACGACAGAAGGCGCTTGCTGAATCTTCTCTTGAGCGCGTGCTCTGATTGCTGCGGGGTCATCTTCGAGAACTTCTGTCTTTTCAGACTCTGCCATCACCGCCTCCTGCGGGGATAACGTGCTCGCACACGCCGCTTGTTCGACTTGTTACCAGCTTTCCGATATTCCTGCAACTGCTCGTACGTCATGTCACGGAACAGCACGACATTGTCCAGTTCTGCTGGCTTCTGGTCCTGCTTGTATCTGCGCGGCGCAGCCCTCGCGACCACACAAGCCAGCTGTAGAGCAGACACCTTGTCCCAGTGATGTCGGTCACGCCGCCTGCCCTTGCTCGTTGCGTTGAGCAGTTCAGAAGATGCCGACCGCTCGGTCGACTTGTCTTCGCGGTAGGAGCCCAGCTGGCCTACCGTGTCCGCGTCGTTGAGCACCATGCAGTCCATCAGCGCATCCTGAAGGTAGGATAGCATCTGCGGGACAGACTTCGAGGTGGCAGCGATGCCAGGCTTGTACGCCTTCTCGTAATACAAGTTCGGGTAGGACATCTCTTCGAGCAGTGCGAGCGTGGCTACACCGACGCCGTTCGACTCGACACCGAGCAAGGCATTGTTGTACTTGCGCCCCACCTTGTTCAGACGCTTGGCGAAGTCGACCGGGTCCGTCGTGTCGCCGAAGCAGGCCACCTGCGTCCACTCGTTGTCGAAGACCTTGAAGACCTGGAACGCAGCGTGGTCCCGCGAGGCGTAGCCCGCAGGGTCAGCGCCGATGACGTAGACCGCTCCCGGCTCTGGCTGCTCGTACTCCATGTACGGCGCCTTCCACTCACACAGCGTTGACTCCTCGTGCTTCTTCAGCACGTCAGGCCGGAAGACGCAGCCCGCTGTCGCCACCCAGCACGACACGTCGTCAAACGGGTAGTACACCTTGAACAGGTCAGGGTTGCGGCGAATCTCGTCGTCTGTCTCCATCATTAGACGGCGGAACGACAGGTGCTGCTTCTTTAGCCCGAGGTGGCCGTAGCGTTCGAGCAGCTTGGTTTCTTCGAGAGTCAGCGCGCTGTTCTTCGGCCACGCACGCATGTTGAGCTTGCCGTCCCAGAACGGGAAGAACGCGTACACCCAGCGACCGTAGCCCCGCTTGGCGTTGCGGCACTGGTCCTTCCACCAGTCCGCCGAGGGCATGGACATCGGCGCGGGGGTGGACTCCAGCAGGATGTGGGCGTGGTCCCGGTTAATCATGGACGGGTAAATCATTGAGAACTGCCCACCGGCATCCCGCCAGTAGGGCAACTCGGAACCGTGGAAGTTGTCCGGCGACTGGCCGATGCCGACAGCCCCTGTCTCGCCAGACAGGACACGCATCTTCCCGCCATGCTGGAACGACAGCTGCCGGACTTCTCGGTTGGGTACGGTCGGTGCCCGCACAACCCCAGGCCAGTTCTGATGCACCATGTGCACGCGGCGGTGCAGGTACTCGGCCCGGTCCTTGTTGTCTGCGATACAGACGTGGTCATAGCCCGGGGTGTAGGCGGCCTTTACGTAGCCGCACAGTTCGCCGGTCAGCGACTTACCGCCCTGCCGATAGCCCAGCAGGTTGAGCCACTTCGCCTGCCCCGCGTCTGTCCGAGGCGGGTCGGCATAGTACGACACCACGGTCGCTTGCAGCTTGTCCGTGATGGCGAACGGGTCGTACTTGATTTCCTGCCCTGTCTTCTGGTCGATGATGCGCCCGTACGCAGCCAGGCTGATTGCCGGGTCGCGCAGCGCGTCCAGAGCTTCGGCAGGAATGGCACTCACTTCTGCTTCTTCTGCTTCTTCTTATCGGCTTCCTTCTCCAGCGCCATCCGCGCAGCCGCCAGCCTCTTTTCCTTGCGGTTCATCTTCCCGTATCCAGTCTGCATGGTAGCTCCTACCACTTCACTCGGTTGGCCCAGTACGCCGCAGACAGCTTGCCCTTGGCGATGTTCTTCGCGTGGCGTGCCTTGAAGGACGCCCGCTTCTTCCGCATCTTGTCGCCTTCGCCCTTCTTGGGCTTTCCGGCTGTCTTCGCGCCCTGCTCTCCGAAGCGGATGAGCTTGACCGTGTTGCCTTCCTTGGCCAGCACGATGTGAGACTTCTTCGGGTGGTCAGGCGTCCGCTTGGGCTTGTTGACGCCCGAGAGCCCGTGCTTCTTCTTCAGCGACGCGATGCGAGCGGCAACGCGGGATCGTGCTCCAGCGGACATGGCTACCTCTTCTTCCCTTTGTGAAGCCCGTGCTTGGCGTGCTGTACGCCCTTCTTCCGTGCGGCCCGCTTCACTGCCGTGGCGCGGGCGTACTTCTTGTCGGGCATACTGCGGATGGCGGCCTCGGGGGCGTAAGCCTCACCGGTCGCATCAGGCCCCTGCGTCGATGGCTTCCCAGACTTGGTCCGCCACTTCTGCTGGGTCCACTTGATGAGAGAGCGCTGGGGCTTCTTCTTCGCCATCAGTCCTTGTACCCCCCGCCTGCCTTCTTGTAGGCACTGGCGAGCATCTGGGCCTTCCGCGCAGACCACTGGCCAGGGGCTCCCCCCTTGCCAGCGGACTTGATGCGGTTGAAGAGCCGCTTGCGCATACCAGGTTGGGTGTAGTTCCCAGCCTTGTTCACCTGCGACTTCTTCTCAGCCATGGCTACATCCCCGGCATCGGAGCGCCGCCCATGCCGCCGCCCATGTCACCGCCCATCGGAGCAGGCGGTGCTCCGCCCATGCCTGCGCCCATGTCGTCGGCGGGGCCTTCACCGCCCTCCTTCTCGGCGAGGATGCGATCAATCTCGGCTCGAACAGCCTTGAGGGCCGGGACAGGAAGCTGACCGAGAGCTTCCTTGACCTGCGGTGGGACTTCGCCTTCGCCGGCGGCCTCCATGCCTTCGTCAGGCTTCTCGTCAGCAGCGCCTTCCGGCATCTCGTCCTTGGGCTCGTCCTTCTCTTCGTCCTTGCCCTTGCCCATCGCCTTGTCGACGGCCTTCTTGCGCATCTTCTCAATCATCGGGTTCTTAGCCATTCTGCACCTCAAGACGCTCTGCTGTAGCGCCAGTAGGAAGTTCCTCTGCGTCGAAGTAGTCCCCGCGCAGCTGTTGTGTGTTGCGCTTCACCTGCACGAGTGCCGTGATGACATCCGTGAAGGTGTTGTCGGGAGTACCATCGAGAGAGTTCTTTGCCGAGATGACAGAGAAGTTCAACTCGTGCCACTGCCGAAGCTCAACGGCTACGACGGGGGTGATGCGGCCCTCGATGAGGGCAGCCATGATTTCGCAGTTGAAGCGAATCATGTCGTCGTAGTCATTGATGGGGTTAGCCCTGATGAACTGGGCGACAGCCTGGCGCTTGTCCTTCGGGACCAGCATCAGCCACTGGGCGTAGTCAGACCCAGGAGTCCCTGCGTTGCGGGCTGCGGGAGCGTTCTTCTTCTTACGGGCCATCGTATCCCTCGGTCAGGTGCGTATCTCGCAGGTGTGTGAGTAGGCGAGGTTTCTTCACGGTGTTGAAGATGAGGTGGCCCATGATCTTCCCACTCTGCACCCATGGTGCCAGGTCCTGACGACCGAACACAAAGGGCGACTGCACCAACCGAGGCTTTGCTTTCCGCTCGCCCCCGATGAGGTTGTACCACGAAGCAGGAAGAGGTGACTGGCCGAAGTCCGTTGCCGTCGCCCACACTAGGAACGACGGACGCTCGTGCACCATGAACGTGATGAAGTACCTCATGCGCTCGTAGAAGATGTCTACAGCCACATCGAGGTGCTTTGCGAGCTTGTCCAAGTCAAGCCCGTAGCAGTACGCCATCGTTACGGCGTAGCCGTCGAGCACATCCTTCTGGGAGGGCGGGATGTGGTGGTGCATGTGGATTGAACCTACCTCGCGAGGCGAGGGCACCATCTTCCACCGGAAGGCAGACAGTAGCTCTGGGGGCCACGCCTTCGGAGACACGAACATCTTCTCCTGCCTGATCCACTCCTGCACAAATTGATCCCGCTGCAGGACAATGTCCAGCGCACGGAACACGTGCCCCTTGGTCGCGTTGGGTTGCTTGAGGTTCTTAGGTCGCCAGCGCAGAAGCGTCTGGTACGTCTTCCGCGTGTCACAGCCCCGGATGGGCTTCTGCACAATCAGCGACACGACAGCATTGATGGCCTTGGGTCCAGGTTGAGGTGGCATCAGTGCGCCCTGTTCTCGGACGCAACCAGCGCCTGGGTTGCCGTGATGCGCATACCAATGCCTACCCAGCACCGCGCACTACGGCGCGAGTTGCCGTTGACCTGGTAGCGCGGCTGCGCACGGTAGCCCCGCTCGGACAGCTGGCGGCAGAAGAGGCTGTACCCGACAGGCCGCTGGTGGAAGCCCTCGCACCAGTCGACGTAGGCGATGTACAGGGCCTTCTTGGCCGTGTACTCCTTAGGCCCGAGCACACAGCACTCGGACAGGAACTCGGCCAGTACGTCCATCTCCTCACGGTACTCGTCGGTCGCCATCGTGACCTTGCCCGGAGGACGGAGCCCGTTCTGCTGCCAGTCCTGGCACCCGTCGACCAGACGCTTCAGGATGCCGGGGGCCTCGGCCTTGAGCTTGTCGAGGAAGAACGGGTCCTTTACCTCAATCTTCCTCTCCCACGGCAGGCGCAGGACGCGGCGCCAGATGCCCTCGTCGTTGCCCTTGATGATGGGGCGGTGGTTGGCTGCGATGATGAGCTTGTGGGTCGGGTCGAACTCGTAGAAGTCCTGGCGCATCTTACGGGCTCGGATGCGGTCGGAGCCCGTCAGCTGCTTGATGAGTGCTTCCGCGAATGGCTTGCCCTTCTCCACCTCGCTGTTGGCGACGAACCGTACGCCCTCCAGGTCAGCCACCTCGGTCGGGTGGCTCTCGTTCTGCTTCGCCATGAGGAGCCCTGGGGCGCCCTGGATGGCGTAGTCGCCCAGCACGTGCATCAAGATGAGCAGGGCGGTGGTCTTTCCGTTCTGGCCGGTGCCCTCCATGAACAGAAGCACCTGCTCGGTGCACAGCCCGGTCAGGCAGTAGCCGAAGAACCTGTGGATGAAGGCCACGACCTCCGCATCTCCCATGAATGCGTAGTCGAGGAAGCTGTCCCACACGGGGCAGGTGGCTTCCTCGTCCCATTCGATGGGGCTCACCTTGGTGATGTAGTCCGTCCGGTCGTGCATCGACAGCGTGCCCGTCTTCAGGTTCACCGTCCCGTTCTGGACGTTGAACAGCCACGGGTCGCGGTCCAATCGGTCGGCTGTCACCGCGACACCCTGCTCGGTGGTCGCCAACTGCACCATCGCCCCGAGGGCGCGGGCCGACTCCGACTTCAGCGCGTGCTTCAGCAGTCTCTGCTGCTGTTGGGCGTCGGTACTGGACGCCGCTGCGGCGAAGATGCCCGCAACTGCTGCTTTCGCCCGCCTATGAATGGCCCCATCTACATCTCGCTTCCATCGCTTCCCGTTGAACAGGAACCACTGCCGATAGGTCATGCAGTAGACCATCTCGTGCTGGAATGCGGCCACCATCCGCCGTGCGTTGCCCAAATCCGTCAGATTGGGGGCAGCTGCGGACGATACGCGCACCTGTGCCGGGGTCAGGACGGTATTTGCCCCAAATGGCACCCCAGCTTGGTCCTGAAGGTTCTTCCAGCCCTTTGAGCGGCCCTTTCGGTCCCGTTCGTGGCCCTTACAGGACTTGTGGAGGCAGCCAGCGGCAATTCCGCCGTCCGAGAACTGGATGATGTACGCCGAGCGGTCGGTATGGGCCTCATCCCAGGGGCACACGTCGAAAAGCCACCGCCGACCCGTCCCCTGCCACGGAATCGGGCCTTCTGCGGCCGGAAAGTGGTCCGAGATGTACGCGTCGAGGGCGCCAGTGGGGGTTCCGGCGGCCTTGGAGCCCGAATCGGGGAGCAGAGCGGCCAGTTCGGCCAGCTGTTCCGCCGTTACGGTGCCCTCGGCGGCCTCTTTGGACAGCATCAGGGCTCTACGGTGGGGTCTGTCCTCCGTTTCCTCGCCCTTTCGGGCCACCGTGCCGTACATCTTCCAAATTCGGGACGGATTGAACACCGTTGGGTCCACTTTGGCCCAGTCGTTGTCGAACAGGAAGCCCAGAACGGCCAGAATCCGCCGCAGAACGTCCGGTTCCGTGCCGTCCGTGCGGTACATGAGGTGGTAGCCGTTGCCCGAGGACCCAAAAAGCGGGTCTGGCCAGCCCCTCTTGCGCAGGAAGCCCACCATTGCTGCCGCCAGGGACGCGGCCTGGGCCTTCTCCTCCTCTGTGGCACCGCAGTTCTTGGGTCGCTCGGGGTCGATGTCGATCAGGAGCCACCTGGAGCCCAGGACATCCACGTCCTTGGCCAGTGCACCCCGTGTCGCGGGGGACGCCTGGTTGGTCACGGTGCTCGTGACGGTCGGCTTGAGGGGGTTGGGGGTAAAGTAGACCCCGCCCGCGCCCATGTCGGACAGCTGGGCGGCGGCAGTGGCCATCTTCTCCAGGTCATCGAAGAAGCCCGAGAAGGTCCGGGGGCCTTCAGAGGTCGGAACGTGCAGCGCACGTAGCTCCACGACCTGCCCTTCCTCGCAGATGTACTGCAACGCGGTCAGGGCGTGCTCGGGAGATGCAATCAAAGCCATGTCTGTCCCTCACACCAGCTGCAGGTCGGTGTCGCGATGCCGAAGCACGTAGTCCAACGCGCTCCCGTGGGCCGTGACCCACTCCAAGACATCCGCGTGGGCCACGTACCGACGCCCGTTGGGCATCTTCGACGAGCGCATCTTACCCTGCGCGCAGATGCGGCGAACGTGCTGTGGGTGATATCCCAGTAGGTCCGCCACTTCTTTCATGGTGTAGTAGGGTTTCTGCTGGACTGGGGACGAGTCATCTGCCATTAGGGCCTCCGTGAAGCGTCCATGTTGTAGCATTGTTCCACACCTGTAGCAAGACACAAGCCCGCTGCTGCGGTTTTGTTGTTGCTGCGTTTTGAATGTCGATGGTGGTTTCTCAAAGCAAGTCTGCATACCATGCAATCTGCGACGATGGAAGCTACGTTATCGACGAGAGGGTGCCGAGGGGCCTCTGGGAGCCCCCGAGGGTCGTTTACTACGGTTACTACGTTTTACTACGCCCTTACTACACCCCCTGTAGTAGCGAGAGTGCAGGTCGTCCCTGCCATACGGCCGGTTACTACACTTACTACGCTTTTTTCCACATAGGGCCTATAGAGAAAGTACCCTGACCATGCTACATGTAGCATGGTCAAGAGCCATTTTCAGTTGGTAAGTCTTCTAAACGCCCTAAACGTAGTAAACCAATAACTATCTTGGTGCGACCTGGTCTTTCGTTACTACACTTTTACTACACTTCTGGAAGGGTCCGTGAGAACGTCGGATAGCCCTAGGCTTTCGTGACTACACTTTTCGGCGAGGGCAGCAGGAAGCGTAGTAAAGTGTAGTAAGTTGTAGCATCGCCCTCTGACGGTATCAGGTGGTCGTGTTGAGGGGGGTCTTAGATGATAGTTGATAGTATGAAAGGAGGGATGCTTTGCACTGTCTATCATCATCGGCTGCTGTGATAGACGCACGCCTCCCGGCTCGCCGCCGCTCCGCGCCCGCCCCCGCGTGACATCCTGTGACATCCAGTGACATTCAGTGACATTCTTTCTGCCTGTGCGGGAGTATGTTGTTGGTGCTGATGAACAGCACCGGCGGCACCGGCCGCCAAGCGGGAGTCCCCATGGGCGTTTACGTCTACAACGATGCCTACGTGGTGTCACAGAGTCGTTGGATTGCGTGGCTCGGAGTGCTGCGCTGCGACCGACAGTTCAACCGTCTTGAGTTGCTGGCGATGTGGTGGATTTGCGCGGCAACCGAGGGACGCGTCGCGCCGCAGAAGGTCGCGCGTAGGCTTGACGCCTACGTCGCAAAGGGAGCTAACCGCGCTAAGGTCTGGGAGGGTGTCACTCGCATTCGCCGCCCCCTCGCAGACATCGAGCGCGCTAACGTCGCGTGGTGCGCTAGGAACCGCTAGCCTCCGGGGGGCTTCGGCCCCCATCCCCGCCTCGCCTGCCTTCACGGCGGGCGGGGCCTCGTGCGCCCTATCACTCGCTCACTCATGATAGTAGAAGAGCGGGCTAGAGACGCGGACTATCACCGGTAGTCTATGATAGCTCGGTGCTCCCGCACCTCCCCGGCGTCAGGGGCGCCCAGTTGTACAACTACTTGTACAACTCGGCCGGTCGGCGCTGGGTTGCGTTCGAGCGCTGGCCGGACCGAGCCCGGCCGGACCGGACCGGACCGGACCGGGGGACCGGACCCGGCCGGAGCGCCCTAGTTGTACAACTACATGTACAACTAGGAGGGGCCTGTCGGGGGAGTTGTACAACTAGTTGTACAGAAAATAGCCGCTGATTGTAACGGTCGGACCGGAACAATTGAAATGAGTTTAAACTTTCTTAGACGGATTTAGGATTTGGTCGCAGTATGCCAATGTCAACGGGGCACACGGCCCCCACGACACGCTCTCTGACATCCCTATACGGATTTCGCGTCTGCCCTCCAGTGGGCGCATATTCTCTGCTCTATTGCGCCGAAAGGCCAGGCGGCACTTCCGTCGTCTGTTGAGCGAGAGGATGACAATGGAGTTCAACTTTGGGTCGGTTGTCGAGGACATTCAGTCTGAAAAAACCAAAAACCCTACCGAGTACAAGCCCTTGGTCAAGGGCTGGCTTCCGGTGCGCGTCGCGACGGGGTACAAGCATCACCCCTTGACCCTCACGGTCAAGCGCTACACTCCCAACAGCGGCAAGAACAAGGGTGTCGTCCAGCACCAGTTGCTCGTCCGTGGCAACGTCTGGTCACTCCCCGGCATCGGTGCCAAGTACAAGGGCCAGAAGGATCGAGATGTCTCGGTTCGTCTCTGGCACCGCCAGTGGCGTCTGGTACTCCTCACGGTCGGCGACTTTGACAAGTTGTCGGGCGTGCAGGCTCCCTACCTCCGTGCCCTCGCATACGTCTGGCAGGCGGTTGACGCCGCCCTCAAGGACGAGGCAGGCACGTTCGCCAACGCGGAGTTGAACGGTGCGAGCATCTGGAAGGGACTGGAGGAGGGGACCCGCACTCTGCGGGACCTGAACGACCAGTGCCACGCGGCGACCTACGGGGAGCCTGCGCCAGAGCCCGAGCCCGAGCCCGAGATGGTCGAAGAGGAGCTGGTGCTCCGCTAGACCATCCGCCGGGGTCCAATCCCCCGGCGTCATCCCTCGCTCTCCCTTTCACCCTATGATTTATGTAGAACCGCGCTGTTGCGGTATTGA
>Ga0208004_1000558_pt1 | contig 14546 bp, 12 predicted proteins | sample DEB08_DNA_6_FD_184522 | JGI IMG/M metagenome (GOLD analysis project Ga0208004, IMG submission 184522) | Aqueous microbial communities from the Delaware River and Bay under freshwater to marine salinity gradient to study organic matter... | ecosystem: Environmental > Aquatic > Marine > Coastal ...
CGCCAACCCTTGTCCAGTACGGCCATCGACTCCTCGGAGAGGATCTCGTAACGCGGCATGGTGTTCTCGAACATCGACTCTCCCGATAGTCCGTGACCGGATTCGCCTTGACCGGTGGGTTCGGTGATCCTACACTCCACTTTTGGAAGTTGGGTTCCATATTGTGGAACTCTGGGAACGCGACATGCGGACGGGAGGTGGCCCCATGGCAGCCGTCGTCGGCACACAGGCGGTCGACCGCGCCTCCGCCGTACTCATCGCTGTTCTCGGCTCGACTGAGCCGGTGACCTTCGCCGACCTGATCGCCCGCACCGAACTCCCCAAGAGCACGCTGTCGCGGCTCACCACAAGCCTGGAACGCAACGGTCTCCTCCAGCGCACGGCTTCGGGCGCCTGGCAGCCCGGCGCGGCCATCACCGACTACGCCCTGTCGGTCCGTCCGGAGGATGACCTGCTCCGCATCGCCCAACCGTTCCTCGACGCGCTCGGCGAGTTCACCGGCGAGACCGTCAATCTCGCCGTCCCCGTGGGCGGCGAGGTGCGCCAGATCGCTCAGGTTGACTCAACGTACATGCTCGGCGCGGTCAACTGGCTGGACCGACCCGTCCCCTTCCACTGCAGCGCCCTCGGCAGGGTGTTCCTCGCTTTCGGGACCCCGCTGCCTCCTGGGCGCCTGCCGAGACTGACCGAGTGCACGATCACCTCCCGCGCCGACCTCGAGGTGGCACTCGACCGTGTGCGCGCCGAAGGCGTGGCCGTGGTCGACAGCGAACTCGAGCCTGGGCTCGTCGCCATCGCGGCTCCGATCCGATCGGCTGACGACACCGTCGTCGCCGCGGTCTCGGTCTCGGGCCCCGGCGTGCGGCTCACCCCCGTCGAGATCGCCGGGGTCGCACGGGCTCTGCTCGACACAGCAGCACAGATCTCAGCCGCTCTTTGCCCCACTCACGAATCATCCAGCGACACCGCACGAAAGGCAGGCGCCGCATGACCCCCGACGAGATCCTCAAGGGCCTCTACGACGAGACCATGGTCGGCAATAAGCCGGCCGTGCTCGAACTCACCCAGGCCGGCATCGATAGTGGTCTGCCGCCCGAGCGGATGCTCTTCGAGGCGCTCATCCCCTCACTGGAAGAGGTGGGTGCGCGTTTCGAACGCGGAGACTGGTTCGTCCCCGAGATGCTCATTGCGGGCAAGGCGATGGCCGGTGCACTCGACCTGCTGCGCCCATTGCTCGCGCAGGGCGGCGTCGAAAGTGTCGGCACATTCCTCATGGGCACGGTCAAGGGCGACGTGCACGACATCGGCAAGAACCTCGTCAACATCATGCTCGAGGGGGCCGGCTTCACCGTGATCGATCTCGGCGTGCAGGTGCCGCCGGAGAAATTCGTCGCGGCGATCGAGGAGCATCAGCCGGACATCGTCGGCATGTCCGCCTTCCTCACCACGACGATGCCGATGTTCAAGGCCAACATCAACGCCATCGAGAAGGCCGGCCTTCGCGACAAGGTCGTCATCATGGTCGGAGGCGCCCCCGTCACCCAGGAGTATGCCGATGTCTGCGGGGCCGACGGGTACGCCGCCGACGCCGCCACAGCGGTACGTCGCGCCAAGGAGTTCGTCGCCGCCAAGCGAGCCGGCTGACCGTGCCCAAGCTCCTCCCCCTCATCGAGCACGCGGTCAAGAAGCCCGTGTGGGACTGCCGCATGTGCGGCCAGTGCGTCCTGCACTCGACCGGCATGACGTGCCCGATGACCTGCCCCAAGACCCTGCGCAACGGCCCGTGCGGCGGCGTCCGGGAGGACGGTCACTGCGAGGTCAAGCCGGAGATGCGCTGCGTCTGGGTCAAGGCCGAGGAGCGCGCCCACTCCCCGATCAATCCGCACCACTGGGAGGAGGAGTTCAACGACCTCCGCCCGCCCGTAGACAACCGACTCAAGGGCACGTCCTCGTGGATCAACCTCGTCAATGGTCGAGACCGGCGTACGCCGGCCGGCTGGCAGGGCGCCGCGCAGGAGCGCTTCTCCGCCGTCCCCGGCGCGAGCATGGTCGAGATCGACGAGCCGACCACGCTCCCGGAGGGCTTCCACTCATGAGCCGTCTCGCCACCCTCCTTGCGGAGGGCACGCGCCCCGTCGTGACCGCGGAATTCCCCAGCATCGACGGTGGCGGCCTCGCCGCGGTCGAGAAGGCGGCCAACGAGCTGCGGCCCTTTGTCGACGCCGTCAATGCGACGGACAACCCCGCCGCCCACGCGCACGCATCCAACACGTCCATCGCCATCGCGATGTCGCAGTTCGGGCTCGAGCCGATCATGCAGGTGGTCTGCCGCGACAAGAACCGCATCGCGATGCAGGCGGACATCATGGGCGCGAGCCTCTTTGGCATCGAGAACATCGCCTGCCTCACCGGCGACGACGTCACCGCGGGTGATGAGCCGGAGGCACGCCGTGTCTTCGACCTGGACAGCACCCAGTTGGTCAAGGTGGCCAGTGGCCTCGCCGAGGGGCACTACCTGTCGGGCCGCGCCATCAAGCAGCCGCCCGCGCTCTTCGTCGGCGCTGTGGAGAATCCCTTCGCCCCTCCACTGGACTACCGCGTGCTGCGCGCACTCAAGAAGGCCGAGGCTGGAGCTCGATTCCTCCAGCTTCAGATCGGCTACTACCCCGAGCGCCTGGAATCCTTCGTCGCCGGCTGCGTTGAGCACGGGGTCACTCGCACCACCGCGCTACTTCCGACCGTCGTGCTGACCAAGTCCGCGAAGGCGCTGTCCTTCATGGACGAGTCGGTGCCCGGCATCTCCATCCCGGCGGACATGATCGCCCGTGTCGCGGGAGCCGGTGACAAGGACGCGATCGCCGAGGAGTCCTACCAGCTCACCCTCGAACTCAGCCGCCACGCGCTCTCGCTCCCTGGCGTCTCGGGCATCCACCTCACCGACTTCCGCCACGACGGCTCACTTGAGCGGCTTGTACGCGATCTCGGCATCGGTCCGGCCTTCGCATCGACCTCTGACCCGGTGGCGTCCGCCGCCGGCACCACCTCGGGATAGGAGTCCCATGCACACCGTCCTTCGCTCCGCGACCGCGTCCGTGACGATCGGTCCCGATCAGCCGTTCTGCATCATCGGCGAGCGGATCAATCCCACGGGTCGCAAGAAGTTCCAGGAGCAGCTGCGCGTCGAGGACCTCTCGGCCGTCGAGATCGACGTGGCGCAGCAGATCGCGGGCGGGGCGATGATACTCGACGTCAACATGGGCGCCCCCCTCGTCGACGAGGTCAAGCTCCTCGGTGACGCTGTACGTCTCGTGCAGTCGCTCACCGATGTGCCCCTGTGCATCGACTCCTCGGTCGTCGAGGCCCTCGAGTCCGGCCTCGCGGCGTACGAAGGCAAGGCCCTGGTCAACTCCGTCACGATGGAGCGCGAGCGCATCGACGCGATCCTGCCCCTGGTCAAGCGATACGGCGCCGCCGTCATCGCGCTGCCGAACGACGAGGAGGCGATCCCGGAGGATCCGCACCGCCGCCTGGAGCTCGCCAAGCAACTCGTCGGCATCGCGACCGAGGAGTTCGGCATCCCGATCGAAGACATCGTCGTCGACCCCCTGGCTATGCCCATCGGTGCCGACCACACCCTCGCGATGAAGACGATGGAGGCGATCCACTTGATCTCCACCGAGATCGGTGTCAACACCACGCTCGGTGCGTCCAACGTGTCCTTCGGTATGCCCGATCGCCACACCCTCAACGCCGTCTTCCTGCCGATGGCGATGAAGGCCGGGCTCACCAGCGCGATCATGGACGCGCGCACCCCGCAGATCATCACCGCGGTCAAGGGTGCTGACCTCATGATGGGCAACGACGAGTGGGGCGCTACCTGGATCGCGGCCCACCGCGCCAAGCTGGCAGCCGCTCAGGCCGCCGAGGTGGCCGCTCAGGCATGACGGCGCTCGATGACGCGACCGGCGAGCCCGACAGGGGCGGCTCCGCCGACCCGCCGGGCCATACCGGGCCGGCCCGTGTCAGCCTGACCTTCCAGCCCGCGGGCAAGTCGGTACGCGTGCCGAGCGGCGTGAGCGTGTTCGACGCGGCGCTGTGGAACGGCGTCCCCGTCGACTCCACGTGCGGCGGCCATGGCACCTGCAAGAAGTGCAAGGTGAAGGTGCTCAACGCCAGCCTGCCAATCACGGCCCTGGACCAGCGCGCGTTCACCGCCGAGCAGCTCGACGAGGGTTGGCGCCTTGCCTGCATGGCAATGGCGATGGGCGATCTCACGGTCGACGTCCCCGAGCTCACGACCAGGCCCAAGGCGGCGACAGTAGGCGTAGGCCGCCAGGTGATCCTGCGCCCCGCCGTGCAAAAGCGCTTCATCCAGCTCACCGATGCGACCCTGTCGGACCAGCGGTCCGACGTGCAGCGGGTGCTCGATGCCGTCGATGACCTCGAGCTCACGGTCGACCCGAGCGTGATCCGCACACTCGGGCGCACCATGCGGACGGCGAACGGGGAGGTGACGGCCGTCATCGTCGGCACCGAACTCATCGACGTGGAGCCCGGAGATACGACCGCCACGTCCTACGGCGTGGCCTATGACCTGGGCACCACCACGGTGGTGGCCACGCTCATGGACCTGACCACCGGCGCGCCCATCGCGGTAGCCTCGATGCTGAACCAGCAGCAGCCCTTCGGCGCCGACGTGATCAGTCGCATCAGTGCCACGATGCTCGAGCCGGACTCATTGCCGAAGCTGCAGGCGCTCGCTCAGACAACGCTGAACGAACTCACGCAGGACGTCTGCCAGCAGGCGGGAGTCGACCCGGCCCACGTCTACGAGGTAGCGCTCGCGGGCAATGCGACCATGGCACAACTGGTGCTCGGCATCGATCCCGAGCCTCTCGGCGTCGCTCCCTTCATCTTGGCCACCGCCTCCTACTCCGGCCTGCTGGCGGAGGACTTGGGGGTCCAGGTGAATCCGCGAGCGCGTGCCATGGTTTTCCCGCACCTCGGCGCGTACGTCGGCGGCGACATCATCGCGGGCGTCCTGGCGGCCGGCATGGATCGCGACAAGCGGCTGCGTCTCTTCATCGACATCGGCACCAACTGCGAGATCGTGCTCGGCAACGGCGAGCGCCTCATGTCGACCGCCGCTCCCGCGGGTCCGGCCTTCGAGGCCGCGTCGATCCGCTGCGGCATGCGCGCTGCGCCCGGTGCCGTCGAGGTCGTCTCGATCACCGACGACGGCATCGAACTGCAGGTCATCGGCGACGTCGCACCTATCGGCATCTGCGGCTCGGGCCTGGTCGATGTCATCGCCGAGCTCGCGCGCACCGGCCTGCTCGACTCCTCCGGTCGTTTCCTCTCCGATGAGCGCATCGCGCAGCTGCGCCCCGATCTCGCCGACCGTTTCGTCGAGCGCGACGGTGAGCGCCTCTTCGTCCTCGCGACCGCCGAGGAGTCCGGCGAGGACAGTGACGTCTTCCTGAGCCAGCGTGACGTGCGCGAGCTGCAGTTCGCCAAGGCGGCCATCTCCACCGGGTGGAAGCTGCTGCTGGAAGAGTTCGGCGTCGAGGAGTCGGAGATCCAGCAGGTGCTGCTCGCGGGGTCCTTCGGCACGTATCTATCTGCGCGCAGCGCCATCGGCATCGGCCTGGTGCCGCAGATCCCCGTCATGAGAATCGTGAGCGCGGGCAATGTGGCGGGCGAGGGTGCCAAGATGGCGCTCCTGTCGGACTCCGAGCGCCACGGCGCCCATGCCCTGCTCGACGAGATCCACTACGTCGAGCTCTCCGATCGCACCGACTTCAACGATCGCTTCGTCGATGAGCTCGCCTTCCCGTCCCCGGCCTAGTCGGGCACTCATCCTCTGCGGCGCACTCAGCGCCGATGCCTCCGCGTGGATCGAGGAGTCCGGTGCGGACGTCGCGATCCATCCGCTGCCTCCGCTTCTGCACAACCATCCCGAGCGCATCGCGCCCGAGGTTGAGCGCCTCGTGCTCGAACTGCGCGACGACTACGACGAGATCGCGATCGGCTACGCCGACTGCGGCACGCACGGTGCGCTGGACGAGGTGTGCGAGCGACTCGGCGTGCCTCGCCTTCCGGGTCGGCACTGCTACGACCTCTACGCCGGCGAGGACGACATGACGGCCATCTGGGAGGCCGAGCCGGGGACATACGTCCTCACCGACTTCCTCGTGCTGTCCTTCGACCGGGTCGTCTGGCGCGAGCTCGGCTTGGATCGCCATCCGGATCTGCGCGACGACTACTTCCGCCACTACACGCGCGTGGTGTGGCTGGCCGGTCGGCGCACGCCTGACCTGGAGCGTGCAGCCCAGCGCGCGGCCGACAGACTGGGCCTGCCGCTGGAGATCGTCGATGCCCCCGGCCGCCTTGGCCCCGCACTGGGTCGCCTCCACTCGCGACACGCGGCCGGGGACTGATCGACGCCTCGCCTATCGTGACCACCGTGAGATTCACAGCGATCATGAGTGGTGCCCTCGGGATGGCTCTCACGATCACGTCGGTGATCTCTGTGCCGGCATCGACCGCGGTGGCGGAGGAGCCGGCACTGCGGGCGGTCGTCGTGATCGAGGGCGGCGGATCACCCCATCCGTATACGACGCCGTGGGATGCCTGCGATGACGGCCGTCCGGCCTTCGTCCAGGCGCTGGTCGATGCGGGCTTCCCCACATTCACCGCGCCGGGATTCACGAACACATCCGGGAGCACAGCGGACAGGTCGGGCTGTCCCGTCCAACCCCCCGTAGAACTGCAATGGAACACCTCCGGCTACCCCACGCAAACAGGCGAGGCTGTCCTGGGGTTCCTCGGCTACCTTCACGCGACCTACGGCTACACGACCTTCGACCTCGTCGGCTACAGCTACGGCGGCGTCGTCTCCAGAGCCACCGTAGCGGCGCTCAAGCGCTATCCCCCGGCAGCGGATCGATCGCCCGCCTTCTCCTATGCCGGTCAGGCGGTCGACGCAGGAGTGCGCATCGCGTCGATCACGACGCTGAACTCACCCCACCTCGGCAGTCCTGCCTACGACATCGCCGCCAACCCGAAGAGGTTCACCCCACGGGTGTCCCAGGGTTGGGGAGCGAGCTTCGCCCAGCACGCGAAGGGCTTGATCGTCTTCCAGCGCACCGAAGGTGCCGGAGCGATCCAAGTCCTGAGGACGAGCGCCCACGCCAAGCCCAACCCGCAGGGATGGGACGCCTCACAGGTGGGCATCCTCGACGACGTGCCACTCACTCTCATCGCCGGCGACTACACACCTGAAAGATGCCGCAAGGGCGCGCCGCCGAAGACCGGCTGCGGCGGGAAGAGGGCGCCAAGAACCGATGGCACCGTCCCGGTCTACAGCCAGCTCATGCTGCCGTGCCCCACGAGATGTCCGGCTCCACCCGGTTCGGTCTTCATCCCACCGGGACTCCTCCCGAAGGCAGGAATCGTGCGCAAGACCTTCCCCACCGTTCACTCCACGTACGACGCTCGCGGCTACGGGGTCCCCGAGACCCTCTCCGTCTCCAAGAACCCGGCCGCCATCGCTTACCTCGTAACCTCGCTGCAGGCCCGCTGGGAACTCGCCGCAACGGGCACGACGCGGACCGGCACTACCGCCTCGGACGGGATCAGCTTTCACCCTTGAAGTGGTCGTTGGGTGGCGGCGTTTCGCCTCGAATTGGCGGCCATTCAGAGGATGACAACGGTGAGTCGAGGTCCTGTGACGTCAGCGTAGGGGTGACATGAGGCATGGCAACTCGAGGAACGATGCCGCGCCCACGGCATTGATCGACGGGTCCCCCGTGGCTCGGTGCCGGAAACCCATGATCGCGGGATGACCCTCTGAGGTGTCGTCAGAGGCGACAACCAGTCTCACTCGATGTCCGGCGCGGAATCGACGCGCGTTGGGAACAAGGGTGATGGTGACCTCCTCCTCGTCACCAGATCCCACGCGGGTCGAGCGGTGCCAGCCCGCCGTCACATCGGTCGCGGTTCCGTCAGGCGCCACGTCCTGAAGGGTCACAATCCAGCCGCACTCCGGGGCCGTGATCGAGGCAACCAGGCGCAGCGTCGGTGCACCGACGAAGTCGATGTCCGCCGTGAGTGGCGAAGTCTCATACTGGAGGAGATCCGGCAGGTCCGGTGCCTGCTGGGGCGTGCCCGTCCCCGCGTACCAGAATGCCCGCTGCCCTTCATCGGCCTCGCCGAGCGAGCCGTCGGGGCACAGATGCCAGCGCTGCTCCGTCTCCGGCTGCGGAGGCCACGTCTCGGCCGTGAGGAACTCGTCCGCCCCGGGCATGAAGTAGCGAATCGGCGGCCCCTCCATGATCCCCGTATCACGATCCTTGAGCCAGTGGTCGAACCACGCGAGGGCCTCGACGTGCAGGCTCTCCCAGGGCCACGTGAGACCACCCGCACCGAGCATGCCCATGCGGACAGGCGCGGTCGGAGAGAGCGTCTGCCACAGCCGGAAGGTGCTGGGCAAGTGCAGCGGGACGTTCTCCCAGTCGCAGCCGATGTAGGCGGGGATCGTGGAGCCTTCGAGCAGCGGCTCCATGTCGCGCTCCACCCACCAGTCGTCCTTCGTCTGGTGCGCCACCGTCATGTCCGTGAGGAGATCGAGCCACGGCTGAGTGAGCTGTGACTTCATCACCTTCTTGAGCAGATTGACCGCGGACTCCCCGTTGAGGTCCTGGAAGTGCCGGTGCACCCGAGGCAGGAGGAGCACCTTCGAGATCTCCCGCACGGGCAGACTGCGGAAGTCCTTGGGACTGCGCGCATTCATCGCGGATACGCCGGAGAACCACGCCCCGACGAAGGTCTCGCTCAGCAGATCGCCATGCCAGACGGCTTCGTAGACGTCGACGGTCGCGGCGACCGGGAAGATCGCCTTGAGGTGCGGGGGCCGTTCTGCAGCGGCCGCGAGTTGGGTCATAGCGAAGTAGCTGATGCCGATCATGCCGACGTTGCCGTCGCACCATGGCTGTGCGGCTACCCACTCGACGAGGTCGGCCATGTCCTGGCGCTCGGTCTCATCGAGCCAGTTGTAGGTGCCACCCGATCCCCCGGTGCCGCGAGTGTTCGCGATGACGTGCGCGTAGCCGCGCGGGACCCAGAAGTCCGTGGCACCCGCCTCGACGAAGCCCAGCGGTGCTCCGCTGTTCTGGATCTGCCGCGGGTACACCGAGACCGCGAGCAGAGCGGGGACGGGAACGTCGGTATGCGGGCGGAAGACATCGGCCATGAGCGTGGTGCCGTCACGCACCGTGATGCCCTGGTCGAGTTCCTCCGTCATGCCGTACTCAGGCTCGGAGAGGTTGCGATACTCACGCCCCGTTGTCTGCGGGCCGTTGAGTCGCCGCTGACCCGGGCCGTCGCCAGCCACCGAATCGAGTTCCACGTGTCCTCCTCAGGCTGGGGCACAGGCTAGTCCCGTAGATCGAGCCCGAGCACCGGCCTTGTCGGTAGGTTGCCGCCGTGAGGTACGTCAAGTTCCTGGGGATCACCCTCGGTGCCGTCATCGTCGCAGCCGTGGTCGTCGGACTGGCCCTTGCGGGCAACGCGTGGGAGCAGACCAGGCAAGAGCAGGCTGCCCTGGACCCCTTCTACGAATCCCCCGAGGTACTGCCCGACCAGCTCGGTGCGGTTATCCGCATCGAACCGCTCGGCATCGACGTCGACGGAGGTTCGGCTCAGCGGTTCCTCTACGTCTCGGAGCGACCGGACGGCACTCGAGCTGCATCGGGCGGCATGGTCTTCATTCCAACGGCGCCTGCGCCCGAGGGAGGCAGGCCGGTCGTCGCCTGGGAGCACGGCACCCTCGGCATGGGCGATGCCTGCGTACCTTCCCGGTCGACCGATCCCACCGCAGACATCTTCACCTTCCTGCCGTTGATGCTCGCGCAGGGCTGGGTCGTCGTCGCAACGGACTACGTCGGACTCGGTACGCCTGGACCCAACCAGTACCTGATCGCGCAGGCCGAAGTGCGCGACGTCGTCAACTCCGTGCGAGCGGTGAGGAACATGCCTGAAGCTCAGGCGGGAAGTAGATACGTGACCTTCGGGCATTCCCAGGGAGGGCATGCCTCAATTTGGACCGGTCATCTCGGCCCCGAGTACGCCCCGGAGCTCGACCTCCTCGGCGTCGCCGCCGCCGCGCCTGCTCTCGATCTGCGCGACATCGCGTCCGCCGTCTGGGACACCCCCATCGGCTGGGTCATCGGTGCGGACTTCATCGAAGCCTGGCCGTCGTACTACCCCGATCTCCCAGTCGACTCGCTCCTGACAGCGGCGGGTCAGGACAACGCCTCGCGCCTCGCCGTCGAGTGCGTGGAGGAATCCGGCCTCGAGGCCATCGTCAGGGAGAAGCTCGACCAGCAGTTCTTCGCCCAGGATCCGCTTGACGTACCAGCCTGGAATCAAGCCCTCGAGGATCAGACGCCACCGCCCATGCCTGCCTCGATGCCGGTGTTCATCGCCCAGGGCACCGCCGACCAGGTAGTCCTCCCCTGGCCGAACGCGATCATCGCCCAGGACTGGTGCGATGCCGGGTCAACGCTCAGCATGCTCTGGATGGGGGACGTGCAGCACCAGGATGCTGCTCACGTCAGTGGTCCAACGGCCTTCCAGTGGATCTCCCAGCGATTCGCCGGCAAGCAGGCGCAGAGCACGTGCTCCCTGCCGATGCCGGTGGCGCCCCGGGCCCCCTAGGCGCCCCCGGCGCCCTAAGGTCGTCGCCAGCCGGGGAATCTGATGTACAACTGGCCGCCTAACTGATATATCTATCCCCGTGACTTCCGCCGTCCTCGTGCAGCCCGACTTTCGTGGCGGGGAGTCCCAGGCGGACCTGGCCTACCGAGAAATCCGGGCCCTCATCGTCACCCTCGAGCTCGCCCCCGGGGCCCTCATCAGCGAGCCCGAGCTCCAAGAGCGACTCGGCCTGGGCCGCACCCCCATCCGCGAGGCCCTGCGCACCCTCGCGCACGAGCGCCTGGTCGAGGTCTACCCCCGGCGCGGGATGTTCGTCGCCGCACTCGACCCGCGCGACCTCGCGTCGCTGTCGGAGGTGCGCGAGGAGATGGAGCCCTTCGCCGCGCGCCTGGCCGCGGAGCGGCGTACGGACGACGACCTCATCGTCATTGACGCTCTCCTCGCCGACATCGACGCCATCGCCGCGGCCCCCGATATGCGCGCCCTCATCGAACTCGACCAGCGCATCCACCATCACGTCTACCACTGCGCGCACAACGACTTCCTGCAGTCGATGTGTGACCAGCACTACATGCACGCCCTGCGCATCTGGTTCCTCGCCCTCGACCGGGTCATGCACCTCGGGGACGCGGTCGCCGAGCACAGGGACCTCCTCCTCGCCATCCGCGCCGGCGACGCCGAGCGGGCGGCCGAGGTCATGTCCTCCCACGTCCACGGCTTCGAGGCCGAGGTACGCCGGGCCATTTAGCAACGCACCACCCGATACGCACCATCCGAGAGGAAGACAATGAGCACCCTGCCGAACAAGGCCAAGTGCGTCGTCATCGGCGCCGGCATCGTGGGCAATTCCGTGGCCTATCACCTGGCGCGCCTGGGCTGGCGCGACATCGTCCAGATCGACAAGGGCCCGCTGCCCAATCCGGGAGGGTCGACCGGCCACGCGTCGAACTTCATCTTCCTCGTCGACCACAACAAGGAGATGGCGCAGCTCACGCTCGACAGCCTCGCGCAGTACATCGAACTCGACACGTTCTTCGAGTCCGGCGGCATCGAGGTAGCGCGCACGCCCGAGCGCATGCAGGAGCTCACCCGCCGCATCACCTCGGGCAAGTCCTGGGGCATCGAGGACATGAGCCTGCTCACGCCGGACGAGGTCAAGGAGATGGTCCCCTTCATCGACGAGACCGTCATCCTCGGCGGCTTCTACACCAAGGGCGTGGGCGTGTGCGACTCCCTGCGCGCCGGCACGCTCATGCGCGAGAAGGCGATCGAGATGGGTGCCCTGCAGTCCTTCGCCAATGTCGAGGTCGAGGACCTCACCGTGCAGGACGGCCGGATCAAAGCCGTCGTCACCGACCAGGGCACGATCGAGGCGGAGTACGTCGTCATCGCGTGCGGCTGCTGGAGCCGCCAGATCGCCGCCATGGCCGGCGCCGAGATCCCGCTCACCCCGGCGGTGCACCAGATGAAGGACATCGGCCCAGTCGCGATGTTCGCCGACGCCAAGGGTGACCTGGAGTACCCCATCGTCCGCGACATGGACACCAACATGTACGAGCGTCAGCACGGCACGGGCCTGGAGATCGGCTCCTACGCCCACCGGCCGATCCTGTACGACGCAGAGGACATCCCCTCGAACGCCGAGGCCGCGCTCTCCCCCACCGAGTTCCCCTTCACTCCGGACGACTTCGCCGACCAGGACGAGCACGCGCTCGAACTCATGCCCGAGATCGTGGGCGACGAGGGCGCTCAGGAGAAGTACGCCATCAACGGCCTGCTGTCCCTCACGCCGGACGGCATGCCGATCCTCGGCGAGACCCCCGAGGTCAAGGGTCTGTGGTCCGCCGCAGCCGTGTGGGTCAAGGAGGGTCCGGGTGTCGGACGCGCCATGGCCGAGTGGATGGTGCTCGGCCAGCCCGAGATCGACCTGCACGCCTCCGACATCGCCCGCTTCTACCCCGGTCAGACGACGACCAAGCACATCAAGGACCGCACATCGGAGGGCTTCAACAAGACCTACGGCATCGTTCACCCCGCCGAGCAGTGGTCGTCCAACCGTGAGGTGCGCCTCTCGCCGTACTACGAGCGCGAGAAGGCCCTCGGTGCCGTGTTCTACGAGACGGTCCAGTGGGAACGCCCCTTCTGGTACGACTCCAATGCCGGCCTGGTCGACAAGTACGGCGACGCCGTGATGCCGCGCACCGCGGAGTGGGAGTCGCGCTGGTGGTCGCCCATCATCAACGCTGAGCACCTGCAGATGCGCGAGACCGCAGGTCTGGTCGACCTCACCGCCTTCGCGCTCTTCGACATCACCGGCCCCGGCGCCCTCGCCACTGTGCAGCGCGTCTGCATGCGCCAGATGGACGTCGCGATCGGCAAGGTCGTTTACACCCCGGTGCTCGCGCCCAACGGCGGCTTCAAGTCCGACCTCACGGTGATGCGCCTCGGTGATGACCACTTCCGCGTGGTCACGGGCGGCGCTCACGGCATGAGCGACTTCAAGTGGTTCAAGGACAACGCCGCCGAGGGTGCGACGTTCACCGACCTCACCGACGATATCTCCACCATCGGCCTGTGGGGCCCGAACGCCCGCGCGATCCTCTCGTCGGTCACGGATGCCGACGTGAGCCATGACGGATTCGGCTTCGGCACCTGCCGCGAGATCACCATCGCCGGCAAGACCGTGCTGGCCTCGCGCATCTCCTACGTCGGCGACCTCGGCTGGGAGCTCTACGTCCCGATGGCCGACGGCCTGGCGGTGTGGGATGCGATCTGGGGCGCGGGCCAGGAGCACGGCCTCATCCCCGTCGGCATCGGCGTCTACGGCACCACCGGTCGCCTCGAGAAGGGCTACCGCGCCTACGGCCCCGAGCTCGAGGGCGACTTCAGCGTCGTCGAGGCGGGTATGGCACCCAAGAAGATCAAGGACGCCGACTTCATCGGCAAGGAGGCGCACCTGCGTCACCGCGAGTCAGCGCCGGTCGCGACCATGTGCCTGCTCACTGTCGACGACCACACGTCATCGACAGGCGAGAAGCGCTACATGCTCGGCGGCGAGCCGGTCCTCACCAAGGACGGCCAGCCGATCACCGACGCGCACGGTCGCCGTTCCTATGTCACCTCGGCCGGCTCTGGCCCGTCGGTCGGCAAGCACATCCTGATGACGTACCTCCCCCCGGAGTACTCCTCGCCCGGCACGCACCTGGTCGTCGAGTACCTCGGCGAGCAGTACCCCGTCACGGTCGAGGGCGCCGGTGCCCTCTTCGACCCGAGCAATGATCGGATCCTGTCGTGAACATCGCCGTCTGCATCAAGCGCATCCCCCTCTCGCCCGGCAAGTGGACCCTCACCGCCGACGAGACCGCGATCGACACCAGCGGTAGCGCCATGGGCTGGACCCTCAGCCCGCACGAGGAGTGCGCCGTCGAGGCCGCCGTCCAACTCGCCGATGGCGGTGGCACGGTCACGGCGTTCTCCCTCGGCACTGCGGACTCCGCCGAGCAGATCCGCGAGGTCATGGCAGTAGGCGTCGACCGCGGCGTCCTGCTCGAGACCGATGGCTCCGATTGGGATGGGCAGGCTACGGCCGCCGCGCTCGCCGCCGCCATCCAAGCTGACGAGACCAACTTCGACGCCGTCATCCTCGGCACGGAGTCGGCCGATGCCTCCGGATACCAGGTCGGCGTGCGCATCGCGCACGCACTGGGCTGGCCCATCGTCACCAACGTCAAGGGACTCAGTGTCGAGGGTGGCATCGCTCGCTGCGAGCGCGTCGTGGGGTCGGAGCGCGAGGTGTACGACGTCACGCTGCCTGCCGTGATCGCGGT
>Ga0208004_1000560_pt1 | contig 14526 bp, 10 predicted proteins | sample DEB08_DNA_6_FD_184522 | JGI IMG/M metagenome (GOLD analysis project Ga0208004, IMG submission 184522) | Aqueous microbial communities from the Delaware River and Bay under freshwater to marine salinity gradient to study organic matter... | ecosystem: Environmental > Aquatic > Marine > Coastal ...
CTCCTAAAGGATTCGCATGCGAGGTAGAGGTTTCACTGGCCAGCGTCAATGTGCCCAGAAATGTGGGGGCTGGGCACGGGGGACCATCCCGTCAACTGACAGGGGTGGAATCTGAGCCTCCCTGGCCGTCTTCCAGGGAGGTGTGTGGGGGTGTTTGGTTTTGGGAACCAAGTCGGCCAAGGCGTGCAAGACGGGCACGCCGACACAGCGAGGCAAGGCCCTGCAAGACTGGCCGGTCTTGCATGACCCAAGGGGTGGCATTGCCGTGGTTATATCCATGGTTCTGCCAATTCATCCCATCCCCTCCGTTCTCTCACCACTTATTGTTGGTATTCGCTGCGTCGTATCGTTTCGGCTCTGGACGCCTCCAAAGCCAAATCGAGTGTCTCACTGACGGCTTGCAATTCAGCCGTCGCTTTCTTGATGTACAATTTCAAACCCTCTTGAGCGGCGATTTCGGGCGTGGTGCCCTGCAACTCGTAGAGCTTGCCCAATTGGGCTTGATCGTTTCGGCCCAAGGGGATACGAATGGATTTCATGTCAACCAAGAGGGGTTGGTTGTGGAGGAATTCTTGGATGGCCAGGCGGACCACATCCGAGCGGTTTCGGGCGCCCTCCATGCCGACGCGTGCGTCGAGGAGGGCCAAGTCCTCCTCGGTGATTCGCAGCGAAACGGCGGTGGTTGGCTGGGTCATTCCTGTTCCCTCGTAAACATAGACAGACGAGTCGACTCTATAAACGTAACTCATATGATGACAAAATGTCATTTTCTGTCATACGGCTGCGCTTCCGGCTTCCACTTCAACCCTTGCGAAGTTTCAAAGACGAGCATGCAGAGCCCAATCCATGCCTCTTGAACCGACCCGTGGCCTCTATCTCTATCTCGAAACCCTCAAGGTTGCTTTTGATGACAACATCGTGACCGACGATGAAGCCCAAATCTTGCACATTCTCGCCCAAGCATTGGGCGTTGCCCCATCCGATACGGCCGAGTGTCGCGCCGTCGTCGAGGGCGAAGTCCCCTCGCCGTTTACCGACGATAGCAGCTACAGTGGCCATCACATGGGCGATGCAACGACCTATCAGTCGGCACTGATCGCCGCTTTGGACGATGATGTCATCACGGAGGACGAGTGGGCCATGCTCGACCGCCTTCGTCGCGTCATCGGCATTCAAGAGAACGAACACGCGCTGATTGAAGAGGCCATTCGAGCGATGGTCGAAACCGACGACCAGGGCCAGCGCCGCGTGGAACGCCTCGAACGTTTCGTCTCTGTGTGTCCTTATTGAGTGCCCCTTTTGAGAAGGCGACCATGCTAATGGAACCCGTTTCCGTGGAGGTCATTCAAGGACAACCATTAGAAAGGGTCTGCATTAGGGCGGGCCAATACACCTGACGGTGTGAGAAGGTATGCCAATGAGTGCCATTGATGCAATTTATGCAAAAGTCGTAGCCCGTGACCCAGAACAACCGGAATTCCATCAAGCGGTCAAGGAAGTCCTTGAATCGTTGGAGCCCGTTCTTGAGGCGAACCCCGAATACACCTCCGTGGTGGAGCGCGTGGTTGAACCCGAGCGACTCATTCATTTCCGCGTCCCTTGGGTGGATGACAGCGGTGCCGTTCAGGTTAACCGTGGCTTCCGGATTCAATTCAACGGAGCGATCGGGCCCTACAAAGGCGGGCTTCGATTTCACCCGAGCGTGAACGCCTCGATTTTGAAGTTCCTTGCGTTTGAGCAGATTTTCAAGAACTCCTTGACCGGCTTGCCCATGGGCGGCGGTAAAGGTGGATCGGACTTTGACCCCAAGGGCAAGTCCGACGGTGAAGTGATGCGGTTCTGCCAGTCCTTCATGATGGAACTTTGGCGACATATCGGTCAAGATTGCGACGTCCCCGCCGGTGATATCGGGGTGGGCGGCCGAGAAATTGGATACATGTTCGGCATGTACAAGCGCCTTCAAAACGAATTCCAAGGCGGTGTACTCACCGGGAAGGGGTTGTCCTACGGGGGCTCCTTGATTCGTCCTGAAGCCACTGGATACGGCTTGGTGTACTTCGCTCGTGAAATGCTGGCGACCAAAGGCAAGTCCTTCGAAGGTGCCGTTGTCTCGATTTCGGGATCCGGTAACGTGGCTCAATTTGCGTGTGAAAAGGTGCTTGACCTCGGTGGAAAGCCCGTCACGTTCTCGGATTCATCGGGCTGGATTCATGACCCCGAAGGCATTGACCGCGAGAAGTTGGCTTGGGTCATGGACCTCAAGAACAACCGCCGCGGACGAATTTCCGAATACGTCAAGCAATTCCCATCAGCCACGTTCACCGCCAGCGCCCCTGAGCCTGCAGTCAACGGTCTTTGGGGCGTTGATGTGGACGTCGCTTTGCCTTGCGCTACGCAAAACGAACTGAACGGCGAGGAAGCTGCGATGCTGGTTGCCAACAAGGTGATTGCCGTTGGTGAGGGGGCCAACATGCCGTGCACCCCTGAGGCGGTTGAAGTGTTCCAAAAGTCAGGCGTCTTGTTCGCACCCGGAAAGGCATCCAACGCAGGCGGTGTCGCCACCTCCGGCCTTGAAATGTCCCAAAACTCTCTGCGGATGCCTTGGACCCGCGAGGAAGTGGACCAAAAATTGGAAAACATCATGATTGACATCCACAAGAACGCCTTTGAAACGGCCAAGAAGTACGGGCGAGAAGGCGATTATGTGTTTGGTGCGAACGTGGCGGGCTTCCTCAAGGTCGCTGAAGCCATGATCGCTCAAGGCATCGTGTGAGCATCACGTTTCAAGCGCCGATACTGGCTTGGTTCCAAAAGCACTCGGCCAACGCCTTTTGATGCGTTGAAAGAGCCAGCGTGAGAAGACCATTGATGCTCCGAGAAACAGGACGGAAGTCCACCACGGGGCCGAGTCGTTAGTGGCCAAGAGATACGTCGCCACAAGAATACCCGTGCCGTAAACGGCTCGAAAGGCCGAGAAAATCATCAAGCCACGAAACCAGGGCTTGGCCACCAAACGGTTCAACCGCTCAGCCAACAGCGCCACCTCGCCTCAGCCGCGAAATTCAGCAAAGTATTGCTGTGTGTATCGAACGGCGTCTTCGTGTGGGTAGCCTTGGGCGATGAGCCCGTTGTAATACTCGGTGGACGGGTCGGGTTGAACGGGTGGAGGTGCGTAAACAGGTTGAGCCACGGCAGGCGGTGCTGTTGCGACGGGTTGTACTGATTGCGGAACACCAAAGCCGGGAGGCGGGGTAACGTACGTCGATGTTGCGGCATATGCCGGCGTTTCCATGTTCAGTTGCGTGACGGCCCACTCACCTTCATCGGTACCTCCACGTCGCCGCATGAGCAGGGCGAGAAGAGCGAGGATGAACAGCAGACCAACGCCGCCACCGATCAACACCGTAGGGGATGCAAGAGAGATTCCCTCGGCTTCGGGCTCGAGGATCCAACGTGCTGGGTCCTCGGGGTACGCATCTGCCCCGTCAGCAGCTCGCCATTCGGGGGTTGGGTCGGAATAATTGTCGCCGTCGGTGTCCACGCATCCGAGGCGGTCTGCAGTGGAATTCCCAAAGGCGAGCGGACAGGCATCGGCGCCTTGCTCAAACGTCCAAAGTTCGTCGGCATCAGAGCGCCCATCGCCGTCGCTGTCTTCGCAGCCAAAGCGGTCGATGGTGGAGGTGCCGCGAACAGTTGGGCAAGCGTCGGGGCGGTCCCCGTTGGGGTTGTCACCAAAGAAATCGTTGTCCTGGTCCGACCATTGCGTCGCATCGGACATGAAGGCGTCTGCACCTTGAAGTGGCGTCCACGCCAACTCCGGGTCCGAAAAGCCGTCTTGGTCGCTGTCCGCACAGCCGAGTCGGTCTTCGGTTGAGGTCCCTGGAACATCAGGACACGCATCGGCATCGTTGCCGGACGCGTTGTCGCCGTAGCCGTCACCGTCGGTGTCTTCCCATTGCGTTGGGTCATTGGGGAAGGCGTCCTGAAGGTTGTACCATCCATCGCCGTCTTGGTCCGGACATCCGACCATGCCGTTTTGCCATGAGGTGCCTTCTTGGGTTGGACACGCATCTTGTTGCGTCGTCGCAGCGTTGAACTCACCAGGCCATGATGGGTTCCGGTCCTCCCACGTGGAGTTTGCATAATTGTCACCGTAGCCGTCTCCGTCAAAATCCGACCACTGGGTGGGGTCATCGACAAAAGCGTCGGCGCCGTCCTCAGGGTTCCACAAGTTGTCTGAGTCAGAATAGCCATCACCGTCGGTATCGGCACAGCCAAGGCGGTCAAGCGTCGAGGTTCCGCTCACATCAGGGCAGTCATCGGGCGTTGTTCCCTCGGGGTTGTCCCCGTAGCCGTCACCGTCTGCATCGAACCATTGCGTGGGGTCGAGCATGAAAGCATCGTCCTCATCAGCCCATCCGTCGCCGTCCATGTCGGGGCAAGCGTTCTTCCCGCCCACTGTCGAGTTCCCGGCTTGGTTTGGACAATCGTCAAAGTTGTCGGACCAGCCATCGCCGTCGCTGTCCACGCACCCCTCTTCACCAAGCGTAGAGGTGCCGATGACGGTTGGACAATCGTCGCTGACGTCCTCAAATCCATCGCCGTCATCATCCGAGTCTTCATCGGCATCACGGCATCCATCTCCGTCTACATCGGTGATGCTGTCGGACTGCCAGGTGGGTCGAGGGGGCTGGTAGGACGAGCGAGGACATTGGTCGTTGGCATTTTCCACGCCGTCGTTATCCATGTCGTTGTCTTCAACGCCGTCTTTGCATCCGTCGCGGTCCCAGTCTGTTGAGTTTGCAGGGTCGGTGAAGTCTTGAGTTGAATCCCAATTTGCTTCGCCTGAACGGGGGCAATCGTCTCCTGAGTTGTCCGTGATTCCATCGTTGTCGTCATCCACGTCACAGGCGTCCCCCTGGGCGTCACCGTCGGTGTTCTCTTGCATTGGATTGGAATCGATTGGGCAATTGTCGGTATAGTCGGGGATGCCGTCGTTGTCGGAATCCGCTTTGAGGGCGGGGTTGACGGCCCAAACAAAGGCATCCCATCCTCCGGTACTGTTTACGCTGTTGGTGCCTTTGGTGATGGTGTTGCTTCCGGCTGGCCCGACAAAGGAACCCACCACGGCGACAATGTCGCTGGAATTGACGGCGATGTCCCATCCCACCTCAAGGGCATTGCTTCCCGTGACATCAAGCCAAGACCAGCCACCTGTTGCCGTGAGCCCGCCCATGATGGCGTCAGCATCGAGCGAGGCAATCCAGGAACTGCTGGTCCCGGTGGTCGATTTCGTACCGGCGCTAAACGTCCCATCGAGGAAAAACGAGGTGAAGACGATCTCGCCTCTCGAGGTCAACTCCATGCCTTGAAGTCCGTCACCGCTGCTGGAGCCTCCGGTTGCAGCCCATTGGTTGGCCGATGTTGCTCCTTCCTTGATGAAGAACAAGTCTGCTCCGCCTTTGTTGGCGGTGATGGACCAACCGTTCTTTGCCATCGTTCCTTCGAACGAGCCACCGAGATACAGGTCGCCGGAACCGTCGATGGCGAGTTTGCTCAGCGTCACGGCTTGATTGGCGATGCCGTAGCCCGTGAGCGATTGGAAGGCGCCAGCTGACGAGACCTTGAGCAGAAAGGAATCTTGGGTTCCAACGGTGTTGTAACTGTTGGTGCCGAACAGGATGTTGTTTTGGGTCACCCCGGAGACATAGATTGCGCCCCCTGCATCAACCACGACATCTGTCACCTGTTGGTTGCCGATACCACCGCCGGTGACGACCCACTTGAGGGCTCCGTTCATCCCGTCCAATTTTGCCACAAACACCTCCGCATTCGAGACATTGATTGTCGTGCCTCCGAAATCAGTTTCTCCAGAGAAATACCCGGCCACGATGACATCACCGGTTTGGTCAACGGCAATGGCTTGAGGAATGCTTGCGTCGGTGGAGGAGTTTGGTTTGGTTTGGAACCCTTTTGCCCACATCCAATTGCCTGCGGTGTCGGTTGAGGCGATAAAAGCGTCAAATTGAACGGCACTGGTCAACGAGGTGCTCCCGAAATCGATGGGCCCATACATGTAACCCGAAACCACGGGTTTCCCGGTCGAGGAGGCGATGTCGGTGAGGAAAGACACGCCGCCTTGGCTATGGTCTGCACCAACCAAGAAGTTCCAGGTGCCGGCGTCGTCGAGGGAGGCAAGATAGAAATCTTGGCCGTTTGAATAGGGGGAAGTGGGCGTGTAGGTGTGGGTTCCGAACGTCAAGGCTTGTGCTGATGAGTTGACTTCACCGGCAACGAAGTACCCGTTGTCCGACGCGACGATGGCCCCGGCGAACTCGTCATGGGAGGTTGACCCTCCGCTTGCAAGGAAGACTTCAGGCGTTGAGGAACGCCCTGAGGTTGGTAAGGGGGCATTTCCCTCAGCCATGGCCAAAGGCGCTGGGGCTGGTGGGGTCATGAGCACGCTCAAGAGAAGCAGTGTGACGAGTGCGGTGCTGGTGGCGACGGTCCGGTGGCCCATGAGCAAGGCTACCGCTCAAGGGACATCAAGGCTTGGACGGGTTGGCCCGTCCGGTCTCAATCGAGGTTGGTGTCGAGCGCCATCAAATCGCTGTCACCAGCATCGAGCACGGTGATGGTGGACACCGAAAACGGCTTTCCGCATGCGATTCCCAATTCTCGGTTGACCATCCGGGCTCGGTGCATCGTCACTTCGGGGTGCGCGGCACGGAGCGCAGTGGTGTAGTCCTCGGGGCAGTTGGCGGCCAGAATGATCATTTTGGCTGCACCGCTTGCGCAGGCGTCTTTGGCTTGTCGTTGTCCAAACAACAGGTTTCCTGTTGCGATTGCGTTCTTCAATTGTCGGCTTAGGTCCATTTTTCTTCCTCCATTCTCCACATGTGTTTCTCATGGTTGGAACATCATTCCTCAGGAATGTAGTAGAGCGCAACGCTGCCGGTTCCCAAGGAAATGGGTTGGCCGACGATGATGTTCTCTGCAACACCGGTCAAGTAGTCCTTCTCACCGATGATACCGGCCTTGAGGAGGTGGTTCACGGTCACTTCGAAGGCTGCACGAGCGAGGATGCTGTGCTTGGTTCCGGAAACACCGTGTCGGCCGATGGCTCGCACTTCACCCTCGGAGGTCATCACATCAGCAACCATCAACAGGTGGCGGACGTCGACTTCGAGACGAGCACCGTCAAGCGTCAGTTGCAATTCGTTCACGATGGCTTGTCGGGCAGCTTCAATACCCAAGTAATCGTAAATCTCGATGATGTTGTTGGTGTAGGTGCGGGACCGGTCAATGCTCTCCAATTCGCTGATGCGTTGAAGGTTACTTCCAATGGTCGAGAGGTAATACTCGCCGGTTTTGTCGTCGAGCTGTGGGTTCGCACGCTCGATACCGGGGATGCCCTTGAGACGCATGTCGCGGATCTTTTCTTCCAGTTGCAGAAGCATCGTGTACGACGGAGGGTTCTCCGCCAACTCGGCGAGGTCGTCCTCGGAGTGAACACCTGGAATGAGCGTCAACGTGGACGGGTTCTTTTCCTTGTCCGCTTGAACGAGCAGACGTGTGGCTCGCTCCAACTTGTCCTTGACCTCAGCAGCGGTCATGTTCTTTTGCTTGAGGTTGGCTTTGTTGAGTTGGAGGACCAAGCGTCGCTGGGCCACGTCGGTTTCCAACTTGGCGATGTTCACCGTGGTCGTCACCTCAATGGCGGCGGCCAATTTCCGTGCAGCGTTCCCGTCGTTTTTCTGCCCCTCCTTCATTCGGATGGTCATCGTTGGCGTTTGCGGCACTTTGCGGGCGTCAACGATCTCGATGATTCGAGGAAGACCTTGGGTCACGTTGACGGTGGCCACACCTGCATAGTGGAACGTACGCATGGTCATCTGTGTACCCGGCTCACCGATGGATTGTGCGGTGATGATGCCGGCGGCTTCGTAGGGGTCAATGCTGGCTCGCCCAAGAGCCTCGATGGATTCAGCGATGATCTTCTTGGCTTCCGGCTTGGTCAACTTCTTCTTTCCACGGGCATGACATGCTTTGGTCAATTCGGCCAGAATACGGTTGGTAAAGCGGGTGGAACCGGCATCTTCTGCAGCGCCTCGAAGACTTTGGTAGACGGGGTCATCTGCAAGAGCATCCTCAAGAGATCGCATTTTGCGGTCGTAGTCATAGGATTCCATGTCGGCGACGGTCTTCGTTCGCGTGCGTCGCTTGGAAAGGCGGACCTTCGTGATGGGTCCGGAGGCGTCTGCGTCGCCTTCGCGTCCTTTTACCGTGGCTGATACGATTGTGGCGTGAATGTTGCCGGCCTGCTCCGAATCGGTTTCGCAGATTTGAGCGATGTCGTTGGCGGTCATCACCTTGACATCGTCCCACTTGCGGTCGTCGGCCAGAGCGTGGGCAAAGGTTTCCTCAATGCCCAAATCCATGAGCTTCTTCTTGGTTGCACTCTTAACGACCATCAGTCCTCACCTCCACCTTCGATTTCGTCGGCTTCAAATTCCCAAGCCCCCATGTCCTCTTCATCGGAGTCGCGGTCAAAGGATTCTCGGTCAATTTCAAGACCGCCTTCGGTGCCCAGTGCTGAGTCAACGATGACATCGATGTTGAACGGTGAACCGTGCACGCCTCTTGAGGGGTCAATGCCGTCTTCGCCGTAGCTGAACTGGATGATGCGGTTTGCTGTGTTTCTGACGGAGAGCATGTCGTCATCGTAGACCTTCAGGTCGTCCATGGCGTTGATCAATCGGCGTTGCATGTAACCGGATTTCGCCGTACGAACCGCCGTGTCAACCAAGGACTCACGACCGGAAACCGAGAGCATGAAGAACTCCGTTGGTTCCAAACCACGCTTGAACGAAGAGGCGATGAAACCGCGCTCGTCTGCACCACGTCCGCCTCGCTTGAAGTGAGGCAGAACACGTTCGTCGTATCCCCGCTCCAGGCGCTTTCCACGGACCTTTGCTTGGCCGATGGAAGCAGCCATCATGGTCAAGTTATCCATGGAACCGCGGGCTCCGGAGATGGCCATATTGACGGCAGCGTTCGTTGAACCGGACTTGTTGAGTTCGTCCTTTGCGATGTCACCGGCTTCTTGCTTGCCTTTGTCAAGCATTTGCATGATGTTTTCTTCCAGCGTTTCGCGTTGGGTTCGTCCAGGACGAGCTTCGTAGCCTTTCCCGGTCTTTCCGAACTTTTCGAGTTCCTCGTTAACGCCATCTTGAGCGAGGGCGTTGGCTGCGTTGATGGCGGCCACGGCCTCCTCAGAGAGGTCTTCATCGTCGATACCCGTGGTGAAACCGAGCGAAGTACAAGCGGCGATGGACAAGCGGGTAAACTCGTCAAGGAAGCGCGCACCTTGTTCGGGGCCGTTGGTTTGGACGATGGCGTCCAACAATCGGCCGTCTTCAGCACCGATGGCTCGCTTGTCGAGGGTTCCGTCCACGTTGCCGTTCTTGACCATCACCATGTCGTTGGATCGGCTGCGGAACCGAAGGTGGATGTTGTCAGGGATGATGAGCGAAATGATGTCTTGTCCTCGGAAAGCGGGGTTGCCGTCGGCATCCTTCACCAACTCGGGCAGTTGGCCGGTGTAACCGATGTTTCCAAGCATCTCAAGACCGTGGGCCTGGCGAATGAGCGTCCCGGGGCGGGACAGCAAGTAAGCGCCGGAAATGTGGTCGTGGATTCCACCGATCACCGCACCGCCGTAACGGGGCGTGAGGATGTGTTCTTGGACGCGCATCAAAATCTTCGCTTCGGCTCGGGCTTCTTCCGACTGGATGACGTGAAGGTTCATTTCGTCCCCGTCAAAGTCAGCGTTGTAGGGCGTACAAACTGCGAGGTTGAAACGGAACGTGTGGCCTTTCATGACACGAACTTCGTGCACCATCATCGACATGCGGTGCAACGAGGGTTGTCGGTTGAAGATAGCGACATCACCGTCGATCAGGTGACGCTCAACTTGGAGACCAGGCTTGGGGTTGCCGTAGCGGTCCAAGGTGGAGAGTCGGTCTTCAACACCGGTTCGCTCTTCGCCCCACTCGTCGAAGGGGCTGCCGCAGTGAGGGCAAGCCACCTCGAGGTGTTCGGGGAAGGGTTCGGGGTGCGGGTTGTCCGCTTGGGCCAACTCGTGCATCCAACGGTAATGAAGCACAGCTCGAGGGTCGTCCTCGGTGAGTTTCTTCCCCTTCTCATCGATGCCTTGGAGGTTGTTGAGGGTCGCATCGTCGTTGACGACATAGATCACTTCCTCTTGTTGGTCCATTCCACTGAGGGAAATCTGCTTTTGAATGACCAATCCGGGCAGGAAGTTTGGTGCAGGCAGAACCGAGTGGAGGTCATGGCGAGTGGTGGTGTCTTCGTTGCATTCGGGGTTGTGGCAGCGGAATCCTGCATTGATCAAACGGCTTCGCTGGTTGATTTTGACACGTCGACCGTCACCGCGCACGATGTAGTTCACGCCAGGGTGAACTTCGGGGCCACGCAGGATCATTTGGCGCATTTGCTCTCGGTTACGGGTTGTCACGCGGATGGGAACCGTCAATTCCTTGGCGATTTTGGTCGGCACACCGACTTCGTTCACGCTGAGGTAGGGGTCGGGTGAAATCACCGATCGCGCACAGAAGTTGACACGCTTACCGGACAGGTTGCTTCGGAAGCGACCTTCCTTCCCCTTCAGGCGCTGCGTGAGCGTCTTGAGGGTGCGGCCGGAGCGGTGGCGTGCGGGTGGAATGCCGGAGGTTTGGTTGTCAAAGTAGGTGGTGATGTGGTATTGGAGCAATTCCCACAGGTCCTCAACGATGAGTTGCGGAGCACCGGAGTCACGGTTTTCCCGCAGACGTTGGTTGATCCGGAGGACGTCAACCAACTTGTGGGTCAAGTCGTCTTCGGAACGGTCGCCGCTGTCGAGGGTGATGGAGGGGCGCACCGTGATTGGAGGCACGGGGAGCACCTTCAGGACCACCCACTCGGGACGGTTTTGCTTGTCCATCCCGATGAAGATCAAGTGTTCGGGGGGGATGCTGCTGAGCCATTCACGAACATCTCGGGGGTTGAGTTTCCGTTCGGTGTTGTCGTGCTTCTCTTTGAATGTGGTTGGTTTGTCAAGGATGATTTTTCCTTGGGACGATCCGCAGTGCATGCATACCTTTCGCTTGGTGCCCGAGGTCACTTTCTCCACTTCTTTGATGATCTTCGAGAACTCCGTCGAACCAACACCGTGTTTGGTGATGACATCACGAATTCGGTTTCGGTAGAAGTCCTGTTCGGTTTGCTCGGGGTTCGACCCGGGAGATGTACCCGGTTCGCTGTGAAGCAAGATGTTGCTGCACTCGTTGCAGGTTGCCTTGAGTGCGGTCTTGATGAGGTTCACGAAACCGATGTGGATGACGGGCAATTCCAGTTGGATGTGACCAAAGTGGCCGGGGGAATCTTGGTACTGGCAGTTGTCCGTCGGGCAGAGAAGGCCGGGTTCGATAACACCCATGTGCGGGTCCATCAAACCCTGCTTGTAGGCGTGTCCGTCGTCCTTGTAGGTGTCTGCCGTTTTCACTTCAACAGCAGACATTTTGCGGATTTCTTGTGGGTCCATCAAACCAAATCGAATCTGGGCGATTCGCTTGGGAATCATTGTGCTTTTTCGGCTCATTTTCGGTCCTCCAGTTCAAGACGCATGGCCACACCTAAACTCTTCATTTCGTCCAGGAGCAGCTTGAATGCATAGGATGTTTGCACCTTGTAGACTTCAGCACCATCGCCGTGGATGGGACTGACGTAGGTGCCACGCTTTGGGTCGTACCAAGCGATGTGGCCGGATTGAGCGCAGACGTACATGTCAATACCGTCCGATTCATCGAGCAATCGGTCCTTGATGACCATCGATGCGCCGTGTGCAATCAAACAGTCACGCTCCATTTCACCAAATCGAAGACCGCCTTGTCGGGCACGTCCTTCGGTGGGTTGGCGGGTCAAAATTTGGACCCGGCCGCGGGACCGGGCGTGGATCTTGGAACTCACCAAGTGGTGCAAACGCTGGTAGAAGATGCATCCGACGAAGATTTCGGCAGGATAGCTTTCGCCGGTCTCCCCGTTGATCATCATCTCTCGTCCGGTGTGAGCCAAGCCGTTTCTGACCAGGCCGTCCCGAAGACTCGATTCCTTCTCGCCTCGGAAGGCCGTTCCGTCAATGCGGCGTCCTTCCATGGCGCCAACTTTGCCGCCGATCATCTCAAGAACGTGGGCAACGGTCATTCTGGACGGAATGGCGTGGGGATTGATGATGAGGTCGGGAACGACTCCGTCGGGCGTGAAGGGCATGTCTTCTTGTTCCACCAAGCGTCCAATAACGCCCTTTTGACCGTGGCGAGATGCGAACTTGTCGCCGACTTCGGGGATTTTGTGGCTTCGGACCATGACGCGAACCAAGCGACCGGAATCAAGGGATTCCGTGACGTAGACATTGTCCACCCATCCTTTCTCGCCGTGGCGAACGAGCATGGAAGATTCCCTTCGCTCTTGAGCCATCAAGAAGTGGCCGCCGGAGGACTCTTCCAAGAAGCGAGGAGGGCTGGTCTTTCCGACCAACACGTCGCCGCCTTCCAACTGGGATTCGGGGACGGGCAAGCCGTCGGCTTCGAGGTGGAGGTAGGCTTCTGGTGTCTTCAAACCCTTGATCTCTTGTTTGGAGCTGCCCGGCTTCTCGATTTCTTCAACCTGGCCGCCTGGGAACCTTCTGCGTTCGGCGTTGTAGGTTCGGTTGAAGGTTGAGCGGCCCAGTGCACGATCGATGGAGCCTTTGTTCATGATGACGGCGTCTTGCATGTTGTAGCCGTGAAGCGACATGATGGCCACGATGAAGTTCTGTCCGCCAGGGCGGTCGTCGAAGTGGGTTGTTTCCATGGCTCGCGTCTTGGTGATGGAGCGCTGAGGGTAGTGAAGGATGTGAGCCCGTGTGTCCGGTCGTAGGCGGTAGTTTGCGCTGGGGATGCCCAAAGATTGCTTGACCATGGCGGTTCCACCGGTGACACGAGGGGTTGAGTTGTGTTCGGGGTAGGGGATCAGGGATGCGCAAACACCCAAGACAAGTTGCGGGTCGATCTCGCAGTGCGTGTGCTCGTCGGTGTAGAGCAGTGGCACTTCAAACGAGGTCGTCTCAACCTTCCCGTTGGGCATGCTGACCTTGGCTTTCAAGGCGGCGAAGGTTGATCGTGGTTCTCCGAGGTTCATCCACTCCACGTCTTCGTACTTGACGACACGGCCGGCCAATCCTGCGGAGTCGCCTTCAGGCACGGTTTCAGGCAGCACGAACGGGCGAGGGGCGATGTAGAGGTCTTCTTCCTCTTCGGCGTCAACCCATTCCACCACACCTTCGATGACGAGTTGGCGGAAGTTCATTTCACCGCTTGCCAACTTCGAAAGGTGCTCGTGAGTCAGCCGGGGGGCGCCGTCGTAGAGGATGAGCAAGGGCCGTAGAATTCGACCCTTGTCGGTGTTGATGAAGATGTCCTTGTTATCGACATCGTGACGGATGGAAACTTCGGAGGGGATCACCCCGCGGCGGCGAGACGACTTGAAGTGGTCCACCAGTTTGGTTCCTCGCTTGTGAATTCCGTAGATGTCGCCGTTGACGTGCACGCGGTCGCCATCGGTCCAGTCATCGGGTTGATAAACGTCAAGTTCGTCGAGGCGTTCACGAATTTCCGTTTCGTTAATGTCCTCGGAGATGTCAATCATCTGGGCTGCGTTCTTGACCAAGCCGCAGTTTTGGCCTTCCGGCGTTTCGTTAGGGCAAAGTCGGCCCCACTGGGTGGGGTGAAGGTCCCGTGCTTCGAAGTGCGGTTGACTGCGAACGAGAGGAGAGGTCACGCGGCGCATGTGCGAAAGCGCAGCAAGGTAGGTCGTCCGGTCGAGCAACTGGCTGACGCCGGACCGTCCACCGACCCAGTTGCCGGTGGCCAGAGCGTGCATGATCTTTGACGTCAGCACATCGGGGCGCAGACATGAGGTGATTTTCAGCTCGCGCTTGCGGTTGTGATGGCGCTCAAGTTGGTACTTCAAATCCCGAGCGAGTTGTCCGGCTGAGACTCGGAAGAGGTCTTCGATGAGGTCTCCGGCGAGTCGGACGCGCTTGTTGGCGTAGTGGTCCTTGTCGTTGGGGTCGCGGCCTTCGATACGGGCGACAACTGATGAGCGACCTGGTCGTGATTCAAAACGTTCGACATCGAGTCCTGAGCCCTCGAGGACATTCGTCAGAAGGTCTGCGTTACGGACCTCTTCACCAGAATCAGGAGATCCGTCGTTGACGCAAGCGTTCCTGATCATCTGTTGGAGTAATTCGGTGGTTTCACCGGTCAATTGTCGGCTCATGGTGCAACCTTAGGTGGTTCGTTGAATTGACGGGGTCGTTGAGCTGTCGGACGAAATATTTGGCAAATGAGGCGCAGCCGGAACCGTTCCGGTAAGGTCACAACGTGTTTTCAGCAGCTGTTGCACCTCTCGCTCCAGTAGCGGCAG
>Ga0208004_1000562_pt1 | contig 14515 bp, 19 predicted proteins | sample DEB08_DNA_6_FD_184522 | JGI IMG/M metagenome (GOLD analysis project Ga0208004, IMG submission 184522) | Aqueous microbial communities from the Delaware River and Bay under freshwater to marine salinity gradient to study organic matter... | ecosystem: Environmental > Aquatic > Marine > Coastal ...
CTTAATGGAGATGTGTCTGTGGAAGCCTTGCAACAGGGACTTACCATAGCCGATACTTCTGAAATCGCAGGAACTCAACCAATTTCCGCCAGCAACTTTAACAACGGTCAAATGGAAATCAATTTGGCTGAAACCTATGGAGGCGTTAGCAAACAGCGAAATCACACCTTTATGGGAGATACAATTATTCCAGCCCCAGTTAGCCGAGCACAAGTTTATCAAAACACTGCCGCAACTGGATTTAATCAGAACTCTGCGGGTCTGGTTAATCGCCCACCAACCAAACTGGCGGAGCAAGGAAAATATACTCGCACCTCAAGGTCTTTTTAGACAAACTTAAATAGCAAAAACACGGAGAGATAAAACATGATGACCGCAAATGTTGTTGATGACACGGTTTCCACCCTAACCGATAAGAGCACTTATTATGGTGTGGCTGGTGTCGTAGTAGCCAATGTAATGGGTATTGCCCTTACTATGATTCCTTTTTACAAGGCTGGACGAGTTGTCGGAAACGGCCTCCGAATGGCGACCACCTTTGCTCTGGGTTCTGCACTCTTGGTTCGTTCCCGCAAGATGGACGCTGATTTGGGTCAAGCCGCTAAAGTCGGTGGAATTGTCGTCATCGGCTATGGATTGGGTCAAGCCCTTGCTCTCCTCAATGTTCCCGGTTTCCGAAGCCTCTCTGGTTTGATGATGGGTGCTGAAACCCTCCCACAATCTGGCTCAGGAAATGTTATCGGACAACAAGGAATTACTCCTGAAGGACAAGGCTATTCCTACTCTGACATTAAAAATGCTGAAGGCGATGAAGCCACCGCAGTCGCATCTGACTCTGGTGCTTCTCAAGAACCTTTCGTAGCCGCTACTCTGGCTCTAAAGCATCGTGGTCAAGGCCAAGAACCTATGTATTCTCACCAAGTTCCCTCTCCTCTTGGACACGGAGTCACACAAAACTTCGGTTCAGACACAATTGAAGTTTCCCCCACAGGCGGAGTAGAACAAGCCTATGGTGGCGGCAACCCAGAATCTTCCACCACAGGTTCACAAGTAGAAACTGATTTGGGTATCTATATGACCAGCGTAGATGTTGGTGGAGCCATTGCTGAAGGTCTTGGTGGACGAAACGCTTTCGTTGCTTCTCGCTATCCTGCCTCCAGCAGCACACAACCTCCAGTTTCATATGGTGCTGAAGGAGCAACTATGGCCGTCAAGGGAAATGCTTACGCTACCCAAACTGGTAGCATCTATGATGAGTTCGGTTCTTATGTTAGACCCGGAACTTCGGCTGAAGCAGATATTTGGCTCAGTCATGTTATGCCCTCGGCTGGAAACTCTGGTCGTGGAGTCACATTCTATCACAGTGAAGGAGTTAAGAAAGGTGTAGTCGGACGACACATGGTTTCTGCTGAAGGCTCAGGTGCGGTGATGGGACAATACTAAACAGGTGAATAATATGAATGTAACAGGAACATTGTTGAACAAGTGGACCATCGGTGGTAGCCTTCTTCTTACAGGTGCTATTTTCGTTGGTTTTGCTACAGAACGCAGTTGGATGAGCAAGCCATGGGGCTGGACTGGTAAGTTTAATTGGACATGGGGTAAGACTATGGGTCTTGTTCCTCTTCTTATGGGTGTCGCAACACTTACTGGTGTAGACCCTTTTAACATTGAGGCTCGCTCTGGTGCTGCCTTGCAACTCCCCCTCTGAAGGCGATAATATGAAGATTTTTAACGAATGGACCGTAGGTGGAAGCCTCCTCCTGATTGGAGCAGGATTTTTTAGCACCCGTTTTTCCGATGTTTTGGCTTACCGACTCGGCTCCGTTCCCTCCCAAGTCCCAGTTTTGGGCGGCAAGCAAGTAACTGTTGGCCGTGTTTTGGGACTGGTTCCCTTGACTATGGGTCTGGGCGTTCTTTTGGGTAAGATGCGAACCACACCAGTAGTAGACCGTGTAGTGGAACTACCTGTGGTTTCTAATGTGGCTGGATTTGTCCAAGATTTGGGCAATGACATGAAGGTTGTTATTGGACCGGGAACTGCTATGGCGGCTGAAACCGATGGATATGCTATTCAAGAAGGTTTTGAAAAGCGATTTACCAGCAAGCGAGTTCCTAAGCGTAAGATTTCTACCGATACTTCCAAACCCAAGGGTTCACACAAGTCATGGAAGACTACCAAGCGAGCCGAATCATGGACTGACGCAGTTTCTATGGCTCGTAAGGATTTGGGAATCACAGGTTTTGAACCAATCCGAAAGGGTTCTGCACTCTACAACCGTGCCAAAGAACTTTACTCTAAGGAGTGAAGCGGGGGTTAGACCCCATGAACAAGCCTTTTCACAAAATTGTTAGCAATCAGCAAATTGCTCTCTTGGTTTTACTTTGGATGAATAGCGTAGGTAGCCAAGATATGAATTTAGTTCATTTCATAGATGTATTCCGAGAGCGTTTTCAATACTTTAATAAGTCAGCATCCACTTCAGAGGGAAGTTCTCTTCCCAGTAATAGGGCTATCCGAAGATTAGTTAATCATGTGGCAACACAATATCCCAATATACAACTAACCATGCGAAAAACCGATGACCCACCACAGGTTTGGTATATTAATCAACCTACGCAATTCAATCAAGTTTCTGAATCAGACGGCACACCACCTAATTTATTACCTCGTTATCCCTTCAATTCTAAAGTTGCTTTTATCAATTGGAAAGACGACACATTTATTGACTTAACTATCTTGCCTTTCCCAAAAATTCCACAGTTTAACCCTGATTTTCTAACAAAGAAAGGTAAAAAATTCTTAGAAACCTTAGAAACTTTGTTCTCTACAAATTTTTATATCATTAATTGGTGTCGCCGTCAGCCAGAGGTGATTTCATGACTGCCGAACTAACGAGGCAATTATCCACATTTTTTGGTAATGTGTTTCATACTTTAGTTCCTGCTTATCAACCCGATTATACGGGTGCGGAACAATCGGTAGACCGACAGTTAGAAAGAGAGTTTCCTCAGATTTTAGGGGAATATGGTGAGTCTGAGTGGCAGTTATGGAATCTTGATTTTGACCAACTTGCCGCTTTCCGAGCCAGACGCTCTGAGTTACAATCAGAAACCCAACCCTATTTTTACCGAATTGTAGATGGAAGGTGGTTAGCCGAAAATGCTAATTTAGTTCGCACTGGTGTTCCTCAGTTAAATCCCAGAATTTTTGGTTCAACAGAAACTGAACTTTGGTTAGCATCTACCATCGGCCGTAAATCTCTCAGCATTGCTTCCCAAGCCGCTACTAAACTCTGGATATTTTCAGATGGCAACATTTTTCTGGTTCTCAGCCAATCGGGATTGATTATGACTCGTGACCAAATGCAGTTTCAGATTGACTTAAACATGATTGGAGGCGACATCCAAGTTTATTACTTTGGAAGGCCACTTTTGAACTGGATTGCTTTCCCCTTTAGACAGTCATTGATTACCAGAAACCCGAAATAGGGTGAAAACTTAAATAGTCAAAAATACCAATACAAGTCAGACGCATGAAGCGTTAGGAAATGATTAACATGAGTATGAGAAGCCAAGTATATGAATGGAGTAACCTTGCCTCTTCCGGCAATTCAACACTCCGCCGAACAACCAGCGATGTGCCAGTTACCATCCCAGCAGACCGAGAGATTGATATTTTCATCGGCGGCTACGGTAACAACATCACCAAGCCAGCAGAAACGACCGCCACCCAGTTTATCGTCATTGAGGACATTGCTTGTTCCCCTTGGCTCGGTGGTAGCGTCCAAATCCGTATCAACACCACGGATTACTTCCAGAACCCTGATGTAACTCGCCAACGAGGTATTCCCGGTCTGGCAAGTCCATACCCTCGTGGTTCACCATCCAATGTTGAGGTTTCTGGCACTGCTTTGACCTACTCAACTGACAACCTCTTGAAGTCCTTTGACCTCTACCCAGATGTCTATGTTCTTCCCGGTCAAGTGTTCCAGATTCTTTACAGTATCAAGACTGGTATGAACGCAACAACCACTGAAGTTGTCGCTGCTTTCGTCAAATACACCCTTTACGATGGACCAGATGCACTCATCGCCAACAAACTTTTGGAACTTGGTGTGACCATCAACCCAAACAATGTAGATTGGTATAAGCGTTCCCTCATTGAGCAACAAACCCGTGCTGCAATGGCCCCTGCTAACGGAGGTGTCTGAGTTCGGAGTTCCTCGTGAGGAAATCTAAACACAGGAGATGATTATTATGAGTATGAGAAGCCAAATCTATGAATGGAACGGTAAAGCACCGAGCAGCAGCACAGGAAACTTCACATCAGCCAACGCTGGTCGTGCCACATCCATCTTTATCGGTGGATTCGGAAACAACATTACCAAGCCCGCTGAAACCACAGCCACTGAGTTCGTTGTGATTGAAGACATTGCTTGCACACCAACTCTGCCAGCAACCTCAACCGCAGCAACTTTGTCCACCACTTACCGTGGACAACTTTCGGATTTCACACCCGGAAACGGTCTGCTCGGTCCTCGTGCCTTCGTGCAAGTTCGTATCAACACCACTGACTACTTCCTTGACCCAGACAATGTTGCCAACGATGGTATCCCCGGCTCTGCCTCACCATACCCTCGCTCATTGGACTTCCAACCTTCCTTCAACCTTTACCCCGATGTATATGTGTTGCCCGGTCAAGTTTGGGACATCCTGTTCACTGGCTACAACAAGGGTTCGTGGGGAACAACCACTGGTGCTGACCTCTATGCCTTCACCAAATACACCCTTTACGACGGTCCTGATGCACTCATCGCCAACAAACTCTTGGAAATGGGTATCAGCATCAACCCCGGCAATGTGGACTGGTATAAGCGAAGCCTACTCTCAGCCCAAGGCCGAGTCTGAGGTCGCTAACTGGTGATACAGGGCAAAACGCCTTAGTGGAGGCACGGTTTAGCCGTGCCAATGATACTAAGTGCCGTTAGGCTTAACGATTTAACCAGATGGTGATACCATGACTGTTGAAGCAGATGCACGAAAATTGCAGATGGGTGCTTTAATCGGTTATCTACTTGGTTGGCAAGTAGGAGAACGCTTGTTTGTCCCCAAAGGAACTGACACCACAGCAGTTTTTCCCGCTATCCTCAGTGCAGGAGTGGGTGTAGCCGCAGGAAGTTTCATCGCTTTACGCTACTTAGGTGGTGAAGCAGATGAATAAACGCTTCAAAAATGCCATAGTTATGACGGGAGTTTTGATGGTTTTTGACATTGGACAGGGAATTATGTTCACATCTTTTGGAAAATCTGATGGAACCTTCAAAAGTTTCTTCCAAAATCTGGCTATCCCACCTTGGCGTGAACTTCAAAATTTGATTCCAATTGCCCTTGTTAGCAGCGTTATTGTCGGCACCTCTGTTGATTACATCAGAGATAAACTGGGATTAGGTTGCGTTGATGACATAGGCGATACAATTGAAGTTATTTTGGATGAACTTGGTGAGTAACCATGAAGTCCCTTGAATTGGGTTCAGTTCTGGTTGGAATAGGCATTGCAGTTTCTGTGTTTCACATTAACTTGTTGCTGGTGAATCGTGACCGAGCACCCAAAGTCGCCTACGGCGTTGGTTTGCTGGGCGGTGTAGTCTTGCTCAACATTGGTAGCAACTTGATTGCCTCAGGTCTGCGACAAGTTTAAGTAGGTAAAATCTAAAGTTTTTACTATGAGCCTACCTGCCCCCATCAATTGGTTGGGCAAGGCCGCATGGAATGACCCACAACACTGGGGCATAACTCAAAGTTTCCGCAATTTTTTGCGAGCCAACTCGGAACTCTGTCAGTTAAACATCAATATCTTTTCTGAAAAATTTCAAGTAGTTAGCGATGACCTTGACACCGATAGCGATTTCAAAGCCCGATTATTGGGCTGGGGTCTGGTCGGGTCGGACGGAACGACAACCATTTTTGGTGATTACCACCCTATTTTTCAGGCTGCCGTATTTTGTGAAATTAACCAGTGGTTTGAGGCTAACTCCTCTGAATGCGACCGAGCATTTTTGAACCTTGATAATCAAAACCGACGAGGCAAAATTGATTGGGCCGATAAGTTTTGGGATTACTTGGGACGCTCCTCTCGCCGCATGGAAACGAGTTTTCCTGATGCAGTATTGGATGTTAGCACCGAGTTCGGCAACGCAATTTGGAATTTCATGTTGCTGGGCGGTTCTCTGTTTGGAGTTCACTGGCCCGCATTTCGCCAGATTCGTTCAAATTGTCGTGGAGGAGCCATCTATCCCAACATCTTGCTGGAGGGAGAGGAAAATCCCACTGTGACTTTGCATCAGTTTCTGACTCAAAGAGGCTACAATTCTCTGGAACCATTTGCCGACCATACCAACGATAATCTTGGATTTGAAGGCTTAGGGAGTCTATTTGGGTGAAGTTTCATATAGGACGACACATTCATGTGTCGTATGTTTGATGTTATTATTCCGGTTAGGTCTACACCTCTTAACCTATTTCGTTCTTGTTTAGAGTCGGTTTTGGCTCAAGATTATCAGGATTTTCAAGTGTTCGTCTGTGATGCTACGCCCGAAACATGGATTCGTTGGGAGGCTCATCAAGCCCTGCTACAAGAATTTGCTGATGCTTTTGGCGACCGTTGGAACTATCATGTGCAAACGGCAGATTTTCGGGGAGTTTCTGGAGCCAGAAATCAGATTATCGCCGCAGGAAGTTCTCCTTGGGTAGCATTTATAGATTCTGATGATAGGTGGTCCCGTAATTATCTCACTGAAATGGCTCAGGCGATGTCCTCTGGAGAAGCCGAAATCTGGGTTACTGAGATTCTTAATGATATTGCATCTTCTCACTTGTTGCCGCTGGAAAGAGTCGGTGTGGCGGCGACTATCGGCATGGAAAAACGCTTGCACTGTCGTTTGCAGTGCTATGAACTCATTAATTTCTTGCCGCTTTCTTTCCACCCTCAATTTTGGATGACTGCGGCCGTATTCTTTTCAGGTCTGGTCTGTGACAGACGCTGTTTAGAAGCCGAACAATTTTCTGAGGATTTTTACATAGGGGAAGACACCGAATTGATGCTGCGATGGACCAAAGCAGGATTTATCACTCGGTTTTTGGCAGTTGCTGATGTTATGGTGCTCAAAAACACTTGGGAAGGACAACTTGGAAAGGACATGAGAAACCCCGAAATTGTAGACCCGATTGGAGCCTTATTTGCCGAGCGACACTCAGATTGTTATTTGACTCCAGAGTGGCGGCGGGATAAATCTCATGCGGCTTTGCGATTGTTTGAACGCTTTGCGAATCAGGAATCGGCTCGCAATCGCTATCAATTAGTAGACTCGGTTACTATCAATATCATGACTGAAGAGGATTATGAACTCAGTTTATTGTGAAGTTTCATATAGGAGGCAACCTGAAGGTTGCCTATGTTTGATGTTATTGTGCCGGTGTTCAAGACTCATCCTGACCTTGTAAGAAAATGTTTGCGTTCATTAGCAAACCAGCGGTTCAAGGATTTTGAGGTTTGGGTCGTAGACGGCACTCCTGCCGACCATGAGAGATACTCGGCTATCAATTCTGTGTATCAGGATTTCGCTGACTCAGAAGTGGCTTTTCATTTTATTCGGCAAACTGGACGAGGTGTTTCACAAGCCAGAAACCAAGCCATTGCTCTGGGAAATCGCCCTTATATTGCCTTTTTAGATTCTGATGATATGTGGTATTCTGAACGATTACTCTGGGCTTCGCTGGATTTGCCTGAGCGTTCCGCACAAGAGGTTCTTTGGTGGGGTTGCATGGATGTTACTAAAACCTTGCGAGGATTTTCTGGCAAGGATTATTCTACTCAAAGACTGGCTGGATATTTAGACCCCTCTGATTGGCAGCGTTTTCAAACCAACTGGGAACCGGGTCAGGATTATTTTTTTGCCGCACTTCGTCCTATCATGACTTCGGCTTGTATTATTCGGAGAAATCGTTTTGAAGCCATCGGTGGATTTGATGAGTCGCTTTATTTTGGAGAAGATACCAATCTTTGGATGCGAATGGCGGGAAATCCATTAATCGGTTCGCCCGATTTATATCGGGTTTCCTATGAACCAGATTTAATTGGATATTATCATTGCCACGAGGAGCAAACTACTGCGGGAGGCATCCAGTCTGTTATCGGGTCTGCTGATAATCCACAGCAAATTTTGGCCGAAATCCTATCTCAGAAAAAGCAGCAAGTTTTACTCCATATCTCTCCCGAAGAAGTGGCCCAATTGCCCGGATTTTTAGAACGCTATGGTGCGTCGTGGGAGCAGAACCGAGATTACTGGCAGTGGCTACTCACCACTTTTAGGGACTCACAAGTATTTAGCACTTCGTTCTTTGGAACAACTTGAGTTCGCTTAAGTTCAGATTGCTTCATATAGGTCGCAACACAGTTATAACTCATGCCTGAAGCACCTCCCGACCTTAAGATTGACTCACCTATGGGGGAAATTACGATTCCGACTGAACCTCTGCGAGAAGTGCTTCAGTATCTGGGCAATACTATTGAGAAAAATGACCAAATTGACACCAGCATTTCTGAGTTTTTTGCTACGGATATTTCTAACTTGGAAGTCAAGCACCGAGATTATTCGGGACGAGAATATATTATGTGGGCTTATTCTTTACTTCATATTTTGGAATCTGAATATGATACCGTCAAAATTGAAAACCACAAGTATGGCAATGCCGAAACTCCTCCGATTTGGAACGAAGAAACATTCAATGGATTCAAATTTAAGATTCCTTACAAACTCACCATGTTCTTGCGACACCGCTCTGATGGACATCCTTTAGTCGTGTCTTTCTGGCCTTACGAACAATATGAAATTGACATTAAGTTTTATTTTGAAACCTCTCCTGAATATGGAGGACGCTATACCGAACTCTGGGATAAAGTCAAAACTCATTTTAACACCGAAGGATTGTTGAAAAATGCTAAGTTCACTGCTGATTTCCGATTTTTGGAAGTTCCTGAGGCGGGCTGGGGCGACATTATTGTAGATGATGCAGCCATGGAAGTTATCAACCGACATATTATCAATTTCGTCCCACATATGGATGTCTTTCAGGAAAAAAATCTGAGGGCTTCTCGTGGGGTGCTCATCACAGGACCACCCGGCACAGGTAAAACTCTATGCTGCAATGTGGTCATGAATCATACCAACATCACTACTATCTATGCTTCTCGTGATGCTATCAAACACGAGGGACAGATTACGGCTCTCTATAAAATGGCTCGCTATTTGAGTCCGACCCTCGTGATTATTGAAGACATTGACACTTTGGGCGGTCTGGACCGTATGGAGGTGCATGACCATCCTTTGTTGGGAGAGTTTTTGAACGCACTTTCGGGGGTGGAACGCAATTCAGGAGTTATTACTTTGGCTACCACTAACTATCCACAACATCTGGATTGGGCGTTGGCTGACCGACCCGGACGCTTTGACTCCAGAGTAGAGTTTGGTTATCCCAAGCCTGAGGCTCGTGAAGCAATTTTGACTAAATATCTGGAGCCATTTTCCGCCGATATTAAACTCGCTAACATCGTCAAGAAAACCGAAGAGTTTTCAGGAGCCTATTTGCAGGAGTTGGTGCAGAATGCTTTCATGTTGGCTTTTGAAGAATATGGATTTGATAAATCCAAAACTCGGATTTCTCAAAAACACATGGATAAGGCTTTGGAGATTCTTTTGGCTCAACGAGCCATGGCAAAAAAAGAGCGAGGAGTTAGTGATACTTCGGAATCGGAACTGTATGGCTAAACTTAAATAGCAACACAACGGAAGTTGTGTTATGGGTCGGATGAAATCTCTCGGCTATGCTTATGCCGAGCATCTGGGTGATGGCGTAGATGTGGATTGGTATTTTGAATCTATCGTCAATGGCGAAATTGAAATTCCCAAGTGGTTTGTAGAAGAATGGATGGAAGCCAACCCAATTTTTGCCAGCGAAGATTCTGAAAAGGATGTTCGGGTAAAATGCACCGCCTGTCCTAACGGGTATATCCGAGATATTCCTATTCAACCTACTACTATGGGCAAACGAGTCATGTGTGATACCTGCCGTGCCGTCTTTTTCCTTGGCCGCCCCGTATATCACGATGTAGGCTCTCAAATGCGGTTTGATGCTGAAACTTTGACGGGTATTTGTTCTTGGTGTGATAAAAATGCTCAACAATTGCGTGAAGTAGATTATGGTGGGGGCGGTTTCATATGTCCCACTTGCCATTATAACTACCGCAAACTTGGGTATAATCCCTACAAACCCCCACATCCTTTCCGGAGAAAAGCCGAAACCTTTGAATCCAGAGGAGAATCTGGTCCTTCTTGGCCTGATGATTACGAAGTCATCATGACCGAAATCGGACACACTATTGAAAAAAATGGGCGAGTTCAGGTTTTCGGAGATGTAGTATTTGGATTACCCAACAACAGACGCTCTCGTATCAGTAGTTTTGGCACAGGTTCTGATAAAGCCTCGGCTCGCCAAGCACTCATTGACCGAGCCACAGGGTATTTGATTGAAGAAGAACAACTCCATGATTATATGACCCGAAATCATCTGGAGGCAGAAACAAGAGAACCACAAGATAGGTGGGAAATTGATAAGATTAGAGTTAAAAAATACCAACCTCCTCAAACGACTGGAGATGAGTGGACTGCTTTTGGAGAAATCATAACCACCCACTACCAAGATGAAGGAAAAAAGTGGTCAAAACCAAGACAATATACCAGCAGCACCATTTCTTTTGGCAAAGGAGATACCAAGGCAAGTGCCAGAGAAGACATGATTCAAAGAGTTTTGGGTGGTTCTTCAGTAATCAACAATCGTGTCGTTAGATACGCTGCTGAAGGGATTTATTGTGAAGCAGGTCGCCACACAGTTGCTTCCGACCAGATTTTTGGATATGATGAAGATGGAGATGAAATCTGCACCGCTTGTATGAATCAGTATTTCGGTGCTGAAACCAAATCATGGAGATACCAAAAGCGAGATGCCTCTGGTCGTTTCGCCAAAGGATTCCAAGAAACTCTGGAACTTGCTGATTTTATGGAAATGAATCCAGATGAAGTTCCTGCGGTTAGCGAAACTTACACTCCTGAGCAAGTGGTTGCTTTTATCAATGATTGTATCAACGATGACGATTTCCCTGAGCGAATGATGGACCAAGTATTTTTGGATTCTATTCAGAAAGTCACTGCCGCCGCCGATGAGGAATTGTTGGAGGGTCTTAATGCAGCGGCCAACACCGCCCTAATTGAACAATTAATTTATGATGACCAAGCGGGAATCATGGGTGCTAAACGAGCCGTTTTTGTCACTGATGTTTTCCTCAATTTCAAATGGGGACAAGAAAATTGGGCTGCCGAAGACTACTAAGTTAATCTCAAAACTTAAATAGCAAAACCGCATAAATAACATCATGTGCAACACTTGTGGCTGTATGAACGCTGAGACTGATTCTCACGCTCATTGTGCTGGATGTGGTTCACACGACATGATGGCGGAATCCATTTTCTGTGCCTCATGCACTAAAACAATGGATGCCGAAACGATTGGAGTGAATACAATGGAAAAGAATGCAGAATACGGAAAGCGTAACCGATACAAACTCAATGGAAATTACCGCTATGTGGCTCGCAACAGCAAGGGACAGTTTATCAGCAATGTAGATATGGGACGAAGCCTTGCCGCAGACAAGCGTGAACCCAAACCCACTGCTTACGCCAAGCCCGGCCATCGTGGTCGTGGAGATTGGGACGGACACAAGAAGCACTCAGAAACTTTTGAGTCTATGGCTCGTTTGCCCGCAGGTCGTCAAGACATTGAAGCAGTCAAGGACGCTATCCGTGCTCGCCACTCTGGAGTTCAATTTCGTGGCGACCCAGTTTATCTGACTGAAACCAGCGGTTCATCTAACAAGTTCCATGTCTTTATTGACAGCAATCTCGGTGGATTCAACGGCTATGGTCGTATCGGCTACACTCCTACTATTTACGGTCCTATGTCTTCCAGCCAATACCAAAAGAAAATGGGCGATAAAATGCGAAAGGGCTACACCAAGACCAGTGCGGCTGAAACCTTTGAAGCCCAAAAGTATGGTAAGCGAAACCGCTACAAGTTGAACGGTTCACAACGCTATGTGGCTCGCAACGCTAAGGGTCAATTTATTAGCAATGTAGATGTGGGACGCTCTTTGGCTCAAGACCGCCGAAGCGATGCTAAGTCCGAAAAGCCTGTTGGTTTCCGTGGACTTGGTGATGCTAAGGTTCACCACTCAGAAAACCTCACCAACGCTATCGTGCAATGGGAAAATGGTTATGGAATGAGTTCGGCTTCCGCCCCACCTAACGACATTATGTTTGCTGACCAAGTAGAACTTGCCAAGCCTGTTGAAACAGGTGCTAAGATTGGTCTGGGCTTCATGTTGCTTTCTGCTGGAGCCATTGTCGCTTCTTCGGCTCTTGGATTCTTCTTTGGTGATAACTGAGGTGAAGACTTGGCTCTGAGCGATACTTTGCTTAACATTGGAAGCCTTGCTTTGGTTTCCTTTGTGGTAGCCTATGCTGCCAGAGCAGGTTATCGTATGTCTAAAGAACGCTTTGGCTCAGAGCACGAAGTTTTGGTAGACGAGAACACTGGTGAAACCATTGTGAACAACTATGGTGAAATCCAAAAAGTTTCTACTGAGCGAGGCATCATGCAAGGACGCATGGTGGGTCAAACCTACAACCTTTCTAACGAAACTCCCTATGGAAAAATCGCTTACGGACCAGACCTATCTTCCTATACCCTGAGTATGGCTGCTACCACTCCGTCCTTTGGACAGAATTATTCTGGTGCGGCGGTCGGTGCTAACTGATGTCCTTACCCAGCCCCATAAATTGGATAAGAACTAACTCCCGCCCTGTGGAGCGACTTCCAGACCATATTTGGATATTGCATGAAAGATATAGTGATACTATGGAGTGGGATAACCCTGCTGGAACTTGGTGGGTGCAACCAGATTATTACCCCGACACCGAATTAGGATTTGCCAGAGCATGGGATAAATTATGCTCACTACTCCAATCCTCAATGATTGATGGTCATGATGTAAATCGGGCTACTTTTGATATTCATTTGTATTTAACTGACGAAGCCCAAAAAAAATATCAATTTACTGACCCTCAAGCCCAACAGGGAGATTATTGGTTTAGTTTTAACTTGACCCGTGATGATGATTCATGGGTCTGGGGTGCAATTCCATCTATGATTTTGGGTGAATTAGGAGTAGACGCTAATACACTTAATGAAATTACTAATGAAATTCAAGTCTGGATTAAGAAAGACCGAGGCCGTTATTTACAAGGAAGATTAGACCGAGCCAAATTGCCTTGGACTCTTCGTCAAACTTAAATAACAAGACGCACCAACTATACTTGAGGTATCACTATGGATTTTGCCCAACTCCGTGCCAATATCTTTGAAGCCGAGGAGGAAACTCCCGTTTCTACTCCCGTGCGGGACCAACTCCGAGATTCTCTGGTCGGATTTCCGCTGCTGTTGGGTGCTGGTTCATTGATTCTCTGGGGCTTTGACAGATTTGCTCAAGATGGTAAATTACTTTCCTCGGATGGAGAATACAACTATCAACCCTTCGTCTTTTCAGTTTTGGGTCTATTTCCTTTGGGATTTGGATTAGGAGGACTCTTCCGTGGCCTACAAGCCAACCGTGAGATGGAAAATTACGAGCAACTAATTGAAGTGGCTGAAGCCGAAATGCAACGCTTAGAATCTGAAATGTTGGAAGCCGAAGCGGAAGCCGCTGCGGAATCGGCCAATGAAAAATATGCTGCTGAATCATCTGGAGGTCTGGCAACTTTCTTTATGGACTCGTCGTCCTCTCCCAATGCTAACACTCAAGGAATCTATGGTTCTGCTTTTGGACAGCAACCCGTTTCGGTCCGAAGTTCTTTCCAACGAGATACTTTTGGTTTCTGAGCAAACACCTAAATAGTCGGAATACGGAAGTGTAATTATGGTCATGAGAGAAATCTACTCCACTGGACTCAAAGAGCGAGTAATGTGCGAGGTTCGTGAGATTGTGGCTACTCCCAGCAAGGGGTCCACCACCCGTTACCAAGTTGTCGGATATTATACCCACCCAGAAACTGGTCGGGAACATCGCTGTCAGAGCATGATTGGTGCTCAAGAGGCAGCCACAATTTGTGAACAACTCGGAATCCAACTACCCTCTGTTTCTGAACCTGAACCCGATGCCGCATTTGCTGCCGAAGCCTCTGAACCCGCAACGACTGAGGGAGAACTCTTAGTTCCTGAACCCAGCACTGACCCAGTTGGTGATGGACGAATTATTGGACAACACACAGGCGGAGAAATTGTTTCCGCTACTGACGCTGCACCTTCCCTTCCTGCTCACGATTATGTTTGGGCGGGTCGTGCTGAA
>Ga0208004_1000564_pt1 | contig 14491 bp, 18 predicted proteins | sample DEB08_DNA_6_FD_184522 | JGI IMG/M metagenome (GOLD analysis project Ga0208004, IMG submission 184522) | Aqueous microbial communities from the Delaware River and Bay under freshwater to marine salinity gradient to study organic matter... | ecosystem: Environmental > Aquatic > Marine > Coastal ...
TACTGTAAGGCTACATAGTGAGCGTTTATACAAACAGAAGGCACACCAGTGCAAAGAGTGCTACGGCACAGGACAGGTAAGAAAGGTAAAGAAAGATGGTACTCCATTCGCTAGGACTAATAGATGCACTGCTTGTAATGCTGCTGGCTTTGTATATACTGATACCACTACTCTGGCAGGACTAAAGTTCTCACCACCTACAGCCAAGTGGGTAAGCTCCAATGGCTTTGGTACAGACAAAGGTAACTTGCTATACCTTGAGGGCATTGCACGTTCCAAGGGTTTAAAAGAAGCAGAGCTATTCTTACAGAACCTACGTAGATTGTCTGCAGTAGAAACGTACCTCAGCAGCTTTGTAGAGGGCATAGCAACGCATATAAAGAATGACGGTAGGTTGCATGTACGCTTACTGCAACACCGCACTGGTACAGGCCGTTTATCAGGTGCAGACCCTAACATGCAGAACATGCCACGTGGTGGTACGTTCCCTGTCAAGCGTGTGTTTACATCACGTTGGGAAGGTGGTCAGATTATGGAAGCTGATATGGCACAGTTAGAGTTCAGAGTTGCTGCATTTCTTGCGCAAGATGCTACTGCCATTGAGGAAGTGTCTACAGGCTTTGATGTACATGCTTACACCGCCAAGGTTATCAGTGATGCAGGTCAGCCTATGTCACGGCAAGAAGCTAAGGCACATACATTTGCACCTTTGTACGGTGCCAGTGGTTTTGGTAGGTCACAAGCAGAAGCGACATACTATCAGCAGTTTACGACAAAGTATTCTGGTATTGCCAAGTGGCATGAAGCACTAGCCAAAGAAGCACTAAACACTGGCAAGATTACTACACCATCTGGACGTGAGTTCGCTTTCCCTGACGTTGTACGTAGACGCTTTGGGGGTGTGACATTTTTCACACAGATAAAAAATTATCCAGTGCAATCGTTTGCAACTGCTGACATTGTACCCATATCTCTGATATACATAGATAGGTTACTAACAGCAAACAGGCTACACAGTTGTGTAGTAAACAGTGTACATGACTCAGTTGTGATTGATGTGCACCCAGATGAGAAGGACAAAGTACTAAAGGTTATTAGCACAGCTAATGACAAACTAATCGCAATCGTCAATCGCAAGTGGGGCATAGATTTCAATGTACCTCTATTATTAGAGGCAAAGATTGGTCCGAATTGGCTTGACGTAAAAGATGTAATATGATATAACCACCATTCGTCTAAAAGAAAAGGAGACTTAATATGAATCAAGTATCAACAATCGACACAAACAATTTCTCAGCAATGGCCCAAGCAATGGGCATGAACGCAGATGCACCAAAGCAATCTGCTAAAGCAAGTACACTTGCACGTTTACGTATTCATCACTCACCCATCATGGGTCAGCAAGAAATCAATGGTAAGATGAAGAACGTAGAGGTTGTAAGTGGTGGCACCTACAAGCTAGAGATCCCAGATGGGCCTACATACTACGCTGAGAGTGTGTCTATTCGTCCTTACCTGCAACGCTTTATGCACAAGAAGTTTGTTATGGGTAATGACTCAAGACCAAACCGTTATGTCAAGACAGTTATGGCTAATGACCTTAACGCTGACATGAAAGACAACGATGGTGGATTCAATTGTGGTAAACCTGCTGGTTTTATCCAAGATTGGGCTGCATTACCAGATAACATGAAAGACTTGATCAGATCAATCAAGCGTGTTCGTGCATTGTTTGGTGTCGTTGAGATGGTCAATCCTACAGACGATCAAGGTAACTCTGTTGACGTAGAGTCTACCCCATTCATCTGGGAGATTGACAACCGTGACGCATTTAAGACAGTCGGTAAAGTATTTGCTGATCTGACAAAGATGCGCCGCTTGCCACCACAGCACTATGTGTCAATGACCACAACAGAAGTACCGTTACCTAATGGTAGCAGCTTCTATGTGCCTAACACTTCACTGGACCTGAACAATACGTTGGACATGGACAATGAAGCACAGGAGAACTTTGCTAACTTCATGGCATGGATTGAGAATTACAATACGTATATCCTCAACTCATGGGATGAGAACATGCATAAGAATGAAGAGGTTGACACAGAAACTGTGGAAGAGTTCGTAGACATTGACGCAGAGGATTTTGTCTAATGAACCATCCTGCTGAACTGGCGATCAATCAGTATCTTGAAGATGCTACATCTGGTAAATCAACAATGTCAGAAGAAACAATCAAACAGATTGGTGAAGATGTAATGGATGCTGTTAGACGCCAGTTTGGTAGGGGCAATAAGCGTGACGAGTTTCGGTTGCGTATGTCTAATGTGGGCAGACCGACTTGTCAGCTTTGGTTTGAAAAGAATAAACCAGAGAGAGCGTTGCCTAAACCAACAACATTCGTAATGAACATGCTGATGGGTGACATCGTAGAAGCAGCGTTCAAGGGTATCATAACAGAAGCAGGAGTTAAGTACGAAGACGATGACAACTTTGTTGAACTACAGTTAGGTGACACTACAGTAAAGGGATCATACGATCTTGTGCTGGATGGGGCAGTCGATGACGTTAAGTCTGCATCGGACTGGTCATACAGAAACAAGTTTGAATCATTCCAAACACTAAAAGACAGTGACCCATTCGGTTACGTAGGTCAACTAGCTGGCTACGCTAAGGCTGCAGGTAAAAAAGCAGGTGGCTGGTGGGTAGTCAACAAAGCCAACGGTGGAATTAAATATGTTCCAGCAGAAGGTATTGACATTGACGCAGAAATTACTACATTAGAAGATACTGTAGCCACAGTAAACGCTAATGAGTTTAGGCGTTGTTTTGATCCTGTACCTGAGACATTTAGGGGTAAGGCATCAGGCAATAAAGTACTGAACAGTAATTGTAAGTTCTGTGACTACAGATTTGAGTGTTACCCTACGCTACAAGAGTTACCATCAAAGGTGTCTCAAGCTAAGGTAAAGCCCATTGTGGCATACGTAGAAGTAAAGGAGTATTAAATGCTAGGTGATGACGAAATAAAAGAAATGCAAGAGCAGATCAATGCTATGGAAAAGGATCTTCTTGAGCGTAAGAAAGCTTTACATGAGGCTAAGTACGCAGGATTACGTTCTGCTATGGAAGCACGTAAAGCAGCAGAAGCAGCAGTACGAGAAGAATTACGCTCATTAGGTGTAGCTACTGTAAGTAGTTTGCCTAGTCCTTGGAATGGGTTGTGGCGTATCTAATGAATGGCAAGCAGTTTGCCGCTGCTCTAAAATATGGGTATAGGAGTGGGCTAGAGATCAAAGTAAAAGACTACTTGGTAGAGCGTAATATTCGTGTCAAGTACGAAGCCATTAAGATTGAGTGGGAAGATCTTATGTACCGCACCTATACCCCAGACTTTGTGTTACCTAATGGGATCATAATAGAAACAAAGGGTAGGTTTACAGCAGACGATAGACGTAAACATGCCGCTATTAAGAAACAGCATCCAAAGCTAGACATTAGGTTTGTATTTGAGAGTAGTAGACGTAAGCTGAGTAAGGGTGCTAAGACAACCTACGGTCAGTGGTGTGAAAAAAATAAGATCTTATTCTACGATAGGATCATCCCAGAAGATTGGTTAAATGAAAAGGGTAAGGACATGCATCCTGATCTAATACATTTCCCATACAAAAAAGTGAAGAGGAAATAATATGGCAGAAGAAAAAGTATTTATAGACTTTGATCCAAACGATTTCATTGTGCGTATCTCACCATTCCTAGACCAGAAAGGTAATTGGACAGGTGAGTTGATGGTAGGTACTGTGACTACAGGAGAGAACACTACTACAGATGACGACTACGTAAACCTAATGCGCTTGTGTCACATGGTTTGTGCATCTATCCCAGCTATGGAAGATGACAATGATATACGAGACACACTTGCCAAGTATGCCAATGATGTGTTAGAAGAAGAAGAGGCCGCACCAAAAGCTACAGTGGAGAGTGTAGAAGACAATGTGGTTAAAGTAAAGTTTAATTAGAGGAGATATGTATGTCAGATAAAGATATGGTAAACTCACCAGAGCACTATAACTTTGCAGGAGTAGAATGTATTGATGCTATTCGTGCAGCAACTGGTGAAGAAGGATTTCAGTATTACCTACAGGGTAACATTATGAAATATCTATGGCGATACAGATATAAGAATGGTATAGAAGACTTACAGAAAGCGCAGTGGTATCTGAATCAACTAATTGAGGAAGAGAACGGTGATAGTTAAAGTCTTCCTTACACTAGAACTAGACGAAGACGAATATCCTATTCCTGTGGATGGCTTTGTTGATGAAGAAGTAAAGGATGCACTACAGGAATTTATCTACGATGTAGATGGTATGAAGATTAAAGCAATGAAACTAATTACGGAGTGATGTATATGGACAATTATTTACCAACAGACTATCAATCCTTCATTCATAAGTCACGTTACGCACGATGGCTTGATGAAGAAGGTAGACGAGAGGCATGGGATGAAACAGTAGAACGCTATATGAATAACGTAGTTGAACCTGTAGTTGACAGTGGTTCTAGTGAGGCTAACTTTGATGTCGCTAACGATATTGAACAGGCCATACTTGGGCTAGAAGTTATGCCCTCTATGCGAGCTATGATGACCGCTGGTAAGGCATTAGAACGTGACAACACTGCAGGGTATAACTGCAGCTACCTACCCGTAGATGACCCTAAGTCCTTCGACGAGGCTATGTTCATCCTCTTGTGTGGTACTGGTGTCGGCTTCAGCGTTGAGCGTCAGTTCATATCTAAGCTCCCCGAAGTTCCTGAGTTGTTCGACAGTGAGACTACTGTTGTCGTTAAGGATAGTAAGGAAGGTTGGGCTAAAGCTTTCAGACAAGTTCTTGCTCTCCTATGGGCTGGTGAGATCCCTAAGTGGGATGTCTCTAAAGTACGTCCTGCTGGTGCACGACTAAAGATCTTTGGTGGTAGAGCCAGTGGCCCTGCACCTTTAGTTGAACTGTTTAACTTTGCTGTTACTACATTTAAGGCTGCACAAGGACGTAAGCTGTCTAGCCTAGAGTGTCACGATCTTATGTGCTTCATTGGTCAAATAGTAGTTGTAGGTGGTGTACGTAGGTCAGCCATGATTAGTTTATCTAATCTATCGGATGATCGTATGCGTTATGCTAAGTCCGGTCAATGGTGGGAGACTGCAGCACATCGTGCACTAGCTAATAATAGTGTTAGTTATACAGAGAAACCAGACATGGAAACATTTATGCGTGAATGGCAGTCATTAGTTGAAAGCAAATCAGGAGAACGTGGTGTATACAATAGGCAAGCAGCTAAAAATCAAGCTAAAAAGTTTGGTCGTAGAGATCCAGATTATGAGTTTGGAACTAATCCTTGCAGCGAGATCATCCTTCGTCCATATCAGTTCTGTAATCTTACGGAAGTTGTTGTACGTGCTACAGATACTCTGGAAGATCTTGAACGAAAGATCCGTTTGGCAACAATTCTGGGAACTATCCAGTCAACGTACACCAAGTTCCCATACCTGCGAAAGGTGTGGTCTACCAATACAGAAGAAGAACGACTGCTTGGTGTGTCACTCACAGGGATAATGGACAACCCGTTAATGACGTTACGTAATAAAGGATTGGAGAAAACACTTGAGCATCTTCGTGGGATCGCTGTATCTACTAATGCTGAATGGGCTGACCGTCTTGGTATACCTGTTGCTGCTGCAATTACATGTGTCAAACCGTCAGGCACAGTCTCACAACTGGTGGATAGTGCCAGTGGCATACATGCTCGTCACAGTGCCCATTATATCCGTACTGTCCGTGGTGATAATAAAGATCCGTTAACAAAGTTTATGATGGATCAAGGCATACCCAATGAGCCATGTGTTATGAAGGGTGATACGACTACAGTGTTTAGTTTTCCTGTTAAGTCACCAACAAAGTCAGTCACACGTAATGATATGTCAGCCATTGAGCAACTAGAAATGTGGCTTATGTATCAACGACACTTCTGTGAACACAAACCTAGTGTCACAATCTCTGTACGTGAGGAAGAGTGGATGGAAGTAGGGGCATTTGTGTACAAGTACTTTGATGAGATGTCAGGTGTATCATTTTTACCACACTCTGAACATACTTATCAGCAAGCGCCTTATCAAGAGGTAGACAAGGACACATATAAAATGGTACTACAGAGTATGCCTGAACGAATTGATTGGGCTGGGCTGTCTGAGTACGAGAAAGACGATAACACTGTTGCAATGCAAACTATGGCTTGCTCTGGTGATGTATGTGAAATAGTAGATATAACATAAAGGAGATATAATATGTTTGAAGTAATTACGTTTATAGCAGGTGCAGTAGTAGTGGCAGACTTTGTTATCCCAATGGTAATGGATACAGTCTCAGGTCTGTTCTGATGTATGTGCTAGTGCTCATTATGACCTTCCAAGGTGATATGAAAGTACAGGCTTTTCATTCATTGTTTCCAGATTACAATACATGTATAAAGGTAGCAGTTACAATGGAAGAAAGATTAGTGAGCACTAAACCATCGCCAGATGCTACAGCAAATACCTATTGCTTTGAAATACCTAAGTCTATATAAAGGAGAAATGATATGGCTAAACTAACATTAGATGATGTAGAGTACGAAACAGATGACTTTACAGAAGAGCAAACTAAATTGTTGCAGGAGATTACTTACAACAATACGATCCAGTCTCAGATAGAGTACCAATCACATAGCTTAAAAGTATCAAGTGAGCTACTGGTAGGTAAGCTAAAGGCTACACTAGAAACAGAAACACCAGCAGAATCGGAGTAAGATATGGCTTACAGAAAACCTTTCTCACGTAACCTTTACGCTAAGTATGACGAAGCAGCAAAGCAAACACTGATCACTCACCTTATTGGTGAGGGTCACGAACTTGTGGATAGTACAGAGTCATATGATGCAGACGTTGTAACACAAAAAGATGGAGTAACATATTATAGTGAAGCTGAAGTAAAGACTGCGTGGGTAGGTGACTGGCCTACTAATTGGGCAGAGATACGTATACTTGAGCGTAAGAAAAAGTTACTATCTAAACATGACAACCTACAATTCTATATATTCAGCAATAATATGGATAAATGCTGGTGTATAGACAGTTCATTACTAACAGATGACAAGCTACGTGAAGCACGTGGACGTAACATTTATGCAGGTGAACAATTTTACCATGTGCCCTATACCGAAGCAACCTTAATCAATGTAGCATAAGGAGTTTCTTATGATAAAAAGAACAAGCAGAAAAGATCGTGGTCTGGGTAAATACGATGCACCACTTAAAGTACAATATCAAATGGGTTACGAAAACTTTAAGCGGGGTAAACTAATCAACCCTTTCCATGAGGATACAATGCAGTATCGTGAGTGGCATAGAGGTTTTAACAAAGCGTACTATGATAATTTAAAAAGGGTAATATCGTATGAAGCTAAAAGAGGAAGCGGAACAGTTTCTAAAGGAGAAGTACAGCATGTCTGATTTTAATGCATATCAGCGCAGCGCCTCTCGTACCGCTATTTATCCAGAGCAACACAAGATCCTTTATCCTGCGTTGGGTCTTGCTGGTGAGGCAGGTGAGGTAGCCAACAAAGTAAAGAAGCTCATACGTGATGGCCCAGATAAACGTCCTGAGACATGGCGAGAGGACATAGCCAGTGAGATAGGTGACGTACTGTGGTACTGTGCTGCACTTGCTACTGACCTTAACCTTACGTTGGGTATGATAGCTGGACAGAATGAAGCAAAGCTAAGTGCTAGAAAAAATGCTGGTACAATAGGTGGCAGCGGAGATACTAGATAACATAAAAAAAAAGGGGCTTTGCGGCCCCTTAACTTTTATTTGTAAACATCTTCTGCTAAATCTATGAGTGTCGTAAGATCTGCTATACTATTTACGTCAGGATCTCTACCTGTAATCTTTTTGAATTGCAGTAATGCATAGCTCCTGTCTATTTTAGGTACTCTATTTAACTGATCAACAATTTGTACAAGAGCAGAAGACATACCTTCCATTTGATATTCAGATCTAAGATCACGCAACCCATCATTAACGTACTTACGAGCTATTGTATACTCCTCTTTTTTACTGGTAGCTTCTGACTGTGCCATAGTCTTAGCTATCTCAACCACCAATGGCAATGAAATACTAATTAATTCATTCTCATTACGTCTTTCTGATGGTACTCTAGCCTTACTGCCTAGCTCAAATGTAGGATCGCCAAAGCCTATTTCAACTAGGTAATCTGTTATGTCATTATCTTTCTCACGTACCGACAAACCACCGAATAGTTTAAGGGCAGCATTGGGTCTTTCCATTGTACCTTTGTCTATAGTCTGACGTGCAGGTAAGTCTTCTTCATACGAAGGTGCAGCAAGGCCACGTGATATTGGACCACGGTAAAACTCTGCTTGAAAGCCACCCTCTAGTGTAGGATCTACGCCAGTATCTTTATACTCATTGGTACGTATTCCTATAGCTCTTTGTGCTTCAGATAGCTGGAAGATAGGTGTCAGATAAGTGTTTACAAACTGTCCTGTAATACGTCCAAGTGTACGTCTACGCTTTTCTTCATCTACAATACTATCTGTGTCAGATATTGCTGCAGCAAACTCATCAATAAATACATTACCTACACCAGTACGTGCAGAAGATCCCAAGAATGTTTCCATTACATCATTCTTACGAAAGCCATTCCATGTAGCTAATGTACCTTCCTCAATACGTTTAGCTGCTTCACCTATCCACGCCATCTGACGCAGTGGATATTGTGCGGTAATGTCTACCTGTTTATCTTCATACGTCATTTGAGTGTAATCAGCAGTAGCATAGTTAGATTTTCTGTACTCATAAAAAGCAGCCATAGTAGCAAGACCCACAAGGTTACGTGATATATCTTGTCTGTCTCTTGCAACCATACCAGCCGCACGTGACTCTTTAGATATAGCCTTACGTATTGCAAGCATACCTGCACCACCACTATACTGAGCCATTAGCTCAATACTTTTAAACATAAAACGTGGGAAGGGCACAATGACAGTTAAACCAGATCGTGTGATCATATCTGACATAGTTTTAAATGGTACAAAGTCAGGTGGACTAGCGTAAGTTACATCTAAAGACTTCTTAACTGCATCATCAATTATTGATACAAATGAAGGTGCACCTTCTTTACGTAAGTCGGGTGCGTCATTTAACAGATCTTTTATTCTACCTTCATTTAATGTTTTCTGTAGATCAATACCATAATTTGCTTTAGTTAACCTCTCTAGTTCAGAGAAAAATGTAGCACGTCTAATCATATGATCTTGCCACAAGTTAGGTTTGTTTAAGAATGTAACAACATCCTCTACACCAGACATTGCTTTGTCTAATCCTTTACCAACTTTTGTAGTAGCCTGACCACGGCCTGTGAGCATCTGTATTTCACCAATGTTATTAAACATTCTTTCAAATTGATCAGCTAACTCTGGTCTATCTAATATGTAATCTGTAAATTGTTCTGCAGTATTTTGATCACTGAGTATGTAACGCATGTTACGGAAGCTACCAGACCACGTACCGTCACGCACCAGTGGGTTAATGTTGTTTACTGCAGTAGCTATGCCCTTAAACTTACTGCCTTCCTGTGCGGCCTGTGCGTAGCTTATAAGGGCAGTATCCATTACGTCACCCAATGACTCCATAGGAGATCGTATTAAGCCTGACTGTAGGTTACGTGCAGCAGTAGCAAGTGACGATACCATAAGACCACGACGAACATTCTCACCACGTAAAACTGTGTTTGTCCAGAACTTACCTAGTGCTTTCTGTGTAGCAAGTCTAGCTTTCTCAGCTTGTTGATCTTTTACAGATGTAGGTTTGATGCGTTTAAGCTGACCTATTTTATTAAGTAGTTTACCTGCTGAAGATCCAGACCCAACTATACCAAGTACATACTCTTCGTAAGACATGCCGTGTTTATTTAGTACATTTAATAAATCTTCACTAGCTAATAATTCTTTATCTAATGTAAGATCAAATATTCTATCTACTAATCGTTCACCTTTATCTGTTTTTAATGCAGTAGGATTACGGTCAACTAAATCTTTTACAACACCAACAAAAGCATCCATCTTTGTAGGATTTAAAATAGGTATGGCTAGATCATCTTCATTAATAGCAAGATCGTCCAGACCTAATGACTTACCATCTTCACCTACATACTTATCATTGTAATAATAGTCTGTAACTTTTTGTTTACCTGTTGCTCTAACCTTTTGTGGATCAACTTTTAAATTACCAGTAGTATCTTCTACAGAAATTGTTACATTATTACGTTCTTCAAACTCACGTATTAATTGTGTACGTAATTCTTTATTTTCATTTGCTTTTATTTTATTTGCTTTAGCTATGTCATCAGCAATTTTAGACTCATTAGCCATTGCAGTTTGTACACGACTATACTCACCACCACCGCTTACAGTCTTCCATGCTTTATTTACGCCAGTAGTAGCAAGCTTAGCCACAGGTAGTGCGGCAAGACTGTCTAATGTACCAAGAGCAATAGCACCTGCAGCACCCGCATAGTCACCGTCTTTTATAGCTTCTTGTGCATCTCTATAATATATAGGTACGTTTACTAATGCAGTAGCCGGATTAAGTACTTCATCTGCAAATACAATAGAGTTTATTGCGCCCATAGATAAGTCACTATTTAATAGTTTTTCTGTAAGACCACTAGTTATAAAATTTTCACTTTTTAATTTAGCTTTTAATGTCTCCATTTGTTGTTCAGGTTTATCTAGCTGTGAAGAAATCGTCATCATAACTCTTTGTTGAGCATCTAAATCTACAAGAGACTCTGGACGTTTTTCCATTATCTCTTGTTTTACTTCTTCTACAGATATACCACGAGCTTTAGCTATACCTTCAAGCGTTTTAGTTTGCTGATCTATTTCTTTCTGCTCTACTTCTAACTGAGCTTGCATGTAATCTAAGTCAAGCTGAGATTCACGCATAGATAATGCTTCACCAAACTTCTGATCTATACGTGCATCAAGATCATCCATTGCTGGTTGTGCTGCATCTACAGTTTCCTGTAACTCTGCAGTCACAGTCTGTGGTGTAGGCACAGCTAGTGTCTCTTGTTCTTCTTGTATTTGTGCAGGGGAAAATGTTTGTACCTCTTCATCTTCTTCTATCTCTGGCATCATCATGTCAGGTAGTTGAGGAATAGTTACGGAAGACTCTTGCTCTACAGAAGTCTGTGGAACAGTCATGTAGTCTTCTTCTTCGCCTATCTCAGGCATTAAAAAGTTATTGTCCATAGGTGTACCTATTACTGTAGGTTCAGTGTAGCAGCATTAAAGAATAAATCGTGGTTTGCACTATACTTTTCCAGCCCTGTGTAGACTTGTACTTTAGTTACAAAGCTTCCATCTTGTTGTTTTTCATTTACAAGAACAACATCACCTACTTTAAACCGACCTTGCTTTGCACCTTGCATTGCCGCCTCTAAACTAAGTGGTTTGTAGCTTGTTACCTGTGTTTTCATACTTCCATCAGCCTGTTTTATAGACTCAGTTTGAACACCTTTTAGTTTTTTAGCTTCAAGAGGACTATTAAAGTTACCATTTGCCATACGTGAACCATACTGACGTAGTTTACTTTGAGCACCACGTTGCATAGCAGTAATATTATTACTCATAAGTGCGTCCATAGGTTGTTTTGTATCTGCGTTATAATTAAATGCGTACAAACTCTTGGCTGCAGCTAATTCAGCAACATTAAACTCTGCAACTCTACCTGTAATACCACCAATAATCTCACCTTCTTTGCCTGTAGCAAAGTCTAGTGCAGTTCTAGCTTCCTTACGTGCACGTGCTACCTCTGTACCAATTGTACCTTCAGAGAATAGTCTGCCTTCTTCAGCACCTTCTGTGCTTTTCATTCTTTGTAATAGTCTATTTGCTCTTTGCTCTGCAGCATCACGTTCCTCAGGTGTTTTTGCAAATAAAGCCTTTTGACTTTCTACTGCATATGCCGCATCTAAACTACTTTGAAACTTGTCTTTTAAATCTGGGGCTAAAAGATCTTGTAATTTATCTCTATCAAATCCAGTAAAGTCTGACACAGCACCAACACCAGTTGTTACTGTAGCCTGTTGTGGTCCAACTACTATTTCTTTAGTGTCACTAGGGTCACGTACACCTTCCAACTTGTAAATTGTATTAATGTCCATACCTTTTTCACGTGCAAGTCTACCATAAGTAATAGCATCATCAATAGCCAAACTACCCTGTTTGGCAATATGTGCAATACTATCTTCATCATATCCTAATGATTCAAGATACTTAGTTGACTCTTCAAGTACAGCTTGTTTCTTATCACGTTCAGCTTTACGTGCATTACGTTGCTTCATGGCATCTGTTTCAGCCATAAGATCAAATCTACGCTGTTGCGCTTCTTCTTCCTCAATGCTAGAGACAATACTCTCAGACATACCCGCAAGAAAACCACCAAAATTAAAAGCCATTACATTCTCCTAGACATTAATCCACCTTCTTGCGGTGGCTCTTCCATTTCCATTGTTTCTTCTGGCATGGGTTCTACAGATGGTTCTTCCACTACAGGAGTTTCACCAAGCTTTTCACGTTCTTTGCGTAACTTTTTAAGCGCAAGAGCAATAGCAGATTCAGAAGGTGTATCATCTGTCTGTAGTTCTGTACCCATATTATACTCTACTCCTTGCTCCTCTGCAAGATATGCTAGTGTTTCCATAAGCACAGGAGTAATAAGAATACCAACATCTACACTATGTTTACCCTGCATTACTGCACCACTTTGAAGTGATTGTGCAATAAGAGTAAGAGGAATACCCGTTTCAATTACATTCATTATATCATCAAGTACTTCAGGATTAATAAGACGTGGTACATGATACTGTATTGCTTGTTCTACTGTAGCGTATTGTGGTGGTTGTTGCCAAGGTCTACCGCCTAATTCTGCAGTTAGTGATTGACCCGCAATAGGAGCATCTAACATAGGTTCTTGCATATCAGCCATTGTTTATTTCCTGTCTTCCTTGACGTATTTCCATTACGTAGTTAGCTATTCTTTCACTGGGTTCAAGTTCAGTTTTATTTGTTTTCATAGCTGACTTAGGCCCACGAGAAAGTAAACCCATACTCTTGGGTGTCTCTTGTTTACGTTTTGCTTTAGGCATTTTTAAATTATTATATGCCTGACGTGCTGGATTATACATTATTTATCCTCCCAAAAAGTCAAATACATCACCTAAAATAGTTCCACCCAATGAACCAGTAAGATCTGTTGTAAGAATTTTACCAATCATATTACCAAAACCAATACTACTTTGATAATCTGCTTTAAATTCTGCAAGATTTAGTTCCGTAGTAGCATTTAACTCAGCCATTGCCATGTTTACGTATCTGGTTTTTTCATTTTCTGCAGATGTCCAAGCCCATTCCATATTATCTGAATAGTATTGCCACAGGTTATTATATGCATCACGTGATACACCTAATAATGCTTCTGCATTTATTTCATTGGCACGATTAACTGCAGCAGTATCCATTGTTGCAATTTCTCTACGCCATGTAGCATTAGCTTGATCAATTACTAAACGGTTAGATGCATTAAACTGCTCACGTTGGTTATTAATTTCTGTATTAAATCTTTCAATAACATTAGTCTGTCCTGCATTAAACTGTGACTGAGCATTAGCTTGTGATGCATTAAACTGTGATGTTTGACTTGCAAGATTAGCAAAGAACTGATCTGTTTGATTCTGTGAACTTGCATTAAACTGTGCAGCAGCGTTTATTGCTGCTTGATCATTAAACAAAGACTGTACACGTTGTTGTGCTTGGAATAATTCTGTCTGTTGTTTATTAGATAAGTTAGCCATATCCATCTGTAAGAAGCTTTGTGCGTTCATTACTGCAGCTTGTTGACGGTTATTAAGGTTAGCCATGTCCATGTTGGCAATAGCCGCAGCTTCTGCCATAACACTAGCTTGACGATTAGATAAATTAGCTAAGTTCATGCTGTTAGCTGCACGAGAGTTTTCTAATGCAACTTGTTGTTCAGCAGTAAAGTTCATATTGGCAACATCAGATATTTTAGATGCGTTCATTACACGAGACTGAAATGCTTGATCAAACTCTTGTCCAATAAATTGTGCACGTTGCTGTGCCGCAAGCATAGCACGTTGCTGTCTGTTTGACAAGTTTTGTGATTCAAATTTAGCTTGTGTTTGTGCGTCAGCTTGAGCAATAGGTAGTGCTGACTCCATTGCTGCTTGTACAGCAGCTTGTCCAGCAAGACTACTAGCACCTAAACCACGAGCAGCCATAGCACCCATAGCATTACGCATTGCACCAGCAGCCCATGCAGGTGTATCACCACCTTCAAACTGTTGCATA
>Ga0208004_1000579_pt1 | contig 14264 bp, 20 predicted proteins | sample DEB08_DNA_6_FD_184522 | JGI IMG/M metagenome (GOLD analysis project Ga0208004, IMG submission 184522) | Aqueous microbial communities from the Delaware River and Bay under freshwater to marine salinity gradient to study organic matter... | ecosystem: Environmental > Aquatic > Marine > Coastal ...
CCCCCGGGTTGCTCCAACTGATGATGTGATCCGCGGCTAAATTTTCAGGGAACATGGCCGGGTGCCTTGTGTCTTTACGCGACATGTGCGGGGCCATGTTCCAAACATTGAATCTCTGCCCAAATTCCGCAATATTTTTTTTACCTGCCCCGGTTTTAGGTTTCATGGTCCCGTCCTTGCAGCGCATGGTCCCATGGCAGGATATGCCCGCGGTTTTGTTTTTACGGTCTTTGATCGGATTGAACGTCTTTGGCTTCCCCTTACTAAAAACAAACATATACTCGAACGTTGGGGCGTACCGCGTACGCAAAGCTCCTACCGCAGTAAACGTGGGCTTCGCCCAGATCATCGTGTCATGCAATCGAAACCCGCAGTCTTTTGCGTACAGGGCTTGTTTAAACGACGAACCCGTTTCAGATCCCTTGATCGTGGCGTCGGCCACAACCCAAACAACAATACCACCATTCGCAGTTACGCGAAATAGTTGCTTTAGCACACGCTCCCAAACGCAAGGATTCCACACCAAAGACCCATTATATGTGCGTAGATTGTCATATGGAGGTGACGTAACTGTCAGATCAACGCTAGACCCTTTGATCCGTTTCATTTCCTGCAGGCAGTCGCCCAACCACAGCTTACACGTGACGCGTTTGGTTTTTGTGCTCCGCACAGTCATCGCTTCCCCCCATTTTCTATAACTTCTTATCCACAACGTTGACAACGGCCCACACTTTCATACGTCACCGCTGCCTTTCGTGCTGCTTGTCCGCGGCGGTCTTCAACCGGTCCATGACGCGATCGTCGGGATGCGCAGGGCGTAGGGTGACGCGGTTCTTGCCTTCGTTGACGTGCTCGACGCGCCACACGTAGTCGTCGGCCCCAACGATCTTCAGCGTGTGGCCTACGTCAATAGCGAACGTTTTGGGTTTGCGCACTTCTTGAACTTCGCCGTCTTGCTTTGCTTCCTGCATTGGTTTTCCCCTTCCGGTTGACGTGCGTGTTGAAACACAGCAGGCTACAACTCGCGCCCCCGTGCTTAGCGCCGCGCCTTCGTACGTTCGTCAAATACTGTGAAAATTGTTTTCTTGTCAACGGTTTTCCGCAGAACTTACACACGACGTCAAACCGCATCGTGATACTCCTGATAAGCGAACACACACGCGTCCTCGGTCTCAAACGGTCCGAAGTACCGATGCGATCGCAACGCGTGGCCGTCCAGGTGCGCAACGCTCGTCTTGTGCCGCGACCTAAAAAACCAGCCCTTGCCAGTTACGTGCATAAACGTGGGCGACTCTGTAGTTTTCCAGTCGTCCACTAGGTCGGTGGGTAGGTGCCAGTTTGTTGTCATGGGGTCACCCCTGAAATGCGCGATCTGCGTCGCGGTGCTGTTTAATGTGTTGAGCGCATTGAGCATGCGTAGCTTTGAGCCACTTCTCTTTGTTGCGCGCGACGTAGTAACGCCCTTTAAGCCCGTCGACCTTAACGTGCACCAACTCAAACCCCGCAGCGCGTAACGCCACACTAAACACCCGGGGCGACACCTTCTCGTGGTAGTCGAGAGTTTGTGCGTAAAAAGTGCGCAGCTCTTCAGGGGTGAATAAGTCGCGAGTAGCGACACAACTACCGATCCGCAAGCACTCATCCGGCGAGTCTCGTAGCTTATCAACCCAGATCTGCGGGTCGGTCCGCACGATGTCAATCATTTGCTGCTTAGAGTCCGTCATGGGGGCGTGGTCATGTGCCTCGAAGCCTTTAAAGTCGAAGTGCTGTGCGTGGTAAAACAACGCTTCGGGGCACGCGTCAGAGTCGCGCCATTTGGCGTATCGCTTGTAAAAGGTCGAGTTTTTGAGGCCAGCCTTTGACTCGTGAATAAAAAAGCGGCGGTCTCCGGGCTCCACATAGAACGCGTCGGGCCGATTGCTCGCCATGTAGTAATTGATGCAGTCAGGAAGGGCGAATTGGTCGATACCTTTGAGGTTAACCCATAGCTCGCTTTGGGTGATCAACTTCTTCATGATGTCTGCCTTATGGCGCGAGCTATCACCTGTGCACTCGTCGACAAAAAGGAACTGGCGCATACTCGAATGCGCGTTGAAGTCTGACTCTAGCTGCTTCTGGTTTATCTCTGTGCCGTTGCGCCCGTACACACGTAGCAGTGTGTATGCAATGAACGATTTTCCAACACCCCGAACGTCTGACCAAATACCCGCAGCGGTGTGCAGCTTTGCCCCCGGGTTGGCTAGGGGATAGAGGCACCAGCTTTCGAACCAGTGCCGTTCATCGTCGGTAGCCGCGCATAAAACGTGGTCGAGAAGCTCTTGCCACAACGTCACCGACCCTTTCTTAGGCTGATAGGGCCAGCCTGACCATTCATTAAGATGGCCGTTAACAACACGCCCTTTACCCGGCTGGTACGTGGTGCCTTTGTACTGCCGTCGCAACGGCCATTCGATCCATTCTTTCGCAACTCCTACTTTTTTGATCTTCGAGCTTCCGTCGCTGTTCATCACCATTTGGGTCGCGTGTATGTTCGCGAACAAACTACGACTGAAACCCCAAAGTTTGTGCCGCGACCCCGTAGAGTCTTCGTAAATGTATCCCGGGTTCATCACCATGGCAAAACGCTCATTGGCCTCCCACAGTTTCCTGCTTAGTTCGTCGCTCTTTGCGCTGTTCAATACGCGTTCGAGTGTATCTGGGTCTGTTGCGAACACGAGATCATCAAGACCCGTCTTTGCGTAACCCTTAACGGTGGGAAGCTCGGCAACACGTGGCAACGCCCCAAGACCGCATAGGTGTTTTACCAAGGCACCCGTCGCTCGGGCTATGTCGGGGTTCGTGAGCGCGTCAGAGTCGAACGCGATCACAACGTCTCTGCCCTGCCAAGCGAACTTTTGGAGTTCCGGGAGCAACGCCCAACCCCTGGCGGCCGACCTCCAGTTCCACACGCCCCCCAGCCCGACGCAGTTCCAACCAAATTTTGCGGCGCAACTCGCTTTGAGTTCCCCTTCGGTTAGAACCAGAGGTTGGTTTTGGTCCTTAACTACGGACCGCCACGGAACCAGCTTGGGAAAATAGGCCGCGGGTGGAGCCCCCGCGTTCTGCAGATAGCGAAGCGGTTTAGCCGGAACCTCGCCGAAACGACCCTTGGGGGTCTCGCCCAAAAGCCGTACGCGATACACATCACGGCGCACTTTTCCGTCGAGATCGTGGTAGGTAATTTTGAGACTAGGCTGCTTTGTTTTCGGGAACAGTTTAGCCGTCGCGGCACTAGAAAGTATTGTAATTCCAAGCTTCTTCGCGTCTTCTAGAGTGAGACAACTCGTGTCCAATTTCTTACGTGCTAGCTGCAGCGGGGTAGGCATAGCAAAGATCCTTTCGTGTGGTGGCGGGCAATGGGCCACACGAAAGGGGAAGGCGCGAGACCTTCACTTTTCACCCTTTGCCCGCCGAAGCGCTGTGTATGTGAAGCTCGAAACCGTGTCAACAGCAATTTAGTTTCGCTGGTTCCGGTTCCGCGACAACGGCGCAATAAATAATTAAACCCCCTGGTTCCGCTACGCTACTCTATAATAAAATAATAATAATAATATATATAAAAGAGTGTACAGGTAGGTAAGGGGCCCCAACAAAAGTTGCCAGTTCCGCTTCTCGCGGAACCAGGGTCCAGCTCGTCGCTAGAAAATTTCCTCGGCCCGAAACCCCGCTTGGGTGAGTACCTGCCCCACCATGTTGCAGAGTGCTTCCTCCCCAACCCGCACGACGCCGTCTTCGTGGTCCACCGTGTGGAGGTATAGTGCGGCGTGTACGAGTTCGTGAATCAGCGTAACGTTTTGTTTGGTTTCGTTGATGTCCGCATCGATGTAGATCTGCTGGAGTTCGAAATTGATCAAACCGTTGTAGCTGAGCGCGCCACCCAGTCCTGTTACGTGGAAGAGTTCATACGCGTACGGACCGATCGGTATGTCGCGCTTGAAGTCGGCGGTTAGGTAGGAGACGCGTTCGTCTTTGACTTCGCGTTCTGGCGTCTCTAGATTGTCGATGGCTTGTTCGGGAGTCATTCGTCGTTGCTCCATTCTAGGAAGTTGAAGTTCACAGGGCCTTTTGTTTTGTCGACTTCGAAGAAGACTTGACGAGGTGGTTCCCACACCCCCATTTCGTCTGAAAGATCGTCGGCGCCGCTAAGGGACCCATTAGACACCTTGAACATGCCGCGCTCCGTTTCGAATTGCGCGCGGTGCCAATGGCCGTGAATTAGAACTTGGGTGCGGAAGCGCAGCATGTAGCCGAGCATTCGCAGACGCCCTGAAGGTGTGCCGATGTGTTTGATCCCTTTGTGGTGTACGAGAATATGCCAACCGTTACATTCGAACACCTCGAACGCCCCCAGGTTGAGCTTCGAACTCAACCGAGGGTCTCCGTGCATCGTAACGCGATCGTGTAGGCGTTTGTGCAGCGCGTTTTCGTGGTTGGTTTCGGGGTGTGCGGTTTTACTCGTTCGACCGTGGTTGCCGTACACCATGCGCACGAAGACGATGGCGTCGGGGAACCCGTGGACGAGCTTTAGTAGCATAGTCCATATAGCTTCGCATGCGGCATCGGCCTGTACGGACACGGGTGCTTCGTTCTGTGAATTCTGGAATCCGTGTATGTCTTCGCCCTCGATCTCGTCGCCCCCTAAAACGACGGTGATCGATTGGACTCGGCTGGGGAATGCTATCTCAGCTCGCAGCTTTTCCGGTAGTTCGCGGATCCGCTTCGAGGCAATGTCTAGGTTAAAGTTCGGGGTGAGCTTCCCAAAATGCAGATCGCTCAGGACAAGGACCAGGTGCATGGCTCTGCCTTTGTGTATGGTTTTTGTTTAGGGGGCTTGCGTGATCGTACACAAGGCGAATATAATTCACCGCGATGGCAACAAAGCGCAAGGGGAAAGCGGGGAAGGATAAACTTACCCCAAAGCAAGAGGCGTTCATTGGTCACTATCTGGCCAACGGGTTCAACGCCTCGGATGCCGCGCGCAAAGCGGGATATTCGCCGCGCACCGCTTTTAGAGCAGGACAACAAAATATGCAGAAACCTGCAATTAGGGCCGCTATAGAGGCAAAGCGCACAAAAATGCTCGAACACATCGACATGACGGCGAAGGATGTTGTGACACATTGGGTCGCGATTGCAACGGCCGACGCGCGAAGCGTTTGGGAAGAAGACGGTCTGCGCTTGAAGCACATGAGCAAGTGGCCCGAGCACGTAGCGCGTAGTGTGCAATCGATTAGCGTTTCGAACACCGACAAAGGTACGACTATGAAAGTGCAGCTCGCTTCGAAGATCTCGGCCCTCGAAGCGCTTGCAAAATATATGCGGATGTTCGGTGATGCGGGTCTTGAAGACAACGAATCCAAAACGGTTGTCGTAGAGTTCAAGTGAGCACGCTACGAATTCAGGTCAACAAAAAAGACCTGAACCCCGGACAACTGAAGTTCCTCATGAGTCGGCAAAAGTTTCTGCTGTTGTCGGGCGGGTACGGGTCCGGCAAGACGACAATCCTTGCGTGGAAGATCTTGACGCTCATCGCTGCGAACCCCGGGGTTCCGGGACTCGTTGTTGCGGCTAACTGGCGCGTCATGAAGGCGGTTACGTGGCCCGCCATTCAACGCATGTTTCGCACGTTCCTACCGCGTAGCCGCATGCCGCGCGTTGTGGATTGGCAGGGCGAGGCTTATTTTGATTTCGAAGGTACGCGCGTTTACTTGCGAAGCGCAAAGAACGTGGACGGTTTCGAGGGGCTCGATGTAGGTTGGGTCGCGGGTGACGAGCTGCGCTACTGGTCGAGCCAGGCCTACAACGTTGCGGTCGGTCGTGCGCGTGTTCGATGCCCGTTCCCGCAACGCGCGTTCGTCTCTACGCCGCAGATGAATTGGATGGCCGATGAGTTCAACACAGGAAAAGAGCGACACGCGCTCATCACCGCACCGACCCTTGAGAACCTACACAACCTCGACCCTGACTACGTCAACGATCTGAAACTCGCCTACTCGCCACGATTGCAGAAGGCGATCCTCGAAGGGATCTTCACGGTGCTAGAAGGGGCGGTGTACGAAGCGTTCGACCCCCAACCCACGTCGCGTTGGTTTGTAGACTACGACCCCAAGGCGCATCGCAACGAGTCCACATACCTCGCGATTGATCCAGGGTTTCGCAGGTCTTCGTTCTTGTGGGTGCGTCGTTTGCCCAACATGAAGTGGGTTGTGTTCCGTGAACTGCACCCGGAGAATTGCAGTATGATCGAAGCGGCTCACCGCGTGAATGACATCAATCAACGCGAAGGGATCGCGATTGATCAGATCTGGTGTGACCCCGCCGCGGATTCGCGCGAACAGGCTACGGGTGTGAAGGTCATGCAGGCGCTATCGCTCATCAAGCGGCGCACGAAGCGATCTAACATCTCGTACGTCGCTGGGGCGTTCACGGGAATCAGCTACGGTGTTGAGCGAGTGCGCGCGTTGATCGGTGATCCCGACAACGGGCAGCACATCCGCCTACTGTTCGCGCGCCACCTCGCCGAAGCGTCGAGTTACCGGGGGATCGTTCGGAGCCTCACCGCGTACAGCTACCCCGAGGTCAAAGACGGTCGTCCGGTTTCCGATATCCCTGCGAAAGACGGGACCTTCGATCACGCCGTAGACGCCCTTAGATACCTAATCGTGGGGCTTTGGCTGTCAGACCCCAATCTTTGGAGGCTCGACCATGACGCTCAAACTAGGGCTTTACTTGACGAGCAACAGCGGTCTATAGTCAACGCCGCGTAGACAAAGGGCTACGCATTAGACAAGGGATCTTTACAATGGCGAAACGCAAGGAAGCGATCGTTACCCAAGCCGAAGGCAAACTACCCGACGCCCCGAACACCGACGAAACCGTGCGAGTCAACGCGCGGATCGTGATGGGTGAGTATTCGTTCGACGTGCTCGTTACACGGTGCCCGATCAACATGCGAAGAGGTGCCGAGGTCATCGCGGAGCGCATCGTCAAAGCGATGCACGACTTCCCGCTCGTTGCTGGGATTTCCAAAGAGTTGGCGAAGAGCCAAGCGGCTTACGCAAAAGTTGCTAGCAACATTGACGCGATCAAACAGCAAGCCGTCGCACAAGCGCGCATAACGTCGGACGACGCGCCCGTGTCGTTCGGTTCGGAGCGTGAAGACTCCCAATTTCCTAACAACATGTAATGGCCAACATCGTCGAAGCACTGAAGGCCTCGCTCACAGCGCTCGAACGCCAAGAGCGCGACGAGTGGGCCGAGCTCATGGATCGCGCTGTCGAATACAGCGACGGCGAAATGCTCCGCGATACGCAAGAGCTCCTGCGGGTGCAGTACAAGGAATCGAACAGCGCTGCGATCGACGGTGAGCGGATCCAACCGGTTCCGATCCCTCTACTGAAGAAGTTCGTTGACGATACCGCGACCGCATACACGCAAGGCGTCGTTCGTAAGCTCGTGCACCGCGAAACTGGGGAGCAAGACGCAAGGGGCGAAGAGCTTACGAAACAGCTCGAAGATTGTTTGGGTGAAGTTGAATTCGATTCAATGCGTGAGACGTTGGACCGTAGGGTTACGGCGCTGCGGAGTTGCTGTGAATTCATGCAGATCGAAAACGGTGAACTCGACCCGGTGTTGTTCAACCCACAGCACGTGCTCCCTATCCGCGACCCTGACAAGCCGATCAATCTAGCAAACCAAAAAAGCTATATGGGCTTCGTGCTCGACACGCAGCAACGACTGCGCAACAACAAGAAAATCTATGCTGTCGTTACCCCGAGTCAATCGTTTCAGTTCGAGGCGGAAAGCATCGACAAGTTCGAGACAAACAACATCATCGACGGCAGCAATCGTAAGAACCCGTTGCGTTGGCCTATGCAAGTCGTCGACGCGCAAGGGCGACCTACGAACAAAGTTGTTGATCAGCCGGTAATGCTGCTCAACGTGTGGCACCGCACAAAGCCTATGGGTGAATTGATCCCCATGGCGGAACCTGTTGGGCTCAACGTGGCGCGACAGCTCAACGTCAGTTGGTCGTCGGTGCTCGATGTGCTGCGGTTTCAGCCCGGCGCGATCCCAGTGTGGAAAGTGTCCGAGGTTAACCGAGCCCCTGCTAAAGCACCTACGGGGGTGCGCTTCCCCGCGGTAGTGTTAGGTGGAGGCCTCGAAGACGTGACATACTCGCAACCCGGTAATGACTACCAGGGGCTCGTGTACTGCCTAACGAGTCTCGCCCAAACGCTAGCGCTGACGTTGCAACTAAGCCCTGGGGATTTCAGCTTAGAGCAACGCGCCGCGATGAGCGGTTTTGCGAAACTCGTCGAGAAGCTCCCGCAGCTCGGGGCGCGTAAACGCAAGACGCGACACTATGCGCGCATGGAGCAACGCACTTGGCCGGCTCTTGGGGCCACGTTGATCTGGCTCGGCAAGCTTCCCGAGGAAGCGCGCAACTACAAACTGATCACGACGTTCGAGGATATCAAGATCCCGCGTAGCGTCGATGAGCGTATTGCGGAAGAGAAGCACGACATCGAACACGGATTCCGCAGCGCTGCGGAGATGCTTGCGGAGCGCGACGGGATTTCGATCGATGATGCCGAGGCGCGAATAGAAGAGAATCTAGCTAAGAAGCCGGCAGCCCCACAACCACAGGGTGGTGGGTTGTTTGGGGGCGGACGCTTCGCCGCGGCCGTCCGGGGAAACCCACAACAGGGGAAGCGCGATGAGCAAAGGCAGCAACAGGCGCCCGAGTCAGATCAAGAAGAGTGACTTCGACGATCGTTGGGACTCCACCTTTGGACCTGTGAAGCGTGATCGAGATCTAGGGGCGTGGTTCGAAGACCCCGTCTTAGCTATGACGCTGGTACAACTGGGGCAAGATGATGCGTGACGTACTGCACGACGAGATAGACCTTGCCGAAGCGATGCGTGAAGACGTGCGTACGAAGGTCCACGCGTTGTGGAAGGAGCGCTTACCGCAGCTCATCGAGGACGCCCAAGCAAGTAACCTCGCCAATGCGATCGAAGCTGCGCTTGAACAGATCCTCAAAGAGATCGGCGACACGATAGACCCCCTAACGACCGAAGCGGTGCAGAAGTTCGGAGCGTTGGGTAAGCGTCGCAAAGAAGTCGCGGGGGTTGAGTGATGGCGGTTAAGGTTACGTTGACCAGGACCATCATTGGTGGTCCGCCCAAGATCCGCTTCCCCGAAAAGACTTGGCGGGACGTGGGGGACTTGGTCGTCGGGGATATTCGGGAGCGCGTCTATAAGCAAGAAACGATCGACGGTGGGCGGATCAAGGAGAACGCTCCGTCGACTCTCGACAGCAAAAAGCGACGCGGTAAGCCCCTGAAGAGCCTCATCGACAAGATGCGGCGCTTCGTCAAAAAGCAGTTCTTTACAATAGCAACGCGCAAGAACGCGGTTGTGGTGGGACACACAACGCCCGACGTTCTGCGTTGGGTGCAGGAAATGGGGTACGTCGATTGGTTCGGCCTTGGGCCCAAGGGGGCGGCGCGTGTGCGCGAGCGCTTCGTCAAAGACATCAACGACGCGCGCAACCGCGCGGCGAAGAAGCGTAGGAAGGTTACGCCATGACTGAGCGCGTATCGATTGTTAGTTTGGTGCAGCAATTGCAGCGCCAAATTTCGGAGTTGCTAGCCAGCATTCGAATACTGACTAAGAAACTAAACGACGCGACCAAAGCGGTGCAAAGGTTAGAGGCGGACAACGAAGCGCTGCGGTTGCGTTGTGAAGACATCGAAAGGGCGATCTCCCACTAATGCCTCGATACGACGAGCTATACGAACGCCTTGCGCAACGTGCGATCAACACTGTTGCGGTTGATCTGGATACGTTCTTCGAAGACGCTATCGCGTTGGGTATGTCGCCCGAGGCGATCGAAGAGGCGTTGCTCAGTGATCTGTTCGACGAAGGCCCGATCTTCGGAAAGTTTCTCAACAACGCCATAGGTGCCAGTGAAGGCGCCGTGATGGAGGCTGGCCGTCAAGGGTCCTTCGTTGGGCAGATCACTAAGCAGCAACGCGAATTCCTCGATCTGAGCGACGACCAGATCGATGCACTGCTAGACGGTGCGGACCCCGAAGCGCTGGCCGAGATTGAACAAGGGTTCGGCCCCGTAGTGCGGCAACGTTGGGTTGCTGAACTCGTTAACACTTGCCATCGTTGTCTAGCGGTGCACGGCGAGGTCATGACGGCGGAGCAATGGGCGGAGCGCGGACTACACCCTTCGACGATCCACAGTGGGTGGAACACGCCTTGCCATTGCCGCCTTGTGAATGAAGACCTTGTCGAAGGTCGAGAAGACTTGGTAGCGCCGCTCAAGCGCGTACCGCAAAAGACCGCGTCGGGGTTGAAGGCGGGGTCGCGCCGCACTGTTCGGGTTGCTCTGAAGGACGCCATGGGGTCGATTGCGCAGCTCGACAAAGCCGCGGCGGGGCTCAGCGCGGAAAGCAAGCGGACGCTGCGCATGCTAGGGAAGGTACGTCCTACCGGAACGCCAGGCCCTGATGATACTGCGGGGCTTTTCGCTTCGGGGCCTGGTGATGAAGGTTGAAGCGTTCCAGTTCGTGTGCGGGGCTTGTGGGGCGAAGCTTCGCGTGTTGCATTTCGATTCGGGAATTTCTGTTTTGCGTTGTTTGTGTGGAGCCAACGAGCCTCACGTTGTGATCACGAAGAAGGGGAAGAAAGATGCTAACCCATGATGAAGTCGAACGAAGACTCGCCGAAGCCCGAAAGCGTTGGGCCGAAAGCGGAGAAACCGAAGACACCGAAACCGAAGGCCCCGCCCCGACCCCCGAGACCGAAGAAGTACGGCGTCACCCGGAAAGGGTAGCGGGACACATCTCGTACAACTACATCTGCCCCAATGAAGAGTGCACGGCGCGACGGCGTAGTGTGCGGGATCCGAAGTTCCTGCAGGCGTTGCTAACAGGGGAGTCGCTCATAGCGCCGTGCGGGACGTGCGACACGCACGTCGTCGTTTCGCTAGTACCTCCGCAACCCGGGATCGTCAATGTTTAGACTCTACAATTTCGAGTGCGCACAGTGCGGCACAGAGCGCGAGGGCCTTGTCGATGTACCGTTCGGGACGAAGACGAAAAAGGCCTACCCGCTCGAATGCGAAGAGTGCGGCGGCGAAACGTCACACGTCTGGGTCGTGGTAGCTCCGTTCGCAAAACCAACGTGCGACCTTGCGTTCTCGCCCCGCGTATCGGGCGGGAAGTTCGACACGTTAGGCAATGAACCGTTGCCCGCGCTCCCTACGTTGCCCGACGGGGCGAAGAGTAACGACTACAAAGACCTGTTTGCGAAACCAGAATACAAAGAGATCCGAAGAGAGCGCCGAGAAGTCAAACGGCGAAACCTTCAGAAGCGCAAACGCGCGTACATGATGGATCGTGGTGAAAACGTATCGGTGCGGCAAAACAAATTGCCCGGCGATCCCAAATTCTAGGAGACAAGAATGTTGATCAATTCAAAGCTGGGCGGTGTTGTGTATCGGAACGAAGACGACGGCACGAACCAAGGTGCGGGCGGTGCTGACGCGGGGGCCGATGATGTGGCAGCGCTGAAGGCGGCCAACGACGCGAAAGACAAGGAACTCGCTAACCTCAAAGCGAAGACTGAGAAGTACGAGGCAGATATCAAAGCCGCGAAGAACAAAAGCGCCGAAGAGAAGGCTGCAGCGGAAGGGCGCTTGAAGGAGCACCTAGCAGACATCCAAAGCAAATTCGAAGAGTCGGAAAAGTCGCGCAAGGAGTTGCTTGCGAAGTTCGATGCCATCGACAAAGACAAGCGAAAGAAAGCCGACGAAGCTTTCTCGAAGCTTCCCAAGGAGAAGCAAGAAGAGCTTGCTATCGTGCGCGACGCCCTCGATACTGACCGCTGGGTTGCACTTGTCGGAAAGGCTCAAGCGAACATGGCCGCAAACGAAACACCGCCGCACGTTGGACAGGGGGACGGGAGAAAGACCGACCCCAAGAAGCGCTACAAGCCGCAGCATGCGCGCGTGATCTCTGAGCGCCTAGGGGTTGACCCTGACATGCCGTGGCTCAGTCAAATGGAGGTCGTCGAGAGCGCGGGCACGCGAGGTTTTCAGCTCCCCGTGTCGGAGTTCATCAAAAAGCTTAAAGAACGCAGACTTGTCGGCACCAAGGTCAACGACAAAAAATAAGCTTGACGGGCGGCGACTATCCTGACTAGGATGTCCGCACATAGCGCTTTGTGCGCACCCACCCCACCAGACTAGCGAGGAAGCGACGTTAGGCGGGTTAAGAAAGGCGGCCTTATGGCTCGCGCTCTTGACCGCAGAACTCGCCCCAACAGCCCCAGCAAAACGCTGGGTATTCGCGAAGTGTATCCTACGCGCGCCGCGATGGCTCTTCGTGGTGCCGAGCCCGTCGCTTCACGCGACACCGGAAGTCCCAACAACTTTGACGATCTCGCACTGAATTGTTTTCAGTGCGGCTTCACGATCGACGACCGCACAGCAGAGTCACAGTGCCCGCTCTGCTTGTCTAACAATTTCGACGGGCGCTCGTAACTCAGGAGACAAAGCCGTGACTCTTACCGCAACCGCAACCCAAGGGTTTCAACTCTTGCGCTACACCAGCCAAGAGGAAGTTTTCTACCTTCCGGGCGCCGTAAGCACGTCTTACACGCGCGGCAACATGGCGCACCTCGGTTCGCTCGGTACTGTGACCGAAGCAACCGACGGCGATACCCCACCCTTGTTTCAAATTCATGAGTCTATTACGACCCCCGCGGCTTCGACGGCGTTCCCGCATCCGCAGGACTTCGACGCTTCGAAGATCGGAACTGGCGGCAAGTGGAACACCCTGGTACCGGTCAAGGCGCTCGTTGCCCCCGGAGCTCCGGTGTTCCTCGTAGCGCTGGCTAACTTCTCGACCGAGGACGTGGCCGCGTATACCGCCGCGACGCCTAGCGTCACCGGCACAACCGGGTTCGGCGCCGACGACGACTCAAACGCCGCCTTGATGTACGTTGACGCGGGCCCGGGCATTGGTGAGATCAACGTGTGTCAGGACTACGTACAATCTTCCAAGGTGATCACCGTTCTCCGGGCGTTCGAGACCGCCCTGACCACGGCGAGCGACGTTGCCGTGCTCGAAGGTGCGGGTTCTGGTGCGGGAGGGATCAGCTTGTTTGGTCGCGCCGATATGAAGGACGCGAACGAACTGGACATTTCCGACGGTTCCGACGACGGAGACTTCGTGTTGTACGGAGACCTTCGAGCGGTCACCCCGTACTTGTCCAAGGGTCAATTCCCGGTCATTCAGGCGAAGTATCTTCACATTTAACCCAGGGGATCTGAGCTAAGAACTCGAACTCGAATTTAGGAGAAACAAACCATGGCAGTTATGAATAGTTCAGCCCTTGACGGCGCGATCGACGAAGCGGTCACCGAAGTTGCAACCGCCGAATTTTTCATGGAGTCGATGATCATGCCATCGCTCTACAACATCCGACCCTCGACGGGACCGCGCGAAACCGTGCAGAGCTTCGGGGAGCTTAGCGACTTCGAAGTCAAGAACGAAGGCGCTGAAATGTCGACCGACCAGGTTATCCAGCAATTTCAAAAGGTCTTCGTGCACATCACCCGCGGTAAGGTGTTGGAGCTTACCGAGGAATACCTCGAAGACGACCGTTGGGACCTGGCCCAAGATTTCGGCGAACAGCTCGGAGCGGTTGCGGCGCAGACCTACGAGCGTCTCGCGGCGGGTGTGTTCAACGATGCGTTCGCAGGCGCGACGTACAAAGGTGAGGATGCACTGTCCTTGTGCAACGCCGCGCACCTCAACGCCGATTCCGGCAACTCTCAGAGCAACTCGGGAACCAACGCGTTGACTCATGCGGGCGTCAAGACGACTCGTCAGGTTATGCGCGACATTACCGGTTACGAGTCGACCACGATCTTGGGCATTATCCCGAATGAGATCCTCGTTAGTAATGAGCAAGAGGAAGACGGCTACGCTTTGCTGGAGTCGACCCTCAAGCCCGGTAGTCAGGACAACGACCAGAACATGCACCGTGGACGTTACACGCTGTATGTCTGGGATTTTCTGACCGACACCAACAACTGGTTTATGATGGCGTCTCGGTTGCGCCAACGTTACCTGCGCTGGTACATTCGCCGCCCCCTTCGTGTGCTGTCCGACGCGTCGTGGTCGAAGGGCGTTCGCCG
>Ga0208004_1000589_pt1 | contig 14181 bp, 8 predicted proteins | sample DEB08_DNA_6_FD_184522 | JGI IMG/M metagenome (GOLD analysis project Ga0208004, IMG submission 184522) | Aqueous microbial communities from the Delaware River and Bay under freshwater to marine salinity gradient to study organic matter... | ecosystem: Environmental > Aquatic > Marine > Coastal ...
GCCGAACTCAATGACGTTCTTCGATCCAGCCATGTTGTGATTCCTCCCAAGGATTTCTTCCCACAGTTTCGGCTGTGGGAACTTGGACTAAGAGGTCGGCGCGGTCGCATCCGAGAGGATGCCATAGAGCCAGTTCCCAGCGCTGCGTTCGCCAAGAGCGTACTCGTCGTAGAGGAAGACTTCGTCGGCACCACCGCCGGTCTGAGGGCGGCGACGCTTCTCAGTGCGGGGGCTGTGGCCCTGCACCATCACGATGGCTTCCTGCGCGTGGATGGCACCGCGAGCATTCGGCGTTGCGTCGATGGTGATGTTGCCGTCTTCGTAGATCTCAGCGCCAGCAACCGTGCCGCTGAAGCCCATCCGGTAGACGTTCTCAGTGAGTCCGCCTTCGGTCGGGTAGGTGTCCACGCCAGCGACGATCTCATCCTGAAGGTCTTTGATCTGGAAGCCGTGAAGCACGACGCAGACCTTGCCGCGAGAAGGTTCGGTGACGTTGCTGGTGATGCGGTTCTTGCCAGCCATGATGTGGCCGGACGCGAGCGTGGTGCCCGAACCGCAAAGAGTCGTGGTTGCACCGGCGAAGGTGGCGAGGTAGTCCTCATCCTTCTTCCGGTCGATGGCGTTCTGCGCGAGCGAACCCATCTTGGCAATGACGTTCTTGGGCATCCGCCGGTAGACCCGGTCGGTGACGACCATCTGAATGCCGGACACGGTCGGCGTGATCGTGAACAGGCTGTCGCTGATCTGCTGGGCGTTGTCAAGTTCGGTCGTTTCGGTGATCGCCTGAGCGGTCAACTGCGCGAGCGAGATCTCTTCCCAAGAGAGGCCGGTGTTGTCGTCCAGCCGCTGCATGTCACAGGTGTTTCGGAAGACACCGTTGTACTCGCGAACGATGCGAGCCGAGTCGATGATGAGTTGGGTGGAGTCACCCAGCGAGCCGGTGGTGGTAGCGTTAACCACAGTTGGTATCCCTCACTAGAAAGGCGGGGTAATCCCGTATACCGACTTGTACGCCTTACGGCGCTCACTCAGTGGAACACTGGGATTACCGATGATTGAAGCAAGATCGGGAGCGTTGCCCCCAGCCTCGCCTATTCCTGTAGGCCGACCTCCAGCACGTCGTTGGGCATCGGCCTCTTTCAACGCCTGAGTCTTGCCAGCCGAAGTGTTCTTTTGCTTGAGTTCTTCCTCAATCTCCTTGCGGATCTTGCTCTCAAGCTGCGACCTTACGGCCTCTTCGATTGTCGCGAACTGTGCATTCACAGCCTCGTCTGGGTTCCAGTCACGGAAGGCCCGTTCAAGACGCTCAGCGTTAGCTCGCGAAGGCCGGAAGTCCTTGAAGGAATCCGAGAGGTACTTGCTGAAAGCCATCGACCATGAGTCGCTCTGGTCTTGGAAAATCCCTGCTTCCATCTGCGCTGCAATCTGCTGGACTGAACGCGGATCGAAACGGAAGTCCTTGCCCTGCTCTCCCTGATCGTAGGCCCACTTGGCGATGCTCGCGAAAGCCTGAGCCGTCTGCCCAGTACGAAGCTGCTCGCTCTGAAGGCGGCGTTGCACCGCTGCCTGTTCGCGAATCGTATCTTCGATCTTGGATCGCTGCTCAGTCTCCCACTTCTCGCGTTCCTCTTTTAGCTTCTCCTCAAGCTGTTCAGGCGTGAGGGTCTGCTGCGGCTGGTCACCTGTATCTGGCGTAGTCTGAGTTGCGGTATCCGAAGCCAGCCCGTCAGCGGTGTCAGTACCGAATGCAGTTGCAATTGCATCCGATACTTCCGTATCCGGTGCGGGGGCTGCGGTGCCCTGCTCAACTACGGCAGTGTCCGACTCTGCCAATTGTGGCCTCCAAGAACTACATCAGGCATGCGCCTGTTGCCTGATTGTACCACCATTTACCAGCCCTTCTGTCGAGCCAGTCTTTCGAGGTATTCCTTCGCTTCCTTTGGAGGATCGAAGTACCCCCACTGCCAAGCGATGTAGGCTTCTTCAGCGTTGCCAGCGTTGATCCAGTCCACGACCGCAGCCTTGTAAACATCAGACTGTTTCTGAGCGACGTTGGTAGAGTTCCACTTCTTCTCAGCTTCTGCGTAAGCCATCGTCGGAGTGTAGCCCTGCTTCTCGAAGTCACTCTGGAACTTATCGAGAACACTCTGCTTGTAGTCGAAGAAGGAAACGCTTGGGTCTAGCTTGTAGAACTTCGCGACCTTTGCCCAAGATTCGTCTCGAAGGTCAAAGTATCCGGACGCTTCAATCTGCTTACGAGTACTATCCAGTTCTTTGCGAGCAGGAGTAAGGCTGGTGTCAGCCCGTTCAGCGAAGTACTTGTCCACAAGCTTTGCTTCATCGGGGTGAGACTGAAGCCACTGATCAACTTTCTCCCAGTCTGGTTCAGTTCCCTTGGTTGATGCCTTGATTGCTTCCTGCCAAGAGGCAAGGGCTTTAGCCATCGGTTCCGTGTTCGGGTTGTTCTTGTATCCAGCAAGTTCAGAAGCAAAGCTCTCGCGCTGAGAGATGCCATAGTTAAACTTCTGCACCTCTTCACGGTAAGCCTTAGCAGCATCAGGATTCTTGGGCAATCCAGTAGCGCCATTGATGTACTTGCTGTCGATATCCTTCTGCGTCTGGATATCAGCAGTCTTCGCTTTATCGCGCTCAGCCTGAATCCTCGCCACATCAGGATCCGTGGAAGCAACCTTCCCAAACTCCTGATTGATCTTGGTCTTCTGTGCTGCGCTCGTTTCGCTCCAGCTAGTGATCGGAACCCCGAACTCATTCTTAAGCCCAAGGCGTTCTGCGTTGTCTTTGATCCAACGCTCGCGAGTGTTGTACGGACGCTCCTCGAAGACGTTGCCACCGGCAAGCTGAAGTCCTGTGGATACAGGGCTGAACCCTTCGTTGTAGACGGTCTGTCCGATAAGCGGGATCGGGAGAATGTTCACAGCCTTGTCGGTGATGGACATGTTCTTCCCGTAATCGCCCCAAGTGTACTTACCCTGCTGCGGGTCAAAGCCTACTCCGGCAGCCTTGGCTGCGGTGCCAACAGCAGGGGATGCGCTTGAGACTCCGAGCTTGGCGATGTCGGTGAACGCGCTAAGTAGTCCGTCCTTGTTCGGTTCCCTTACGATGTCGCCCACGGCGCGAGCGATGTACGTCCCAACCTGTTGGCTTGGGAATACATTCATCGTTAGGTTCTTCCCACTTATCGGATCCCTGAAGGTAATCTTCCCGAACTTCGGGTCACTGGGATCAAAGGTGAACTCATCCAGTCCGATCTGGTCGTTCAGGAACTTCCCGAGAACGAGAGACGAGATACCAACCGATGCAAGTGTGCTGAGCGCCAGGAGGCGTTCGGTGCTGCTTCCATCGAGAAGCTTTGTGACCTGACGGATCTGGGCAATCTGCGCTCGCCGCATAGTGGGGGTCATCAGCAGCGCCCCTTCAATATTCTGCCGACTAGTGGTCTGTGCCCCTCTCCAGTAGGAGGTACGAGCGTTAGCAACCTCTGCCGCCTGTCGCCTGACCAGCGGGTCAGTGATGTCCTGACCGGCAGCCTTAGCAAGCATGAGGTTGCCTTCGTAGTTCCACTTCCGGATTGTCCCCATGACCGTTCCGTACTGGAAGTTGGTCATAATTTCAGCGGCTCGCACAAAGTAAGGGTCAATCTTCCTTATGCCGGGAACCGTACTGAAGAGAGACTCCCTGCCCTTTGTTACGTTTCGGAAGTCTGCCTCAGATGTGGCGACGTTCTGGCCCAAGCCGTCGATGGCGTACTGCACATCCTTCGCGATGTCGTCAGAGAGCGAGGAGTCAAACGATCTAAGGTTCAACGTCTTCAGGATGTCGTTCGTCATACCGGCGAGGATCTCAATACCGCCGGTAGCAAACGCCTTGGGGATCTGGACGAGGAAGACCGAAACGTCAGGCAGAGACATCTGCGTGTTCTTCCAACGCTGGTTCCAGTTCTTCACGTAGTTGGCTACGTCGTGGGCACCATTCGGAACAGGCTCAGTCTTTGCCATGTCTTTGAGAATGCTAGCGGGAACCTGATCGGGGAATTGATCGAGCAGGATCTTGGCCCCGTTCTCATTGCTTGGGTCAACGATGTTCTTCGCGGCAAACGTCGCGCTCTTCCGATCCATGCCCTGCGCCATGAGTTTGATGCGGAGATACTTCTCCACATTCTCTTTCGGGATGAAGTCCTTGTACTTCCCCTTCATCTCGTACTGAACCATCTGGTCAGAAATCTTCTTGGCTTCCTCACGAGACAGTCCGGAATGCAGCATCGCATCCTCTAGCACATCCTTCTGGACGTACAGCTTGGACAGCCACGAGTCAGAGAGGTTGCCAGCCACAGCGCGTTCAGCCGCAGCCACCGCACGATTAAACGTACTCTTTGGAACCTGATTAAGGATCTGCTGGTTGTCTACAGTCACCGCATCGAACGCGGCAATCGCTGCCGCTTTCTGCTCAGGCGTGAGGCTTGCGTTCGATTCAATAATCTCGTGGGCGTTCTTGAGGATCTGCGCCTGATCGGGGTTGAGCTTTGCCATCAGATCAGCAAGCGCCTTCTGTGAATCAACCTCACCGATGTCGGTGCCGAAGATTTTGTTGGCAGCCTTGATCTCGCTAGGGGTTAGCTTCTCCCCGGCTCGCATCCTGTCCCAAGCGGAACCCCTATCCTTGTTCCCGAAGAACTGCGCCCAGTCAGTTGCAGAAAGCTCCCCATTCGCAACCCGGCGCTGAACATCAGCGGTAATCTCCTCTTCAGCTTTGCGCCCGATCTTCAGTTTCAGGATCCCATCAAACTCAGCCCGATCACGCAGTGCCGCATTCATGGCTGCGGTTCGCTCTTCCATCGTTCCTGACGCTGCTCGCGCAGTATTTTTGAGACGCTGCAACTGGCGGTTGCGTAGCTCTCTAACGGAGTCTGCGTTGGCCCCAGAGAGATTCAGGTCGTGTGCGCTCTGGAGGGTTTCGGCAACCTTCGTGATAGCCCTGCGGATGAGGGGAGTAGAACCCTCATACCGGGGGCCAACCTGTGAAGGCTGAACTCCAACCTGTGTGGTATCAATTGCGTTAGCCGCTGGCACCATATTCTGGCGCGGCTGGTATTCAGGAACGCCGCTAAGCTCCCTATCTAGTACGGCGGTCGGAGCCGAAGAAGGCGCAGCCGCCGGGGAAGGAAGAGCGTTAGTCGGCGCTGGCGAAGGCGCAGCCGGTGCGACGCTTGAAGGCGCTGGGCTTACAGCGGAGGCGGAAGGAGCGGGAGCAGCGGCAGGGGATGCCGGTTCAGCAGGAACCTTTCCGCCATTCGCTCCGATTGTATTCAGTTCATCAAGTGCGGTAGTCCTAAACTCCGGATCGTTAGTGAGGATTGCGTTGCCAATCCGGTTAAGAGAAGCATCCACGGAGCCTGGGTTCGATTCCTCAGCAGCGCGTACCGCTTTCTGAATAAGGCTTGCCGCCTCATCGGTCTGCCTAACAGCATCCGCTGTGGAGATCGGCGTAGAGGACATGTTGGCAATGAGTTGCCAAGCAGGGCCATTCAACTCCTCAGCGGCGGTAACGTCAGGAGGAGTAATTCCCTGCTTGATCTGGGCGTTACGCTGGCGCGTTGCCCTAGCCTTAGCAGCAGCGGCAGCTTTCTTTGCAGCCGCAGCATCAGCAGCTTCCTGAGCCGTCCTGATTGCCTGCTGCTCCTGATCGGCAACCCCGCCAGCAATAGCAGCCAAGTCAGTGGAACTGATATCTCCGGGAATACCAGTGCCCGTGTACGCCGGTGCAGTAGGTGCCTGAGGCTCAGGCGCTCTGCCGGGAGTCCACGCCCCTGCCTTTGCGTCCTCAATAACAGTGGTCGCATCGACAAGCCCCTTCTGGGGGTGGATGTAGAAATCGTTGCCGATTGGTTGAAGCATCTGCCCGTCAGGCAATGGGGTCGTTTCTGCGATCCTAAGCACGTCATCACGACTTAGGAGATTCCCAGTGTTCCTATCAAGGAACATGTTGTCATTGGCCGGTTCAATGTTGAGCTTGCTAGCCCTCTCCGGCCCTTCATACTTTGGCCCCTGCATCGGGCCTTCATACCTAGGCCCAAGAGTAGGCCCGTCATACTCAGGCCCGAAGATTGGCCCATAGTATTTCGGCCCAAGGGGCGCTGGTTCATTGATCTTGTTAAGCGCATCGAGAAGGCTGTCGCGCTTTGCGTAACCAGTAACTGCATCGGTTGCGGAGTTAACGCCAACCTTCGCAAGGTCGTCGCCCTTCCAGCCCACAGCACCACCGGCAACAAGACCAGCGATAGCCGCAAGCACTTGATTGTCAGTGAGCTTGTAGATCTCGTCGGCGGTTAGCTGACCCGCTGCGTTAGCCACAACATCTTTGAGGAACTCTTTCCCGACAGAGATGGCGGCGGCTTTCATTGCGCTCTGCCCCGTCACTCCCACAGCGCCTGTTGCACCAACGGATAGCCCGAGGGTCATCGCTGCTGCAAGAAGCCCAATAGGCGAGAGCGCGTCAGTAACCCAACTCAAGCCGTAGGGGAGCTTGGACGGATCCCAGTCCTTGCCGAATGCAGCAGCAACGTCCTGAATGAATGCGTTGCCGCTGACAAGGTCTTCAACAGGAAGTTCATTCTGGGAGTAGGTGAACTTGCCATCCTTGCCAATGAAGTAGGGGTGTGGCTTTCCAAGCCAGTCAATGTACTCGCCAACACCCTCCCCGGTTTCCGGATTGATGCGGTAGGTGTATGGCTTCTCTCCGTCCTTAAGCGGCCTACCGCCGGGGCCAACAGGCTTGCCGTCTGCTCCCGTAAGCGTGAACACCGCCTTAGGGTCATCAGTCCCAAGCGGCTGCTTCCAATCCATTGCAGTGTGCGCGTAACCGAACGGATCCCAGATTGGGTACTGCTGAGCGCCAAGAGCCTGTTGCTGACGAATCTCAGTAAAGGTAGGCCCAGCAATAGGCATTCCCCCTGCATCAATCATGGGGACTTGGCTTGCCATTCTCTCGTTGTACTGCTTGAGTTGCGTTCGCGGGTCGAAAGCCGCATTGCTTGCAAGCTGATAGCCAAACAGCCGAGCCTTCTGGACATCAGTCAGGTTAGGGTTTGAGAACTGGCCGGAAGGCAACCCAAGGGCATTCACGTCCCCAGTTCCAGCAGAGGTGTACGAACCTTCCCCGTATGGGTTGTAGGCTTCTCCGTACTGCTGGTAACGCTGAGCGGCATCCTGAGACTGCCAGATCAATTGATAGACCTGTGGATTGGAAGTGTTCTTCCACTGCCCGTCCACCCAAACCTGACCGCGTTCGTTCAGCCAGAACCCACTACCAGCGCCGTTGTCCATCCAGACGTTCCCGTTAGACCACGGGATAGTCAGGTTGTCAGTGCTGGTAACAAGCCCAGTCTCTGCCGCTTGGCCCATACCGGGGATGGCTGCGGTCTGCCCCATCTCTGCGGCAGCAGCATCCATCTGATCCCTGAGCGCCTGATCAAAGTCGGTGTACGAGCCAGAGGTGTACTGGTCGTTCGGAAGGCCAAGACTGTTCAGCGAGTTGCTGGTGAAGATGTCTTCGTTGCTGGTATCCGTGTAGTACTGGGCGAACGGATCTACCTGAGGTGGTGCCTCCTCAGGCAGAGGGATGTCTGTATACCAACTCTGGTCAGCAGAAGTCGGATCCCACTGCGGCTCAGCGGTGTCCTGATAGCTCTGCCAGTACGGATCGAATGCCGGGTCAAACCACGTGTCAGGCTGGTACTGGAGGTCATACTGGTTGTAGTCCAGCATGAAGTTGTCGAGGACGTTCTGAGCGTAGTTTGCCTGACTAGGAAGAGGCTGCGCCCCAGCGGATGCAGCACTCGCAACAGAATCGAACTCCGTATCATCCAGCCTAACCATGAACTACCACCCCAACTGCATAGCTGTCTGGCCGGTGACTCCACCGCTTGGCGTACCGCTAAGCCGGTTGGCATTCGCTGCCGCCATGATACTCTCCGCGGGGATACCCTTGCTGACCTGCAATCCCTTGAGGTACAAGTCGCGCAGAACGGGATCCTGCTTCCAGAAATCGACGTTCATAAAGTAGTTCGGGTCATTCATCCACGGATACTGAGCAGCCATGCGAGCGGCTTCAGGGTCTTCCGTGGCAGCGCCGCCGGGGGTCTGGTCGCGGCCACCCCGGTACTGGCTTCCGGTTCCAGTCGTTTCTCCAGTTCCGCTCTGATATGGGTCAGTGCTTGAGGTTCCGGAAAGCCCACCTTGGCGCGTCCCGTATGCGTACTTCGGAACCATGTCCTTCATCGGCTTCACCATGAAGGGAGCGCCGGTAGGGTTGTAGATGATCTCAGGGTTAGGCCCACCATCATGCTGGGGATCACCCACAATAGCCATCCTTGCGGTACTCATCCCGCCGTAGCCGAGGACAGTGTTCCCCTGTGGATTAACTTGTGGAGTGGTGGTGCCAGCCACAGGTGGCGTAGTTCCCGCAGCAGGAGGCATGGTGCCGTCAGCCGCAACAGAAGGCGCTGTTGCCGTAGGAGCAACAGGAGGAGGTGTTAATCCTTCGCCGCCACCGAAGCCAAACGCTCCGAACGCCATTGCTGGCTGAACCGGGTTGAGCTTGTCCCAGAGCAGCTTTTCAGCAGGAGTCATTGAAGCGATTGCCTTCTGCTTCGCAGCTTCGGCGGCAAGCTTCTGCTGCGCCGCAATGTAGGCCGGATTGATCTGGTAGTTCCCGTTCTCATCGAGAACCATCGGGTAGTTGATCTGCGGTGAACGTGCGCGAAGTTCAGCAGCCTTTGCCCTGCTAGCTGCGATGCCAGCCTGAATCCGGCGGATCTGGTCTGCGGGGATGTCGTTGATCGACGTGTACTTCGTCGGGCCAAAGCTCATCATGTTGGCTCGCCGGATGATCTCGCGCTCAAGAAGCTGCGTATCCGTTGGCTTTGCAGCAGTGCCCCACCAGTTGGTTCCACTGCCGGTTCCACCGTTGGGCCTGTTAAGTCCACCAGCGCGAGGGGGCATGCCGCCAGCAGCAGCATTCATCATCACGCCGGGAGTAGTCTGCATCCCTGGCGTCCCGTAGGCGTACATGGGCATGTTCCCTCCAACAGAAGCTCCAGAGGTAAGCCCACCAGATGTGATAGGTGGACGCGCTCCAGTGATCTGAGTCTTCGGCCCCCCCATGCGATCAAGCTTCGCAATCTGATCAAGGATGTCCTGCGAAGACTTCAGCATGTTGGGGCTGATTGCGTTCTTGCCGCTGTTGATTGCGTTCGCCAAGGAAGTACCTCCGCCCTGTGCTGAAAGGAATGCGCCATAGGCAGCAGGGTCATAGTTCATCAAGGACTCTGAGTACGCCTTGGCCGCATTCACCTTGGCGTTGATCAGGGCGACTTCTTCCTGCGCGGAAAGCTTTGGACGGCCCTGATCAGCCAGCATCTGCTGAGAGTTCCTGAAGACCTGAGTCAGTCCGCCACCATATCCACCGCCGGAACCGTATCCGCCACCACCAACGGTGGTGTCATCAAGAACGTAGAGTAGCCCCCCGGGCTTCCCGTCAGGCCCAAGTGCGTATACGCCTTTTACACCGCCGCGCACCAAGGTTACCGTTTTGGGAGGCTCTACTTCCTTGGGGAGAGCTGCACCTTGGGGGGTAGTCTGAACCATTTCCCCGTTGACGAGTACGAAGTACTCGTTGCCCTGCTTCCACACGCCCTCTGCAAGCCCCGTGCGATCGTCGATGCCGTCGTTGTTGGTATCGAGCCAGCCAGCGGGAGGTTCTACTGCTTTTGGTGCAGCGGGAGAAGACGGTGCCCTTGGGTCTCCGATGTACACCTGTGGGATACCGTTGGCATCAACGGTGTACTTCCCGTAAGGCCCACCCTTGCTGGGGCCAATTTGAGGGACGCCAACGAAGTATTGAACATTTCCGCTGCCAGATCCAAGAGGATCGCCTAAGCCGTCATCTAGGAAAATTGGGTTCCCATTGTCGTCGTAACTAATCGTTACAGCCATTACTGAACCTCCCCAATCGTGCGCTTGTATCGCGCAAGTTCCTGCCTCCCACCTTCAACAAACGGAAGAGCCAAGATCCAGTTCGGGTCTTTAGCGACCATCATCTCGAACCAGACTCTGTGCTGCTCCGCGTTTGGTTCCTTCTGACCCATCGGGATCCCGTCTTCCGATTGGATGCTGAGGTTCTCTTCGTACAGTTTAACCTGTTCCATCAGCATTTCCTCAATCGACTTCATCAGTTCATTGTTCATCCCGACATACCCGGCAGTGGGATAGCACCGGCTGGCCCCTGAAGCCCCGGCATCGAAGGCATTGAAGGAGCAAGCGGAGGAGCGCCGCCGATAGCGGCAGACATGCCAGCCATCGGGGATCCAACCGGCCCAACACCCGGCGGCATCGGAGGCCCAGCCGGTGCCATACCCTGTGGCATGATCGGGTTCTCAGGGGGAAGCTGGATGCCGTTCGCTGCCAGTACATCCATCGGGCTGGCTGACTGACCACCGGGGCCGATGAACTCGCCGTTCGGCCCCATGACGAACTTGGTGCCGAAGATCTTGCCGACCAACTGCTTCGAGAACTGCGGCAGGACTTGGTCGAACCAGATGCGGTCAGCGATGCGCTTAGCAATCACGTCGTCCGGATTCACCTTGCCTTCGTATTCCTCCACGAACTCTGCCATCGAGAGCATGACCTTTGGGTCATTGAGAAGCTGCATGCCGTGCTGCACCAGCGTGATGCGCTCAGCACTGCTCTCCGTCTTGATGTCCACAGACACGTCCAGAGAGGTGATCTCCTCCGGCGCAATCGAGACGATGTTCTTAGTGTCCAGCATCCCGTTCTGCGTCCGGCTGAAGACGACCACCGGCTCACCGAATCCACCAGCCTCAGCCGGGAGGGACATGACCTGTGCCATGTTCCGCGCTGCCGTGTTGATCGCCTTCGCCTGCGCCAGCACCAGCGCCTTCGGCTCCACCGATTCCTGTGACTGCTGGAGACGAACCGTCCACGGCTGCGTGGATGCGGAGATCTCAGCCGTACCTGTGGACGGGATAGCCTCTTCCATCTCCCGGCGGATGTGGCTGACCGACTGAATGAATGCCGGGTTCAACTCGAACCGCACCGGCACAAGATCATACCCTTCGGGTGCCATCTCTGCCTGAGCGGAGTTGCGCTGGAACGTGACGACCTTTTGGTCTCCCTCCTCCAGCATCGGCTCTCCAGTGCCGGTCTTGCGCCAGTAGTAGTACGGCAGGGCAATCTGCTCAGCGATGATGAAGAGCAGTGCCATGATCCGGTCGTAGTCAGCCTTGAGACGGAACACGCCTTCCAGTACCGGCAGGAACCGGCGCTCAGGGTCAGGGTCATTCACTTCCACAGCAGAGCAGAGCGCGAACGGCGGCTGCCCATACGGATGCTTGAAGACCTTGACCAGCTTGAGCGAACGCCAGTTGTCTCCGAACTGGTTGCTGTTGAAGTCCACCAGTTCGTAGAACTCGTCTCGCGTCCAGACCTCCACGACTTGCATCGTGTTCTTGTAGTCCATCCAACTGGGACTATCGATCCCCGGCCCGTCGATCTCGCCGTAGATCGGGATCGCCGGGTTCGCCTCGTTCACGCTCATCGACTGATACGTGCCGTTCTGCTGGCGCTTCTTGATCTCCGACTGAAGCTGTTCGATGTAGCTCAGGCGAGGAACCGTCCGGCGCAGAACAACCACAGCCGCACCATTCGCCAGTGACTTGTCTTCTGCAATCGCGACCGCAGATGCCGGGGGCACTTCGATATACCAAGGGAATCCAGCGCGAGCCACGTCTCGCTTGCGCCGAAGCTGGAGGGATTCGTCCGTCTCGCGGTAGCCGCCCTCTTCCTTCGGCTCGTATTCCATGCCATCAGCGTTGCCGGTGCCCATGCAGTCCCCGCACTTCTTCCCCTTCACCTTGCCGGTGCCGTCGCACATCTCGCACTCAACAACTTCGTTTGTCTCGTGGTAGTCAGGAACCTCTGGCCAGATGTGGTCAGCCATCCGCCAGTGCAACCACGACAGCCCGTCGATAATCTGCCCGTCCGCCAGATATCCCTGAATCGACATGCGCTCCCGCTCCTCGATAAACGAGAAGCCGGAATTGAAGATCTCCTCAAGGCTGTTCGCGTTTGCTCTCTGAGTCGCCGTGTCCTTCATGGGCTGGACGCGCACCATGAAGTGGTTCTCCGCCAGACGAGGCTTCAGCCGTGCGTGGAAGCGGCGAGGGATGTCTGTCTGGTAGCGGATTGCATCACGCCACTGCTCGTTTCCCTTGAGCGGGTCTTCGCTCTCATCGTGGAAGAAGTGCGCTCGTCTCCGCGCCACCTTCTCGCGGAACTTGCTCCAGCGCGTCTCGATGTCTTCCACCAGAGACTGCAACTGCTCTTCGGTAAACTTGCCTACTTCGACCATGACATACCTACCTTTGAACCCTTACCTCGTCTGGTGTACGCAGGGACAGCCCACGCTAGGGCATACCGCCGAGCATCCATAGCGTCAGCATGGTGTTCGTTCGGAGTACTCGTAGCGTATCTCTCCCCACTATCACCGTCCTTTTTCTTCAACCATTTGTAGTTGGCGAACTCCCGAATGCTGTTCCCGCAGTCAGGATCAATCGACAACCGGCTAGATTCCAATAGCCAGTTCACAATCTCCAGCCCGTCTCCCTTGGAACCCAACCACCGCTCAGCAGGAAAGCCAGCACGAAGCAAGCTGTTCGTGATTACCTTCCCGCCTGTCTCACCCACAATAACACGATTAATCGGCGCTACCTTATGAAGCTCTCCGAGGTAGCTGATGATGCCTTCAATCGAAACGTCGTTCTTCCGGTAGAACTCTCCGAACTGGTGGAAGTTCAGTCCGGCATTCAACTTCTTTCCGTCCCCTTCATTCCACACGCCAATAGGAATAATGGCTGTTGGGTCTCCACCGCCGGGGTCGATGCCAACGATACGCGCCTTGCAGTCCTTCCATCCCACAGGAGCTTGCTTCACATGCCGCAGCTTCTCGAACTGTGGATGAACGAGGTCTGTGTCCGATGCCTCGAAGTCCGCCAGATACTCCTGAGCGAACGAAGCCTCGCTCATGTTCTTCTTGGCTTCCTCGATCTCGTCTGGATCAATCGTCGGGTTTGACATGGTCGGCATCTTCCATGCCATCCAGTCGCCCTCGCCGCCTTTCAGGTACAACTCCTCGAACGTCCCACCGCGCCGGGGCGTGGAGATGAACCACGCCTTCCCCTTCCGGTCAGTCAGCGTCGGACGCACTGACTTCTCCCACACTTCCTTCAGGCCGGGAATCAGCGCCGCCTCGTCAATGATCACAAGGTCGTAGGCCCGTCCGCGAATAGAGTTGGCTGAGTCCACGCCAGACCACATGTCAATCGTGCCGCCGTTCGGAAGCTCAAGCCGGTGTTCGTTCGCAAACTTCTTCGCCATCGGCAAGTAGCCAACCATGTCCCGGTACACCTGAGAGAGCATCTTGTAGGTCGGGCACATGTACGCAACATGCTTCCCAGCCAGCGCCCCCTCCGCCAACTGGCGCATCGCCAGTACCGTCTTGCCGAAGCGCCGTCCACAGTTCAGCACGTTGAATCGGCGCTGGGTCTCCAGCACCATCTGCTGCGCGGGATGCGGCTCAGGGAATCCGAGATCCTCTAGGCTAGTCTGAATCCGCTTGGAGGCTTGTCTTTGTTCCCCCCACGCGAGCGACCATGAGGCGGAAGGCAGTATCGCGGAGGATCTTCCGGGCGATATCGGCTCTGTGGTCGTCACCGTGGATCTCGCCCTTCATCACAGCAATCATCACATCCGTCGCATGATCCATCAGTAGCCCGATCTTCGGCTCCAACCCCGTCATCAGATCGTGCCTCATCCGCGCTACAAGCTGCGCGAATGGCTCCTCCGTACTCCACCGCTCTACCGTCCGAAGAGATACTCCAACTTGATCCGCAACCCGCTTCAGCGTGTACCCCGCAGCACGTAACTGCGCCGCATTCAACTGCGCTTCTGTCGGTTCCCATAGGGCCAGTGTAACCTCTGAGGTTTCCATACAGCCATTATATGCGAACGTGCCTACACTTATAACCCGTCCTCTGTTTATGTCAAGTAGTTAAAGGACTCCCAAGCGTGAGGGGGATCATTGCATAGG
>Ga0208004_1000596_pt1 | contig 14109 bp, 18 predicted proteins | sample DEB08_DNA_6_FD_184522 | JGI IMG/M metagenome (GOLD analysis project Ga0208004, IMG submission 184522) | Aqueous microbial communities from the Delaware River and Bay under freshwater to marine salinity gradient to study organic matter... | ecosystem: Environmental > Aquatic > Marine > Coastal ...
CATTTTTCTTTCCTTTCTTAAATATCTTATCCCAAGCATCTTCAAACTGCTTTTTAGGAACCTGCATAGGTCTTTGTGTACTGCCCTTGCTCACTTCATTTTCCTTTTCTTGGATTTGCGTGCTGTACTTAAAGCAATAGCTACTGCTTGCTTTTGTGGTCTACCTGATTTCATTTCACGTCTAATGTTTTCGCTAATGGTCTTTTTTGAATATCCTTTCTTTAGTGGCATTACTTCCTCAATACTGGTTTGTTAATCTTCTCGCCTTGACACTGTGACTTACAATTGTTGCAGATCCATCGTTGATACAATGCGACTCTGGTACTGCGTAGTCCTTTTTTCCTCATGCGATCACTGCCGCAGGTTGGACACACAGGGCGTTCATCATCAATGTACAAGTTCCAATTAGGATGATTGTGCATCCAAGGCTTTAATCTTGCGTACATATCTTCCAATAATAATGTATCTTGACGATTGTATTTCTCCATAATACGTCTCGCCTTGCGTCTTTCTGGTGTATCAGCAGAGCTCAGGCAATCTTTCCAAAGCCTAAATCCTTCATGCTTTATCTTTTGACCAATCTTCAATCGTTTAGAGAAGTAATCAAGTTTGTATGATGGACTGTAGAAATTAGACCGAGCAACACGCATCAAGTCTATATTCTTAACTTCAGGCTTAACAAGATTATACTCTAAAAACTGCATATTGAGCCACTTATGATCAAAAGAAGTTCCGTTCCAATGCACAATGGCATCAGCTTCCTCTAAGAGCTCATGAGCGTGTTTGATCATGTTCTTGTGTCCTGAATGCCACTCAGAGTCAAAGATTATCTTCTTGTCGCCATCCCATTTAGCTGCCCAGCATATCGTTCTTGGATCTGTGACCATGTTTTCAATCGGAATGTATTTGTTCCTTAGTGAGAATGTTAAGACTTCAAATGGGCTTGTCTCAATATCAATGTGTAGTATTTTCATCTTCTATGTTCGCTATTTCAATTGAAGCTATACTGTAAATCCACGCTCTCGGAATGATCATTGGGCAGTTATAAGATTTATCTTCATCGTAATAATCGGTAGCAAGGACCAAACAGTTCTCGTTTTCAACAATGTAATATCCGACAGTCGTGCGAGTGATCGGTTCAAATGTTTGCGCTTCTGCTTCTGTAAAATCTTTAGATCCATCTACCCAAGCGTCTCCCCACTTAACACAGACTATCTTCATTCACTCTTGGAGTTACTTGCTCCGAAGTAAAATGATATGACTGCTGAGACAAGACCTCCCATGTAGCCTAAGACTAGGTTAATCAGTTCCATAGAGTTCTGCTCTGGTGGCATAACAGTAATCATAGCTATGTACGCACAAAAGAAAAATACCATTGTTACGCCAATCAGTTTAGCAGTCCAGTCTCTAGCAAAGTGCGTTCTAGCGTCTTGTTTATCTGCTGTCTCTAAAGCAAAAACATCGACTTCAAGTTCTTTCATCTTAGCTTCAAACTCAAGCTCTTTGTTCTTAAGCTCCATGAGTTGTTCTGGTGTGGCTTGTTCTATCGCTTTTTCAACAGACCTTTGGTTTGGCTCACAGCCTAGCGCATCTGCTACTACGTTCATAGCCATACCACCAAGCGGACCGCCTAAAGCCTGTCCTATCGTTGGAGCGACTGAACCGACTACGTTTTTAAGAATATTCTTTAACATAAAGACCTTTTGATTTGCTCTGCTATATTAGACTGACGTTTACTCTGTTCGAGTTCGTTTTTAATCGTGTGATTTTCAGCCTTCAATAGATTGATTTCAGACTCTAGCTCTTGGATTCTGCGAGCCATTCTCATTTTTTCATCGGTCATACGACCATCATTTGTAAACATACTTCACCTCTTAGGTAAATATACTTACTTATTCTAGCATAAAATCAACGATTTAGGGCAATCTCTGCAAGGAGCAATATAACTGCACCACTGCAAGTGATTAATATTAGTTCCAATCGTTTTATCCGATGTATCGTCTCTTGCCAGCGTTGACTGCAAACCTGTTCATGAATTGAGATCTGTTTATCAATAGAATCGATCCTTTCGTGTGCTGTTTCTATGTCTCGTTTCATTATTCTGCGTTATTCAATGGATTGCTTAAAAATTCCTCTATTCTGCTTTCAAGATAATCTCTCATAGCTATGATTTCTGCATCTATTTCTCTGACAGTCTCATTTAACTGTCGTTCCAGTGCATAAACATCGTTTCTGAGGTCTCTTTGCGTTTCTGAGGCACTATTTTCTACTGTACGTACTAGGGTACTATTCTGAGCCATTAGACGGCTTATTTCGTCGATTTCGCTGTTTAAACGGGATTCTAGGTTATCTATCTGGTTTGCTAGGTCTGTTTGTACTAATTCGTAGATTGAGTCTAATCTGTTTACTTCAGAGTGAATTTCAGCAATATCTATACTTGCTAGCGTCTCCTCTGCGACCATAAGTCGGTTATAAAACTCAAATCCTGTCCATAAAGCTCCACCCAGTGCAGATAGCAATGGAATTATCATCAGTAGTTTACCGCCTGATAATTTGATGCCTTCGTATTCAATCTCTGCCATATTGTTGCCCTACCATTTCATCATATATTTCGTTACTATTATAGTTCATTCTGAGGATGCTCATGCGCGCATCAGGTAAATTTCCACGATAAATAATCCTTTCTCTGTAAAAGTTTGGATTATCTGTCAGTGCTATGTTGTAATAATCACCTAAGTTAGACATTCCATTCATTAATATCATGGTGCTGGATTGATCTTCAAAACCACCAGACTCCTGCATGGTTTCATTCATGTTCTGTAACATGGACTCTACATTAGCTCTTGGCATACTTGCTACTGTACTTTCAGCCCTTTCCATTTGTGGCGTTTCTACAGACTGGATTTCAAATCGACTGTAATTAGGTAATTCCATAGATAGGAACTGACTTAAACTGCCTACTGCTATCGCATCGTTCATCATCGTATCAAAGCTCATAGTCATATCTTGTGATTCAACTTGTTGCTGTAGTGTCTCCTCATCTGTTTTTAGGACAGATAAAACTGCACTTAATACATCAGAGCTTAGTACAGACACTTCTTCCTCTACGAGTTCCTCTTCAAGTATTGCTTCCTCATAGTATTCATCTAATATCTCTTCCTCGTACATCTCTTCTGCAAACAACTCTTCCTCAAAGATTTCCTCATAGATTATTTCCTCTTCATACATAGGTTCTTCTACAATAGGATCGTAGATTTCCTCATCCATGATTAAGATATCTTCCATAGGGTCATCAAACATCAATGTTTCTTGAGGCTCTTCAAAGAACATAGTTTCCTCTTCATCGTATGTCGTTAAATCTTCAAACGCATAAGAATCAGCAATCATACTATCCACAAAGTTATCCACATACGTTTCCTCAAACGTAGGCTCTACAACTACGGGTTCTGGCTCTACTACTGGCTCTGTTGTTGGTTCTGGTTCAGTTGTATTTGTTTCAACAGCAGGTTCAGGCTCTACTACTGGCTCAGGTTCAGGTTCTGGCTGTGTTGGTGATTCATATATTTTAAGTTCGTAGTTCTCATCCACTTCTACATCATCTATAGAGATGCCATAATCGTAATAGTATTGGGTGTAGTCTGACGAATCTTCTGTTAAATCACCTGTATAACCAATGGTTACATGGTGACCTGTTACGTGTAACTGTTCGTAAAAGAAACTAATATTGCCTAGATAATCAAGTTCTGTGCCAAAAGTATTCTTATTATCCCAGTTATTGTAGTAATACTCGCTAAGGTTGTACCACATATAGCGTTGCCACTCGTCATTACCTTGTGTGTAGAACTTACCTTCGTTGTTATAATTAATAAGGTCAGTCCATAAAGGCATGATGACAAAGCTAGGAGCATAACTACTACTAAGCTCTTGACCATTACAGCAGTAAGACCATTGACCACTTGTGCCTGTAGGGTCCATAAGCATCAATACGCCATTAGAACCCATGAAGGTTGTGGTATAAAGATTACCCTTGTAAGGAAACGAGAACTGTAAATCTATTTGAACAAAGCCATCGTCAGGTAGATTATGTTCAATAATCTCTGGTTCTTCTGCAAATAAAAGAAAAGGTATTAACCCTGCAAGTCCGACCAGTTTCTTCTGCATTGTCTCTCAGTTTCCTCAAGCAAACAGTTATCCATAAATGCTTGGCGTTGTCGTTCTAAGTAATCTTCGTAGTCTGGTCTGCGTTCTGGGTTTGATTCCCAACCTGCTTGTGCTTCTGTACCAATACTGCCTTCATAGGGACAAGGAGTTCCAGCCATTTCCATTGCACTAAAGACTCTTTCGTCTTGACACATAAGTGATACGGCAGCGACTCGCATACCCATATCGAAAAGTGTTTTACTGAGTTTAATACGCTCACAGTTTTCATCTGTAACAGACCGACCACTGGCTACACCTATCACCTGTGTTTGTACTGCACCTGAGACACCTGTTGTGCATAGGTCTTGTGAGTAACTTGAGCCTATACTCGGTGCTATGGCACTTGAAGGCGGTGAGTAAACGTACTGTCTGCTAGTAGAATTACTGGTACTGTTGTTATTATTCGTGTTGACGTTCTCGTTATAGTTTTCGCTGTAGTTTTCACTAGACGATTCGCTGTATTGATTGATCGTACTGTCTGACTCTGAGACGTTAATGTTCTCATTGTAGTTAGTATTTTCTGAAGTGCTGTCTACCGTTGACGTATTGTTATTAGTATTGGTATTAGTAGATGTACTGGTCGAAGTATTAGTATTCGTGTTGGTATTAGTGTTTGTGTTCGTGTTATCCGATGTTCCAGTATATGTTGTATCTGTAGAATTATTTGTATTAACAGTTGTAGTGCTACCGCTATCATCCTGACCATAAACTACCGATGAGAACATCATCAGTACCAGTATGACTAATACATATCCAACATGAATCTTCAATATCGTGTTATCGTCTTTCATTTACCACTTTTTAACTCTAAGATAAGCGTAATCAGAATCTTTTAGTTTCCTTTTAACGTACTGAGTAAATTCTTGCGTTCCAATACCAGCACCGCACTCTTTTTGCCATTGCTCAGCAATCACAAAAGGGATACGACCTACAAATCTAAATTTAGCGTCTCCGTACATACTAGGCGCATCATCTTGCGCTCTTTTGTTAGCTTTTAAGATGTCACCCACTTCTTGTGTTCTCACAATATGAAGTTTGTTATCTTGTTCAATCATTGTTTCTTTAATTTCGCTCATTGATATCCCTTATTGTTGATAATAATCCGTAGTTCATTAGAGATGGACCTCTTTGTGTAGGTATCCCACGCTCCCTTAACATTCTTTCTGTTCCAGTATAATCTTGATTTAATAATCCTAGACTTTGCTCAAATGAATTTAATGCATTTCTAAATTCTCGACCAAAAGGCAATCTGTCCCTATCCCAATTTCGCATAGTATTAACATTTGCATTAGGACCGCCAAACAAATATCCACCTACAACTTGGTCAAATCTGCTTTCATTCCACCAGTCATCCATGCTTCTGCCTTGAGCCTCTCCAGACTTTTTAGCAAAATCATAAGATCTTTTTTTCCATGATTGAACTGCTGGATCATTTTGTGCAGCTTCATAAAGTGCATTGTATTCATTAGGCAAGACATTTTTCAAATTATGCAAAGCCTCACCAAGATACATATCTTGAACAAAATTTCCTCTGCTACCTTCCCTTCTTAAACGATCCTCATTGATATAAACAGTATTATCTTTAAGCTCGCCATAATACGGATGAGTCCTAAAGAACTCTCTTTCCTGTTCTGGCGTAGCTCTTGATACTGAGCCTAACAATGCGTTTAATAGTGTCGGTTTCATGCTTTAGAAAAGGGGAACCCGAAGGCTCCCCTCGTCATTACTTCAATTAAGAAGTTGAGCAGTCTGCAACAAAGCCGTGTGCAGCTTCGTTATCAACCTGCAAACCATACTCAACTGAAATCAATCTTCTTTCAGAGTGACCAGTTCTAGCTAATGGTTTTTGTGATGCAGTTTTCAAGTAGCATACTCTTGCGTAGTTAGGATCTAAGACAAATACGTCTCTTGCACGATGGAATCGTGAAGGAACGATTGTCAATTCACCAAAGTCTGACACGTATACATCGATAGCAGCTGATAATGTTTTATCAGTGATATCTTTGTATTTAGTAGCATTACCTGTAAAGGTAGAGATTTCTTGCTTGTTGAAAGAACCGCAAAGCACAATGCTTGGCTCAGCACCAGCATCCCAACAACTAGCGATAACGCTTTTTAGGATAGCTTCTGTGATATCTCTCTTTGTACCATCAGTAGCAGCTGCATCTGGGTAACCAGAAGCACCTGAGCCTGAAGTAGTACCAACAGCAAAGCCAGAACCACCAGCAGTGTTACTGGTGAGAAAGGCAGGTAAACCTGCTGTTTGACGAGCTGTGCCTGAAGCACCTGCTGAAGCTGCAACGTTTGCAGTCAACATGGTTTCCATATCTCTTTTTAGTTCTTTTAGCTTGTAAGCAACTTGCTTTGCTAATGTTTGAGCATTACCAGCACCATTTACTGCTTCTGCTGTATCTGATACCTCGACTACTTTGTCAGAGATTTGTGTGTAGTTACCACGTCTGACGCCATTGGTCGCAGCATCGTTAGCTGGAGCAGCTTCGCCTTCAATAACTCGGTTAGAGCTGTCTGCTGAAGCGAGGTCTACTGTTGCCCACTCAAAGTAAGTATTTTTTACGTTCTTGGTTCCGATGGCTGACATGAAAGGGGTATCCGTAGGAGAAATTGAAATCAAAGCATCCTGTAGATCTTCCCTTAAAGTCGTGACATCGTAGGTTTCGTTTGTGTTTGTTGAAACACCCATATTATCACCTCATAGGTTAAAAGTTAGCTTATTAAAAAACTAGCAACATCATCGATGCTCCCAGTTTTCCTCATACGAGAGACAGCTTGTTCTTTTGCTTTTTGGCTTTGTGTACTGGATGATTTCTTAACACCTGATTTCAGCATAGGTCTGGCATTCTTAGCTTTACTTTGAGCTTTGGGCTTATTAGCGTTAAGCTGATCGTAAAGTCTCGCTTTATTAAGTACGATCAATGCACGATGATCCATCACATTGTTTAATTCATCAGCTGAATAACCAATGCTCTGACCATAGTCCAACAGATTTTTCTTAATTTCATCTGCCTTTTTACTATCCTTAAACTCAGGCATTTTTTCTGATAGCTTTTGCACTTCCTCTTGCAAATGAAGCTGCATAGCTTGTTGCATTTGCTGATTCTGTTGCGCTTGAAATTGTTGTAACTGAGACTGTTGCTCATTAAACGATTTCATTTCGCCATCATATTTCATCTTAGCCTCCATGTAACCGATAGGATCTTTCTTAAAGAGAGCCTGATCAGGTTCTTTAGGAGGACTCAATACTTGCCCAGAATTAATCTGATTAAGCAATTGATTGAGTTGTTGTCTCTCATTCTGGAGTGCGACATAGGCTTCCTCAGCTTGTTTTTTCTGTTCTGCCGCCTGTTGCATTCCTTGTTGGATGTAAGCCTGACCACTATAAGATCGCTTTAGATCATCTAGGGTTACTTCTTGTTCACGACCGTCAACCTTGACAGTAAAAAGTTCCTGATAATCTGCCTCTTCAGTTTCCGCTTCTTCCGCTTCTGAATCCTCATCTTCGCTATCATCTTCAGCTTGTGCCTCATTTTCTAGCTCTTCTGAGTCATCTTCTTCTACGGATACCTCTTCCGATAATTCTTGTGATTCCTCTTCAGGGTTGTCACTATCTTTAGTTGTATCCTGTTTGCTAGTCTGTAAAAGACTGTTAGCAATTGAATCCATATTGGATCCGTCTATTTTTATTTCTTCTAATTGTTCAGTCGATATTGGTTGCGCTTCCATCGGTGCTGATTCTCCTTAGTTAGTTAGTTTTTTTATCAAGCATTTTCTCGTCATTGATACATGATTGGAGATAGTGCTCGATTTTGTTAATTGCATTCACAATTGAATGCGCCTCTTCCCTTACAACGGTATCTTGGACACCGCTGTTTAAGAATACTTTAATCTGGTCGTTCTTGATGCTTTCGAGAACGTCCTTAAATGTTTCGTTAGCTAATAGCGTTCTAGCATTAGCCGCTTTCTGTTTAATATCCATCTATTGTCCGAATGTTCTGGGTTGCCTTTGTAGGTCTTTAATCCTAGCAACATCCACATCTTTCTGATATTTACCTAATAATTCTGCACCTTTGATAATCAAGTCTTGATCCATCTTGTCTCTTTCTAAATCATCTTTAGCAACGGCTTTTTGTACCTCAAGTTGTGCTTTCATCATATCGCTTTGAGCTTTTGCTTGAGCCTTCATCTGTTCAGCCTGTAAGTAAGCCTGATTTGGATCGATTTGTTGTTGTGCTTGCATCTGTTGTGCTTGTTGCGCTTGTTGCATTAACATTTGCTCGTACTCTGGTGTCATTGGCATGAAGTATCGGTCTGAGTTTCTTAGTCCACCCAAAGCTAACATATCAGCTAACGTATTTCTGATTTGCGTTAGTGTGACTAAACCGTTATTTGGTCCGTAGCCTTGATAGACTTGCATTTGCATTTGTAGAGCTTGATTCAATGAAGCCATCTTCATGTCCTCTTTACCTGTGCCCAGACCTACATTGATAGAAATGTCCATATTAGTGTTCCAGACTCTAGGATCGACAGGAATAAACTGACCATTGAGCCTCATGAAGGTTTCGTCAGATTCATTCTTAATCACCTCATGAAGCATCAGTTTGAATAACTGTTTCATACCACCTTCTGCAAAGTTTCTTGCGATGACTTCTACCTGACCAGCAGCTGCTTGGACAGTGGTCGCTACAGCGGTTGCAGTGGTGTTCTGTAGAGCGTCTGGATCTAAGCCTAAAGAGGCTCTAGATACGCCTGTTTTTTGTTCAATCTGATCATCTAAATACTGAAGTGCTGGAAGTGTGGTTCCAGCGATAAATGGCACTGCTAATGGCTGTACAGAGCCCATTTGCTTCATACGAACAATAGCACCAATCTCATTATTCAGTACATCGTCCATATTGACTAAATCTTCTACTACTGCGAGTTGAGGATTGTTTGTCAAAGCTACGTTATCTAAAACGCTTCTCATCATAGCTGTGGCTGCATCTTGATCATTGACGATCAAGTCAGCGACAGAACGACCATAAAATGCATGAGGTTCTGGGTCGCATTCAAAGACAGCGAATGGACTTCCATCACATGGCTCATAGTCTAATAGTTTGTAAGAAGGACCACCTAGAATGAACTTATACATCATGGGGATCCCTGCGCCTTCGATATCCATCTTCATGTAGGCTTCAGTGACCAGAACCATCTTCATGGATGGATCGCTGTAATCTTCTTCTTCTCTGTCTGGCATATAGCCACGTCTTGCGAACTCTTCCTCATCGGTTATAGAGTCATTATTATTAAGACCACCTAGATCAACGACTTCATCAAAGTCAAATCCCATCGTTACTAGGTCACCGACTCTCATCTCGGTTCTGTGTGCAACGACATAAGCATCATCTACATTTCTGGCGTTACGATCAATAAAGAACTCTTCTGGAGGAACGGATTCAACACAGAGCTTACCTTTATCGAACTGCTTGACTATTTTTATGGAGTGATTCCTGTTTTCTATCTCCATGCCCATCTGATCAACGGTCATCTCAACGGATTCACTGTGCTCAATGACCTCTATGTCATCTTCATTCACAATCAGAGCAAATTCGTCATCGTTTAAGTTTTCGTAGGTAAATGTTTTACCTTCTTGGTAGTTTTCCCAATAGACTTTGACAATACCTTGTTTCTTGACGAGTGCATCGTGAAATGCATCATTGAGGATCTTGTATCCTCCCATCTCTTGAAACTTCCAGTGCATATAGCTTGTTGCTTGTTCTGCATTGGCAAAATCTTCAGGACCTTTCGGTACATACTCTACTGCTTTATCAGTAGATAGGAATATTCTCATTAGGCTTGGCTTGATCGCACGAATGATATCTCTTACTTTTGTGGATACGACTTTAGAACGACCTTGCTCGTAACCAATATCAACTTGACCATCAAAGTATCTTTGTGCTTTGACACGCTCTGGAGAAATCTCAGACTCAACAAAATCTACCGCCTCATCGACAGCGTTAGAGATAATGTTTTCTATTTCATAATCTTTTAGCTTTTTAGGTTTCATTATCTACCTACATCCTCCATTTGACTTTGGTATTCGCTTTGAAATACAGATGGTAAAGTTGGATAAACTTGTCTTTCAAAACTTTTTGGCTGATTTCCTCTAGCTAGTTCAAGCAGCTCTTCCAGTTTATATATAGTCCTTCCTTCAGCAGATCTTCTTCCAATAGCTCCTAAAACAGCAGTAGTGCCAAACAATGGATCAAGTTGATATGCTCCAAATTGCAACAATGCTGTAAGACCACCAGATGTCGGATCAAATCTACCTAAGGTTCTCATTGCGTTATCTAAATTATCACCTTTAATTAAATTTCGCATAGCTTGTTGTTCAAACTCCGAAAAAAACCTAATGTCTTTTGAATTAACTATTCTTTTAATAGCTTGTCTATATGTATTAACAAGATTCCCACCAGTTCCAGATCCAGAGGCAGATAATTCAGCAGAACTCATAGCATCATTTAATAATTCAGCTTTTTTATATCTTTGGTTAGCCAATCTTGCGACTTGCATAAGTTCATTACTTTGCTGAAATGATCCAATCGTATCATCTATTAAATCAATAATATCTCTAATTGCAACTTGCGAGTTGTCACTTTGATATCTTCGCCAAGCTGACTGCCTTACACGATCAAGCCTGCTTAGCGTAACAGTTCCCTCCTGAATTAACCCTTCTAATGTATTTAATATAGAAGTTGTCTGATTATCAAAGCTAGGATCATAATCCCTTAATGCAGCAGCAGTTCGAGCTCTACGAACTAACATACTTATATCTTGAGGTCCAAAAAATATACCTGAGTCATCAACTAATTCGTATGCTGTATTTTTTGCTCTTTGTAATGCTTCTATTGTTGGATTCCTTCTAGCCGCATCAAATGGTGCTTTTAAAGCTCTGTAAGCAGGACCTCCAACATTAATTAATTGTGTTCCTGCAAAACCAAATAAAGCACTTGGTATAATCATTTTGGTTCCTTCTTCAATCCTTTCTTCTAAATTGCCTTCAGATGTTGCAGTACCATAAATCATTCCAGAAGCACCAGCTCCTAATGTAGCCTGTACGCTTGGTCTTGACAAAAAAGAACCTAATAGATTTGGCGATCTTTTAATTGTTTCAGAAAACAAGCGTTTACCAGCATTTAATATAGCTCCACCTGTAACCGCCGCTCCAAGAGCCTCAGCTCCAAAACCTACTCCTGATGGCAGAAGTTCCATTCTTTCTCTTTCTCTGGCTAAATTTTGTTCATACAATTGACCATAAGGAGCATCATCACCAGTAATTTTTTGATAACCAGCCTGACCAGCAGCTATTACATTTTCAGCTATTCCTTGTGTAGCACCTCGTAAGAATCTTCTTCCTACATCTAAAACATTGCCACGTTGGGATTGATATTTATTTCTAAATTCATTAGCTTGGCTTTCATCAAAACCTATTCTATTAACAAACTCATCAACACTTAATTCATATCTGTAATTTCTGTCATACAATGTATAAGCTAAATCAATGTCATTGACACTTGCATACTGAGGATATTGAGCTCTAAATTCATTTAACGTCATTAGAACAAACCCAATGGATCTTCTTGCGACCTGCTTATGTAATCAGGAGTAAATTCTGGAGCTCCTTTAAAATATTGTATTTCTGCTTCACTCATAAATTCATTTGCATTTTCATAATGTGCAAATTTTTTCATTATTTCATTATATAAACCTTCCAATCTTTCTATGTTGTATAACAATTGTGTGTCACTTTGATCTAAATTTAGACTACCCAAAACAGATTGTAATGTATTTAATTCTTGGTTAGAAACCTGACCTAGAGCACCACCTGTTGGACTTGCCTCCCTCATTTGTTGCAATCTATTAAAACCAATATTTGCTTTGATTGTATCTGTTAATCTTAAAGCGTCTCTTCTTGGTGTCGCTGGTAATAAATCATACACTGTTCCCATAGGACCTGTTACAGCAGTAAAAAACCCTTGATTCGCAATTAAATCTGTCAATCTTGAAAGATCTTCAGAAACAATACCAGCTTCTCTTGTTTGTAAAACCGCCTGACCTGTTTTCGATGATTCTGCTTGTTGCTGTTGTTGTATCAGTTCTTGTTCTTGAGGGCTTCCTGATATTAATTTTAATTGTGGGTTTGATGGATCTGATTCATCCAAATAATAACCTTCGGGAATTGTTCCTGTTCTAATTCCTTGCTCTGGTCCCATATAATATGTTGTTTGCCCTCCACCAACTGCTTCTACCTTTCCAGTGCTTTGTTCTTGCCTGTATAATCTACCATCTTCGCCAATGAATGTAGTCCATTGCTCAGTAGGCTCTGGGAAATATTGCTGTTGCATATATTGAGATAAAAACTCAGGAGCGTATTGTGGATTTGCACTAATAAATTCAGCTAATTCTGGTCTACCCATTGACTTGAATTGTTCGGCAATTGAATTAGCTTGCATCATTTGTTGTTCTTCAGCTCTGCGTCTGTTGATGTTTTCTCTTGCCATTGCCATTGCTTGTTCGTTAGGGAACATTTGCAAGCCACCTGTTGCTAAGACCAATCGATCGCCAAAGTCAGGTCGTCTCACAGCATTACCGATAGCACCAAATAGACTACCGAGTATGCCTTTGCCTCTTTCACCTATGCCTGATACAGCACCTTGACCACCTTTAGGCGATAACAATCCAGCTTGTGGCGGTTGCATCGTTTGAGTAGGTTGCATGGTGTCGTATGCACCTGTGTTGTCGTATATGGACCTGTCTCCGAAGTTAAATAAACCGTTTGCCATGTTTTATCCTATACAAATTGACCGATAGCATTTACATAGTCTATCAAGCCAAGATTTCTTTGTTGCGTTCCAGTGCCTTGTCCTACGTTTCCACCTGTAATGGCTCCTAGCAGAGCTTGTAATCCACTGACAGGTGCGCCTGTAAAGCCTTGATATTGTTGCATTGCATTGTTCAATACTTGTTGTTGTAGGGCTTGTTGTAGTGCGCCTTGCTGTGCTAGTTGTTGGTTTATAGATTGACCCATTCCAAAGCCTAAGTTTGCAAGATTTCCTAGTTGTTGTCCTGCTGCTAATCTTTGTTGTGCGCCCTGTAGTCCAGCCATTTGGTTTAACTGTTGTGCTGTCATACCTTGAGTCGCTCCAAACTGACGTGCTTGTTGTTGTGCTTGTAAGTTTGCTAAGCCGATATCTCTAGCAATACCTGCTCCAGAAATACCAGCCTGTAATGCAGCTTGCTGATTAGCTTGTTGTGCTGCTAATTGTGATGCAATATCTTGTTGTGCTGCTTGTTGTGCTTGTGTAAATCCTGCTTGTCTTAGTTGACCTGCTGTTCTAGCTGCTTGCTCTGCAAAAGCTCTGTTAGTTTCTGCTTGTGCTACTCCAGCTCTTGAACCACCGAACGCTCTAGCCTGTGTTGCTTGTGCGCCTAGTACGTTTTGTTGCATTTGCCTTGCTCTTTCTAAATCAGAAAGAGTTTGACCAACAACTTGTGATTCGTAAGGATTCATGTAAGGACTTAGAGGCGTTGTGCCTAATTGTCCTGCTTGTATTTGCTGTGCGGTTACAGGTCCTACTTGACCAGCTTGTGCTGCTTGATAACTAGTACCTTGCACTTGTTGTGGCTGATATGCTGTTCCCATTGCCGTTGTTTGCATAGCTCTACCTAATGCCTGAGGTACAGCTTGTTGTAAATTGAAACCACCCTGTGGTGTTGTTTGTGCTGGTGCGCCCATTAGTAGATACCTCTTGTCATTAGATCGTTATAAGACATATTACCTCTGTATGGATCATTAAGACCTAGATTAAAACTTGCTTTATTCATAGCAATGGCTCTTGGATCTAATCTTCCATC
>Ga0208004_1000606_pt1 | contig 14000 bp, 9 predicted proteins | sample DEB08_DNA_6_FD_184522 | JGI IMG/M metagenome (GOLD analysis project Ga0208004, IMG submission 184522) | Aqueous microbial communities from the Delaware River and Bay under freshwater to marine salinity gradient to study organic matter... | ecosystem: Environmental > Aquatic > Marine > Coastal ...
CCCAATAGTTTGTTTTATCATAGTTCTAAATACACCACCAAAATTTCTTTGTATTGCTCTGATAGCGACGTACTGATTGGCATTTGTTGTACCTGTTGCCACATTAAAATGATCAAAGTATCCTGTATAACCTGCAGGTACTGTCCAAACTGCCATAAGAGTTTGATTCTCTCCCAGTGCAATCTGAGCATAGATAGTAGCAGGAACACCAGTAGTTACAGTTCCTACACCCACATAGATATTACCTGCTGCTGTACCTCCTGATCCTGCTGTCAGAACATATGCTCTGTTTACTCTAAGAAAAGAGGTGGTAGTATTTACTGCTGTCTGACCATTGAGAGTTACAATTTCCTGTACCTCGTTGTAGTCTCCATCAAGACCTTGAACAAGAATAGTCCTTGCTCCTGTACCTGCAGCAGTATCATCAGTAGAACTAGATGAAACTTTCATTACAGTAGCTGCAGATGGATAGGCATAGATACCACCAGCATCCCAGATAGTTTCTTCATCACCGTTAATATCTGGATTAAATCCAAATTTAAAGATGATCTTGTGATCATATATTTGATTACGAGATACCTGTAAATCAAACGGTTCGTTCTTGCCAAATCTTGTAACTGATGATGGTATACCCATAGTTATTCTCCAATTTGTAATTCTGGTGGATCACCACGTAGATCAGCACCACGGTAAAAGTTTTCTAGTTTAGCCATGTTTCGTCTTAAATCTGCTATCTCTTGAGTGTAGTACTCACCAGTTTTCTCATATAAGTTTCTATTTATATCTAACCAAAATTGTCTCTTGTCTGCTTTTGTAGTAGGAATAGAACGGCCATTTAAAATACCACGTATAGCATTTTTAGATGGTACTACACCACGTAGATCGTATGAGTTTAAATTTTTTATTAATTCTTGTTTACCTACTATACCTTCCATATCCTGAAAGAGTTTGCGAATAGCCTGTTGTGCAGTAAATTGCTCTTGAAGAACTTCATTATATTCTTTCATAACTTCTTCATAGTCATACCTTGATCTAGGATCAGCAAGCATGTCAGCAAGTTTACCTGCAAAGCTATTAAAGTTCTGCCGTGCATTAGAATTAATTGTATTAAGAGTGTATCCCATAACTCTCTTAGGATTAAATACTTCTTCTCTCAAGCCGGGAAAAACTAAACCATTCTTTTGTAGTAAATCAATAAACCCTTCAGCAGGTTCATCTACTGTACCAAACCTTTGAGGATAGAAGAACCGTTCTACATCTGAACCGGGAGTACCAAACTTCTCAAATGCCTCTGCATCCTGTGCCATGTCTCGTACAAACTTAGTGTATCCCGGTTCTAATGCTTTACCCATAGAGGCTAAGTCTCTGGCAACGTCAGTTGATTTACCCGTAATCACATTACCTAAATCCATAGCTGCTTCTAGTGCAAGAGAAGGAGACACATAAGGTTCAAATAGTTTCTTTCCTGCTTGAACAATAGACTCATCTAAATCTTTACTTACATCTTCACCACGTGATGCTTTCATCATAAGAGGTACAATACCCGCAATAACATATTGATCAGGATTTAGATAACTAACATCTACATATTCAGGCACACCATCTTTTGTTCTGCCTGTTACAACCAGTGCAGAGTTTTTCTGCCAGTCAGGTAGGTGTGCTCTCATCTTGTCTACTGTTTCATTTTCTCCAAGAGCAGCATTTAAAGCATATGCACCTGTGTATATCGCACCCTGCACTGCGTATAAAGAAGCAAGTCTTTTAATACCTTGATTACGTAAAGCTGCATTACCTGTCTCAAAACCTTCAACCATTTCGTCAGTTCCAGTTTTAAGAATTTGATATACGTTACGTAGACGTTCTGCAGGATAGGCAGTAAATGAACCAATGATAGGAAATGCTCGCATCTTTTCTAACAACGGAGGAATGCGACCATATAGTGGTGTTACATTACCTGTCTTAATTGCAGCTTGCTCGTTGATATAGTCTTCACGTGTAGGATTTATTACGCTATACTGTTGTTGAAACTCTGCTAGTTTTCTTTGCTGTATCTCAGGAGAAAAAGAATCAAATACTTTTTTAGCTTGTTGTCTTTCATTCATAAACACTGCAAATTTAGCAGCATCATCAATACCACCATATGTTTCCCTTGCAATTTTAGCAGCTATTTTACCGGGTTTACCAAATGTGCTAAGACCACCAGTAACCATAAACTTTTCCATAATGCTACCATCATCCATTCGATCAGTAACATCACCAAAGCGTCTTAGAGTTTGATTAAGATCAATGTTTGATCCTTGTAAACCTAAATCTTGAAACTCTCGTATAGCTGTTCTCAACTCAGGATTATCTAAACCACCTTTCTTTAGTAGATTACCTATGTATCTACCACCATTAGCTAATCCTTTGATATTACCGCTTGCCATTACATAACCACCTGCGCCTAAAGCGTTACGAATGATAGATATAGGACTGTAGACTGTCTTACCTGCTTTAGCAAAAGCCTGTGTTCCTAAGAAAGAACGCATAGCTGTACCAATAAGGTTGTCCTTTTCTGCAGCTTGATGACCAAAGAAATTTTTATCGAATAACTCTTTTAATTTAAGACCTTCATCTCTTCTTACGAATATATTTTTTAGATCATCATCAACACGTTCATACGGCAAAGACATAACTGCATCTGCATCTTTGTCTTTATATTTAGATACACTTTGAGTTAAAGGAATTATATCGTCAGTTCCTAATCTTGCAATAGCCTCTGCAGGATTAGCTGCTCTTACGGCAAAACCATTCTCTATTAAATTAGCACCAATGTCTCTGGCAGTATTTGCTCTTGCTGCTGTATCAACAATACCATTAATTGTTTCTGCAATACGTATAGCAGGACGGTTATTATAACCTAGTATTTTTCTTACTACTGAAGGAAGTTCCTTTTTCATTATCTCAGCAGTTTTCTTACGAGCAGCAGCTTGTTGCTGTGCTTCTGTTTTATTCTTGAACTTATTAGAAGATTTGACAATCTCTAACTGCTCTAGGAAGATATCTTCTTCTTCCACATCTTGTCGTACTCTCTGCTTAAACGCTCCTGTTTCAATTCTTCTGCTGCGAGAAGGAGCATACAATTCCTCTGCTGCTTCTCTAACAAGTTTATCTTCCATATCAGGATTAACAACCTGACCTTCAGACATATATTTTCTAGTATACTTTTCCCACCTACTACTGGTAGGGTTTTCTTGCATAGCAACTTTTAACTCAGTAAGAACGTCTGGATTTTCTTTTAAAAACTCTTTAAAATTTTGTGTTCTTTTATTTACTGCATGTGCTTCAGGAACATTACGGACATAATTAGCATCATAAATTTCAGAACCTTCAGTAAAGTATCCCCTTGTCTTTTTATTTAAAGCAGAATCTTTTCCATATTTAAATGCTTCTTCACGCAGATTAAAAAAGTCATTTATAATTTTACCTGCTTCTGCATCCTTTGCAGTCACTGCTTCAAGAGAAGTTGCATCACCTTGCAGTGCTTTATTAATTAAACTATTCTCGCCTTGTGCTTCTTCAGGAGTAAAAGATTTAGATAGAACTGTATTAAATTGCTCTGTAAGTTTATCTGCTCGATCTTTAATTGAAGATGCTTGTCCTGCATTACGTTCAATAAGTCTACGTTCAACCTCAGACAGACCTGCGGTAGGCAGAAGATTACGTTCCATCCATGCCGTTGCTCTTTCAACTTCAGGGACAACAGTCCTTGCCATCTCAAAGCCAGATTTAAATGGTTTAGCTGCAACAGTTCCTAGCATACTAGCCGCTACACCTGCTACAGGACTAAGTGTACCTTCTAATATACCTTGTAATGCAACAGTGGTAGGATCAATCTCTTTACGTAGACCAATATCTTTCTCTACACTTTGTTTTTCATAACCTTGATATGCACCACCTACACCTGCAACTGTACCTTCTGCAGCTAGGCTTTTTAAAACTGCAGGTGATGCAAAGTTTTTAATCTTAGCTTTTAGTGCTTGTCTTACACCCAGCTTTGCAGCTTCCTTTGCTGCTAATCCTGCAGCACCACCAGCACCAAGAGTAAATGCACCTGCAACAGCAGAAGCTAGATTGGTAGGATCACTTACACCTGCTAGAAAATAGTCTGCAATTGCTGCTCCTTTTGGTGCAGACCCTTCTCCAAAGTTAGGTAGACGTTCAACAGCATCCATTGACCGTGCAAGAAGTTGACGATCAACATCATCCATATCTTCCACATTAGAAGCAACACCCATAGTAGATAATAAATTAGTATCAAAGTATCTTTTCTTTGTTAGAAAAGTATCTAATATTTCTTTATTATCACCATAAGCAACTGGTTCACCTAACGACTCAAGAGAATAATACATAGAATCAATTATATCTTGATCCTGTAGTAGTCCCTCGTATGTTGTTCCTACCTGTTGTTCTTCAGACATTTATTATTTAGTTCCTTCAGAAGCTGCTGTCACTGGAACATCTCGTCCTGCTAGTGCAGCACGTGGTTTTTTTGGACCTTTATCAATACCCCTTGCTGCTCGAATACTAAGAGCAGCTTGTCGTCCTCTAGGAGTAAGTGATTCTAATGCTGCACGAAATACATTTTCGTCTGCTAGTCTTGCCATTTCTAAAATCTTATCTAGTTCTTGAGGTTCAAGACCACTATCAGCTAATGCTTTTCTAAGTTTAATATTTAATTCAACAACACCTCTTTCTCTGTCCGCTAGTGCAATTGCTTGATCAGCTTCAAGTCCTGATTCAGCAAGTTCAAGTGCTCTTTTCTGTATTGTAGCTTCTTTAGCTTTTTCAGGTAGATCACTAAATGCTTCAGCTAACTGTTGTGTTGTAGCCTTTTCAGGATCAGCGGCAGCAAACTTTAACAGCCCTTGAGCAAAGTCTGCCATGCCATAACCTAAGTCTTCTTTTTGTTTTGCTAGTAGTTCAGCTTGACCTTCATACTTTTTAGTTAAAGCATCTCTAATGTTCTTTTCACTTGCTATTAGAGAACCAATGTCACCAAAAGCAGGTTCTGAAGCAGAAGGTATCTTTGCTGCTTCTGCAGCTTGTGCTTTCTTTTTCTCTTCTGCTAATCTTGCTTTTTCTTCTTCAGCTTTTTTAGCAGCTAAAACATTTTCTTTTTCAATCTTTTTTGCTTGCTCTATTGTGGCTTGTCTCTTTTCTGGAAGAGTAGACATTTGTCTACCGTAAGTAGATTGTTCTTGAATCTTTGGTAGAATTTTTTGTAATGTTTGAGGAGAATCTTTTAGTGCCTCTTCAAGAATAGCTTTTTCTTCAGCCTGTTGTCTTATAAGTTTTCTAGCACTTCTTTCTTCTAACTTTTCTTGCTCAGACATTTCATCTTCACCAAATAATCTTTGCCCTAAATTAGATAAAAATTCAGGAAATGGAGAAGGTCTGTCATCAGGAACACCTTGTGATGCTGCTGTAGCAGGTGAACCACCATCAGCTAAACCAACAAGTCCACCTTCCTTTTTAAATGCAGCAGCTGCTCCAAGAGCAAGTCCACCAAGTCCTGCAGCTTGTTGTAAGAATGAAGGAGCAGGTGTTGTCCTCTGTGCACGCTCTACAGTAGATGCAGGAATAGGTGCAGCATAACCACGAATGATTGACTGATAATCCTGTAGTGTACGCTCTGGGAATGTACGAGCAATCTCGTATTCTTGTTGTGCAATGTCCAATGCCTGTTGCTGTTGCTGTTGTCTTTGTGCACCAATAGCTTCAAGTGCAGACAACTCACGGAATGCCTGTCCCGGTGCTACTTGTCCTAGCGTAGCAAACTGTGCACCTGCAAGACGTTCACGTTCACGCTGTTGTTGTAGGCGTGCCTGTGCATCTTCATATGCTGCAGCTAAACCACGTGTCTGAATATCACCTAGTTGCTGTTGTAGATTACGTGCCTGTTCTGCCTCAATAATTGCCTGACGAGAACCACCAAATCCACCAGCACCTACAGCCTGTGCACCTAACTGTTGACGCTCTACGTCTGCTGCTCTACGTGCTTCACGTTGTTGTATATCTACTACATTCTGTAGATAAGGATTCATAAACTGTGATACTTGTGGTGCAGTAGGAGCAAATGCACTAGATGCTGTAAGTCTAGCAGCAGGATCAAAGTATTGCTGTCCTTGACCTACAAGACCTTTGACACTTTCAAATGCTTGCGTCTGCTCAGGAGCAAACTCTGCAATACGTGGACCTGAGAATGGAACATAGCCTTCTACTTCTCTACGCTCTTGAATTGCGCGTGCTTTTTCAAGAACATCAGTAACGAATGGTTTTAGTTCAGCAGGAATAGTAGCTTGTTGAGTAACAGTCTGTGTAGTAGGAGGAGGTGGAGGAGAACCACCACCACCACCAAACTGAATTAGATTGGTATGTGGGTTGATTGTACCTGATCCACCCATAGCACGCAGAACTGCCATCTCTTCCACGTTGACATGTGCAAGTTCAGTATCTCCATCAATACCTTTGCCTGACAGGTCTTCATAGAGACAGTTATACAGTTCAATCTTTTCTGCTACTGAAAGATCATTGATCAACTTGTTTGCTTCCATTACTCAATTTCCTTTACAATCGTAGTATAATACTTTTTAAAGTTAAACTTCTTAGTGTACTTTAGCCAGCCATCCCTGACATAACACTCAAGTCTTACTGCTCCTTGCTCTTTACCCCACTGCAACAGCGGAGAATTATCGTCCATTGTGTACTCGTACCACTTGCTTATTGTATGTGGCTTAGTTCCTACCAGTGGTAAAGACAATGCTTTATATTTTGGATATTGTATCAACTGTGTGATACATGCTCCTAGTATTCCTTCTTCTTCACTTGCCAAAACCCATAGCTGCATTTGATTGTGGAGAAGAGAAAGGTAAACATCATCTATGTCTCTTTCATTCATGCTCCTGTCTACAGGTTTTTTAATAAAGTGTTTTACATAAGGCCAAGTAACTTCTACACAGTTTTGTTCAATTCTTATTAGTTTCATTTTTTATTATTATTGTTCTTGTTAATGACCATCAGCTTGTGCTGCCATAAATCTTCTTTGCCTCTCTGCAAATAGCCTGTCTTCTTCTGCCCGTCTTTGTTCTGCAGTAGGTGCATTAGCTGCTGCTGCATCTTGATCTGCAAATCTTTTCTCCATTATTTCAAGTCTACGTAGTGTATCTCTCGCAGTAAGTTCGTCATCAAAATTAGTCCTAGATAATTCAGTTACATCTATTTGTGGACCGGGAGAAGTATAGCCAGTACTGCCATATGGAGACAGTGGAATACTTGCAAGTCCTGTATAAGGTGATGTAGGTGTAGGTGTAAGAGGTGAAGAAACACCACCACCTTTATTACTCTGCACAGGTGTAGGTAATGGTTGTGCTACTACTGGATCAGAAGCAAATGTAGGAGAAGGCAGAGTAGCAGAACCACCACCTTTATTTGATGTACTTGGAAAACCTGCTGGACCTGCTGGTGACACTGGCAATGTAGACATACCTGCACCACGATTTACCAACTGTGGAGTTGCTGGTGCTGGTGTTGCTGGTACTGTTGATGGTGTTGTAGGTGTTGTAGTTACACCTCTTGCTCCTCCCATTATACTAACCCTCCTAAACCTTGCTGTGCATTAAGCTGTCTTTGTTGCTTTTGTGTTCCAAATGAATCTTGACGTATACCTTTAATAAAATTATCTAACTGTTCTGATCCTGCATTAGAAGAACCATTACCAAGCATTGCTACCACATCTGCAGGTATAACATATTCGTCACGACTTAGCAAGGCTTTGTCAGGATTGTTGCCCTCTACTTCAAAGAGTATTTGATCTGACATACCATCACCATTACCAACTACCTGACCTTCAAAGTACTGACCAATATCACCACCTTGTGCATAACCTAATGCACCACGTACTCTATCTAAAAATGAACTTTGATCAGGAACAGCTATTTCTTGTCCTTGTCTAATAACATTAGGATTAGAAATATTTTTATTTGCTTCAAGCAACTCATCTAAAGACATACCTTGTTGTTTTGCAATAGCAGATAAAGTATCTCCTGATTGTACTTCATATTGTTTATCTTCACCACTAAGTATATTTCTTAGTATGGAAAGTATTCCTGCGTCATTTTCTGTATCAGATAACTTAGCCATTTGAGTTTCTTTTTGTACAGTGGGCATACCTGAATAAACAGAACTAAAAGGTTTATCATCATACATGTCTTTAGTTGTTAAATCAGATAGTTTTTTTAGTTCACTAGAAACAAGTTCCATACGAGGTTTAATTCCTGATCTTTTTCTTTCCTCTGCTTTTCTATATTCTTCATTATTTAAAAATTCTTTTCCTGCTTCATCATACTTTCCAGCATTAATTAATTTTATAGTTTCAGGACTACCACCTAAACTTCCTCTAAACCATTCACCTACCATAGCTGTTTTTAAACTTTGCGGAAAAGAATTAAAATCTTTTATTTTATTTTTAATTTTAGGTAGTCTTTTTCTTATATCGCTTCTTAGTAATAAGTCAGCTTGCTCTTCTGTTATTTCTTTATCTGTCATTTTTACATTTTCTGTATGACCATAACCTATAGTTGGCTTGTCTCCTTTTGTAGGTATATAGGGCTTGGCTTTAAACTTTTCTTTTTCTTTTAAAAAAGAAACATAAGGTTCAATACTTTCTTCTTGAGGAATATCTCCTCCCTCTCTTAACCCTACCAACCCACCTGTGTTAAACCCAAAGCTAGTACCAGAAACAAAAGAAGAAGGAGCGGCTGACTGACCCGGTGGAGTTGCATATGATTCTGGTCCTTGTGCTAGTTGTCGTCCAATAACTTGACCTACATTTTGCATCTGCTGAAACATTTGCTGATTACCTGTAGGTTGTTCAATAAATTGTTGTCCACGTGACATTGCCTGATCACGTTGTAATAGTTCGTCCTGCCGTGCACGTTCAGATATCTGTTGTTCCTGCTGTTGTAGCACTGGTGGTGGTGCTGATGGTTGTTGTACTGCTGGTGATAGTTGTGACTGCAATACTCCCTGTTCAGGTGTGCCGCCTTCTTGCAATGCAACAAGACCGCCAGTATATTTTGTGTATAGTCCTCTATCTGCTGTATCAAATGAGTTTAACCCACCAGAAGAAGAATTAGGAATTGAAACATTTTGATTTACAAATTGTATAGCTTCTGGATTATTTCTTAGAAGTAAACGAGAAATCATAGCCGTAACACCACCTTTACTTTCTAACTCATCAAAAAATCTATTAGATATATTTTGTTGAGATTGAGAAATATCATTACTTACTCTCTGACTTTCTGGTGTTATAGACATTTGAGTTAATTCAGGCTGATCAATAAATTGTTTAGTTTGTCCACCCTCTGCCAAACCTACAAGTCCACCCTGTGCAGCATAACGATACTGTTCTGATAGTGGTTGATAACCACCCTCTAGTGCCATGCGAAGATATTCTTCTGATGAACGAGCAGGTGACTGTGTACCACCAGCAAGTGTACGTTCACGTGGTACATAGGATGGACCTAATGTTGGTTCTTGTATATCTAATTCTTCATATTCTGGTGGTTGCATTAGTGTAGTTAAAGCTCCACCAATATAGGTTTGAGGATCACCAAGAACTTGACCTGCTCTTTCTGATATAGTAATATCAGATGGCATAAATCCTTTATCAATAGCTGCTTGTCTTGAAAGCACATCTCCAGTTTTTAAAGGTTCAGCACCAAAAAATTTAGATATTGCACCGGGTTTAGTTGTTTCTCCAGTATATTTAAAATAAGTTTCGCCGGGACTTATTCCTTTACTAATTAGAGATGTATCTATTGTTGGAGCAGGTAAAACAGTAGCAGTTGTAGCCGCAGCAGGTATTTCTCCAAACATACCACCACCAAAATTACCACTTCCAGATAAAGAGATTGATCCTACTTGTGTAGTTAAAGGCATACTAGCAGCACTTGCAGCTTGCATACTTTGTCCTGCTGCACCACTTAAAGTTTCTCCAAACATACCACCACCAAATGTTTCTGCACCGGGAGCAACACCTTGCTCAAAACCAGCTGGTGAAAGTCCCTGCATAACTCCTGCAGTAACACCTGACATTAAACCGCCTAGTGCAGCTTGTCCCGGCTTTTGTCCAGCCGCAAGACCACCCACAAATGATCCAATAGCCGTTCCTATACCGGGAAGAATCATAGTACCAATTGCACCACCTATTGCAGGAAGAAGTGATCTAAAATTAAATGCTTCTGGTAGTCCTGTATCAGGATTGATTGTTAATGTACCAAGAGATGCAAGTCCCCGTAGTTCATCAGGACGTACATGCAACAACATACTGTCACCATAACGTCCACGGCTTGCAAGTTCATTTGCTACAGGTGCTAGTGGTGCATTCTGTATACTACCACCATCAGCTACTGCAGCAATACCACGTGCCTGTGGAATACCTGAGTAAGGATTAAACTCCAGTCCACCCATACTTCCCATAGCTGCAATGTCCTTTGTAGGAACATAGGCTAGTTGTGTGGCAGGGTTGTTGTCTCGCATATTAAGTAAACGAGTAAGTCCTGCTGCTGGTGCATTGGGGTTTATATAATTCATTATTACAGTACCTGTTTTGGATTTAGATAGTTTGATTGTATTTGTGTCATGTCAGCATGTAACGTATTAGGATTATTATACAATGGAGTTTGTGAATATGCCATAGGTGAACCTGTAGTATACTCCGGTGGCTGTACTAATCCAGTATTTACATTCTGTATGTAATTACTACTCTGCAAGAATTGTGCCATTTTATTTATATCATACATTAGTGAAAGTCCACCCATCCTGTTCCACTTACATAACCTCTGTACTTACCTGCACTTGCAGCAAATACTACATCTCCATTAACAGGTCTTCCTATAGAAGCTACTGTGACTACTGTTAAAACTTTAGAAGCAGGTGAGTTATCAACCTGTGTATCCCTTGCCTCAAGAAGAAATTTTAGTTCTCCTGCATATGAAACAAGATAGTTGTATAACTTCTCTACATCATTCTTATCTAAGTGCGCATACTGTGGTAGTTCAGGATAAAGAAAAGCCATTAGCGTTTACCATCTGGTTGTAGTCCTAGTCTAACACTACCCCACTTCCATGAAGTACCTGAGTCAGCAGTAGATACTCTAATGTTTGCCTGTCTTCCACGTGCACGAAAGTCAATCTTTTGTGTAGCATTATTAATAGTGTATGGTCCTTTTTCAATTGCACCACCAGCAGGATACATTTTAGTATTAATTGAAAATCTAATTGATCCTTGATTTATTGTATAGTCAGGAACAATTTTATTCATAAACATAATCTGATCGCCATCTTGAATGTCAAAGTCTGCAGACTCAAGAAAGGAAGACAATGCTTGACCATCACCAGTAAAGACAGATGTAGGTTCATTGTCCCAGATATATGTATCAGCAGTAGCAGAAACTCTTCCTGTTGCAATTGTATTTAGGAATACATCACTGTTGTTAAATGTTGTATAGAAAGACGTACCATAATACCATGTTTCTTCCATAAAGTTGTAGATAACGTAGGCATTAGGTTCAGAAGAGTTAGCTGTAGGATACAACCATATAATTTCATGAAACTCTGAATTAACTCCTGCAAAGACTTTATCTTTGTTAGTCATATTAAAGTCATCATAAAGATAACGTCTTACTGTGCAATCTAGTTTTCTTACTCTTCCATCAAAGATAAAGAAGTTATTGTCACTCATCCAAAAACTTGCACCGTCCACATTAATTGCTGCATGTGGACCAATTAATCCACAATTAGAACCTAGTTGTGTAAGGTTAAATATAAATGGTGGACCAACAAACTGCAAAGCATACATTGCTTTATCTGTCCATACATGAATAGCATTACGAGAACGAATACCACCCTGAATCTGTGTGCCATCAATTAACTGCAGTTCACCAGATGTAGAAGAAACTGAAGGTATCCAGTTAGAATAATCTTCCTGATCTGACCAACGGATAAGAAGAGGATTGAATGTAGAAGTACCATACTCTTCTGTTCCAAAAGCAATAACATGACGATCATTAGGTGAAACAACAATACTATTTATTTGAGAGGGAGCAGTTCCTACAATTGAAGTTCTTACTGGTGCAGTACTTGCATCTGCATCCCAGTGAAGTAAGTTACTTCCACGACGAACAGCAAGAAGGTCTTCACCAAAGTTATCCAAAGACCACTGCGTTGCAAGAAAAGTAATATTAGAAGCGGTAGCAGGTTCATTCCAAGCACGCACTCCTGTTGTAGAAGCACCAGCATTATATACTCCTGCACCATAACCTAAACCTTGAATTGGATTTAGTTGTCCTGTAGCAAGAAGAAAACCTGCTACACCATGACCTTGATTTGTCTCTGTACTTGTAGCAATGCTTGCAACACTAATATAAAAACGATTTAATCCTGATACACTCACAGCTTCAAAGGTAGGTCCACCATATGCTGAAGTAGAAAAGTCTATACCATTTGTACCAAATCCATTGATAGATGTATTAGAAAAATTAATAAAGTCTCCAATACTAACGCCGTTATTATTAAGGCTTACCTCAATAAGATTAGAACCTGCACTGGTAGAGAAGCTACCCTGTGTTCCAATATCACCAATACTAACTGTACTTACAATTGGTGTAATGTCATAAGGCCAATCATTGTAAAGAAGATATAGTTTCTTTTCTGTACCTACAGATAGTAGTTTAATTGTATTATTATTAATCCAAGTCTTTAAGTCTCTGCCTATACCAAGTATATCATTGGTAGTATGCTTTTGATAACCTCTAATATTCTCAGGTTTACCTTCTCTAAATCTTACACGATCACAATCGTACCATGAACCTTCCTCAGAATACTGGGTTGACTCACGGCGAATACCGGGTCTAAAATTAAATTTAGAAAGGGTTGATGCAGTAGAAGACATTTATATTTTATCCAAAAGATGAAACAAAAACTGTATCTATAGCTGACACGCCTCTTACATTATATACAAGAAGGTCTACTGAATTTATTGAAGTAGACATTGTAGGTGCTGTACCACCAATAAACTTAAATGAATCTCCAAAGGCTAACGTCCTGCTTCCTGTACCATCCTGAATAACATAGATATGACCTGTCTGACCTAATGCAGTATTGGTAGGATTTTCTAGTGTTCTATTGTCAGTAAGCGTAACAAGGAAGTTTGTACCTGAAGACAGATCAAGAGCAATAGAAGTTGCATCAGTAAGAGTAACAGGTGTACCTGCAACCTGCCCTGTAAATGTTGCCTTACCTACAGTTTCAATTGATGTAGTAACAACATTAAATGCAGCATTGCTAACAAATGCTTCAGTAGCAGAAATACTTGTAGCAAACCCTACAGCACTTGAGAATGCATTCACATTAGTAAATGTATTGCTTCCTGAAATAAGAGCAAAGGTAGAACTAAGATCAAAACCTTGTGCATTTAAACCATATACTGAAACACCATCAGAAATAATGTGTGCAATTGCACCTTCAGATATTGCAGAACCTGCACCTGCATCAGTTTTAAAAGTAATTGTTGCAGAATTTTCTCTTGTTGTTTTATCGTTAACAATAAAACCTTTTGACTCTTCAGGTATAATTACATTAAGGTTTGCAGAGACAGTACCTGATAATTCAAGGAAAGCTGACCTAGACTGATCTGCTGTACCATCAGCGGCTGTTAGAGTTACATCTGCAGAAGATACAATTACAGTAGTGTATGCAGCAATAGCATCATCAACCAGATCAATTACATTCTGATTAAGAATTGCTCCCCAGCTATTAGGGTTTTCTCCATCGCCCTGTTTTTCTAATCTGATGCGAGTAGTATATGTACTTGCCATTCTTACTTTCCTTATAAAGAGTTATGTTTTTGTTGTGCTACTGTTCCAGCAATTAGAATGTAACCAAAAAAATTTTTACTTA
>Ga0208004_1000608_pt1 | contig 13973 bp, 10 predicted proteins | sample DEB08_DNA_6_FD_184522 | JGI IMG/M metagenome (GOLD analysis project Ga0208004, IMG submission 184522) | Aqueous microbial communities from the Delaware River and Bay under freshwater to marine salinity gradient to study organic matter... | ecosystem: Environmental > Aquatic > Marine > Coastal ...
CGACGTCGCCCTCGACATTTTCTTCAACGACTGCCTCAGATGCATCAGCGGAATTCTCATCACCAGTTGATGATTGAACTTCGTTCTCTATTGCGGGAGAGTTTGCGGAGGTGTCGTCACCCTCGACGGTCGCAGTGGATGCTTCATTCGTCAATGGCGCTGATTCAGGACTTTTGTCTGAAGGCTTTTCTGACTTCGACTGGTTCTTGCTGGACGCTGCTTTCTTCTCGCGGCGTTCCTTTGCGGGGTTATTGCGGATTGGTCGAGGCATCGGAGCGCCTTCTTCGACTTCAATACCGAACAGTGCTGCAACCTGCGGAATTGCTGGAGCGAGGCGCTTCACCGTTGCCGTGAGTTCGTCGCTGACCTTTGCCGGCAGACCCATTGGAGCAATGAGGAGATGAATTGGCGAAAATGCCGCCGCTTCCAGAACAGCGATCCAACGCTCGGACGTCTCAACAGGAGTCAACGTCGCGTTCGTTGAGTCAACGAGCCGTTGCGAAATTTCCGTCGGGAACGGAACACCAGCCTTCGGGGGTTGTGACGACAGACGCAAGGCTCGAATGACGCGACCAATGGCAAGAGCGGCATCAACGTCACCAAACCACAATTGGAGTTCTTCCTCTTGACGGGTCCGAAGTAGGTCACGAAGTTCGTCGGCGAGAGCGCGGGTGCTCTTGTCGCGAGCAACCATAGGATCATCGCTCGCAGCAACGACCGACCGTAGATCTCGAAGATCGATGTCGCCTGACAGTTTCTTTGCGGCCTCTGCTCGGTCATACCACTCGGCCACGCGCAGACGAGGAAGCAATTCTTCTGCCATTTTCAAGACCGATGCTTCCGGCATTGTGGCGCGACCTTCTTTAGTCGCCTTCTCATTCTCGGACTTCAGTCGTGTGCGAACTGCAGCCATTCCTTGGAGTGCAAGTTCGGCAATTGGGCGCTGCTCTTCAGGAAGACCAGCAAGGACCTCGTTGCGATGATGACGTTGGGCCTTCAAACGCTTCGGTTTCGGGCGTTGCGGGAGTTCTGGTGGAGGGGTAAACCGAGGTCCACGGCGCTGGTTCTCCCTGCGTGGACGGCGCTCGGAACCTTCCTTGCCATCACCGTCGTTACGACGGCGCTTTCCTCCGTCGCGCCCTCCGCGACGGCCGCCATCTTTGCGATCGCGCTTAGCCCGTGTTTCGACCACCGGATCGAAATCTGCTCCACCGATGAGTTCGAGTAATTGGTTGGAGTCATTACGTTGACGACCACCGACAACGGACAGCACCGACATGCCGTCTACGCCTTGTTCGACCTCAACTTTGATGACATCTCCAACGGATGCGCCACCTTGAAGGATGCCGCCATCGAGCACGCCCTTCGGATTCTTTGCACCAGCGGCACGCCACGTCCAGGTGCCGTCATCTTGACTGCTTGTTAGTTCAATTTCAATCCGTCGGGACATAGGCAGAAACGGTATCGGCTCAGGCCACGGTTCGTGTCGTAAAGGTCTCGTTGTGGTCGGAAGAATCGAATTCGCATCAATGTTGACTTGTTCGGTACGGTGCTCAAATGCCTATTTACGCACTCGGCGACCAAGTTCCAGAGATCGATGAAACCGCCTATGTTCACCCCGATGCGGTTGTCATAGGTTCAGTGAAGATCGGCCCGGAATCAACGATTTGGCCAGGGGCTGTTTTGCGTGGGGATGATGGCGAGATCCGAATTGGAGCGCGGACCAGCATTCAAGACAATGCTGTATTGCATACGACCCCGATGGATCACACGGTTGTTGGAGATGATTGCGTGATCGGTCATATCGTCCACCTCGAGGGGTGCACGATCATGGACGGTTCGCTCGTCGGTAACGGCGCAATGGTGCTCCATCGTTCGGTGGTGCACCCCGGTGCGATTGTCGCAGCAAATTCTGTTGTGTTGTACGACGTTGAGGTTCCTTCTGGGGCTCTTGCGGTTGGTTCTCCGGCGACGATCAAGGAAGGGCGTGCGGACACGTCGATGATCGGACTCGCCGCGGATTCGTATGTTGAACGAGGCCGTCGTTTTCGCCGCGAACTGCGCCGCATCGATGACTGACGACCACAAAAATGAGGGCAACCAGGTGGTTCACGTGGTGCTTTCTGTAGAGCCGGCACAGGTAGAACTCGCGGCAGATTTCTTAATGCAACACGGAGCTCGAGCGGTGGAGGAGCGCCCTTTCGGCCAATTGGTTGAACTGTGGGCGGTTATCGGTGATGTTGAAGCAAGCGAGCGCTGCCTAACTGATTGTGTTGGCGGATGGGCGGGTCGCGTTGAGTGGGTTGACATCACATTGAGTGACGCGTGGAAAGAATTTGCTCAGGCGGTCGAGGTCAATCCTCAACTCACGATTGTTCCTTCTTGGCGTCCAATCGACGCCAATGACGGCACTAGGACTGCGATTCTGATCGACCCAGAGGAATCGTTTGGGCTCGGAGATCACCCCACCACCCGACTTGTTGCAGACATGCTGTGGCGACATGTGTGCCCCGGGATGTCGGTGCTTGACATGGGGTCTGGGTCCGGTGTGTTGTCAATTGTTGCGGCTCTGCAGGGGGCAACGCGGGTGCTGGGAATTGATCGTTCGTCTGGGGCGGTAACCGTGGCCGAGAGAAACGCAGCACGAAATTCTGTAGTCGACCAAACTGAATTTCGACACGGATCTGCAGTTCCCTTTGGGGAAACGTTTGACCTCGTTGCTGCAAACATTCTGGCGCCTGTTCTGTTAGAGCTCTCCGATTCAATCGTCCGGGCAGTTGAGCCAGAAGGCCCCATCATCTTGTCCGGTTTGCACGAAGATCGCAGTGCTCATGTGGTCGAGCGCTACCTGGCACTGGGTTGCGAGATTGTGGAAGAGATGGTTCTCGAAGGCTGGTACTCAGTGCTCATGAGGCGGATGAAATAAGGGCTTCGATGTCGGCCCTGAACGGTAGAGAAGGCACTGCACCGTGCTTTGTTGTGGCGAGAGCACCAGCGGCCAATGCGCGTTGGCACGCCTCGTTTAACTCGCAGCCAGCAGCGAGTGACGCTGCGAGAGTCCCGCAGAATGCATCGCCCGCCCCGGTGGTATCAACAGGATTCACAGTAAACGAGGGGAGTGAAGTCGTCGCTCCACCTTGGTGGACGTCAATTCCTTGCGACCCGCGAGTCACGATGACAATTTCCACCCCGAAGCGTTGTAGGGCGGCAACACCGCCTAAAAGTTCAACTTCATGCTCATTGGGAACAACGATGTCACAAAGAGCGAGGAGGGAGCGATCGAGTGCGGTTGCGGGAGCCGGGTTCAAAATGGTTCTTGCGCCTGCAGCGCGTGCTGCCGTAAACGAGTCGATGACGGTAGAGATCGGCACCTCGAGTTGAGCAAGAACGACGTCGGAAGAGTCGATATTGAGCGCTGGCGGGCATTCGGCGTTTGAGCCAGGGATAACAATGATTGTGTTCTCACCGTGTTCATCAACGACGATGAGGGCCCGACCAGTTGAGGTGGTTTCGCTGATACGTGCCCCTGAGAGGTCGATCCCGTCATTGGTTGCGACGGTGTGTAGAAAACGACCTGCATCGTCTGCGCCTAGGGCGCAGATAAACGAAGTAGGCGACCCAGACCGTGACGAGGCGACGGCTTGATTGAGGCCTTTTCCACCGGGATACTCGCTGTACTCAGTTCCAGTCAGGGTCTCTCCGGGAAGGGGATGTCGCTCTGTAGTGGCGACAAGATCAAGATTGGCGCTACCAACAACAATGACTGTTCCGGCAGCTATTGGCGCAGAGGCCATTGACGTCAGCTCGATTGGCGAGCTCTTACACCGATTGGGGCGATGAGTCGGTAGCCGGCGGTATGGCGCTCGTCTTCACTTTCTGCGCCCCAGAGCCCGTACTCATGGTTGTCACGCGCAAAGTCGCGGCACACCAACTTCACTGAGCACGATTGACAAATTTCGCGTGCAGCATCCTCTCGACGCTCACGAGTCTGAGGCCGTTCGGCGGGGGTGGGGAAGAAAAGGTGAGTCATTCCCTTGCACGCTGCATCTTCCATCCACTCGTCGTCAGTGAGATGTCGAGTGATGAAATCGAGAACGTTGCTCATTGCTTCCCCCTATGTGTGATGAGATCCCCCCACAGGATCTTTCTACGATGATAGGTGGTGGGGTAGGGGTTGGTCAATTGCGTTTTTCAGCGTCATCTACCGCGAGCGCAAGTCCCTCAAGAAATCGAGATACATCGGCCTCCGTGGTATCCCAAGAGGTCATCCATCGATGCTGAGAGGACGCCGTATTCCAACCCCAGAAAAAGCACCATTCGCGAAGCGGGATGGCAACCGTGTCGGGAAGAACCGGAAACATGCTGTTCACTGCAGGAGGTGGTCCAGCGGCCTCGCCGATGATGTTGACCGCACCGGCATGAAGAACGGCTGCCATCGAGTTGGCATGTGACGCCCAATCAAGCCACCGATCTTCGTTGAGAGCAGCAAGAAACTGCGCAGCAACGAATCTCATCTTTGAACCAAGTTGGTTCACCTGTTTGCGCAGGTGTTGACCAAGCTGTTTTGAATAAGGGGAGAGGTGAACAACCGCCTCCGCTGCCATCAAACCGTTTTTAGTTCCTCCAAATGACAGTGTGTCGATACCTGTCTCGACCACCATCTCTCTCAGGCCGTCACGTCCTTTTCCGAGGGCAGCCACGGCGTTTGCGATACGCGCCCCATCAAGATGAACCCGCATTCCGTAGGAGTGCGCCACATCACACAACTCACCGATTTCATCAACGGTGTATGTCGTGCCCCATTCAGTTGCTTGGGTGAGCGATAGAACGCCTGGCTGGGCATGGTGGATATTGCCGAGAGCTTCCGCTCGAGCGTGGACTGCGTCGACGCTCATCTTGCCGTTAGTTGATGGAGTTGGAATGAGTTTTGTGCTGAGAATGCGCTCCGGTGCAGCAGCCTCATCATCGTTAATGTGCGACCAATCGGTGCAGAGCACAGATTCACCGGGTTGAAGCATGGTGGCAAGGGCGAGAATATTGGTTCCCGTGCCGTTCAAGGTCAGAAACACTGACACTTCCTGACCGAACAGATCGTTGAACTCCTGCTCGACTTGGGATGTCCAACGGTCTGCACCGTACGCAAGAGCGTGGCCGGTGTTTGCTGAAGAAATCGCAGCAATCACGTCTGGGTGAATACCGGCAGCATTGTCGCTCGCAAAAGAACATCCTGGGGGATCTGGAAACATCACACCTCTAGTATCACAGGCCAGTTAGCCTGCCCGCCGTGTCACAGCCAGTTTTTGAAGCGTCTCGACGTCGAACTTTTGCGATCATTAGTCACCCTGACGCGGGGAAAACGACCTTGACAGAGAAGTTCCTGCTGTATGCCGGGGCCGTCGGAGAGGCAGGGGCGGTGAAGGCTCGTGAAGGGCGGAGATCTGCGACGAGTGACTGGATGGAGATGGAGAAGAAGAGAGGAATCTCCATTTCATCAACTGCCCTGACCTTCGATTACAGAGGTATGCAGTTCAACCTTCTCGATACCCCTGGGCACCGCGATTTCTCTGAGGACACCTATCGAGTGCTCGCTGCCGTCGACTCTGTCGTGATGGTGCTCGACGTTGCGAAAGGAATTGAGCCTCAAACGTTAAAGCTCTTCGAGGTGTGTCGGAGTCGAAATCTTCCGGTGATCACATTCCTCAACAAATATGATCGTCCAGGACGTGCACCGCTCGAATTGCTTGATGAGATTGAGGAGCAGATTGGTCTTCGTCCAACTCCGGCGACCTGGCCGGTTGGAATTCCGGGTGATTTTCGTGGCGTGATCGACAGAAGTGCCGGTGAATTCACAAGATTCACTCGGACGGTACGAGGCTCAGCTATTGCCCCTGAGGAACTTGTTTCAGCGGAGCAGGCTGCACAGGAAGAGGGGAGCGCGTGGTCGCAGGCGCTCGATGATGTCGAGTTGCTCGATGCGGTAGGTGCGGTCGTCGACCGTGACTCATTCCTTGCCGCGGAGTCGACCCCGGTATTCGTTGGCTCTGCATTGACCAACTTCGGCGTCCGGCACGTCCTCGACACCCTTGTTGACCTCGCGCCACCGGCAGGGGAGCGGCTTGACGTAAACGGAGTCGCTCGCCCCCTTGACGCTGGTTGTTCCGCTTTTGTGTTCAAGGTTCAAGCCAACATGGACAGGTCGCATCGAGATCGCATTGCCTTTGTGCGTGTGTGCTCAGGCATGTTTGAACGCGGAATGGTGCTGACCTGCCAGCGAACGGGCAAACCGTTTGCGACGAAATACGCCTCACAGGTATTTGGTGCCGAGCGCACCACCGTCGACGAGGCATTTCCTGGCGATGTGGTGGGGTTGGTGAATGCCGCCGATCTTCAGATCGGTGATTCCCTGTATGTCGGGGAGTCGGTTGAGTTCCCTGCAATCCCAAGATTTGCCCCCGAAGTGTTCGCGTCGGCTCGACCGCTAGACACAGGAAAGTTCAAGCAGTTCAGGCGGGGACTCGAACAGCTCGACTCCGAAGGAGTGGTGCAGGTGCTGCGTGACCCTCAACAGGGGGATGCAAATCCGGTGCTGGCCGCAGTGGGGCAGTTGCAGTTCGAGGTATTTGCTTCCAGGTTGGACATCGAATTCAATGCGCCGTCAGAGGTGACTCCGTCGCCATATGAGTCAATCAGGTTCACTGATGATGCGAGTGCTGAACGTCTGAAAGAGATTGGTGGTATTCGTATCATGCGACGATCAGACGGTCGCTTGGTCGCACTTTTCGAAAGCAGATATCGACTTCAACGAATCGAAAGCGACGAACCCGATTTGATGCTGGAGCCAATCAGCGTCGGGACCTAATGATCAATGTGGCGGAGCCCGACCGCATAGTATTTTGTCATGACGAAAATGCATCACTGTGGTTGGTGTCGCCGTCCGATTGAACTGCGGGGTGGCCGTGGTCGGCCAAAACGTTTTTGCTCGCAGCGATGCCGCCAGTGGAATTGGGTAGCGCAAAATCGGGCGAGTGAACTGGAACTTGGCGAGGGCGAGCTAGTCATGGCGCGTCGCGAACTCGACATGTTGCACGATGCGTTGTATGTGCTTGCGTGTGCAGTGGATGACACAGAGCGCGACCTTGTTGAGGCGAACGACGATCCGAATGAACTCCGAAGAATCGTTCAGTGGCTACTGGACAGCGCAAAACCCCTTCGTGATTACGAAGTCTCCGCACCTGGTGGACCACTCAAATAATGTCATGACGAAATAATTCAATATGTAGCAGTGGGCGGGAGCAGGATTGTCATTGCGGCGGGCCGATTCTCAGCGTACGGGGCATCGTCCTGGCTTTCACCGATCGATCTTCGCTGCGGCGAGCGGACGTTTTTCGGGAAAGGTCGCCGGTTTGTGAGCGGTGGCTACGGAACCAATGCCCAGAATGAAACCATTCGAGGAGATGCGGCCTCTGGAGTCTGCAATCTGGCTGGTCGAAGGTGCTCAACAGGACTGATCATGCCAGCTTTCGTTTGGACCCCCATTTTAATTGAACGCCCATAATAACCGTTATGTAAAGTTAACCGAGACAAACGGAAATAGCCACTTCCCTCTCCAACCGTTGATTTCAAACGCCTTTCGCCGATCACCTGTGTCGCTTCCTCAGCAATTACTTCAGCGGATCATGGAATCTTCCGATGAATCTCCTGCACCCGATCAGGAGATCAACAATGAATATTTCACTTCGCACACGCCTCCCCCGGCGTCTCGGTTACAAGATCATCGCCGCAGGATTGGTCGTCACTCCCCTGCTCGCATCAACTGGCTCAGTCCAGGCAGCCTCGCCTTCAATTTCGGCTTTGCAGGGGCTCACCACAGGATCGTCTGGTGAGTCAGTGAAGGCGCTTCAAGAGGCCCTCATCGCTCGCGGTATCGCCGTGGTCGGCGGCGCCGATGGGCATTTTGGTCCGAAAACTCTTGCTGCTTTAAATGAGTTTCAGCGTTCAGTCGGTCTCGAGGTCACCAATTCTGTTGACGAGGCAACCGCAATCGCTGTTGGTACCGCAGTTTCACCTCTTACTGGGCTTGCTGTTGGGTCGACCGGAGAAAGCGTGAAAGCCCTCCAAGAGGCACTGATTGGTGCTGGGCACACCCCAAAGGGCGGTGCTGATGGGCGATTTGGTCCTGCAACCGAAGCAGCGTTACGCGCATTCCAGAATGGTGCGGGTCTGCCCGTAACAGGCGTTGCCGATGAAATCACAGTTGCTCGCCTTGGTGCGGTGACAAATGTTCCAGTCGCTCCATCCCCTGCCGAGGAATCGAATTCCGCTCCCGCGGAGCAAGCACCAGTGCTTGCTCCAGAAATTTCTGAGCTTATTGGTGTCCGCTACGGTGCGGTCAGTGCGGCTGCGAAGGCCGTTCAGCAGCTTCTTATTGATGCTGGAATTTCGTTGCGTGGTGGCGCAGATGGCGAATTCGGGCGCGTCAGTGAGGCTGCGCTAAAGCAGTTTCAGAAGTCTGCTGGTCTCGAAGCGTCAGGTGTTGCTGACGAAGCAACGTTGATGGCTCTCACTGCTCCGTCAAACAACGGCGAGGAATCTGCTGTTGCAGTGCCCGCTGAATTCTCCCAGCTGGTCGGTCTCCGTCCGGGTGCACTGGGTGAATCAGTTGCGGCACTGCAACGGCGCCTTCTCGATCTCGGCGTGACGGTGCGAGGTGGCGCCGACGGTATTTTCGGTCCGGCGACTTCCAGTTCAGTTAAGGCATTTCAGACAGATCGTGGTCTCGAGGCAACAGGGATTGTCGACGACGAAACAGCTGCCGCTCTTTCTCGCAATTCAGCAAGCGAGGCCGCAACCGAAGACGATCATGATCATGTTGCTGATTCGGATTCGGCCACAACAACCCAAGGCTTCGGTGTCTATGGTGAAACGAGTGAGCGTGTGGCTGCACTTCAACGAGCGTTAATGAACGTCGGTATCACCGTTCGTGGTGGAGCTGACGGTGTGTTTGGTTCAGCCACCTCAGCAGCAGTCATGTCCTTCCAGCGCCGTGAAGCCCTCCAGGTCACTGGCGTCGTCAATACAGCCACGGCAGGGGCGCTCGGTCTGGCATCAGCATCAGCCCCAGCGAACTCGCCTGTCGCAACCTTGGCGTTGGGCGCATTCCCAGTGCAGGGTATGTGTGGATTCTCTGACACATGGCATGCCGCCCGCTCTGGTGGCCGCCTCCACTTGGGTGTTGACATCATTGCAGCCGAAGGAAAACTGCTGTACGCCGTGGCCGACGGCACGATCACGAAGATCTACACCGATAGTCCTGGATCGCTGGCTGGCAATGGAATCCGTCTTGAAATGGAAGATGGCACGTACTTCTTCTACGCTCACCTTTCCTCCTTTGCAGAAGGCGTCGAGGTTGGCGCAAAGGTGGTCGCTGGTCAAGTCATTGGCCAAGTTGGTAGCACGGGCAACGCTGGTACAGCCCACCTTCACTTTGAGATTCATCCTGGTGGTGGCGCAGCGATCAACCCGTACCCGATTGTGAAGGCAATTGATGGTTGTGCAGTCACTGATCCAGTGGCTGTCACCTCCAGCAACTGATTGCAGAACCTGCAGGTTTCACTCAACCCGTAGGCTGGAACTGTGTCTGTCACAATCGACTACCAAATGACCTCAGGTCACTGCGATTGGGCTCGCCTTCAAGACTCGGCCCAATGGGCGGAAGACAACGGTTTCGGCGCAATCTGGGTTGTCGACCACATTGCAGGTCGATCGATGGGCGGAGAGCAGGCGTATGAGGCGTTTACGTGGCTCGGGGCTATCGCAGCCACAACCGAACGAATTGAGTTGGGTTCGCTCGTCACAAATGTGTGGAACCGAAGTATCGGGACTGCGATCGTTGCTGCAGCGACGGTGGCAGAGATATCGCAGCGTCGATTCTGGTTCGGCGTGGGTGCTGGCACTTCACCAAATAGTTCATTTGCGTGGGAACAGCAGATGGTGAATGCCCACATTGAACCATCGATGGAGCGACGTCAAGATCGCGTTGAAGAGTTACTCGATCTCAGCAACAAGATGTGGACCACCTCAGTTGATGAATTCCCAACGTTTCTGCATCCACGTGTTACCCCACGACGGATCGTCGGAGTGAACAGCGTTCGACTATCCAAAATTGCGGCGCTGAAGGCAGACGGAATCAATGTTGCTTGGAACCATCCAAGGCGTGATGAATTTCTCGAAGCATGTCGTCGTGCAGATCCCGCATCAGATTTTGTCTGGACAACATTTCTGCCATATGACTCTGCCCTGCTTGATCCAGAGCATCCAACGAGGCAGGAAATGGATGCCCGAGGTATTGACAGAGTCATCCTGCTGGAGTCTGGCGTACCCCACATAGGGTGACCTTTTGGCTACAGTCTCAAGTAGACACACACATATTTCGCTACCAAGCTGTATCGGGAGAGTGAAGCGCACAGCACCTGTGTGATATTCACGCCGAAGGAGCAACCTCCCCGGAATCTCTCAGGCAACAGGACCGATACGGAATGCGACGCTGGAAAGCAGCTTTAGGGCTCGCCCAAGGGGAAAATCGCGTGAGCGGTGAAACTCTCAGGTACCGATGACAGCGGGGGCTCGATCGTGAAGAGGAGTTTCCATGTCTGAACTTAGGGCCGAAGCAGTACGACGATTCGAAGATCGGCATATTGGGCCGCAAGGGCAAGATGTTGACGTCATGTTGGAGCGGGTTGGGTCTGACTCGCTTGCGAGTCTTATCGATCAGATTGTTCCCGAGGCCATTAGGCAACGCTCATCGCTTGACCTTCCACCGGCGTTGAGTGAGACAGAAGCCCTCGAAGAATTGCGTGCAATCGCCGCCAAAAATACTCAAATGACGTCATTGATCGGCATGGGGTACACCGGGACTGTGATGCCTCCGGTGATTCGGCGGAACGTATTGGAGAGCCCGGCTTGGTACACGGCTTACACCCCGTATCAACCAGAGATCAGCCAAGGACGTCTTGAGGCGTTATTGAATTTTCAGACGATGGTCACCGAACTCACCGGACTGCCTGTTGCCAACGCCTCCCTTCTCGACGAAGCAACCGCTGCTGCAGAGGCAATGACTGTTTGTCGTCGCACCACGAAGACGGGTGATGTGTTCTTTGTTCATCACGACGTACACCCACAGATCATCGCTGTTCTCCAGACCAGGGCTGAGCCAGTCGGGGTGAGGATCGTTGTCGGCGACGATGAGTTGGTGGCAAACATCGAGGGCTTATTTGGGGCGTTGTTTTCATTTCCATCATCCACTGGCTGTGTACGAGATCTCTCATCTGTCACAAACATGGTTCATGAGCGAGGGGCGCTCTGTGTGATGGCGGTCGACCCTCTTGCTGCGGTTCTGCTGCGGTCTGCAGGATCGATGGGTGCTGACATCGCAATTGGCAGCGCCCAACGTTTTGGGGTTCCCATGGGCGGAGGGGGGCCTCACGCTGCCTTCATGGCTGTGACAGAGAATCTCGCCCGCTCCATGCCGGGTCGTGTCGTCGGGGTGAGCGTCGACGATGCGGGTCGTCCGGCGCTTCGTCTTGCCTTACAAACTCGTGAGCAACACATTCGTCGAGAGCGAGCGACCTCGAATATCTGCACGGCACAGGTGTTGCTTGCAAATATCGCTGGCCTGTACGCCTGTTGGCATGGGCCAGACGGACTTCGCGCTATTGCCCAACGTGTCGCTGGTTATGCGGCCCACACAGCAGGGGTGCTTGCCAATGCAGGATTCTCGATTCGTCATGCGGAGATCTTCGACACCGTCTGCGTCGACAATGTTGATGCAGAGCAGATCAGCTTGGCGGCACAAGAACGCGGCATCAATATCCGCAAGGTCGATGCATCAACAGTTTCGATGACCTTCGACGAGATCACCGATCACAGCATTGTGCGGCTGCTTCTCGACAGCTTTGGTGTTTTTCGTGAGCAGGACGATGTCGATAGCGGTACGAATTTTGAATCTGAGGTGGCGCGCCACGACGAGTTAATGCCCCAAGAGGTCTTCCATCGCTACCGCAGCGAACACGAAATGCTGCGGTATCTGCGGCGTCTCAGTGACAAAGACCTTGCACTTGATCGAACAATCATTCCGCTTGGCTCCTGCACGATGAAACTCAATGCCACTTCGGAAATGGAACCGATCTCGTGGCCCGAGTTCGGGAATATCCACCCGTACGCTCCTGAATCGCAGACAGCGGGATACACGCAACTGGTGAGTGATCTTGAGAAGATGCTGGCTGGGATCACTGGGTACGACGCCGTGAGCCTTCAACCGAATGCTGGGAGTCAAGGAGAGTTCGCTGGTCTCCTCGCAATTAGGGCATACCACCGCAGCCGAGGCGACCTCGATCGTGATGTATGTCTGATTCCCTCAAGCGCCCATGGAACGAATGCTGCGAGTGCGGTGATGGCTGGGATGAGGGTCGTCGTTGTGGCTTGTAACGATCGAGGCGATGTCGACCTTGATGACCTTGACCGCTTGATCGCCGAACACGGTGAACGTACTGCAGCCATCATGATTACCTACCCGTCCACCCATGGAGTGTTTGAAACAACTGTCACTGCAATCTGTGAGAAGCTTCACGCAGTTGGCGGCCAGGTGTATGTCGATGGAGCCAATCTGAACGCTCTTGTCGGCCTTGCCCAGCCGGGTGTTTTCGGTGCCGATGTGAGCCATCTCAATTTGCACAAAACCTTCTGTATTCCTCATGGTGGTGGTGGACCAGGAGTTGGTCCAGTTGCAGTGCGTGCTCACCTGGCGGAGTTTCTGCCGAGTGATCCAATTGCGCCTGCAGGTGCTGTTGGTCCTGTGAGCGCGGCTCGTTATGGATCTGCTGGAATTCTGCCAATTCCTTGGGTGTACGCAAGGTTGATGGGCTCGGATGGTTTGCGTAATGCGACGATGACGGCGATTCTCGCGGCCAATTATGTTGCATCACGGCTGTCAGCCCACTTCCCCATCTTGTACACCGATTCAAATGGGCATGTCGCACACGAGTGCATTTTGGATCTTCGGCCACTCACAAAGTCGACCGGTGTCACCGTTGATGACGTGGCAAAGCGATTGATGGATCATGGAATCCATGCTCCGACCATGTCGTTCCCGGTGGCCGGGACTCTGATGGTCGAACCAACAGAGAGCGAATCGTTGGTTGAGATTGATCGATTCTGCGATGCGATGATTTCCATCCGTGGCGAAATCGACCGTGTTGCAGATGGTGAATGGGCAGTTGAAGAGAGCCCGCTCCGGTATGCCCCGCATACTGCGGAAGACCTCATTGGACCGTGGGATCGTCAGTACTCGCGAGAATTAGGGGCCTACCCTCTCAGTGAATTGCGGCAGAGTAAATATTTTGCTCCGGTAGGGCGTATTGATGCGGCGGCTGGAGATCGAAATTTGATTTGTACTTGTGAGCCGCTCGAGGTGTACGCAAGCCAGACCTGAACTAGCGTTCAAGGTATGTCGACGACGAAAGACCGTACCGAGTTCATTACTGAAGTGGTGAACATGCTTGCTGGGCCTGTCTCTGCAGGCGTGAAAAAAGCTGGCGAAGCAAATCAGCGTCGAATGGAGTTGCAGGAGCACCTCGAGCAGATTGTTGAAGATGCGCGCCGGGCCGGTGATGTTGCCCGTCGTATGGTGTCGTTGCTTGATGAAATTGAGCAACCGCTCCGTGAGGCAGTCCCCCAGTTCGCACGTGCCGCTCAGATGCTCGGTCAGATTCTTGATGAAGCCCCCGACGATCTCGCAGCCCAGATGCGCTCAACTTGGTCGTCGATCAATTCTCTTGTCGATGGGTTAGGACCGCTTCTCATGCTTGCCCAGGGAGCTGCAGGGATGTTTGGCGGCAGCTCTACATCCAAGTCGGCATCGGCGCCAGCGGGATCTACAGGTGCATCTCGTGTGACAGGCGCGAGCGGAGCGGGCTCTG